>Ga0190271_10002000_pt1 | contig 12071 bp, 11 predicted proteins | sample Popmic356T_FD_133747 | JGI IMG/M metagenome (GOLD analysis project Ga0190271, IMG submission 133747) | Populus adjacent soil microbial communities from riparian zone of Weber River, Utah, USA - 356 T | ecosystem: Environmental > Terrestrial > Soil > Riparian zone | place: USA: Utah | collected...
CGTCGTAGCGAAATTGGGCTCCTCGATCGTCGCCGGCGACGACGGCGAGCTGCGCGCGGACGTCCTCGACGCGGTGTGCGAGCAGGTCGGTGGTCTCCACGCGGCGGGCGAGAACGTGGCGCTCGTCACCTCGGGAGCCGTGGCGTGCGGTATGCGGCTGATGGGCCTGGACACCCGCCCGGAGGAGGTCGACGAGCTCCAGGCTGCCTCGGCCGTCGGTCAGGGGACCCTCTTCCGTGCCTACGAGGAGCGCCTCGGCACCCGTGACGTGCACGCGGCACAGGTGCTGCTCACCTCCTTCGACATGTCGGCGCGGATGCATTACCTGAACGCGCGCCAGACCCTACGGCGCCTGATGGAGTGGCGCGTCGTTCCCGTCGTCAACGAGAACGACACGACGGCGACCGACGAGATCACGTTCGGCGACAACGACTTCCTCTCCGCCCAGGTCGCGATTCTGCTGGGCGCCCGCCTGCTGGTCCTTCTGACCGACACTCCGGGGCTCCACACCGCCGATCCCACGATCGATCCCGCGGCGCAGCTCGTCGAGCAGGTGGACGAGTTCTCGGCCCTGAACACGCTGCAGATCGGCCAGCGGACGTCAGCCTTCGGCTCGGGCGGGATGCGCAGCAAGGTCGCCGCCGCCGAGATGGCGAGCGCGGCCGGGATCCCCGTGGTGATCTGCGACGGCACCGAGGCCGGGACGCTGGCCGCCGCAGCGGGCGGAGAGAAGGTCGGCACGAGCTTCCCGGCTCATCCCGAGCGCACGCCTTCGTTCAAGCTATGGCTCCGCTACGCGAAGCCCAGCCACGGCCGTCTGGTCGTCGACGCCGGCGCGGCTCGCGTGCTGCGCGAGCAGGGCTCCAGCCTCCTGCCGGTGGGGATCATCGGCGTCGAGGGCGAGTTCGCCGCCGGCGACGCGGTGGAGGTCGTCTGCGGCTCCGACGTGATCGGCAAGGGCATCTCCAACTACTCGGCGGCCGAGCTGGACCGGATCAAGGGGCTGCGTTCGGAGCGCGTGCTCGAGGCCATGCCGAACGCGGAGGAGGAAGCGGTCCACCGCGACCACTTCGTCCTGACTTAGCCAGGGACGCCTGCGCAAGGGGTCTCCCGGCCGCGTAAGGCCCGGGTAAGGCCCGCGATAAGGCTCAAATGAGGGCATTCGCCCAATGTGCGGGCGGGGGCCTTAGCGGAATCTGTGTCTCAAGCGATGACCACAGGAGGCGCAGATGTCCAACCCGCTCACACACGCAGTACACCAGTCCAGGATCGACGACTTTCACCGGCAGGCCGCCCGCTCGCGCCGGGTTTCGTCCAGCCGGCCGCGTCGCTCGCGTCCGGAGCCCCGGCTTCGCCGTCCTCTCGCGATACTGACCGTGTGGCGCGAAGGTCGACGAGCGGCGAGCTGATCGGGCGGGCGAGCGAGCTCGCCGCCCTCGCCGCGGCGCTCGAGCGCAGCGCCGGCGGCGAGGCCGCCACGGTGTTCGTCGCGGGCGAGGCCGGCGGCGGGAAGACCCGCCTGGCCGCCGAGGCCGCGGACCGCGCCGCGACGGATGGGGCGATGGTCCTCACCGGCGAGTGCCTGGCCCTCGCGGAGGGCGAGCTTCCGTTCGCGCCGATCGTCGCGGCCCTTCGACCGCTGCTGCGGGAGCTGCCGCCCGGCGAACTGGAGTCCATCCCGCGCTACGAGGAGCTCGGTCGCCTCCTGCCGGAGCTCGGGGGGCCCGAGGAGGCCCCGTTCGGCGGCGGCTCGGCACTTCAGGAGCCGCTCGCGCAGTCGCGCCTCTTCGATGTGATGCTGCGGCTGCTCTCCCGCCTCGCCGAGGAGGCCCCGGTCCTGCTGCTGATCGAGGACCTCCACTGGGCAGATCGCTCCACGCGCGACTTCATCTCGTTCCTGATCCGCAACGGCCGCGGCGTGCGGCTGATGGTCGTGTGCACCTACCGCAGCGACGAGCTTCACCGCACCCATCCGCTGCGCCCCTTCCTGGCGGAGGAGGAGCGCCGCGAGCGGGTGGAGCGGATCGAGCTGGAGCCCTTCACCAGGGAGGAGGTGGCCGCCCTCGTGACGGCGATCCTGGGGGAGGTCCAGACGGACGCGCTGGTCGACGACCTCTATCGGCGCTCCGACGGCAACCCGTTCTTCGCTGAGGAGCTGCTCGACGCCTCGACCACGGGGCGCGCGATCCCGGCCACCCTGCGCGATGCGCTGATGGTGAGGATCGAGGCCCTGTCCGACCAGGCGCGCGAGACCCTGCGCCTCGCCGCCGTGGCCGGCCAGCGCGTCGACCACAGACTGCTCGCGGAGGTCTCACAGCTCAGCGAGCGCGAGCTCGACGACGCGCTGCGGGAGTGCGTCGCCCGCAGCGTCCTGACCCAGGACGGGGACAGCCTGACCTTCCGGCATGCCCTGGTGAGGGACGCCGTTTACACGGACCTCCTCCCGGGCGAGCGGACGAAGCTCCACTCGCGGCTCGCCGAGGCGCTCACGGCGCAGCCGGTGTTGGGCGCCGCCAAGGGCGAGGCGGCGGTGGCCGAGGTCGCCTACCACTGGTGGGAGGCCCGGCGCCTCCCCGAGGCGCTCTCCAGCGCCGTCGCCGCCGGGCGCGCCGCCGAGCGGGTCTACGCGTTCGCGGAGGCGCAGGGCCATCTCGAGCACGCACTCGAGATCTGGGACCAGGTCCCTGATGCCTCGGAGCGCGCCGGCGCCGACAAGGCGACCCTCCTCGGGCAGGCAGCCGAGAACGCGAACCTCGCCGATTACAGCGGCCGGGCGCTGACCCTCGCCCGTGAGGCGGTGAACCTGATCGACGCCGAGGCCGAGCCGGTCCGGGCCGCGCTCCAGCACGAGCGCCTCGGCCGCTACCTCTGGGTGTCGGGCTACTCCGACGAGGCGCTGGAGGCCTACCACGCCGCCGTCGATCTGATGCCGGAGGAGCCGGCGAGCGCCGAGCTCGCGCGCGTTCTCTCCGCCCGCGCTCAGATCCTGATGCTGCGCGGCTACCCCCGGGAGGCCAGGGAGCTGTGCCTGCGAGCGATCGAGGTGGCGCGGGCGGTCGGCGCCCGGGCCGAGGAGGGGCACGCGCTGAACACGCTCGGGGCGTGCGTCTCCCAGCTCGGTGACCGGACACAGGGCATCGCGCAGCTCGAGGAGGCGAGCAGGATCGCCAAGGACCTGCAGTGGATCGACGAGATCGGCCGCTGCTACGTGAACCTCGCGGAGGAGCTCGGATGGGACCACCGGCTCGAGAGGGGCGTGGAGCTGACGCTCGAGGGCGTCGAGGAGATGCGGGAGCTCGGCGCCGGGTCCTATCGGCGGTACCTGGAGACGGAGGCCGCCCTGCGGCTCGTCTGGCTGGGCCGCCTGCCCGAGGCCGAGAAGCTGATCAGGGCGGTGCGGGCGGCGTCGCCGAAGGGGATGAGCGCGGCGCAGCTGGGCGGCGCCGAGGCGGATCTGGCGATGGCGCGCGGCGACCTCGAGACGGCGAGGGACAGCCTGCACGAGGCGCGGGCGGGGGTGGGCCCCACCCGCGATGCGATGTTCTTCGCGCCCGTGGTGGGACTGGAGGTCGAGCTCGCCGTCCTTCGCGGGGACCCCGAGGTGGGCGCCGAGATCCTGGAGTTCGCACTGGCGGAGATCGCCGGAGAGGAATACGAGTTCAGCGTGGCGAGGCTGTACGCGCGGGGTGTCTGCGCGTACGCCGACCTCGCCGAGCGCGCCCGCGCCGTATCCGACGCCGCGGCGGCGACAGCGGCGGAGGAGGGTGCGGTGCGCACCCTGGAGCGCTTCCGCGGCGTGCTTGACCCGGAGCGGTTTCCCCTTGGCGAGCCGGTGGCGATGGCGGTCGCGTACGGGCAGGTCGCGGCGGCCGAGCGCGCCCGCGCGGCGGGCGCGCCGGACCCGCTTCTGTGGGCTGCGGCCGCGGACGCCTGGGGCGAGTTGTCGTTCGAGCTCGAGCGCGCCTATGCGCGCCTGCGCCAGGCGGAGGCGATCGTCGCCGGCGGCGGCGACCGCGACGAGGCGGCGACGCTGATCGCGGCCGCCACGGCGACCGCGGCGGCGAGCGGCGCGGTCGGGCTCGCGGAACGGGTCCGGGCCTTCGCCAAGGCTGCCCGGCTTCCGCTCGGCGCTCATGAGGCGGCCGGCGCCGAGGCCCAGGACCCGGTGGATCCCGAGATTGCCCAACTCGGGCTGACCGACCGGGAGCTCGAGGTGCTCGTCCTGGTGGCCGAGGGACGGACCAACCGCGAGATCGGCGAGGCGCTCTTCATCGCCGAGAAGACGGCCAGCGTTCACGTCTCGCGGATCCTCGGCAAGCTCGGGGTGCGCGGCCGTGTGGAGGCGGCGACGATGGCGCAGCGCCTAGGCGTGCGTCAGAGCCGGTAGGTCACCAGGGCGCTCGCCACGTCGGTCCCGTCCTCGGCGGTCACCGCGACCTCGATGACGGTGATGGATCCACGCCGGATCACGGCTGCGTCCGCGGCGACGCCCTGACCGCGAGCCGGCGACAGGAAGTTCACGGTGAGGGCGACCGTCGACGCCTTCGGCCGCTCGGGCACGTCGGCCCCGGCCCACGCGGCGGTCGCGGCGGCCGTGTCGATCAGCGAGCTGACCGCGCCGCCGTGGACGGTGTCACCCATGGTCGGGAGCGCCTCCGAGAAGGGGAGAGACAGCCTCGCCCGGCCCGCGTCGATCGTGTCGACGGTGATCCCGAGGTGTTCGACGAACGGCGAGTTCTCGAGCCATCCCCGGGCGAGGGCGGAACCCGGGTCCGCGCTGGCCTGGTCACCTTCCACGGGCCCGACGATACCCGCCTCTGGCGTCCTCTCACGCGTCGTTACCCTTTCGGGGATGGCAGTGACCGAAACCACCGTCAAGGATGCCTGCGCGGCTGCCAAGCACGCGGCGGTCGATCTGGCGCGCGCGGACACGACGACCAAGGACCGGGCGCTCGAGCGCATCGCGGAACTGCTCGAGGAGCGCACCGACGAGATTGGTGAGGCCAACGCGGCCGATCTCGCCGACGAGCGCGCCCAGGGCCTGAGCACCGCGCTCCGCGACCGGCTGACGCTTACGGCCGAGCGGATCGCCGGGATCGCCGACGGAGTGCGCGCGGTGCTCGCGCTGTCCGATCCCGTCGGGGAGCTGATCGAAGAGAGGACCCTCGACAGCGGCCTGGAGCTGCGGAAGCTGCGAGTCCCGCTCGGCGTGGTCGCGGTCGTCTACGAGGCGCGCCCCAACGTCACGATCGACTGCGCCGCGCTCTGCATCAAGTCCGGGAACGCGATCGTGCTGCGCGGCTCGAGCTACGCGCAGCGGTCGAACGCGGCGCTCGCCGGGATCGTCGCGGAGGGACTCGAGGCCGCCGGCCTGCCCGCCGACGGCGTCCAGCTGATCGCAGGCGGCCGCGAGGACCTCGCCGAGCTCGCCACGCAGGAGGGCGTGGTGGACTTGGTGATCCCGCGCGGCGGCGAGGGCCTGAAGGACGCGCTGAAAGCTGTTGCGACCGTGCCCGTCATGTATGCCGCCGCCGGGAACTGTCACGTCTACGTCCACTCCGACGCCGACCTCGAGATGGCGCGGCAGGTGGCCTACAACGCGAAGGTCGACCGCCCGGGCGTGTGCAACTCGGCCGAGACGCTCCTGGTGAACGCCGATGTTGCAGCCAAGCTCCTCCCGAAGCTGCTCGGCGAGCTGCACGGCGCCGGCGTCGAGCTGGTCGGCGACGAGCGCGCGCGCTCCGTCGCCGGCGCCACACCCGTCGGTGAGGCCTCGGATTCGGATTGGGACACCGAGTACCTCGACCTGAAGATGGTGGTCGGAGTGGTCGATTCGCTGGACGAGGCGGTCGAGCACGTGAACAGGCACGGCACGGGCCACTCGGAGGCCATCATCACTTCCTCCGGCGACAGCGCCGATGCCTTCACCGGCGGGGTGGATGCAGCGGCCGTCTACGTGAACGCGTCCACCCGGTTCACCGACGGCTTCGTGTTCGGCATGGGTGCCGAGATCGGCAACTCGACGCAGAAGCTTCACGCGCGCGGCCCGATCGGCATGCGCGAGCTGACGACCACCAAGTACGTGCTGACCGGCAACGGCCAGGTCCGCTGAACGGTGTCCCTCGGCGTACTCGGTGGTGCCTTCAACCCACCGCACATCGGCCACCTGGTGCTCGCGCAGGAGGCGGCCGCTCAGCTCGGCCTCGACCGGGTGGTCCTTGTGCCGACCGGCCGGGCCCCGCACAAGGAGATCGCCGACGACCCCGGCGCCGCCACGCGGCTGGAGCTGACCAGGGTGGCCGCGAGGGAGAACGAGCTGCTCGACGTGTCCGAGTACGAGTGCGCCCGCGCGACGGACGGGGATGAGCCCTCCTACACGGTGCGCACCCTCGAGCACCTGAGCGAGCAAGGCGAGGACCTGCACCTGCTGATGGGAGCCGACGTGGCCGCGCACCTCGACGAGTGGCATCAGCCGGAGCGGGTCCTGGAGCTGGCTCGCCTGGGGATCGCGGCGCGGCCGGGGACGGCGATCGACGACGCGGAGGCCACCCTCGACAGGCTCGGCGCGGCCGACCGGGCGGACGTGCTGCGAATGCCCGAACTCGGCGTCTCGTCGACGAGGATCCGCCGGCGCGTGACGCAGGGCCGCCCGGTGCGCTACCTGGTCACGGACGGCGTGCTCGAGCTCATCGAGGCGGAAGGGCTGTACCGGTGAGCGCTGCCGACGAGCCCGCTCGCACGGAGGACGCGGTCCCCGCGGAGATGAGCCCGGAGGATCTCGCGCGGGTCATCGCGGGGATCGTCGACGACAAGCTGGGCGAGGACATGATCGCGCTCGACGTCAGCTCGCTGGTCGGCTACACGGACGTGCTCATGGTGTGCACGGCACGCAACGAGCGCCAGGCGAAGGCGATCCACGACGAGGTGCGCGAGCGGATGAAGCGCGACCACGGGCGGCTCCCGGCGACGGTGGAGGGTGAGACCGAGGCGCGCTGGGTGTTGATGGACTACCTCGATTGCGTCCTCCACATCTTCGTGGCCGAGCTCCGCGAGCGCTATCGGCTCGAGGTGCTCTGGGGCGAGGCGCCCCGCGTCGAGTTGTAGGTTTCCGGCAGATGGACCGGGTTTGCGTGATCGGGGCCGGGTCGTCGGGGATCGCTTCGTGTCAGGTCTTCGCCGAGCGCGGGATCGACTTCGACTGCTTCGAGCGCGGCTCCGAGGTCGGAGGCAACTGGCGCTACGAGAACGACAACGGTATGTCGTCGGCGTACCGCTCGCTCCACATCAACACCTCGCGCCGGCAGATGGAGTACGCGTCGTACCCGATGCCCGACGACTATCCGGACTATCCGCACCACACGCAGATCGCGGCGTACTTCGACGACTACGTCGACCACTTCGGGTTTCGCGACCGGATCCGGTTCAGGACGACGGTCGAGAGCGTGAGGCCGGCGGACGGCGGCGGCTGGGACGTCGCCACCGACGACGGCGAGACGAGGAGATACGGCGCGGTGCTGGTGGCGAACGGGCACCACTGGGATCCGCGCTGGCCCGAGCCGCCGTTCCCCGGCGAGTTCGACGGCGTGCAGATGCACGCACACGACTACCGGACGCCGGACGGCTGCGAGGATCGCAATGTGCTGGTGCTGGGGATCGGGAACTCGGCGTGCGACATAGCCGTGGAGACCTCGCGGGTCTCGCGCATGACCTACCTGGCGATGCGCCGGGGCGCCTACGTCATCCCCAAGTACCTGAACGGGCGGCCGACGGACGAGCTCGGGGGCGAGCTGGCCAGCCGGCTGCCGCTCGCGGTCACGCGCGCGTTCTACGGGCGCGCGCTGAAGACGGCGGTCGGGGACCCGACGGAGTACGGGGTGCCGGCGCCGGACCACAGGATCGGCGAGGCGCATCCGACGATCTCGTCAGACCTGCTGCCGCGGATCGGGCACGGGCGGATCACCGTGAAATCGAACATCGAGCGGCTGGAGGGCGATTCGGTGCGGTTCGTGGACGGGTCCACCGAGAGGATCGACCGGATCATCTACTGCACGGGCTACCGGATCGTGTTCCCGTTCCTTACGGAGGACCTGGTCACCGCGGAGGACAACCGTATCCCGCTGTATCGGCGGGTGGTGCACCCGTACCGGGAGGGGCTGTACTTCATCGGGCTGATCCAGCCGCTGGGGGCGATCATGCCGATCGCCGAGGAGCAGTCGAAGTGGGTCGCCGACCTGATCCTGGGCGAGGCGGCGCTCCCGGACCGCGAGGCGATGCGGAAGGCGATCGAGCACGACGACAGCAAGATGGCCAGGCGCTACGTGGCATCGAAGCGGCACACGATCCAGGTGGACTTCCTGCCGTACATGCGCGCGATCGAGCGCGAGCGCCGGCGCGGCCGGAAGCTAGCCGGGGCGCGGTAGCTCGAACACCCGAAGGAGGATGCCCAGATCGGTCTGGGCCTCGGTGACCTGGCGCATGCCGAGCCGGGCGGCGACGGCTGCCGACGGGTCGTTGCCCGGGGCGATGAGGCTGATCACGCGGTCCGGGCCGTGGTGCTCGAACGCGGCGGCGACGGCCTCGCGCGCGCCCTCGGTGGCGTAGCCGCGGCCGCGAAAGGGCGCGCGGAGGGTCCATCCGATCTCGATCTCGCCGCGTACGTCCGGGACGAAGTCCGGGTACCAGGCGCCGATCCATCCGACGGGCGCCTGCTCGCCCGCGGGGATCGCGCCCCACAGCCCGAATCCGTGCTCGTCCCAGTGGCGAACCTGCTTGTCGAGGCTTCGCACCGCCGCGGCCGCGGGGTCGCCGTCCGGACGCGGGCTGAGCGCGTCCCAGACGCTCGGGTCCGACCAGATGGCGTCATAGGCGCCGGCGTCGGCCTCCGACAGGCGGCGGAGCGTGAGGCGCTCGGTCTCGATCAGCTCGGGATAGGACAAGCTCAGGATCCTTGCATCCGGCGCGGTACGGCCCCCCGGGACGGGTCCGTCCGGCGCCCCGCCTAGCGTTCGGCCATCGCCGCCGCACGATTCAAGAGGTCGTTGCTCGGTTACAGCCGCGCCCACGTGGACGCCACCGTCACCGAGCTGGAGGCTCTCGCCGAGCTCCAGGACGCGGAGATCCAGGCGCGAGCGCACGAGCTGGCCGCGCGCGGCCAGCGCATCGATCAGCTGGAGCGGGTGGCGACCAGGCTCAGCGAGCGAGTGGTCGAACGCGAGAGCGAGCTACGGCGGCTGCGAGCGGAGCTCGCGAGGGTGAGCGGCGCCGGCGATGCGCACCTGGCCACGATGACGGCGCTCATTGGCGAGCTCGAGGAGGTGCGGCGCACCGCCCGCGGGCAGGCGACCCGGATCAGGCTGGGCGCGCTCCGCGAAGCGGCCGTGCTGAGCGAGCGGGTGCGCGAGATGACGCAGCGGCCGGAGGGCGTGAGGGAGCGGATGCTCGAGGCGCTGACGGAGGCGATCGCGCGGATCGGCGCGGAGGAGGAGCCTGCCGCCGAGACGGTGGACGCCTCGTCGAACGGGCATGGCGAGCTGGAAGCCGGCGACCTCTTCAATGGGTTGATCGAGGTCGAGATCGGCCCGCTCTCGGACTTCTCGCAGCTGGTCGGTTTCGAGGATGCAGCGAAGTCGATCGCCGCGATGGTCGACATCGCGGTCACGCGCTTCTCCGAGGGGCGGGCCACGCTCGAGCTCTCACTCGCCGAGCCGGTGGCTCTGCTTCGCGAGCTCGAGGAGCGATGCGACCTGGAGTTCGTGATCCGCGACATGCGCGCGGACCGCCTCGTGCTCGACGTGGGCGACTAAACTTCGGCGCCGCCCGGGGCTGTAGCTCAGCTGGCAGAGCGTTCGGCTGGCAGCCGAAAGGTCGGGGGTTCGAATCCCCCCAGCTCCATTCCGTTTTCGGTATAGGGTCCGGATCAGCCTCGCCCTTGGGGATGCGGCAGGCGAAAGCGGTAGCGCTACTGGCAGCACTGCGATTCGCCCGTAGCAGCGCCATACCCCAATCGGAAGGAGTCGATATGTCCTCGCCTGCTGCGGAGCCCACCCCGGCGGAGAACCGGACTGCGCGCATCGCCGGCTGGCTCATGCTGTCCACCTTCGTCACGGCGATCCTTGCCGCGCTCGTTCTCTACACGCCGATTCTGGACGAAACGGACTTCATCCTCGGGTCGGGTGACGATGGGCGGATCCAGTTGGGTGCCCTTCTCGAAGTACTCCTGATGATCGGCAACGTCGGCACGGCCGTCGTGATGTTTCCGATCCTTCGGCGCTACAGCGAAACGCTGTCACTCAGCTACGTCGCCTCACGCGTCATCGAATCGACAATCATCGGCGTCGGCGCCATCAGTCTCCTGTCGATCCTCACCCTGCGGGACGACCTCGCTTCGTCGATCGGCGGAAACGCGGCATCGCTCGAAATCGCCGGGCAAAGCCTCGTCGCAATCCACGACTGGACGTTCCTGCTTGGCCCCGGGTTCTGCGTCGGAGTCAACGGCATCCTGCTCGGTTGGATGATGTACCGCACCGGCTTGATGCCTCCGCGCCTGGCTCTGCTGGGCGTTGTCGGCGGACCCCTGATCTTCCTCTCATCGATCGGCGTTCTGTTCGGCGCCTACGAACAGGACGGCGCACACGCCCTTTTCTCGATTCCGGAGGGAGCCTTCGAGCTGTCGTTTGCGCTCTACCTGATCATCAAGGGATTCAGGCCCTCGCCGGTCCTGTCCGGAAAGGGCTCGCAATCGCCAGCGGCACCTGCTTAGGGCGCGTGTCGATCGTCCGTCAGGTGGCCGGGGCTTCCTGCGCCTCGGCATCCTGCTCGCCCAGCTTCAGCTCCCTTGCGAGCAGGAACAGCGGGAACATCACGCTGACGGCGATCAGGAACGAGCCGGCGAAGTACAGCCACAGGTGACGCATGCCGAGCCGCCGGGCCTCGACGAACATCAGGACGAAGGCCGCCAGGAGCATGAAGAGCAGGTCGTTCGAGATCGAGGCCGCGGCCGCGTTCTCGTACATCCCGTCGATGAAGCCGCCGAGGCCGCCGTTGTCCTCCTCCCCGAAGAACCTGATGTTCTGCGACCACGTGGCGACGAGAGCGCCGAACGCGATCAGGGCGTAGATCCAGCACAGAGTCTTGCTTCGCATGCGCCCACACTAGTCTTGGCCGCATGAAGCAAGTGGCCGACGGCGTCTGGCACCTCAACACGTTCTTCTTCCCCAACGGGGTGAACGCCTACCTGGCCGGGGACGTCCTGATCGACGCCGGGACCAGGCGCTCGGGCAAGGGCATCCTCAAGGACCTCGACGGCCACACCGTCACCGCCCATGCCCTGACGCACGCCCACCCCGATCACCAGGGCGCCTCGCACGAGGTCTGCACCGCGCTGGACATCCCGTACTGGGTGCCCGAGGGCGACGTCGAGCCGGCCGAGAACCCGCACCTGATCGGCGAGCGCCAGCCCGACCACTTCCTCGCCCAGTTCTTCGCCAAGGTGTTCACCGGCCCGCCGCACAAGGTCGACCGCGTGCTGCGCGAGGGGGACGAGGTCGGCGGCTTCAGGGTGATCTCGGCCCCCGGCCACTCCGCCGGCCACGTCGTCTACTGGCGCGAGTCCGACGGAGTACTGATCCTCGGCGACGTGCTCAACAGCATGGACGTCGTCACCGGCATCCCGGGCCTCCGCCTCCCCAAGGACTTCCTCACCCCGGACCCCGACGAGAACCGCCGCTCCGCCAAGAAGCTCGCCGCGCTCGAGCCCAAGGTCGTCCTCTTCGGCCATGGCGCCCCGGTGCGTGACACCAAGAAGTTCGTGGACTTCTTGAACGGCCTCCCGGACTAGGCCCGAGCCGCCGCCGCTGCGGCACCCGCTGGGCCGGGTATTTTCCCTGCCCCGTGGAGAAGTACGACCCACAGACGATCGAAGGCCGCTGGCAGGCGGTCTGGGAGTCAGAGAAGACCTGGGAGGTCCCCAACCCGGGCGATCCGAGCTTCGACGACTCGGTGCCCAAGGACTACGTGCTCGTGATGCTGCCCTACCCCTCGGGCGAGCCTCACATCGGCCACCTGAAGGTGTA
>Ga0190271_10002001_pt1 | contig 12068 bp, 9 predicted proteins | sample Popmic356T_FD_133747 | JGI IMG/M metagenome (GOLD analysis project Ga0190271, IMG submission 133747) | Populus adjacent soil microbial communities from riparian zone of Weber River, Utah, USA - 356 T | ecosystem: Environmental > Terrestrial > Soil > Riparian zone | place: USA: Utah | collected...
GCCGTGCCGGGAACGCTGCGGGTCGCGCAGGCGGCGGCGGCGCCGCCGGCCGCGGCGCGGCGCTGGGCCCGAGCGAAGGTGTGTGCGCCGGCATGTGTGGTGTCACCGCACGCCGCTATCCCGTCGTCGATGAGGAAGCCGGCGTGGTACTGGGTATCGTGCTGTTCATCCGCCAGCCTGGTGCGACGGCGCGGCGCAATCTGCTGTCCGAGTGGTTTGCCATCGACGACGGCAAGGTGCGCGGCATCTACGCCGCAATGCACTACCTCGCACCGTCGATGCCGGCGCCCAATTGGCCGCCCTATGAGGGCAACTGGCCGCTGCCGGCCAATTTCTTCGCCCCGGGTGTGGACGCCGGCCCGATGCCGCCGCCGCCGCGCGCGGGCGGTGCCGCCCCTGCAGCCCCTGCCCCGCCACCGCCAGGTGCGCCGTAACGGTATGGCGGGATGGCGCTCGCCGCAGTGCTATTGGTTATTGCCGCGCCATCGCGATGCGGAAACGCTCCTCGGGCGAGATCAGATGGTCGCTGTCATCCTTGTCGAGGTCGATCTGCACCCAGTTCACTTCGCCGCTGAACGCGTTGCCCTCCGGGCCGTAGTCGGGTGACACCGGCGAACCGGCTTCCCTGCCGACGTCACAGGTTTCGTCGGCCGAGTAGGCCATCGGTACTGTTTGCTCCAGGCGCCCCTGTCCCACCGACCTGCCATCGACGAACAGCGTGACGGCGCCGCCCTTGCCGACGCCGCCCCCGTCGTACTTGAACTCCATGCGGACCTGGTGATTGCCGACCGGGATAGGCTGCGTCGCTTCGATAAAATCCACGTGTATACCGAAGTAGTTGTAGCAGTACTTCAGCCGGCCGTCCTTCGCATACAGGCTCCATCCATTGATATTGCCACCCTGGGCGATGATCACGCCCTTCGCGCCCGCCTTCGGTACATGGATATCGGCGGTCACTGAGTAGGATCTGTTCTTGATGTTCACGATTGAGTTTTCGGACAGGCGTCCCATGCCGCCGAACAGTATCTGCGACTTGCCCTGGATCAGCTGCGGGCGTCCTGCGAGATCAGGATCGAACCGTTCGAAGGTGCGATCGTCGAGTGGCAGTGCGCTGTACTTGCAGGCTTCCAGCAGAAAGAGGCGCTGAAGCTCGGCAAGCTTCTGCGGCTGCGCCTTCGCCAGATCCCTGGCCTGGGTCCAGTCGGTATTGGTGTCGTACAGCTCCCACACGTCCTCATCAAAGCCACGCTTGTAGGCGCCGAGCCAGGGCACGCCATGGCGGGTCACGGCCGTCCATCCCTTGTGATAGATGCCGCGGTTGCAGAACATCTCGAAGTACTGCGTCTCGTGACGGTCGGCCGCCTTCGCGTCATCAAAGGCGTAGACCATGCTGCAACCCTCGATCGGCGCCTGCTGGATGCTGTTGACGATGGTGGGATGCGGCAAACCAGCGGCTTCGAGGACGGTTGGTGCTACATCGATGACGTGATGAAACTGGCTGCGTACCTCTCCCTTGGCCTTGATGCCCGCCGGCCAGTGCACGATGGTGCCGTTCCGGGTGCCACCAAAGTGTGATGCAACCTGCTTGGTCCACTGATACGGCGTATCCATGGCGTGCGCCCATCCCACTGCGTAGTGGTTGTAGGCGTTCGGCCCGCCGAATTCTTCGATCTTCGATTTGAGGAACTCGGTGGATTCAAGGCCAGACAGACCATTCAGCACGGCCATCTCATTGAAACAGCCGTTCGGGGAGCCTTCAGCGGAAGCGCCGTTGTCACCGATGATCAGGTAGATCAGCGTATTGTCGAGAATCTCGAGATCCTCAAGGGCGTCGACCAGACGACCCAGATGATGGTCGGTGTGTTCCAGGAAGCCGGCATAGACCTCCATCTCGCGGGCGAAGATGGGGCGCATGTCTTCCGGCGTATCTTCCCATGCGGGAATCTCGGCGGGCCGCGCAGTGAGTTCGGCGTTCCGGGGAATGACGCCCAGTTTCTTCTGTCGCTCAAGAATCTGCTCGCGCAGTTTGTCCCAACCCTGATCGAATTTGCCCTTGTACTTGTCGGCCCATTCCTTGGGCACATGGTGCGGTGCGTGACAGGCGCCCGGCGCGAAGTACATGAAGAAAGGCCGATCGGGCATCAGTGCTTTCTGCTGCCGCGTCCACTTGATTGCCTTGTTCGTCATGTCTTCCGTGAAGTGATAACCCTCTTCAGGAGTTTTTCCGGGCTCGATCGGCGTGGTGCCCTCGTAGATCGCCGGATACCACTGGTTGGTTTCGCCGCCGATAAAGCCATAGAAGTATTCGAAGCCGCCACCGCCGGTGGGCCACTGATCAAACGGTCCCATGGGGCTGGTCTGCCATACCGGTACCTCGTGGCACTTGCCGAACTGCGAGGTGGAATAGCCATTGAGCTTCAGCGTCATCGCGAGGGGAGCCTTGTTCTTCGGCAGCACCGAGCTGTAGCCAGGAGCGGAAGTTGCTATCTCGCAGATGCCGCCCATGTTCACCGAATGATGGTTGCGGCCGGTCAACAGTGCCTGACGCGTCGGCGAACAGAGTGCCGTGGTGTGAAAGCGGTTGAACTTGAGACCATTTTTCGCCAACCGTTCAGCAGTGGGTGTATGGATGGTGCCACCGAAGGCACTGGAGGCTGCGAAGCCCACATCGTCCAGCAATACGATGAGCACATTGGGTGCGCCCGCGGGTGGTTTCAACGATGCGATCGGCGGGAATCTTGTATCCGGATCCTTGGCGTCGTAGGTGGTAACGCCGACATATTGAGTATCGGGAACCGGAAGAATGGATCGTTGAGTTGTGTCCACAGAAGGCATGCTGTCACCCCGTTTGGATTCGCCGCAGGCTGTGTTCTACCGACGGCCCCTGTCAGGCGACATCGGACCTTGGGCCTATTGCGTGGTGAGGGGTTTCAACGACGGAGGGAAATTCTGGTCGGGACGCCGAGATTTGAACTCGGGACCCCTTGCACCCCATGCAAGTGCGCTACCAGGCTGCGCCACGTCCCGACCGGGAAGCGGATGATAGTTCAGCGGCGCAGGATGCGCAGCATTTCTTCCAGTTCCTGCCGCACCTGGCGAATTACCTGCTGACTGTGGCTGGCATCGGTCCGCGCTTCATCACCAGTGAGCTGGTTGCGCGCGCCGCCGATGGTGAATCCCTGGTCATACAGCAGACTGCGGATCTGCCGGATCACGATCACGTCCTGTCGCTGATAGTAGCGGCGATTGCCGCGGCGTTTCACCGGCTTGAGCTGCGGAAATTCCTGTTCCCAGTAACGCAGCACATGCGGTTTCACTCCGCACAGCTCGCTGACTTCGCCGATGGTGAAATAGCGCTTGCCGGGGATTGCCGGCAGTTCGTTATTGTTCTTTGGTTCCAACATAGGCTTCGACGCGCGCCTTGAGCTTCTGGCCGGGTCGGAACGTTACTACGCGCCGCGCACTGATGGGAATCTCTTCGCCGGTCTTCGGATTGCGGCCGGGGCGCTGGTTCTTGTCGCGCAGATCGAAGTTGCCGAAACCGGACAGCTTGACCTGTGATCCCGAGGCCAGAGCGCCCCGCACCTCTTCAAAAAAAAGATCGACCAGCTCGCGAGCCTCGCGCTTGTTCAAACCCAGCTGGTTGAACAGGGCTTCCGCCATCTCAGCTTTGGTCAGCGCCATGGTTATTCTCTCAACTTCGCATTCAACGCCGAGCCCAATTCAGCCAGCACAGCCGCCACGATGCGATCTGCATCGTCGTCGGTAAGCGTGCGCGATAAATCTTGCAAAATCAACCCTAAAGCGATGCTTTTTCGACCGGTTTCTACGCCCTTTCCCTGGTAGACGTCGAAAACGCGCAGTTCTTTGAGCTGGGTTGACGCGGCAACACTAACACGCTCGACGATGCGGCTGAAGGGTTCGCCTTCATCGACGGTGAATGAAATATCGCGCCGTATCTGCGGGAATGGCGAGAAAGGCCGGTATCCGGCCGGCACTGGGGTAGCCAGCGCCTCGTAGTCCAGTTCGAACAGCAATGGTGCATATGTAAAGTCGAGTGCCTGGACATGTCGCGGATGCAGCTCGCCGAGCTGCCCGATGACCCGCCCGTCGCACCGCACTGTGGCACTGCGGCCCGGATGCAGGGCCGGACTGGTGCCGCCGGCTTCAATGCGCAACAGGCGTTGCGGGCCGCTGATGGCCAACAGGGCTTCGACCTCGGCCTTCAAATCGTGGAAATCCGCCGGCTGCAGGCTGGCGCCCCACTGCTCCGGCAGGCGTGAGCCGCAGATCAGTCCGGCGATCATTTTCTGCTCCTGGAAGGCGTCGCCACGGCTGCGCACAAAACGGCGCGCCACTTCGAACAGGCGCAACCGATCCTGCTGACGCCGCAGATTCTGGCGCGCCACGCCGATCAGTCCAGGCCACAGCGAGGCACGCATGACGGCCAGATCGCTGGCAATGGGGTTCTGCAAGGTGATGACGGGTACATCGCCGAGCAGCTGCTGCTGCAGCTTCGGATCGACGAAGCCAAAGGTGATCACTTCCTGAAAGCCGCGCGCCGCCAGCAATTGCAGCAAGGCCGTTTCCGGCAACAGTTTGTCACTGCCCCCCGTCACATGACGGCGCGCCAGCACCGGCGTTTCGGGAATGCGGTCAAGACCCCAGAGGCGCGCCACCTCCTCGATCAGATCGGCTTCGATGCCGATGTCGAAACGCCAGCTCGGCGGTGTGACCGACAATGTCTCGCCCTCGCCGCTGACGTGCATGCCCAGTGACTGCAGGTATGACTTCACTTCCGCCGGCGTGGGTGCCGCGCCCAGCAATCGCTGCAGTTTCTGCAGGCGTAGCGCGACAGGCGCACGTTGCGGCAGTTCCGCCGGTACTTGCTGCACATCCACGGCGCCGGCCTGGCCGCCGGCAATCTGCAGTATCAGCGCCGTGGCGCGTTGCAGCGCTTCCTCCTGCAGAGCCGGATCCACGCCGCGTTCGAAGCGTTGGCTGGCGTCGGTCAGCAGTCCGAGACGCCGCGCGCGGCCCGCAATCGCGGCCGGTGCAAACCAGGCCACTTCCAGAAAGACGTCACGGGTGGCCGCGGAGATGGCCGTGCGCTCTCCGCCCATGACGCCCGCCATGCCCACCAGTCCGGCCTCATCGGCGATGCCCAGCACGTCCGATTGCAGCCGGATCTCACGGCCATCGAGCAGTCGCAGGGGTTCATCGGCGCGCGCCCGGCGCACCTGCAGTGATCCCTGCAACAGGGCGAGGTCGTAGGCATGCATGGGCTGCCCGAGTTCGAGGAGCACGTAATTGGTGACATCGACGACGGGGCTGATGGGGCGCAGACCACTGCGCAGCAACCGTTCGCGCAGCCAGGTCGGCGTGGCGCACTGGTTGTCGATGCCGTTGATGACGCGACTGGCAAAGCGGCCCACACCGGATCCCGCCTCCAGTTTCACGGCAAACCCCGCCTTGCCGGTGACCGGCGCATCCGGAATGGCCGGCGCATGCAGCGGCTGACCGCTGGCTGCGGCCAGTTCGCGTGCCACACCGCGCGCCGACATGGCGTCGCCGCGGTTCGGCGTCACGCCGATCTCGAGGATCAGATCATCCAGATTCAGCAGCTGTCGCAGGTCCTGGCCCACCGGCGCATCGGCCGGCAGTTCGAGGATGCCCTCACCTTCGGCCGTCAGGCCCAGTTCGCTGGCGGAACACAGCATGCCCTGCGACTCGACACCGCGCAGCCTGGCCGGCTTGATGTGGAGCCCCGCGGGCAGTTGCGCGCCAATTCTGGCCAGCGCGGTCTTCAGTCCCACCCTCGCATTGGCGGCGCCACACACAATCTGCAGCGGACCTCCGCTGCCATCGTCCACCTGGCAGACACGCAGGCGGTCCGCCTGCGGGTGCGGCGCAACCGAGGTGATCTGCGCCACCACCACGTTGCCGAATGTCGGCGCCACGGGGGCGATGGATTCGACCTCGAGGCCCAGCATGGTGAGGCGATGCGAAAGTTCAGCCGCATCCCACGGGATATCCACCCATTCGCGCAGCCACGACAGCGGTAGTTTCATTGCGAGACCTAGGCGCCCGAGAATTGCGTCAGGAAACGCAGGTCGTTGTCGTAGAACAGGCGCAGGTCGTCGACGCCATAGCGCAGCATGGCCAGCCGCTCGACGCCCATGCCGAAGGCAAAGCCGGTGTAACGCTCGCTGTCGATATTGCACGCCGCGAATACATTCGGATGCACCATGCCGACGCCGGCCACTTCCAGCCAGCCGGTCTGCTTGCAGGTCCGGCAGCCCTTGCCCGCGCACAGCACACAGGAGATATCGACCTCCGCGGAAGGTTCGGTGAACGGGAAGTACGACGGCCGCAGGCGCATCGACAGGTCGCGTTCGAAGAAGCCTTCCATGAATTCGTGCAGCACCGACTTCAGGTTGGCGAAGCTGACGTTCTCGTCCACCAGCAAGCCCTCCACCTGATGGAACATCGGCGAGTGGCTGACATCGGAGTCGCAGCGGTAGACGCGGCCCGGCGCAATCAGCGCCAGCGGCGGCTGGCGCTCACGCATCACGCGAACCTGCACCGGCGAGGTGTGCGTGCGCAGCAGCCGGCCATCTTGGAGATAGAAAGTGTCGTGCATGGCGCGCGCCGGATGGTTGTCCGGAATATTCAGCGCGCCGAAATTGTGGAAGTCGTCCTCGATCTCCGGGCCTTCGGCGATCTCGAAGCCGGCGCGAGTGAACAGCGTCTCGATGCGTTGGCGCGCGCGGGTAATGGGATGCAATCCGCCGCGGCGCTCGCCACGCCCGGGTAATGCAACATCGATTCGGCCTGCCGCCAGCTGCGTTTCGACCGCGGCCTGTCCGAGCGCCATCCGCCGGGCCTCGATGGCTGCCTGCAGCTGCGACTTCAGTTCATTGATACGCGCCCCGGCCGCGGGACGCTCGGACGCCGGCAAGGCGCCCAGCGATTTCAGCTGCTCGGTGAGTACGCCCTTCTTGCCCAACCAGTGGACGCGAAGTTCGTCGAGCGCGGCAACGCTGGCGCAGGATTGAACCTGCGCCAGCGCATTCGCGATCAATTCACCGGAAGCGGCGGACGTCACGGCGGCCTCAGGCCGCTTGCAACGCTGCCTTGGCCTGCTCGGCAATCACGCCAAAGGCAGTCTGGTCGTGCACCGCGAGATCAGCCAGCAGCTTGCGATCCACTTCAATGCCCGCGAGACGCAGGCCCGCGATCAGGCGGCTGTATGACAGCTCGTGAATGCGGGCCGCCGCATTGATGCGGGCAATCCACAGTGCGCGGAAGTCACGCTTCTTGGCGCGACGATCGCGATATGCATATTGACCTGCCTTGATGACCGCCTGTTTGGCGGTGCGGTAGACCTTGCGTCGGGCGTTGTAATAGCCCTTGGCTTTGCCCAGAACCTTCTTGTGACGGCGACCAGCCGTCACGCCACGCTTGACTCGTGCCATGTCTGACTCCTGATGCCGTTACTTGTGATTCGGAAGCAGTTTGGTGACGCGACCGACGTCACTTTCGTGAATCAGGCTGCTGCCGCCGGAACGCGCATGGCGCTTCAGCTTCGAAGACTTGTGGCCGAGATTGTGGCGGCGGTGAGACGCATAGGCCTTGAAGCCATTTGCCGTCTTGCGGAAACGCTTGGACGCCGCCCGGTTGGTTTTCAACTTGGGCATGTTCAACTCCTGTCTGTATAGCCACGGCTCACAAGGCCGCTTGCGCGACCCGCTTGCCTGCGGACCTGGCTTCGCGCTTGCGCGCGAGGATCAGGTCACTTCTTTTTTGGTGAAAACACCATGACCATCTGCCGCCCTTCCATCAGCGGGAACTGCTCGACCGCCGCATATGCGGCTAGGTCGGTCTGTACCCGGTCCAGAAGCTTGCGACCGATATCCTGGTGCACCATTTCACGGCCACGGAACCTCAGGGTCACCTTGGCCTTGTCGCCCTCACCGAGGAACCGGATCAGATTACGCAGTTTGACCTGGTAGTCCGCATCCTCGGTGCCGGGACGAAACTTCACTTCCTTGACCTGCTGCTGCTTCTGCTTGCGCTTGGCAGAGTGGGCCTTCTTGTTCTGCTCGAACAGAAACTTGCCGTAGTCCATGACCCGCACCACCGGCGGTTCCGCCGTGGGCGAGACTTCAACGAGATCGAGTTCCGCAGTTTGAGCCATCTGTAATGCGTCGAAGCGACTCATTACACCGGCCTGCGATCCGTCTGCTGCTATGACCCGCACCGTTGGCGAGGCAATCTCTTCATTACGACGGATTCGCTTCGTTGAAATGGCTATACGTCAATCCTCCAATGTTCGGCGCCCACGGCTTTCGAGCTCGATGGCCAGACGTTCAACGAACGTCTCGCGGCTCATCGTGCCCAGGTCCTTACCGCTACGGGTACGCACTGAGAGCAGATGCGCCGCAACTTCCTTATCGCCTGCGACCAGCAGGTAAGGGACACGTTGCAGCGTATGTTCGCGAATCTTAAAGCCCACTTTTTCGTTGCGCAAGTCGGTTTCGATGCGAAGCCCCTGATTTCTCAGGAATTCCACGACGTTGAGCAGATATTCGTCCTGCCGGTCGGTAATCCCCATCGCCACCGCCTGCACCGGGGCCAACCAGGTGGGGAGCTTGCCGGCATGATGTTCGAGCAGGATGCCGAAGAAACGCTCCAGCGAACCGAAGATGGCCCGGTGGAGCATGACCGGAGTGCGTTTCTGGCTGTGCTCATCGACATAATGGGCGCCGAGCCGGCCCGGCATGTTCAGGTCCACCTGCCAGGTGCCGCACTGCCAGTCACGGCCGATGGCGTCCTTGAGCACGAACTCCAGTTTCGGGCCGTAGAAGGCACCCTCGCCCTTGTTCAGCGTGTATTCGATGCCGGCGGCCCGGGTGGCGGCGATCAGTGCCGATTCGGCCTTGTCCCAGATGGCGTCCTCGCCGACGCGCTTGGCTGGCCGGTCGCTGTACTTGACCTGGACGTCATCGAAGCCGAAGTCCTTGTAGATATCCAGCAGCAGCCGGATGCCGCGCACGGTCTCCTCGGTGATCATGTCCTCGGTGACGAAGATATGCGCATCGTCCTGGGTGAAGGCGCGCACCCGCATCAGGCCGTGCAGCGCGCCAGACGGCTCGTAGCGATGCACCTTGCCGAACTCGCCGAAGCGCAGCGGCAGTTCGCGGTAGCTGCGCAGGCCCTGCTTGAAGATCTGCACATGGCCGGGGCAGTTCATCGGCTTGATGGCGTACAGCCGTTCATCCGGCGTGCGCGTGGTGAACATGTTCTCGCCGAACTTTTCCAGATGGCCGGACTGCTGCCACAACGAGGCGTCCATCAGCTCGGGCGCATTCACTTCCTGGTAGCCGGCCGCGCCCTGCTTCGCGCGCATGTAGCTGATCAGCCCCTGGAATACGCTCCAGCCTTTCGGATGCCAGAACACCGCGCCCGGCGCCTCTTCCTGCATGTGGAACAGGTTCAGCTCGCGGCCGATGCGGCGGTGATCGCGCTTTTCGGCTTCTTCCAGCCGGTGCAGGTAGTCGTTCAGATCCTTGTCGTTGAGCCAGGCCGTGCCGTAGATGCGCTGGAGCATCTCGTTGCGAGAATCACCGCGCCAGTAGGCGCCGGCCACCTTCATCAGCTTGAAGGCGCGCAACTTGCCGGTGGAGGGCACGTGAGGGCCGCGACACAGGTCGACCCAATCGCCCTGCCCGTACAGGCTGATCGGCTCATTGGCCGGTATGGCGGCAATGATCTCGGCCTTGTAGTGCTCGCCCAGGTTCCTGAAGAACTGCACCGCCTCATCGCGCGGCATCAGCCGGCGCTGCACGCGCAGGTCGGCCTTGGAGATTTCGCGCATCTTCGCTTCGATGGCGGCGAGGTCTTCGGTGGTGAAGGGCCGCTTGTAGGCGAAGTCGTAGTAGAAGCCATCCTCGATCACCGGGCCGATGGTGACCTGCGCGTCGGGGAACAGCGCCTGCACGGCCTGCGCCAGCAGGTGCGCGGTGGAATGGCGGATGATGTCCAGCGCCGCCGGGTCTTTCTCGGTGACGATGGCCAGGCGCGCATCGCGATCGATGACGCAGGAGGTATCCACCAGCCTGTCATCGACACGACCGGCAAGGGCGGCGCGTGCCAGCCCCGCGCCGATGCTGGCGGCCACTTCGGCCACGGTGACCGGCTGCTCGAAACTGCGCTGACTGCCATCCGGTAGCGTTACAACTGGCACGATTCAACTCCGCGGCATCTCAGTGCCGCTCAAAACGAAGAAGCGCTGCACCAGTTTCGGCGACAGCGCTCCTTCACCAAACTGGTAGGCGCGACTGGGATCGAACCAGCGACCACCACCATGTCAAGGTGATGCTCTACCACTGAGCTACGCGCCTGTATGCGGGGCCGGAAAGATACCGGAGTGACCGGAGCCAAGCAAGCTAACGCCCGGAAATTGAACGGGTTTCAGCCCACTGCATCCCTGCCGGTCAGCTCCAGCTCGAGCTGCCGCAGGCCATCGACCTGGTCGCGCAGCGCCGCGGCCTGTTCGAATTCCAGGTTGCGCGCATGGGCGTACATGCGTTCCTCCAGCTTGCGGATCTCGCGGCCGAGATCGGCCAGATTCTTCGGCACGGCCACCGGCACGGGCTTGCGACCCCTGCCCGATCCGCGCGGGCCGCCCGGCGCCGAACGCGCGCCCTCCATGATGTCGGCCACCGGCTTGCTGACGCTGCGCGGCACGATGCCATGCTGCTCGTTGAAGATGATCTGGCGCGCACGGCGCCGCTCCGTCTCGTCCATGGCGCGCTGCATGGAGCCGGTCACACGATCGGCATACAGGATGGCGCGGCCATGCAGGTTGCGCGCGGCGCGACCCATGGTCTGGATCAGCGAACCGGCAGAGCGCAGGAAGCCTTCCTTGTCGGCATCGAGAATGGCCACCAGCGCTACCTCGGGCAGATCCAGTCCCTCGCGCAGCAGGTTGATGCCCACCAGCACGTCGAACACGCCCAGCCGCAGGTCACGGATGATCTCCACGCGCTCCACGGTCTCGATGTCGGCGTGCAGGTAGCGCACCCGCACGCCATGTTCGTGCAGGTATTCGGTCAGGTCTTCGGCCATGCGCTTGGTCAGCGTGGTCACCAGCACGCGCTCACCCTTCGCCGTGCAGAGATTGATCTCGGACAGCACATCGTCGACTTGGCTACCGGCCGGCCTGATTTCGACTTCGGGATCCAGCAGTCCGGTGGGCCGCACCACCTGCTCGATCACCGCGCTGGCGCGCTGCGCTTCATACGGCCCCGGTGTCGCCGAGCAGAACACCATCTGCGGCGCCAGGCGCTCCCATTCCTCGAATTTCAGCGGTCGGTTGTCCAGTGCCGAGGGCAACCGGAAGCCGTACTCCACGAGCGTCTCCTTGCGTGAACGGTCGCCGCGATACATGGCGCCCAGCTGCGGCACGGTCTGGTGGCTTTCATCGACGATCAGCAGCGCATTGGGCGGCAGGTAGTCGAACAGGCAGGGCGGTGGCTCGCCGGCCTCACGTCCGGAGAGATAACGCGAGTAATTTTCGATGCCCGAGCAATAGCCCACCTCGCGGATCATCTCCATGTCGAACTGCGTGCGCTGCTCCAGCCGCTGCGCTTCTACCAGCTTGTCGTTGTCGCGCAGCACCTTGATGCGCTCCCGCAGCTCCTCGCGGATCAGGTCGATGGCTGTCACCAGCTGGTCGCGCGGCGTTACGTAATGCGTACCGGGGTACACGGTGTAGCGCGGAATGCGCTGCAGGGTCTTGCCCAGCAGCGGGTCGAGCAGCGAGAGATTCTCGATGGTGTCGTCGAACAGCTCGACGCGCAACGCCTCGCGTGCCGACTCGGCCGGAAAGATGTCGATGATGTCGCCGCGCACGCGATAGGTGCCAGGCTGGAGGTCGAGGTCATTGCGCGTGTACTGCATTTCGGCCAGCCGCCGCAGCAGCCGGCGCTGGTCGATGCGCTCGCCGCGCACCAGGTGCAGCACCATCGAAAGGTACGCTTGCGGATCGCCGAGGCCGTAGA
>Ga0190271_10002002_pt1 | contig 12068 bp, 9 predicted proteins | sample Popmic356T_FD_133747 | JGI IMG/M metagenome (GOLD analysis project Ga0190271, IMG submission 133747) | Populus adjacent soil microbial communities from riparian zone of Weber River, Utah, USA - 356 T | ecosystem: Environmental > Terrestrial > Soil > Riparian zone | place: USA: Utah | collected...
CTTCTCCATGTACTCGGACATGTCGAGGCTGATCATCGCCTGGTCGTCACCGAACAGGAACTCGGCGAGGGTCTTGGCGAGCTCGGTCTTCCCGACGCCCGACGGGCCCAGGAAGATGAAGGAACCGGACGGACGCTTGGGGTCCTTCAGGCCGGCACGGGTGCGGCGGATGGCCTGGGAGACGGACTGGATGGCCTGCTGCTGGCCGATGACCCGCTTGTGGAGCTCGTCCTCCATGTGGAGGAGCTTGGCCGTCTCCTCCTCGGTGAGCTTGTAGACGGGGATCCCGGTCCACAGCGACAACACCTCGGCGATGGCTTCCTCGTCGACCTCGTCGAAGAGGTCGATGCCGGCTGCCTTCATCTCGGCGTCCTTGTCCTCCTTGTTGCGGAGGAGCTCCTTCTCACGGTCGCGGAGGCGGCCGGCCTCTTCGAAGTCCTGGGCCTCGACGGCTTCCTTCTTCTTGTTGACGACCTCGGAGAGCTCGTTCTCGATCTCGCGGTAGTCGGGCGGCGTCTGCATGCGACGGATGCGCAGGCGGGAGCCGGCCTCGTCGATGAGGTCGATGGCCTTGTCGGGCAGGAAGCGGTCGGAGATGTAGCGGTCGGCCAGGTTGGCCGCGGCGACCAGCGCCTGGTCGGTGATCGTGACCCGGTGGTGCTGCTCGTAGCGCTCACGGAGACCCTTCAGGATCTCGATCGTGTGAGCGACGGTCGGCTCGTCGACGACGACCTTCTGGAAGCGACGCTCGAGTGCGGCGTCCTTCTCGAGGTGCTTGCGGTACTCGTCGAGCGTGGTGGCGCCGATGGTCTGGAGCTCACCGCGGGCGAGCATCGGCTTGAGGATCGACGCCGCGTCGATCGCGCCCTCGGCCGCACCGGCCCCGACGAGGGTGTGGATCTCGTCGATGAACAGGATGATGTCGCCGCGGGTCTTGATCTCCTTGAGCACCTTCTTGAGGCGTTCCTCGAAGTCACCGCGGTAGCGCGACCCGGCCACGAGGGCACCGAGGTCGAGCGTGTAGAGCTGCTTGTTCTGGAGCGTCTCGGGCACCTGGTCGGCGGCGATGGCCTGGGCCAGGCCCTCGACGATGGCGGTCTTGCCGACACCGGGCTCGCCGACGAGCACCGGGTTGTTCTTGGTGCGCCGGGAGAGCACCTGCATCATCCGCTCGGTCTCGCGCTCGCGCCCGATCACGGGATCGAGCTTCTTCTCACGGGCGAGCTGGGTGAAGTTGCGGCCGAACTGGTCGAGGACCAGTGACCCGGACGGGGTCTCCGACGACGAGCCGGTCGATGCGGTGGCCTTCTCGCCACCCTGACCGCTCTGGCCGGCCTGGCCGGGGTAGCCGGAGAGCAACTGGATGACCTGCTGGCGGACCCTGGAGAGGTCGGCGCCGAGCTTCACGAGGACCTGGGCGGCGACGCCCTCGCCCTCACGGATCAGGCCGAGGAGGATGTGCTCGGTCCCGATGTAGTTGTGGCCGAGCTGGAGCGCCTCGCGGAGCGAGAGCTCGAGGACCTTCTTGGCCCGCGGCGTGAAGGGGATGTGGCCGGACGGCGACGAGCCACCCTGGCCGATGATCTCCTCGACCTGCTGACGCACGGCCTCGAGGGAGATGCCGAGCGACTCGAGCGCCTTCGCGGCGACGCCCTCGCCCTCGTGGATCAGGCCGAGGAGGATGTGCTCGGTCCCGATGTAGTTGTGATTGAGGAGGCGAGCCTCCTCCTGGGCCAACACGACGACCCGGCGAGCCCGGTCGGTGAACCTCTCGAACACTGTGCTGCCTCCCGAAGAAACGTTGGACCAGTGTAACGCCGGGGGCCGACAGACCGTTCCCAGGTAAATCTGCCTGTTCACACCGGTTCAGAGTGGATTCACAGTCTCCCCCGCTCCGGGTTTGCCGCCCAGTCACGTCATCGACCAACCCACCCCTGCGAGGCTCACGGCCGCCGCCCACCTCGCTCAGCGTCCGATTCCTCGGTGAACGGTGACTCCCCGGGCACGCTCCGTGGGCATCCGGCCGTGTCGCGTCAGGCTCGCGGCAGGCCCGCCTGTATGTTGCGGGGGTGGCTGGAGCGAACCCCCTGCAGGTCATGCCGTCGATGGCCGATGACCTCGTCCGCGTCGAGTCACAGCTGCTCGCGTCGGCCCGCTCGGCCGATTCGTACCTCACCGAGATCGCCACCCACCTGATCCGAGCCGGCGGGAAGCGGGTACGGCCGGGCTTCTGCCTCGCGTCGGCCGCCACCGCGTTGTCGATCGATGCCCCCGCGTCCGACGCGGCGGTGTCGGGAGCCGTGGCGGTCGAGCTCGTCCACCTCGGATCGCTCTACCACGACGACGTCATGGACGAGGCGGTCGTGCGCCGCACCGTGGACAGCGTGAACGCCCGATGGGGCAACCTCACCGCCATCCTCGCCGGCGACTTCCTGCTCGCCCGCGCATCGGAGTTGGCGGCATCGCTCGGCGTCGAGGTCGCCGGGCTGCTGGCTGCGACGATCGGGCGGTTGTGCGAGGGCCAACTGTTGGAGCTGAAGTACGCGTTCGACGTGGACCGCTCCGAAGAGGTGTACCTGACCGCGATCGACGGCAAGACCGCCGCCCTGCTCGAGACCTCGTGCCGAATCGGCGGCATCGTCGCCGACCTCCCCCACGAACACATCGACGCCGTGGCGGCGTTCGGCCACAGCTACGGCATGGCGTTCCAGCTCGTCGACGACGTGCTGGACCTGGTGTCCGACGAGGCCGAGCTGGGCAAGCCCGCGGGACATGACATCGAAGAGGGCGTCTACACCCTCCCGGTGATCCTGGCGTTCGAGGAGCCCAACGGCGCCGAGCTCCGAAACCTCCTCGTCAACGGCATCGATCCCGAGGCTCGTGGGCGCGCCATCGACATCGTGCGCGACGGTGCCGGCATCACCCGGACGATCGCCCGGGCCCGCGCCTACGCGGAGCTGGGGCGCGAGGCCCTGTCGGTCCTGCCCGACAGTTCGGGAGTGCTCGGACTGTTCGCGGCCGCCGACTATCTCCTCGACAGCGTCGAAGCCGCCGCCGCCTGACACCCACTCCGGTTGCCGCGGCGCGCCCGCGCCGCGCCGATATCGTCCGGCGGCATCGCCCACCACGTCCGCCGGACACGTCCGCTGATGGTCGGTACCTCCCCGCTGAAGGTCGGTGCCTCCCTGCTGAAGGTCGGCGCGTCCCTGCCCATGGTCGGTACCTCCCTGCTGAAGGTCGGTGCCTCCCTGCTCCTGGTCGCCGCTCTGGTGGCGGTGACGGCGTGTTCGGGTGGTCGTGACGACCGGGCCCGCGCCCGCCGGCCGATGCCGCCTCATGCGCTCGACGTCACCGTGGCCACCTCGACCACCGTCGCGACGGTGCCCACGACGATCGGGCCGGTTCCCGGTCGCGACGTCCCCCTGCCGAGCAATGTGCCGATGACCCCGCTCCAACCCGGCCAACGGCCTCCGCAGTTCGTCCTCTTCTCCTTCGACGGCGCGGGCGACCACGAGGCCTGGCAGGAGTTCACGGCTGGGGCGGCAACGGTCAACGCTCGGTTCACCGGGTTCCTCACGGGCACCTACCTCCTCACCGATGCGGCGCGCGGCGCCTACACCGGCCCCGACCACAAGCCGGGGGCGGCGTCGGTGTCCTTCGGGGGCAGCCCTGATCGGGTGCAGACGCTCGTCGACGACCTCAACCGTGCGTGGCTCGCCGGTCACGAGATCGGAACCCACTACAACGGCCATTTCTGCAACGGTGCCGGCGCGAGCGGCGACGACTGGTCCACCCAGGACTGGGACTCGGAGATCGGCCAGTTCGGGAACCTCTGGCAGAATTGGGCGGCGATCGACGGGATCGCGAACCCGCGCCCGTTGCTCGTCCCGCTCAGTGCCGTGAGGGGAGGTCGCACCCCGTGTCTCGAGGGTCGTTGGGAACAGCTGCAGGGGGCGTGGCAGGCGGCCGGTTACACGTACGACTCATCGATTCCGGGCACCGGGATCGCATGGCCCCGAATCGAGTACGGCGTGTGGGAGTTCCACATGCCGTACATCCAGTCGCCGGCCCTCGGAGGGGTCACGGCGATGGACTACAACTTCTGGGTCAAGTTCAACGGCGGCCGGGAGCAGCCCGAACGCGGGCCCGAACTGGGCGCCAAGGTGCTGGACACCTATCGCCACATGTACGACGTCGCGTTCACCACCACCCGCGCCCCGGTGGTCATCGCCAACCACTTCAACACGTGGAACGGCGATGCGTTCAACCCGGCCGCGTTGGCGTTCATGACCGAGACCTGCGCCCGTCCGGAGACGATCTGCGCGACATATTCGGATGTCATCGCGTGGATGGGGGTGCAGGACCCCGCGGTCCTCGCCGCGCTCCAGGCCCAACCGCCGGTGACCTGATCGCGGCCGGCGGCGGCACCGGACGCCGTCACATGAGCTTCGAGCTCTCCGCCACGCGGTGCTTGTTGATCGCGACGCCGGTCACGCCGATCTCGGCCACGCCAACCATGAACGTCGCCATGTGCTCGGTGGCCATGTGCCCGTCGAGCGCGTCCTCGGACTCCCACTCCTCGTAGACGCGAAGCTGACCGGGGTTCGTCGGATGGAACCAGAACCCGTACGTGACGTTGCCGTCCTCGGCCAGCGTGGCCTCGACCAGCGGTCCGACCAGCTCGACCGCGCGGTCGTGTTTGGCGGGATCGAAATCGAACGTTCCGGAGACGATGTACATGGGCCGCAGAGTAAACGGCGGTCGGCGGTCGCGTCAGGACGAATCGAGATGCTGCGGCGAGCCCGTTGGTCGTGCAAACGCGACGAGCGGGCCCGGCACCGGCCGGACGACGACCGCATCACCGCGCCGGGCGATCGGTTCTCCGGCTCTGCGCACCCGGAGCAGGTGGCCACGACATTGCACGAAGTAGGTGGCGGAGTGCCCGACGTACTCGACGAGCTCGACCGTGCCGGCCGCGCCCGGGACGTCACCGGGACCGCCGCCGGGGACATCGCCCGGGACAGCGAGCTCGAACTGTTCGGGCCGGACCAGGATGTCGACCGATCCGGGCGCCACCGCGACGACGAGGTCGACGTCACCGAACGGCGTCGTTGCCCGCTGTCCGTCCGCCCCGACCGTCGCCGGGACGAAGTTGGCATCACCGACGAAGTTCGCCACCCACCGCGTCGCGGGACGGAGGTAGAGGTCTGCCGGCTCGCCGATCTGTTCGACACGGCCGGCCGAGATCACCGCCACCTCGTCGCCGAGCACGAAGGCCTCGTCCTGGTCGTGGGTCACGAAGATCGTGGTGATGCCGAGTCCGACCAGCAACTCATGAACCTCGGTTCTCACCTCCGCTCGCAGCGCGGCATCGAGGTTCGAGAACGGCTCGTCGAGCAGGAGAACCGATGGCCGCGGCGCGACGGCGCACGCCAGGGCCACCCGCTGGCGCTGCCCGCCCGACAGGGTCGTGATCCGTCGTCCCCCCAACCCGGCGAGACCGACGAGGTCCAGCGCTTCGTCGATCTCGGGTGAGCGACGGCGCTGGGACCGCGGCAGGCCGAACCCCACGTTGCCCGCGACGTCGAGGTGCTCGAAGAGGGCCCAATCCTGGAACACCATGCCGACCCGACGGGACTCGGCCGGGACCAATCGCCCGGGCCCGGTGATGGTGCGACCCCCGACGGACACGGTGCCGGCCGTGGGGACCTCGAGGCCGGCGATGACCCGGAGCAGGGTCGTCTTGCCACATCCGCTCGGTCCGAGCAGTGCGAGGGTGCGGCCGTCCGGAACCACGATCGACACGTCGACGAGCACCGGCTCAACGGCCTCGTACGAATGATGGATCCCCTCGACGACCACGTCAGCCGTCTCACCCGGCACCGGCGCCGAGGCCGATCGAGCGGTCACCCCTCGGCTGGACCCTCGTCAGCCGTGCCCTGGTCGGCTGGGCCCTCGTCGGCTGGGCCGTCGTCGGCTGGGCCGTCGTCGGCTGGGCCCTGTTCGGGGCGCAGCGTCGGGAACAGCACGACGTCGCGGATCGACTGCACGCCCGCGAGCAGCATGACGAGCCGGTCGACGCCAATGCCGAGCCCGACGGTCGGGGGCAGCCCGTATTCGAGCGCCCGGAGGTAGTCCCGGTCGACCGCCATGGCCTCATCGTCACCGGCGAGTCGCTGGTCCGCCTGGTCCTCGAAGCGGCTGCGCTGCTCGTCGGGATCGGTGAGCTCGGAGAACCCGTTGCACAGCTCGCGTCCGACCACGATCCCCTCGAACCGCTCGACCAGGCCTGGCTCGCTGCGGTGCGGGCGCGACAACGGCGACACCTCGGCGGGGTAGTCGATCACGAAGGTCGGGTCCCAGAGCTGGTGCTCCGTGGTCTTCTCGTAGATCTCGAGCAGCAGCTTGCCGGTTCCGTAGTTGTCCTTCCACGGGATGCCATGGTCGTCGCACAACGACCGGAGCCGATCGATCGGGGTGTGGATCGAGACGTCCTCGCCGACGTTGCCCGACGTCAGCTCGGCCATCGTGGCCCGGCGCCAGGGCGTGGACAGGTCGACCGGACGATCGCCGAAGGTCACGGTCGTCCCCCCGCACAGTTCGTTTGCCAGCGTCGCCACGAGCTCCTCGGTGAGCTCCATGTGGACCCGGTAGTCGCCGTAGGCCTCGTAGCACTCGAGCATCGTGAACTCGGGGTTGTGTCGCGTGGACATGCCCTCGTTACGGAAGACGCGTGCGATCTCGAACACCTTCTCGAACCCGCCCACGACCAGCCGCTTCAGGTAGAGCTCCGGCGCGATGCGCAGGTAGAGGTCGACGTCGAGCGCGTTGTGGTGCGTGATGAACGGCTTGGCCAGCGCACCGCCGGGGATCGGATGGAAGACGGGCGTCTCCACCTCGAGGTAGCCACGATCCTCCATGAATCGCCTGGTACGCGAGAGCAGCTGCGATCGGAGCTGGAACGTCCGGCGGGCCTCTTCGGTGACCCACAGGTCGACGTAGCGCTGGCGGTAGCGCATGTCGGGATCGCTGATGCCGTGCCATTTGTCGGGGAACGACCGTCGGGTGGGGGCGAGCAGCTGCCACGAGTCGACGCGGACCGACAGCTCTCCGCGCCGCGTCGTCATGACCTCCCCGGACACGCCGATCCAGTCGCCGATGTTGAGCTCGGTGAACCGGCTGAAGTCGGGCGTGGACGCCATCGGAGCGAACAGCTGGATGCGGCCCGACGAATCGGCCAGCGTCCCGAAGGCGAGCTTGCCCTGGACCCGTCGCAACATGAGCCGACCTGCGACCGAGGCCCGTTGGCCGGTCTCGGTCCCGGGCTCGAGCCCGGCGAAGCGCTCGGCGAGCTCGGCGGCCGACGCGTCGCGGTCGTAGTCGTAGGGCTGGTCGAACCCGTCGGGGCCCGGATCGGGGTCAGTCACGGATCTGGTTCTTCTCCCAGATGAGCCGGAGGCCATGGAGGGTCAACCATGGCTCCTCGTGCTCGATCGATTCGGCTACGGGGGCGATGAGGCTGGCCAGTCCGCCGGTGGCCACGATCGTCGATTCGCCGAGGACATCCTCGAACCGGTCGCACATGCCGTCGATGAGTGACGCGAAGCCGTACACCGCACCCGACTGGATCGACTCGACCGTCGTCTTGCCGATCACGCTCCTCGGCTCGACCAGTTCGACCTGGCGCAGCGCAGCGGCTCGGCCGAACAGGGCGTCGAGCGAGATCTCGATGCCGGGCACGATCGCCCCGCCGAGGTACTCGCCCTTCTCCGAGATGATGTCGAACGTCGTGGCGGTCCCGAAGTCGACCACGATCGTCGGGCCTCCGAACAGGTCGTACGCACCAACGGCATTGGCGATGCGGTCGGCGCCGACCTCCTTGGGGTTGTCGTACAGCACCGGCATGCCGGTCTTGATCCCGGTTCCGAGGATGACGGGCTCGATGTGGAGATAGCGCTGGCACATGTGCCGCAGCTCGTAGGTGAGGCTCGGCACACCGGACGAGATGGCCACGCCGGCGACGTCGTCGACGAAATCGAGCTGTCGGGTCTCCAGCAACTGGCGGATCAGCAGGGCGAGCTCATCGCTGGTGCGCTCGGCGCGGGTGGCCAGACGCCAGTGGTCGATGAGCTCATGGCTTCGCTTGCCGGAGTCGTAGAGGCCGACGACGGTCTGGGTGTTGCCGACGTCGATGACCAACAGCACGGGGCGCCTCCTGCGCGATGAAGATTTCGGAGTCTGCGGGTTCGGGACACCAGTGTGCCCGCCGGATCACCGGCACCGCATCAACAATCCGGCGGTGGCCGTCGTTGGTGGCCGAGGTTCAGTCGAGATCGAGGCCGAGGTCGAGCACGGGGGCGGAGTTCGTGATCGCCCCGACCGAGATCATGTCGACACCGGTCGCGGAGTACGACGCGATCGTCTCGAGCGTGATGCCGCCCGACACCTCGAGCAGCGTCCGACGAACCTGACCACCCTGTCGCTCGTCGCGGGCGGCGACGCATCGCGCCGCAGTTTCGGGCGACATGTTGTCCAACAGGATGGCGTCGGCCCCGCCGTCGAGGGCCTCGATGCACTGGTCGTACGAGTCGCACTCGACGTGGACGGTTCGAGCCGGCCAGCGGTCCCGCGCCACCGCGATCGCCTCGGTGATGCCGATTCCGCCGAGGTGGTTGTCCTTGATCAGCATCCAGTCAGAGAGGTTGCCCCGATGGTTGCGACCTCCTCCGGCGCGGACCGCGGCCTTCGCCAGCGAGCGCATCCCGGGCACGGTCTTGCGCGTGTCCCACACCCGGCCGTCGCCTCCCTCGGAGGCCTTCGACACGAACGCAGCGGTCAGTGTCGCGATGCCCGACAGGTGCCCGAGGAAGTTCAACGCGGTGCGCTCTCCGCTCAGCAGCGACGCCAGCCGACCCGAGACGACGCCGAACACCTGGCCCGGTTCCACCTGATCGCCGTCGTCCGCCGACCAGGTCACGGTGACCGCCGGATCCACCTGGGCGAAGGTCTCGGTGGCGCACGGGATGCCGGCGAGCCGGCCGGCCTCGCGGGCCCGGAACCGCGCCTCGGTCTCGACGTCGGGCAGCAATGACGACGTCAGGTCGCCGAGGGGGAACAGGTCCTCGGCGAGGGCTCGACCGACGGCATCGCGCACGACGTGGGGAGGGGCATGCAGCCAGGACGGCACGGATGCGTTCACGGGGCGGAGTGTGGCACGGCGGCGCCGCGTTCCGAAGCGAGCACCAACCGATGCCGCTGGTGTTCGTCGGTGTCGGGGAAGTCGGACCGCGAGTGGGTGCCCCGCGACTCGGTTCTGCTCAGGGCGGCCGAGATCAGGACGTGGCCGATCTGAGCCAGGTTTCGCACCTCGGCCAGCTCCAGCGACAGCTTCGCCTGTTCGATGTCGTGGTCGACCGCCGAGGAGCCCGACGTCGCGGCCCGCTGACCGACGACGGCCAGGGTCGAGGCGATGACCGCCAGCGCCCGTTCGAGGCTGTCGGCCGAGCGCATCACGCCGGCGTGGGTGCTCATCGCCCGCTGGAGCCCGGCTCGCAGGGATGCGGGGTCAGGATCATCGGCCCGGGCTGCGTCGGTCGGCAGGGCGCGGAGCTCGAGCGACACCCCGCCGATCACCAGGGTGTCGGCATCGACCGAACCTCGGGCGATGGCGTCGGTCACGGCCCGCATGGCCCCGCTCGGCTGCGGGCCGTCGACGCCGTCGGCGATCGACTCCACGGCCCGGGGGCCGAACACCATCCCCTCGAGCAGCGAGTTGGAGGCGAGGCGGTTGGCGCCGTGGACGCCGCTACAGCTGGTCTCCCCCGCCGCCCACAATCCCGGTAGTGACGTCGCCCCGTTCAGGTCGGTGACGATGCCACCGCACTGGTGGTGCGCGGCGGGTGACACGGGCAGGAAGTCGACGGTCGGATCGAGCCCGGCCGACACGAGGTCGGCGTTGATGGTCGGGAACCGCTCCGAGAAGTGATCGAGCCCGGTGGCATCGAGCCACATGTTCTCGGTCCCCTGCTCGATCATGCGGGACAGGATCGCCCTCGACACCACGTCCCGAGGCAGCAGTTCGTCGATGAAGCGCTCGCCGTTCGCGTCGCGCAACAACGCGCCGTGACCTCGCAGCGCCTCGGACAGCAGCGGCCGCGGCATGCGCGGATCGTGCAGCGCGGTCGGATGGAACTGGAAGAACTCGAGATCGGCCGTGGCCACCCCGGCCCGGATCGCCATCGCGACCCCGTCGCCGGTCGCGACCAACGGGTTGGTGGTGACGGCGAACAGCTGGCCGGCTCCACCGGTGGCCAACAGGACGTGTCGGGCCCGCACCGAGCGCTGAGCGCCGTTGGCGTCGAGGAGCTCGACGCCGACGCACCGACCGTCCTCGACCAGGAGGTCGACCGCGAACGCGTGCTCCTGCACCAACGCCGCGGAACGGCGCACGGCGTGCACGAGCGCCCGTTCGATCTCGGCCCCGGTGGCGGCTCCCCCGGCGTGGACCACGCGGGCCACGGAGTGGCCTCCCTCACGGGAGAGCTCGAGATTGCCCCGCTCATCGCGGTCGAACTCGGCTCCGAGGGCGATGAGCTCCTCGACCCGGCGCGGTCCCTCGTCGACGAGCACCCGGACCGCCTCGACGTCGCACAGCCCCGCACCGGCTCCCAGCGTGTCCGCCAGGTGCAGATCGATCTCCTCGGGGTTGCCCGACAACGCGGCCGCGACACCGCCCTGGGCCCACCGGGTGGTCGCCTGCTCCAGCCCGCTCTTGGTCACGACCCCGGTCCGCAGTCCGTGCTGGTTGGCGGCGCGAACGGCGGCCGACAGACCGGCGACCCCGCTCCCGAGCACCAACAGGTCGAGCGTCGGGCCGGTCATCGGTCGGGCTCCGCGGCCGAGATGTTGTCGATCAGCCGCGCCCGGCCGAAGCGCACGGCGCCGAACAGCCGGGCGTCGGACCGGGCGACGTCGAGGGGGGCGAGCGTCACGGGGTCGGCCACCTCGACGTAGTCGAGGACACCCGCCCGCTGCGTCTGGACGACGTCCGCCATCACGTGTCGAACCGCCTCGGCGCTGGGCTCACCGCCCGCGATCGCGGCGGCGCCGGCCCGCAGTGCCCGGTTCAGCACCGGTGCCGCCTCGCGCTCGTGCGGCTCGAGGTACACGTTCCGGCTGGAGAGCGCGAGCCCGTCGGGCTCCCGCACGATCGGGCAACCCACGGCCTCGACCGGGATCGACAGGTCCGCCACCATGGCCCGGATCACCGCCAGCTGTTGGTAGTCCTTCTCGCCGAAGTAGGCACGGCAGGGCCCGGCGATGTTGAAGAGCTTCGCCACGACCGTGCAGACCCCCGCGAAGTGGGTCGGCCGGGACGCCCCCTCCATCACCTCGGTCAGCGACGACACGTCCACCGATGTCCGCACCGCCGACCGTCCACCGGGGTACATCTCGTCGACCGACGGGGTGAACAGCACGTCGCTGCCGGCCGCCTCCACCTTGGCGGCGTCACCGTCGGGGTCGCGGGGATAGGCCGACAGGTCCTCGGTCGGCGCGAACTGCAGCGGGTTGACGAAGATCGTGGTGGCCACCACGTCGCAGTCGGACCGGGCGCGTTCGATCAACGAGACGTGACCTTCGTGGAGGAAGCCCATCGTCGGCGCCAGCCCGACGGTGCGGCCGGACCGCCGCTCGGCGTCGAGCATGGCGCGCAACCCGGCGATGGTGGTCTCGGTCCTCACGAGGCGACCGGGATCAGGGACGGCATCCCGGCTCGAACGACTCCTCACGGACCGAGTCGCGAACCGGGCCGACCGTCAACTCGATGCGCGACACGTCCTTGACCGACCAGCACTTGGTCGGGGCATCGGGCACCCGGAGCCGGCCGTCGTCGAGGCGGCCGCGGCGAACGAACTCGAGGGGGATCGACGCCCGGAACAGGCCGTCGCGGGCCCAGACCGTGGCGTGGTCGGCGGCCTCGACCGGCTGCGCGAGCTCGATCAGCGGCTCGAGCGGACCCTGCCGCTGGACGAGCTCGATCGGATGGATCACCGCCCCGGCGATGAGCA
>Ga0190271_10002004_pt1 | contig 12064 bp, 17 predicted proteins | sample Popmic356T_FD_133747 | JGI IMG/M metagenome (GOLD analysis project Ga0190271, IMG submission 133747) | Populus adjacent soil microbial communities from riparian zone of Weber River, Utah, USA - 356 T | ecosystem: Environmental > Terrestrial > Soil > Riparian zone | place: USA: Utah | collected...
AGGCGCCGGACGCCATCAGCGTCTGCAGGCTGGACCCCTTCACGGACTGGTCGATGATCGCCAGCTGCTCGCTGGCGCTCATCTTGCCGCTGATGGTGTTCTCGCTCTCGGGACGACGGAGCGTGGCGACGCCGTAGCGCTCCATGCTGGCCTTGTCCTTGCGACCGACGAGCATCCGGGAGCGGGCCATGAACGCCTTGACGAGATCGTCCATGCCGTTCAGGACGGCGCCGGAGTTGAACTCCGGGACGTTCGCGGACGCCATCAGCGTGCCGCCGAACGGGTTGGATGCCGGGAGGTCGGGAGCGGGGGTGCGCGAGGCAGCCCTGCGGACGACGGGACGCTTGGCAGCTGAGGCGGTCACGAGCTCCTTCTCTTCCTGGACTTCGACGGGCTCGGTGTCCTCGCCTTCGTCGTCGCCTTCGTCCTCGTCCTCCACCACCTCCGGGTCGTCCTCGTCGGGATCTTCGGCCGGGGTGGATCCCTCGGCCACCTTGCTGCGCGCGGCAGCGAGTCGGTTGGCGCGCTCGGACGCGGCGTCTTCGAGCGTGGTGCGGGCCTCGGTGATGCTGTCGAGGTGACCGTTCAGGGTCTCGAGCTCGTCCAGCTGCTCGTCGGTGATCTCGTCGTCGCTGAGTGCAGCGAGCTCCTGAGACTCTTCGTGGCCTTCGAGGTACAGCTTGTCGAGGTCGGCGATCGAGAGGCCGTCGAGGCTCTCGGGCATCTTGAAACGCATGGGATTCCTCCGGGCGGTTGGGGTCGGCGTAGGCGACCCGGTTTCAGAAACGGGTACTGCCTCGCGACTACGTCACAGAGGGTGGTGCTCTGAGCATGAGAATAGGCCCGCCGTGCAGGCAAGTGCAAGCGACGGGCCACAACCAGCCCTGGCTGTCAGGCGGGCTGGTAGCTCCCACTGAGGCGCTTGGCCGCTGCGGCGGCCTCCACCTCAGAGCGGTACGACTTCTTGGTGCCGTCCTTCGCGGTGACGGTGTAGGACTTGTTCGCAGGCGCGGCGCCCGTCTTTCCCTTGCAGCTGCAGGCCATGTCAGCCCCTCTCCACTCGTGCGCGCGCCGCCGACAGGCGGCGCTCGCGTACCTTGGCGCGTAGCGGTTCTGCGCGCTCGGCGATCTTCTGCTGGTGACGGTACTCGGCGACGGCGGTGCGCGCGATCCCGGCGATGAGCTCGGCGTCGAGCGGCGTGGGAATCCCGCCGGATGCCACCAGCACCTCGGGCTTCAGGGCACCGGCGCCGATGAGCACGGTCTGACGGCCGCCGGCGGCCGACGCCAGCACCGGGAACCCCGGCGTGTTGACCACCGGCACGCCGATCAGTTCCAGCTGGCCGCGCACTTCGCGCCAGTCACCCGACACCGCGCCGATGGCGCGCATCTTGGTGATGTCGTCGTCGGTCACGTCGGGCGGGATGATGCCGGCGTACCAGACGCCGAAGGCATCCTCGCCGACGTTCACGAACGCGCGCACGGCATCCGGCTTGTCGTAGAAGTCCATCGCCGATGCCATGCTCGCGAACCGCGAGGCGTGGCCGCCGTAGGACAGCACGCCGACCGGCTGGTCGCCGTCCGTCGTCTCGATCAGGCCCTTCAGGTAGTAGCCGTAGTTCGAGCTCGTCGTCGGAACCTCCTGGCACATGCCAGCCATGCCGACGTGGCAGATGCCCCACTCGGCGAGGTAGCCGTAGACCCGGCGAGTGTCTCGCTCGATGCGCATAGGCACCGCCCGGTCGAGCCCGGGATTGGAGAACCACTCGCTGGGGTACCGGGTGACCTCCGGCTCGACCAGGCGGGCGACGGGTGCACGGAGCGTGGATGCCGATGCGGTGAGCACCCGCGCCCCGTGGTGCTGTGCCGGCCAGATGTTCAGGGCCTCGTAGTGCATGTTGGCACACAGACCTGCGAGCCAGTCGGGATTCTGGACGTACTTCGCCAGCTGGGTGCGGCACCGGTTGAAGTCGCCGGGGGCGCCCCACTTGATCTTCGCCGCGCCCTCGCCGTGCACCCAGTAGTTGCGGATGCGCTGAGTCGGGATCGGGTGGGTGATCCAGCCGGGGCCGTCGTGGGTGCCGGGTGCGAACGCATGCGCCCCCATCGCGAGCGCCCCGTCGCCGTAGGCGATGGTGCCCATCGCGAGCCCGTCGGTCTCGGATGCCCAGGTGTCGGGGAGCTCTACGTCGGGGCAGCCGAGCGCGGACTTGCGCTTGCGGATGTGGGCCTTGGTGGCGTCGGGATCCTTGGCACGGCCGATGGCCTGGATCGCGTTGGCGAGATCCTCGCAGTTCTCGATCGGGTACGAACCGTCCGGCATCGCGGCACCGGAGTCCGCTGCCTTGTCGCGCTCAGCCTGCGGGAAGTCGCGGAACAGTTCGGCCTCGAGCGCGGCACGGGCGTTGTCCTCGGGGGAGTCCGTCAGGTCGACGACGTTCCAGCCGTCGAAGCAGCCGCACGCTTGCAGCGCGGCCACCTCCTGCTCGACCTCGGCGTCGGTGAGGTCTTCCTGGAACTCGTGGCCGAGCGCGATGTACGCCTCCTGGAACGCGGGGATCGGCACGATGGTCAGCCCGGCGACGCGCATCTTCGAGAAGACGGTCTCCGATGGCATCAGCAGTTCCATCAGGTCGATCTCGTCGCCCTCTTCGATCTCCTGCACCTCGACCTCGGCGGCATCGCCGTCGATCGAGACGCCACGGACCAGGCCGTTGACCATGCCGTCGATCGCCTCCTGCGCGTACGGCGTGGTGAGCACGATCGCGCCGGTCCAGCGCCACATATTCGTGGCCTCGTCGCGCCACGCCGTGTCGACGCGGCCGACCGTCGAGGACATCGAGGTGTCGCCGCCGTGGCTGTGCACGTACTCGTAGAGCAGCGGCACCGGCAGGTCGCGGGTGGACAGCGAGTCCAGCGCGAACATCCGGCCATCGCCGGTGGGCACGCCCTCGGGCGCGAGCACGCCGTGCACCGGGATCTCGGTGATGAGCTCCTCGTCCTCTTCAGGCTCGTCGGGGACGAGGTCGCTCTCGTCGGCCACCTCGACGGCGATGTCCGTGGGGTCGGCCGCGGCAGCCATCACCACGTCATTGCCGGGCAGGATGTCCGGGTTGTCGTCGAGCGCATCCTCGGGGCCGATCGTGTACGTCGTGGCGCTCATGGCCCCTCCGTTCGCAGCTGCTGGCTGCAAGAGACAGCGGCAGTTGATCCAGATTTCCGGTGGGCCGGCTGGCTCCCCCGGGTAATGCAGGTCGTAGCCGCCCACATCGAATGTCCCACCGATCAGGACGATCTGTCCATCGGCATCCGCGTGCGAGTCGCGCACCGCGTTGTCTTTCTGACTCGTCCAGCGCTTGTATCGGCCGCCGCGAGCACCGGTTCCGTCCATCGTGGCCCGATTGACGGTGTAGCCGCTCAGCCAGTAGGTCACCCGATCGACTTGGACGTCGGAGACCTCGAACTGAGGCTCCGTGGTCTCGTCGAGGGCGTCCATGACCGACTTTTGGAAGGCATCCATGCGCCGCACGCCGCTGGCGTGCGGTGCCTCCTGCAAAAAGTGCTCCATCCAGAGCACCGAGGCCGCTTCGACGATGTCGATCGACCATTCCGGGTCTCCGGCCATGTATCGCTCGAGTCCATCGCGGACGAAGGGCTTCAACTCGTCGTCGGCGTCGCTCAGTCGGGCTTTTCGAGCCGCCGCGAAGGTTTCCGGGTCCATTAGACGCTCGCGGGGTGCTCGAGACGCATTAGGGCGAGGTGTTCGCGGAGAAGATCGCGGTCAGGGGGCTTCCGAAGGCTGATGATCGTCCTCGTGTAGCTGTCGAGACAGCCTGCGAGCGTGTCGATGTCGCTGGGGAGGTCGAATCGGTCCAGACACGTCCACGCACCCTCGAGGAGCGAGTCCATTTCGCGATCCGAGAGCCGTGGCATCCGCATATAGAGCTCCGCGGCGACCGCTTCGTCCTTCAGCGAGCCCGACAGCCGGTTCTTGAGCTTGTTCCCGGCCTTCTCGAGTGCCCGGTAGACCACCACCTGGCTCGCGGCGAGCAGTTCCTCGGGGACGTTGTCGCCCTCGGCCGGCGCATCGCCGTCACGCGGGATGTCGCGCACCGGGTGATCCTTCTTGGTGGGGATCGGGCGCTGTTCGTGGGTCTCCTCGGCGGGCTCAGCAGGAGCGGTGATGGGCACGCCGAGGAGGGCGAGGCCCTGAGCGACGAGCTCAGGGGTGGTCTGGCCTTCGGCGAGCTTGACGGTGAGCCATTCAGTGCGCTCGGCCTCGTCCATCACGTCGGTCTCGGAGAATCCGTTCTCCCGGACCACCGCTTCCTTCGACAGCACGCCCCGGTCGTAGAGCTCCATCGCCTCTTTCGACCGGTTCGGCCGCATCCGCATCGCTGCGTCGTCGGCCTCGATGTTGAACTCGAACGCCTGCTCGGCATCCATGCCGAGCGACTCGAGCACTGGGCGCAGATAGCCCACGGTGAGCGATGAGGTGATGACCTGCAGCAGCGGCTCGGAGTGCGACTTGATCGCGGCCTCTTCGATCTGCCAGGAACCCCAGTGATTCACGTCGGCGGTGCCGGTGAGGATCTCGGGCGGCATGTCGAGGCCGAGCCCGAGGCGGCCGATGGCCTCCTTGCGGAGCTCGATCGCGTGCTGATCCAGGTCGGTCCAGAACTTCAGGAACTGCACCTTGTCGATGTACTCGCCGTCGACCTGGATGACGATCGGCACCTTCGCCGAGGCATCCTGCGGTGCGTCGATCGCGATCTCCGCGACGGAGACCAGCAGATCGGCGAACGCCTGCGCCGGATTCGCGACCTGGGTGGACACCGACTCGCCGGGTTCCGGGTCGCCCTGGTTCGTCTTGTTCCGGGACGGCAGGGTCGGGAAGGAGAACTGGCTGGGGAGGATGAGCATCCCGGCGCTGGTCAGCCGCGAGTCCAGCTGCGCGGCGACGTGCATGGTGAGCCGCTCGATCTCGCTGAGGATCGGCAGACAGGCACGGCTCGGGGAGGCCGAGCGCTTGGGCGTCCGCGGATGCGGACGCCAGATGCGGATCACCATCGACGAGTTGGTCTCAGCGACGACCTTGTCCTCGCCCTGCCCGAACGTGAAGGTGGAGCCGTCGCGCTTCGAGATCTCGGTGGCCGCGATGACGAACCAGTCGTCCTGGCCGTTGGTGTCCATGCCGACGATGTACGCCTCACCGGCGACGGTGAACTGGATGCCGAGCATCCGCAGCATCTCGGCCTGGCCCTCGGGCCCGCCGAACAGCGCGTCCATCGCCTCCTGCACCAGCGGGTCTGCGGTCGGCTTGCCATCGGGGCCGGTGACGAACAGCACGGCCTTGCTCAGCAGGTTGCCCACCCAGTCGACGCCGTAGCGGTACTCGCCGACGGTGTCGTAGAAGTTCCAAGCGGCTTCCTGCCACTCGATCCCGCCCTGTCGGCCTTTGCCTGTCCAGGTCCGGTTGGCCTTGCCGATCGTGTAGTTCTTCGCAGCCGCGACGAACCCTGTCGCGGGAGTGGCGAGAATCTCAGATCGGAATGGCGTTCCGCGTGGCATCCGGCCCCCTCGGTCGCGAAGAAGGGAGGGCGCCGAGATGCGGCACTCCTCTGAGGCCGAATCCTAGCGCGGGTCGGGCTTATTCGCCCTTACCCTCGTCGAAGTGCACGTACTGGCTCGTCCAGTACGAGAGCGCGAGCCAGCCCCAGAACAGCCACCATGCCCAGCCCAGCCAGGGAGCCAGGAAGCTGACCAGGAACGACGCCAGCGCGATCAGCGTGATCCACGGCCCGGCGCACCACGGGCAGGTGACCAGCTTCGCCCAGTCGCCGTCGTTGGTCAGACCCTGCCACCAGGCGCGCAGCTTCTGCGCGGGCGGGTAGTCGTCGTAGGTGATGATGCGGGTCAGCCGGGCGGCGCCGACGACGCCGACGACCACCGCCAGGATCGCCTGCCACCAGGTCAGCGCGCCGACTCCGATCCAGATCATTTGAACCCCTCGTACTCGAAGGCGACGCGCCCGGCTCGGGTGAGCCGGTCGCGGCGCGCGTAGATGTGGATGGCGATGCGCATCGTCAGCGGACCCTCCATGATCGGCGTCTCGAGCGGGATGCGGTAGCCGTAGCCGCCCGCCATCACGGTGCGCTGGTCTCCGTCCCAGGGGCCGCCGACGAACTCGGCCTGTACTGGCTGCGTCTCCATCACACTGCCCTCCCTCTCCTGCCGAACGGCAGCTTCCTGGTGGCCCCCGGGCCGCCAGGTCGGAGCGATCCACGCGGGATGCCGGCAGCGACGTCGCCGGTGCCGCCGCCGTGGAGCTCGGTGATCGCCCAGACCAGGGCATCGACGCGGTTCGGCGACGCGCCCTTGCCCGGCACCCAGGTCATCTGCTCGTCCTCGAGGTCGGCCAGATCGGCGCCCTCCTGGTGGACGACCTTCTCCTGCTCGTACAGGCCCACGATCGGTTCGGCGCGGACCTCCTTGCCGTGGCTGGCGCGGACCTCGATGATGCGGCCGGTGAATCCGGCGTTGCGGACGTTGTCGCGCACCATGTCGGCGCCGAAGTTGCGCTCGACGACGATGGCGTCGGCGTTGATGCGCTCGTACTCGTTGATCGCCGCAGTGGCCCAGCCGTTCGGGCTGAACTTCCCGCTCAGATCGCGCAGCACGCCGTACCGCTCCGCGCCGAGCTTGCCGGCCGAGATGATGCCGGTCTCGTCCGAGCGCTTCGCCGTCGATCCCGCAGGGTCGATGGCGACGACGCGGCGGCCAAGCTCCTCGACGGTGAAGACCTCGCGCTTGAGCAGCGACTCCTTCCAGAGCGCGCCGACGACGTCGTCGAGCAGCTGGGCCTCGAGCTCCTGGCGACCCTTGCGGGTGCCGCGCAGCGGGTCGATGACGCGACGCCGGTAGCTCTCGTCCAGGTTGTGCTCGTTGCGCGACGTCGGCACGCGCACCAGCACGGTGCGCGCGTCCTTGATCCGCTCCTTCGTCCACTTGTTCGGCAGCGGCGACGAGGTGAGCAGCACCTTCGCGCCGCCGGGGAGTCCGGCGACGCGCAGCCCCAGCTGCAGGTTGTCCCAGACGTCGTCGATGTAGTCCATGTGGCAGGGCTCGTCCAGCCACGCTGCACCGTGCTCGGGACCACGCAGCGAGTTGGGCTCCTCGGCCGAGTAGCCGAACACCTTCGCCCCGTTGGCGAAGGTGAACTCGCGCAGCGCGGGCTTCCAGTCGTAGGTCTCGCCCGCGAGCTCGCAGGCGCGGATCAGCCCGGACGGTCCCTCGACCATGATCTGCCGCACGTCGGGACCACGGCGGCCGACCATCGCGATGCGCGGCACCTTCTCCTTGACGCGGCGCAGGTAGTTCGAGCCGGTGCGGGTCTTGCCAGTGCCGCGGCCGCACATCATGAACCAGATGTCCCAGCTGATCCCGGGCGGCGGCCACTGGTAGTCCTGCGCGTGCGGGTACGGCACGCCCTCGTGCGGGTAGCCGTCGCAGCTGCGCCCCTTCCGGCAGTACCAGACCTGGTGGTTCGCCGAGGACTGCGCCTGGATCCGGCGGTAGAGCTCGTCCTTCGCCTTCGACGGCAGCGCGTCGATGCGCGCGAGGATCTCCGGGTCGATCGCGATGCTCATGGGCACCCCCAGGTTCCGAACAGCGCGCCGTCGAGATCCTTGATGTAGCGCTCCGGCCCCTGTCGGCCGGAGTCGATCAGCTTGTCGAGCTCGAACAGCTGGTGCTGCGGAATCTCGAGGTCGCGCGAGACCTGCGCCATGACGGCGCGACGGACGTAGCCGCCGATCGAGATGCCGCGCCGATTGCTGGCCTGCACCAGCAGCTGGTAGCAGGTGACCGAGAACGCCGTGAAGCGCACCAGCCGCTGCTTGCCGGCGTGGCTGCGCGAGCGCTTGGTCACCTCTTCTGCCTTGGCCGCGACCTCCGTGGCGATGATGTCGCGCCAGGTGCCGCCGCTCATCCGGTCGACTCCTCCGGCGGGATGTCCTCAAGGTCGATGACCTCGCCCTCGAGCTCAGGCAGTTCGCCCTGCGCCTGCAGGATCGCGTTGACCATCTGGTTGAGCTCGACCTCGCTGGGCATGAGCTCGACGCGGGTCGGCGCCTTGGCCCCGGAGATCATCGCGTGCAGCGCGAGATCCTTGCCGGCCTGCTCGTGCCACTGCAGCTTCTGAGTGTTCGGGATCTTCACCGTCGGGTCGTTCTGGTCGACGAAGAAGTCGGCGCTCGCCATCCTGAACGAGCGCGCCAGCAGCTGCTCGGCGCGCATCACCTCGGTCTGCCGCAGCGTCTCCCAGTCCTCGGGGGGATGCGTCGACGCGAGCGCGCGGATGTAGGCCGTCTTCGCCATCGCGGCGTTCTTGTACTCGAGCGCCTTGGCGATCTCGTGGAACGGGGCACCGGCCAGCCGCATGTTCACGCACGCGACGGCGCGCATATCGGGGGAGGCCGCGGCGACCTCGGCCGGGTCGACACCCAGGCTGGGGAGGATCGGGATCTCGCGGGGCTTGGTCTTCGGGGGCGGCGGCGGGTCCAGCTTCGGGAAGCTCAGCCGGGTGATGTTGTCGGGTTCCTCGTCATCGGCCACGATCCACCTCCTCGTCCAGCGCACGTCGGCGCAGGTACTCGGAGCGGGACAGCGCCCCGCGCTTCTCGTCGAGCCGGAGCCTCTCGCCTTCGGTGATCCGCATCACCACGTAGACGTTCCGCGCGACGTCCTCAACTGGTCGCCTGGGCATGCGCGAAGCGTAACACGCTACGTCATCAGCGACGAGGCCAGCGACCCAATGCCTTCTCGCGCTGGATCCAGCCGTAGTTCGAGGACGCGGTCCACAGCATGAACTCGCCGACCGGCTTGGCCGCGTGGATGGCGCCCCAGATCACCGCGACCAGGAAGCCGACCATCAGCAGCAGGAAGATGCCGATCCCCCAGATCACCAGGATCAGCGCCGCGACGGCGCTGGTCATCTCTGCCGTCGACGGCATCAGCTGCTCCGCTCGCGAAGATCCTGGCGCAGCCAGGCCGGGAAGGTGGAGTCGTGCAGCGCGGCCTCGAGCCACAGCTGGCACTCCTGGCACTCGCGCGTGTGCGCGAGTGCGGCTTCGAGCTTCGCCTGGTCGGTCTCCATCAGTGCTCATCCATGTGGGCTGGGGGTGGGGTGGGCGGCGGTGTCTGGTTGGTCATCGGATCGGCCATCCGCTTGTCGTGTTCCTTCTGGGCGCGCTTGAGCCGCTTGCGCTCCTTGCGGGTGGGCCGCTTCCACTCCGGGTGGAACGTCGCGTCGGCCTTGTCGTTGCTCATCGGTCCAGCCATCCGGCGCGCTCGAAGCCCTCGCGGAACCCCATCATGTAGCCGTTCAGCCATTGCCGGCGCAGTCGGTCGTCGATATGCTCCTCGGCCATCGTGACGTAGTCGTCGGCGTTCTCCGTGGTGACCGGCTCGCCACTGTGACCAAGAGCGTCATGGGTGTCTGATCCGCAGATCTCGCAGTGGAACTCGGGGATCAGCTGGACGATCAGTGTCTCCGCGTCCCTGGCGTAGTCCGCGTCGATCTCCTTGCGGAACTCGACGAAGCGCACCCCATCCATATCCCAGGACACGGGGAATGCGCGGATCGCCTTTCTCAGGAGCTCGACGGCGGCAGCCGACACATCCGACTCCTCGACGTCGTAGACCTTGCGGATGTGCGCCTCGTTCTCCGCGCGGATCTTGACGCGCACGGCGTCGCGATCGGCCATCACCGCCGCGTCGTGATTGCCCCCGGCGCACATCGCTCGGGAGACCTCGGTGTAGTGGTCGTACTCGTGACCGAAGTGCGGGTCGCGCATCTCCTCGGGCACGATCAGCACGCCGTTGTGGCCGCCGCGCTCCTGCGCGGCGGCGAGCTCCTCCTCCGAGGGGTCGCCGTAGAGGATCTCCGGGACGCCGCTCATCCCCCAGGTGCGCACCTTCGCCATCTGCTCCGCTCGCCGTGATGCGGTGTCATGCCGACCGGCGCGCTCGTCGTCCAGCCAGTCCATCTGCTCCGTGGTCATCGTCGGCCCCCTGCCAGTCGTAGTCTCTTGAGCCGCTGACGGCGGCGTTTCTTCTGACGCTCGTTGACCTCGGGGATCGGCCCCCGTGCCGGGTGGAAGGTCGCCGCGACCTTGTCGTTGCTCACGCCAGCACCGCCTCGGCGATGTGGCGCGCGCCGCAGTGTGCGCACACCGTGACCTCGAGCAGTTGGGTCTGGCCGAGCCGGTTGCCGATCGCGAACACGTAGTCGTGCCCGTTCAGCCAGCACTGCAGTCGGCGGATCACGCCTCGACCTCCGCTCGAGTCGCCTCGATCTCGGGCCTGGCGAACGGGTCGCGGCCTTCCCAGAGGAAGATCCGGTCGGCGCGGCCGGTGGCCTCGACGGCGTAGTGGTCGAACGTCGACGGGCCGTAGAACGTCGCGTAGGGGAGCTCGAGGTTCGGGTGCTCGACGATGATGGCCTCGAGGATCGCCGTGACGGCGGTCAGGTGCACCGCCATCGTCCTGCCGTCCTGCCGGATCAACAGGATGCCCTCGGTGGTCGGGAACTCGGTGCGCATGCGGCTCATGTGGGCGAGCCTACACCCTGGTACCCTCGGGACATGGATACTCTTCTCACACGCGAGGACGTCGCGCGCATCCTTGGGATCAACGCCGAGACCTTCGACCACATGCGCCGGCGTGGCGACGGCCCTCCCGAGGTCAAGCTCGGGCACCGCACCATCCGCTACCGACCCGTCGACATCGACGCCTGGCTGATCTCGCGGCAGAACGTCGCGTGACGTGCCTCCACGGCCGACTGCGCCGCGGGTCGCCGTCCCGGCGTGGCTGTCATGGGCGGTGCGCGAGCACAATCTGAGTCCGGCGACCTTCGCCGTCCTCTTCACGCTCTGCGAGCTCGGCGATGACGAGTGGATCTGCGAGCAGAGCGAGCGCAACATCGCGCAGAACGTCGGTGTCGCCCGGATGACCGTGCGAGCGTCGATCGAGCGCCTGATCGAGATCCACGCGGTCGTCGACCTCGGGCGCATCGGCAAACGCTCCCCGCAGCGCTTCCGTGTTGCGGCGTCGCGCCCCCCCACCGCCGCGCAGCTTCGCCTGCTCGCGACCAAGGCCGTCAGACGCTCCACGATGGGCGACGGCAGCTGGCTCGTCAGTGTCGAGTGAGATCTGAGTGGTCTAACCACTGTGCCACCAGTGGTCTAACCAGTAGACCACTCAAACCGCGTAATTTCGCGAAATCGCCCTATATACAGGGGGGAACCATTTCAGCCGGGTGAAAACCACCCGATTTTCGGCGCGTACCCGGGCCCGGGCCCCCCGCCGGAGGCGGGGGAGCCAGGGAGCTCGTCACTGCGGCGGCCGGCCGCCGCGGGGCGCCTGTATGTGTGATACGGAATATCTGGTGCGCTCTGGTCCGTGCGTATTTGTGATACGGAATACGCAGCGCACATTCCCCATCCGGCGAGTCGAAGCCCCCGGGGGTGGGCCGGACCTGCAACCGTTTCGTTGCAGGTGGGGGGGTGGGACTCGGTACCACGCTCGGTGACACTCGGTACCACCCCCGATTAACCCCGGTTAACCGACCCGAGACCTGTCGAAACTAATCCCCCGATTACCGCGCGGACGCGGTATGCTTATCGAACGCCCCCGGACCATGCAAGCCGGATCAAGGGTCACACCCCCGATTAACCCCGGTTAATCGGACACACCGAAAGGGTCATCATGACCACTACAACCCCCAAGCCCGCGGCCAAGCCCGCGGCCAAGACCGCGGTGCACGCACCGCTTGAATGCCGTATCGCGGTTGCCACCGCGCACGGCGAGAACGATGCCGCTCTGGCCGCCCGTGTGCGCGCCGTGGCCGCCGCCCTGGCCGCGGGCACGGATGTGAAGACCCTGGCCGCAGACATGGCGCTCGACGCTAAGAACGGGGTCACCACCGTCGACGGTGACCCGATCACCGCGGTCTCCGCGGTCGTGCTCGGTTGGGCACGCGGTGTGCTCACCACGCTCGACG
>Ga0190271_10002005_pt1 | contig 12064 bp, 19 predicted proteins | sample Popmic356T_FD_133747 | JGI IMG/M metagenome (GOLD analysis project Ga0190271, IMG submission 133747) | Populus adjacent soil microbial communities from riparian zone of Weber River, Utah, USA - 356 T | ecosystem: Environmental > Terrestrial > Soil > Riparian zone | place: USA: Utah | collected...
CACTGCTGTATTCACTGCTCTGCTGGGGCGCCGTCTGGTGGATGGTTAACGTGCTTGATGCGTTCGCGGGGTTTGACGAGCCATCATCAGCGGGACTGCCCTTCGAAGCCGCCATAGCACAGATAACCCGCAGCGTGCGCACGCTCGTCAACGTGCTTTTCCCCACGCTGGCTGCACTCACCACGGTCGTGGTACTGATCGCATTCGTGTTCGGCGCCGAACACGAATCCGGCACGACCAGACTCGAACCCGAAGAGTCCGCATCTCCCGACCTACGCACGCTACCGCGCGCGCTGCGCAAGATGCGCGAATGGCTAAAGGGCCACAAGCTGCCAGCCAGCGCGACCAACATCGGCGAGAACATCTCGGACCAGCTTGAAGCCATTGCACAGCTCCTGAAGGACAAAGAGCAAGCAGAGGCGACAGCGATCGTTGCCTCGCTGAGCAAGCTGCTCACCGAGGAACTCCCCGAGCTCATCCACCGCTATCAGCGCGTGCCGAGCATGCTGCGTCTAGTTCCGTCGGTCGGCTCGACCGCGACCGATCTATTGCTCTCTGGCCTCAAGATCGTCGATACGCAGCTCAACGACATCCAGCGATCACTCGGCGAGCGCAGCATCCAAGGGCTGGCGGTACAGACGCGCTTCCTCGAGCTGAAGTACGACCAAGAGACTCCGACTCTCGCGCAACCGATGGATGTAGCCACGCCGACAAAGTCTGGGCGGCCGAGACGGCGATGGCGCGCGTGGGTAGCGCGCTGAAGAAGCGCGCTACCAACCACCGCTGCAACATCTGCCGCAAGCAGCCGAGAGTTACTTTGACATTGTTCGACCTTGCATCCACCAGCAAGGAAAGGAACCCACGAAATGAACCGGACTCGCTTCACGATCCACGCATTCACCATCGGGTTGCTCCTCACACTCGCGTGCGACAGCATCGACGCGGCACAAACCAACAAAGACTTGGCCACATCTCACGCAGCTGCGACCGTCTCGCCACTGCTAGAAACGTCGGACATCGACGGCGGAACCGATAGTACCCAGTCATCCAGCGCACTGCTCAGCAGACCACCATCCGTTGCCCGGCAAGCAGCTCCAACTGCGCCGGTATTTCTGCAACAGCCCACGGCCGTCCGTCACCATGATGATCGTTTCTTGGACGGCTTGTTTTGGGGCCACATGATGAGCGGCGGAAGCTCGCACACGCGCGAAGTGGTTCACCATGTGCCGCTCGTCGCACCGGCGCCCGTGCCGAGCATCCCGAACTATACCGCACCGTCGACCCAGACGCGCACCGTCGTACCACCGACTCGGGTTCAGACAGCCTATTCTAAGCCCGCAACCACAACGCGCGCGGTGAGCGTTTCCACGCGCTCCATTTCTTCACCGATGCCCACCACTCGTCGCTTCACCGTGACGTCGCGCGGGAGGCGATGATGGGTGCCATAACACCAGTCGAGGCAGTGGAACTGCTGGACGCCAAGCTCGAAGCGGAAGGGTTCTCGACGCGCAACGCCTGGCGCGTCATCAAAGACGAGCTTCTGCGTCTGTCGAGCAAGGCAGCGGCGCAGACGATCGTAGATGTGGATTGCTCGCGATGCGGACACCCAATGCAGGTAGCGATCGAGGGCGAGCAGTGAACAGTCGCGACCTGGAGCGGGACTTAGACAAGCCTGTCGCCCGCATCTGCGATGCACTCGCTGCGAACCTAACCCGCGAAGAGGCCCACGACCTCGTGCAACTGCTACGAAGCAGTGCGCGCGTCACGAGCACCAACCCAGTAACCAAAGACACCATCGACATTGGCACCCATGTGGTTGCATGCGACCACGCCGCGAAGAGAAGGCAGCTTCGAAGGGGACCCGGCCGGGACAGCGCACACGCCTCGTGTCATGCGCTCGCCACTGTGACTCCTGATGGCAGCAGCCAACAGCGGCATAAGCAAACACGGGACTCGTCTATTATCGCTTGAATGACGCGATAACAATGCTAGTATCTCCTCATGGCTCGACGCACCGCACACGGGGTTCTCTGGGAAGGCCGATCGCTCATCGACGACGCACCGATCGTCGCGATCGCAACCGCGGGCTCGGCCAACCGAAAGACGGGGCCCATGATCCAGGTGTGGATCCTGCGCCAGGACATGGCGCCGCACGAAGCCAAGCGCCTCGGCCTGGACGTCAGCGTCTGCGGCAAATGCGCGATGCGGGACGGCTGCTACGTCGTGACGGCCCACGGACCTCGCAGTGTATGGGAGGCTTACCACGCCGGCCTGTACCGCGAGATCGACACCTCCGCGTTCGAGCGCGAGGCTATTCGCTGGGGCGCCTACGGCGATCCCGCGCTTCTACCCGCCCAGCTCGTGCATGCGTGCAACGCCGCGGCTCGCGGATGGACGGGCTACACCCATCAGTACATGCATACGTGGGCACAGTGGTCCCGCGGCGTGTTCATGGCGTCTGTGGAGACACGCGCCCAAGAACTGCGCTTGCGCCGGCAAGGCTGGGGCACATTCCGCGTCGGGCTCAAGGACGGCTCGGACATCGCAGACGCCACCCTCTGCCCGTACGACACCGTCGGAACCACCTGCATCGAATGCCGCGCATGCGACGGCGGCGAACGTGCGATCTTCGTTCCGGCACATGGCGCTGCTGCCAATGCTGTGCCCGCCGAGCGATTGCGCCGACGAAAGGAGAGCCCCTGACGCCGATCAAGGCAGCGCCCCCTGCTCTCAGCGCGCGACCCGTGGCGGTCACGCACTGAGAGGAGGCTGGTATTGACCCGAAGAACTGGAGAACAACTATGACGAGCGAGGATCGCGCGATGCCCAGTGCACGACACTGGACGTCGCTCAAGCTGCATTTCGCCGACGGATCTGGGCTGACGTCCACATGGGATCGCGCACGTGGGCGCGCCGCACAGCACGGCAGTGAGCGACAGATGCCAGAACCGCAAGCGACAGCCGAGCACCTGCGTGCGCTGGCCGAGCTGCGGGACACCGGAGGCTGCACGAACTGGTTCGTCGTCGAACCGCTCGACGACGACACGACCGGCAGCACAGACCAGGTGGACTGGTCGGGCTTCGTTGAGCCCGACCCGGAGCTGTAGACGTGGCGAGACCGACGACCAAGCCCCGCGTTCCAACGCTCGATCCCGAGCACGAGTCCTTGGTGTTCGTGCGCGGCGTGCTCGAGCACCTGCGAGCGGGAGTGCTCAAGCAGCTCGCGCCCATCGCCAGCCTCTACCCAGATGCTCTGCCCGACGCCGAAATCCAACGCACACCGCTCTATCGCACCGTGCATCGCATTGCGAAATATGCCGTCCACGGGTCGCCGCCGGCGCGACCTCTCGCGTCACTGCTCGCATCGCTCGAGCCACTGCTGCACGCTGCACTACTGCCGCCGACCGAGCTGACGACTCTACTTGCGTCCATCAACCCAGATGATGAAACCCACGCATTCAAGCTGCTCATCGCTGCCGCTGTCGCACGTGACCAACTCGCCGAGGGCGCGACGCTCATGACGAGCGCCCAACTGGCGATCCTAGCTGGTGTTACTCGGCGACACGTCGGCGCCGCGATTCGCGCCGGCCAGCTCGAAGCAGCGACACAGGGGCGTGCAGGCTCGGATGGCGCAGCGCTGGTTGAGCCCGCCGAGGCACAGCGCTGGCTCGGTGCGCGGGGCATCGCCGGCTACACCACGATTTAGCGAACCGACACACGCAACTTCGACATACGAGAGGCTCTCCATGCGTCACTGGTTTGATGATGATGATGTTTTCGCTTGGCTGCTGCTCGCGGACGGCACCAAGAGGGGTTGGCTGGTGGCGGTCCTTCTCGTCGTAGTCGCAGCCGTGGGCATATTCGCCTGGCGCGACTCACGCGAATGTGCACACCGCACGTGCCTTACTGGTCAGCATCCAATCGTCACCAGCGGTGAGTGCGTCTGCGTTTCTAAGGCAACGGCGCCCGGCGTGAAGCCGCCGCGCTAGCTCGAGGCCTCGGGGCTCGTTACACCACGACCTCGAGCGCCAACACAGGCGGCGGCAGCACGCGAGCGGCCGCGGCGTCCTCGCTCGCGCTCAGCAAACTTCGACACACGATCTCAGCAAACAAGGGAGGTTCTCATGACGACCCGCGTCCGCTTCTTTCTGACTTATATTCCGACCGCTCTGCTGCTCGCCTGTGGCGGCGACGACGCACAAACCAACAGCTACAACGACGCACTCGCCGGCGCACCGAGCAGCGCTGTCGCCGGCAGCTCCGGAGCTAAGGCGCCGCGCTGGGTAGGAACGCAGTCCTGCGACGGCGGCACGAGCAAAGCCAGCATCAAGAGAACGAGCACCGAAGCAACCATCGCCATCGGCGACTACACCAAGACCACCACGCGCGCCCGTGTGGTGGGCATCGACGTCGGCCCATCTGACGAATATTCATGCACCGGCCAAACGATCGAGACGCTCGTCACTAAGAGCGACTCGACCGGGATCTCCTTCGACACCGACGACCAAATGCCCTGCTCATCACCCGCGGGCCATGCGCTGGTTATCGGTCGGATGCATGGACATGACTTCGTGTCACCGATTCCAAACAGCGTCCCGTCGAGCCTGGACTTCACGATCAGACTCACCGAAGCCACGGACGAAGAACGAGCAAAACGCTCCCTGGACGATGAGCTGAAAGTGGAGCGCGTCGAGATCACGTGCACCTTCAGCTTCGAACTGAAGTAAGCGATCAGACGCGGTGCACAGCACTACTTCACGACTTTGATTTCGCGCGGCCGTGGGCCTGACGTAGACCAGGATGATTGACGCAGAGCTCTCGGACGGCAGCGGTCACAGCTTCTCGGAGCTGGTCCCGATCAACCTGCGGCAGTAAACCATAGAGACGGACGGCTACGACCTGGCCCAATCTCCGATCCGCCTCGTCGGGTGACATTGCGCCGCGGACTACATCAGCGCAAATCGCCGCGATCTGTTGGTAGTATAGCGTTTGACCACGGACGATAGTCCCCCAACCGTCAATAGACGATGCCGATGGCGCGACCACCCGGTAGCGCCGCAGGACCAACGTGAGGACGGCACAGTGACTGACGTGATCCCTGGCGGCGCGCTGCAACAACCACTGCGCTTCCTCCCTCGGCAATGTTAAATCGAACTCCACCACGCCTGACTGCGTGGTGCTGGTGCCGGGTTCGATGTAGTGCGACTGGGCGACGTCCACTCGTGCCCGCGCAATGGCTGCGACAACCACCTCCTCGGGCATCTTGCAAACACTCGCGGCGTATTCACGCAACCAGTCAGAATCCTCGACGAGCACGGAAAATGTGATCTGCATCGGGCAACCTTGGCTAACAGCGCTTCTACGCTGTTGAGCGTCAGCCCTCAACAGACGACGGCTGCGAACTGCCGCTACGCGGCAAACCTCGGAGCGCTGACGCCCTCCGCACCAAAGTCGGTCAGACGCTTGGCGCGTCTTCATGAACAAATCGATCACGATTACCGCGCACGCACGAGAATTCCTTGTGAAGCGACTCACGATGAGCGGCGTAGTCAAGTGCTAGAGTCTTCGCCGATGAACTGGCAATCTCTCGTCGCCGTCGCTTTGATGATCTTCGCCCTCAATCCCGCGATCCAGTACGGCGGCATCTGGAACCTACGCGCGAACCCGGTACCAGGGGTCGTGGTGGCCCTTCGTGATGGGCAGCGTGTCAGCGGAAAGCTCACGCGCGAATGGTCGAAGGATTGGATGGTGCTCACGCCCGACGGTGGCGCCGTTCGTTTCACGGACCGGGATTACCAGTCGATGCAGTTTTCGGCGCCGGTGGCGCACGCGGCGCCCGATCCGACATGGTGGCTTCTGCGCGCGTGGAGATCCTTCTTGCCGTTCAGCATCGTATCAGCTGCATGCCTGTGGCTCTTCGCGACGTCGTTGGCGAGCTCGTGGTCCACGTTCGCCTCGCGTCGAACGCGTTTGCCCGGATGACCACGGTCTCTCGCACGCTTGTGCGCGGCACACGCGACGCCTTAGGGAGGCAACGCGCACAGCTCCGCGACGAGACCAGCGCGGACACTCATCTGAAGCGCGAAAGCGTGCGCTTAGACGCGCAAAGCGCGCTTCTGGGAGAGCAGGTTTGGCCGCGCGAGGCGAGGGCACAGATAGCCAACTGAACGCGCGGCTTCGGCATCATTCGCAGCTGATGGCGGCCGCTCGGCAGTTCACTTCTCGCCGTTGCGCTTCATGCGCTTCAGGTAGTCCTCGACTTTGCGGCGACTCGGGCCCTCTTGCTCGATGACTTTTTTCACAAGCGGAGCTGGGAGCCCCACCTTCTTTGAGAGGTGGTCCACCTCGTACTTCTCCTTACTCGAGACGCGATCGCGATCGGGCTTACCGCGCTGGGTTTTGTCGTCAGGCATGAATAAACGCTCACCTTCTGCAGCTTTTGCGCTGCGTGTCGAGAAAGACGTGACACGTCAGAATATAGCACACAATTTGTGCACTACGTGACGATCCATTGCATTACCTGCAAATTTGGTCAGCCGAAGTTGGAGATCCAAGCTTTTACCCGAGATAAAACCAATTATATCGGGTAGTTCCATCGCGTCGGCCGGCGCGCGCGTCCTGCTGCTCGACCGGACACCCCAATCCCCGCTTCCAAGCAGACACCCGCCGCTCTTGTCGTGGCGCCGGGCGGCATCGCGATGCCCCTTGCCGGCCGTGATGCCGCGGCTGGCGAAGGCCGCCGGCAGACGATGCACAGATCGAGCTTCAGGCCCTATTCGAACCTGAAACCGAACAACCCGCCCGTGTCTGTCGCGTCGGTCAGGCGCACAGGGTTCACGAAATCGTCGAAGGGGAAGTTCGAGTTGAACTCGGCATAGGGCACTTGGTCTTCGTTCATCGTCACGATGTACTGAAAGCCGTGCTTAGCGGAGCGCTCCGCGCCAATCTGCAGCGCGCGCGCAATCTGGCGTCCGTCCACGCCGTCGAACAAATGGGAATCGTGGATCAGGAAGCCAGGACCAGAACCGCGTGCGAGACAGAGCTCCATCAGCATCATGTCGAAGCAGAAAATCTGCATGTTCTTGATGCCCTTGCTGCGCGAGCCTTCGATCTTGACCTCGAACGTCGGACCGTTGACCGTGTCGCTAATCGTCAAGCTCCCCGTTCGCTCGTAAAGCGCATTGGAAAGCCCTTCGAACAAGATGATAGCGTCTTTGACCACGGCACCTTGCTCGCGATGGTCGTCTTGCAGGCGCACGTGAATGCGCGCTTTTTCCACATCCAGGTCGGCGCTGTTTTTCTCGAGCGCATCGGCGGCCTCGTACCGCTTGCGCAGTGTTTCAGTGTCCGCTTCGCGACGCGATAGCTCGGATTGAAGCCGAGAAAACTGCTCCAACGCACCGCCCGAGTCGAGAATCGCCATGAGCTCCGCGCGGCGCGCATCCAGCCCGTGCTTCTCTCGGTCGTTCGTCCGAATGCGCTCTTCAGCAGCGTCAATCTCGGCCTGCAAGTGCGACCGCCTGTTCTCGACGATCGAGCGATGGAAGCGCTGGACGTCTTCGAAGCGCTTCTTCACAAGGCCGGGCAACGCAACTCCAGCGTCGCCATACACGCGATGCACGTCGACGAAGCCCGGCGGGGTCTCCGAGCGGAGCGCGTCATTCAACTGCTCGATCAGCGTGCCGTCTGAGGTGTTCTCATTTGCAAGGCGCGAGATTTCCAACGTCAGCCGCGAGGCCTCGCGCTCGATCTCCCTGTATTGCGGCACGACGTGAAAGCGCGCCAACTGCTGGCGCAACGTCGTGACGTGCGCCTCCTGAACCGTCAGCCTCGTGCGCAGATCAGCTGCATTTCCGATGAACTCGCCGAAAGCCCCGTCTTTTGCCGCCTTGCGCAAGACCTTGAGCGAGTTCACGCGCTGGCGAACCAACTGCAGCTCGCGCGGAATGGATGCGTCCAGCCCGACCAAGTAGGTCAACGCGACCTGTTGATCGAAAGGCTGTTGCTGCTTCGAGGATTGCTGCGGCTCGAAAAAACCACCGTCGTTTTGACGCCGTGCGAAATACTTGATCAGCGATCGGAATGACGGGGCGAACAGCGTCTTCTCGTCGTCCTCGTCCGGGAGGCAGAACATCTTGTTGCCGAGCACGGCGCACCACTCCTTGTTCGACAGCGCGATGTGTCCGCTCTTTTTCAGCTTAGGCTGACGCGTCCACGACGACACATTGCCATTCGTGATGAGCACGTCGTTGCGAGCTTTCGGGGAGCGTTCGACGTCGACAGGGCTACCACTGAGATCGAAGCGCATGCCGTAGGCGGCCTCAGCGAGGCGCTCGTCGCTTCGTAAGAAGTGATTCGAGCCGGCGCTGCCGCCGAGTAGAAAGTGAACGAGCTCCACGAAGCTGGACTTGCCAACACCGTTGCGCGTGTGGCGCTCTGTAGCACCGGGGCTTTTCTCCGCCAGAATGACGTTCATCCCCGGTTTGAACGTCAGGGTCTTGAACGACTCGAGCGTGCTGTAGAGGCGATCGATCATGCTGACGTTTCCACGCGCATGACCTTGCCGCGCTCGAAGTCAACCACGCCGATGGCGTACAGCACGTCCAGGCTCAAGACGAACCAGTCGTAGGTGATCGGCGCTTCGGGCCTCAACTGTCGCTGAAAGTCTGTCCACAACCGTGACACCGTTTTCGGCTCGCGCAGCAGCTCAAGCACGCGAGCGCCCACAGTGATCAGGGCGCGGTCCTCGCTGAGATGCTTGCTTGGAAGGATCATGAGTTCGGCTCCGGCGCAGGCTCGAAGATGTCACAGCGCTCGAAAAGGTACGACATGACTGCCAACACGGCGGCTTCATGCTCAGCATCCCCGCGCACAGAACCGCCTGCAAACGCCTGTAGTGACGCGAAAATCTCGTTCGGTGCGTAGCCCTCACCCTTCAAGCGACGATACTCGTCGCGAAAAGCAGTCGCGATGCTCTCGCCGAACGTCGGATTCGGATGGCGGTCGAGATACTGCTGCACCAACGGCTCCCGCTGTCGACCCAGGCGAAGATATCCCGCGATAGCAGGGGTCAACGCGTTCGCTTCGAGCTTCTTCGACGACACCGGCGCGATCAGCTCCGCGTCATGTGGGGGCTGCCCCGAAACAGCCTTGAGCACGCGACCGACGGGCTCGAACGTCAGCCGGTCGAAGTCCTGGCGACTCGGCGGGCGGTCGAAAAGTTGGATCAACGCCGGGCGCGGAAGACGAGGAAGTAGGTCGTTCTGCAACTGATTGCAGCCCCAGGTTTGAGTCTCGATGTTCGGATTGTCGATAGCGAGCTGCGCCAGCGTCCGCGTCGCCTTCGGCGGCAGGCCATCAGGATCGTTATGAACGAACCACCATCCTTTCATGAATGGTCCCCAATGCAGCTTCGCACCCGCAAAATCCTCGACGATCTTGGCGACTAGCGCATTCTGCTTCGTGTCTCTTGGCGCATACACCTGAAAGATGATGCCGGTGCTTCGCAAGAGGCCGTCACACTTCAGATCGCCCATCTTGCCGTAGGGTCGGACTCTCTCGAAATCGCCGCCGTGGGCGGCTTCCATGATGTCGGAGAAGAAGTCCTGAAAAGCGGTGCCGCGCTTCGTGAGCACAGCACCCTGGAACTTCAACCCGAACCATGCGAGCTCGATGTCAAGCACCGGCGTTCCCCGCGAAATCGTTGAAAAACAGGCTACCAAACGAGATCGCCTCGAACAAGTGCCGACGGCATGGCTGCGCGGAAAGCGAGTGGGATCACCCCGGAGGATCACAGCTGCACGGTCTCGACCTCGGCACGCTCGATTTCGGCGTCCGAGTGGTCGTAGATGCGCGTCGTGCGGATGTCGGCGTGCGCGGCCATGCGTTGCGCGGTGGCGAGATCGCCGCCCCGCTTGCGGAAGATCGTGATGCCCGTCGCGCGGAAGCTGTGATTGCAGAACTCGTCGGGAAGGGCGGCCGCCCGACAACGCTCCTTCACGACCTCGCACGCCCGATCTTGCGTCAATCGCTTGCCCGACAGCTTGCCCTGACGCAGCCCTTGCCAGAGCGCCGCGGACGGCTGCTGCCCAAACCCCGCGAGTGCGATGTAGGCATCGAGGTATTCGCAAGCCTTGTGATGCGCGGCGACGCGGTGAAACCGGCCGCCTTTCTCGTGCAGCACAAACGTCGGGCCGCTCGTACCGCGCCCGGCGTAGTCACGCACGGCCATCTTGAGCACGGCGCCAATCCGCCCGAAGCTGTAGAGCATGATGCCCATCAGCGCGCGATCACGCGCGCCGCGCAGCGTCGACGCGTCGATGGACACAAACAGCTGTTTGGCGTCACGCGCATCGAAGACTGGCGTCTTGCCGCGCGTCTTGCTCTGCCGTTCGCCCCGCACCGCGTGCGCCGGGTTGTAAGGCAGCACATGCCCGAGGACCAGCTTGTCGAACCAGTGCCGCAGCGCGGACAGGTGCAGTGTGACGCTGGGCGGCTGCATCGAGCGCTTCAGCTCATCGATGTGCGCGGCCACCGCGGGCGCGGTGACATGTCGAATGTCGATGCTGCGCTGCGCGCACCACGCGACGAAGCGCGACACGGCACGGTGGTAGGCGCGGCGCGTGTTGGGGTTGCGGATCGTGGCGGTGAGGAACGACAGCGTCTCGTCGGCGGCGGCCGGACCGGCCCAGAGCGCAACGGCGGTGACAGCATCGCCCTCGGGCCGGGCGGCGACCAGCCGCGCTGGCGCAGCGAGCACAAGCTCGGTCGAGGGGGCCAGCGGAGGGTGATGGCCGGGGCGGTCGGTCATGGGCGAGAGGAGCCTTGATAAAGGGTCTTATCAGGAGTCACTATCCTGCCTGAACGGATGTGCCGTCAAGAATCGTGCTACACACCATGCGTGCACGGGCGTTCAGACCACAGCCTGACCGGCGTCCCGCCACTCACTCGCGAGCAGCTCCTCGAGTCCCCACTCGTCGCACTCTACGGGTGCTCGATCAGCACCACATGCTTCGACGGCTGCCTGCGCGTCGCCTCGATCCCGATCAAGCCGTTGGCCGATAAATACGGCCGCAGCCTTCAGCTGCATCGCGTTCTCGCGCGGTTGCGATGCTCGGGCTGCCGCAGGCCTCCGGCGCAGGTCACGATATACGATCATCCGGGTGGCGAGCGGGTTCCTACCTGGCGTGTCGTGCTTGTGCCGTAACACAGCGACAGCTCCCGCACGCATATCCTCGCCAGCGCACGCGGCGGCGACTCAACGCGCGGCGTGATGCCGCTCGGCGGCATTGCACCGCCGCCCGCTTCATAGCGCATCACACGACGTGTGCAGCAGAACCTGCTGAGCCTCATGCAAGCGGAAGCCACTCGAGCTCGGACAGCGCTGCCCCGATCCGCAACCGCACAAGCTCTCGATCGACGCGCGCGTCGTACCGCGCCGCAGAGACAAACAGCGCCGTGGCCACCAACCAACACGCCGCGTCGAAGTCCGCCCGCACCACCCGCCACTCGATCTGCTCAAGCGCGCCGCTCAGCGCCAGCTCGAGGCTTCCCCCCATTTTCCGCATAAACACTCATCGACATTCGACGCGCAGAGTTGCCGCACGCAGCGCCACGCTCATTCACTTCACGTGGCACCGCGCGCGGCTGCGCTTTGCGTTTGATATGATGGGGTGATGGGGCCACGGCAATTGTGTCAGCAGCGCTGACACTTCTTCCGCGATCTGGGTACGCCTCGTAGAACTGACGCATGCGGAACAAGTTTTCGGCGAGCGAGCCGGCGCGTCTGCGCGTGTCGCGAACCACGAACTTGCCGGTGGTCAATGCCGAACAGACCGAGCCGCTGTGGCGCCGGGAGCCGGTACCGTAACGGGCCCTATTGTATGAAAATCGAAGCTGTGATACGATCCCCGCCGCGCTAAAGCGCTTTGGGGAGGCGCGCGGCGGGGATACGCGCCCACTCCGTCCTCGGAGGGGCGGAAGGAGCTGGCGTTCTGGCGGTGGCGTCTACGAGATGTCATTGCCGTTGTCGTTTCTGCGACCATGAGGGCCGCGGTTGGGAAAA
>Ga0190271_10002006_pt1 | contig 12062 bp, 14 predicted proteins | sample Popmic356T_FD_133747 | JGI IMG/M metagenome (GOLD analysis project Ga0190271, IMG submission 133747) | Populus adjacent soil microbial communities from riparian zone of Weber River, Utah, USA - 356 T | ecosystem: Environmental > Terrestrial > Soil > Riparian zone | place: USA: Utah | collected...
GGCCGGCCGGTCAGATCGCCATCATGCACCAGGAGCTGGTGGAGAAACGGCGCTGGATTTCCGAGCGGCGTTTCCTGCATGCGCTGAACTACTGCATGCTGCTACCGGGTCCCGAGGCGCAGCAGCTGGCCACCTACATCGGTTGGCTGATGCATCGCACCTGGGGCGGCATCGTGGCCGGTGGCTTGTTCGTGCTGCCCTCGCTGCTGTTGCTGATCCTGCTGTCGTGGATCTACATGGCCTTCGGCCATCTGCCGGCGGTGGCCGCGGTGTTCTACGGCATCAAGCCGGTGGTGACGGCCATCGTGCTGCAGGCGGCGGTGCGCATCGGCGGCCGCACGCTGCGCAATCCGCTGCTGTGGGCCCTGGCCGTCGCGGCGCTGCTGGCCATGCTGGCGAGTGTGCCGTTCCCGCTGGTGATCGGGGCAGCGGCGCTGGCGGGGTTCCTGATCTCGCGCCGCCAGCCGCAATTCTTCGCGCCCGCGAAACATGGCGTGGCGAACGGCTCCGGCGGTGCCGCCCTCATCGACGACGACACACCGCCACCCGCACATGCGCGCTTCAAGGCGGCGCGACTGCTGCGCATTGCCCTCACGGGTCTGCTGTTGTGGGCATTGCCGATGGCGTTGCTGCTGGCAACCTTCGGCGGGTCCGGCACGCTGACGCAGATGGGCTGGTTCTTCACCAAGGCGGCGCTGCTGACCTTCGGCGGCGCCTATGCCGTGCTGCCCTATGTGTATCAGGGCGCGGTGGATGCCTACGGCTGGTTGACGCCGGCGCAGATGATCGATGGTCTGGCGCTGGGCGAGACCACACCGGGCCCGCTGATCATGGTGGTGACCTTTGTCGGCTTCGTCGGCGGCTGGCAGCAGTCGGTGCTGGGCGCCGATCAGCTGCTGCTGGGCGCCACACTGGCGGCGGTGCTGGTCACCTGGTTCACCTTCCTGCCGTCCTTCCTGTTCATCCTGTCCGGCGGCCCGCTGGTCGAATCCACGCACAATGAACTGAAGTTCACCGCGCCGCTGACGGCCGTCACTGCCGCAGTGGTGGGCGTCATCGTCAACCTGGCGCTGTTCTTTGCCTGGCATGTGTTCTGGCCGGCCGGCTTTGCCGGGCCCTTCGACGGGGTGGCCGCGCTGCTTGCGCTGGCCGCGGCCGTGCCGCTGCTGCACTTCAAACGCGGCGTCATCGAGGTGATCGGGGCCGGTGCGCTGGCCGGGCTGCTGCTGATGCTGCGGTAGCGGACCGGCCTGCGCGGTTGCGTAGCGGCGGGGCGTCGCCTACATTGCCGCCCCTCCTATGCTGAACTTCTCCGAAGTCGCGGTGCGCCGCGGCCCGCGCATCCTGTTTGCCAATGCCACCTTCAGCCTGTTCCGTGGCGAGAAGGCCGGCATTACCGGCGAGAACGGCAGCGGCAAATCCACGCTGATGGAGCTGGTGCTGGGCACGCTGCATCCGGACGCCGGCAACTTCGACATGCCCTCCAACCTGCAACTGGCGCATGTGTCGCAGGATATCGAGGCCACTGATCAGCCGGCCATCGAATATGTGCTGGACGGCGACGCCGAGCTGCGCGACATCGAACGCGCCATCGCCGCCGCCGAAGCCGCTGACGATGGCATGCAGCTCGGCACGCTGCATGCGCGCTATGCCGAAGTGGGTGGCTACGATTCGCGCGCCCGGGCGGCGATGCTGATGCATGGTCTGGGCTTCGATACCGCCGATGAAGAGCGGCCGATCCGCTCCTTCTCGGGCGGCTGGCGCGTGCGCATCAATGTGGCGCGTGCGCTGATGTGCCGCTCCGATCTGCTGCTGCTGGACGAGCCCACCAACCATCTCGATATCGACGCCATCCTGTGGCTGGAAACCTGGCTGCGCGATTACCAGGGCACGCTGCTGCTGATCGCGCATGACCGCGAGTTTCTCGACCGCGTCTGCGATCGCATCGTCAACATCGAGCATGAAACCGTGCGCGCCTATCGCGGCAATTATTCGGCCTTCGAGACGCAGCGGGCTGCGGAGCTGGCCGAGCAGTCGGCGCTGTTCGTGCGCCAGCAGCGCGAGATCAGGCACATGGAGTCCTTTGTCGAACGCTTCCGTGCCAAGGCCTCCAAGGCCCGCCAGGCGCAGAGCCGCCTGAAGGCGCTGGAGCGCATGCAACGTATCGCGCCGGCGCATGTGGATTCGCCGGCATTTGAATTTTCATTCGCCGAGCCCGACAAACTGCCGCGGCCGCTGCTGGCCATCGATGAGCAGAGCGTGGGGTATGAGGGCAAGCCACTGCTGTCGAAGGTCAGTCTCACACTGTCGCCCGGCGATCGCATCGCGCTGCTGGGCAAGAATGGCGCCGGCAAATCCACCTGCATGAAGCTGCTGGCCGGTGTGTTGCCGGAACTCGGTGGCACGCGCACCGAGGCGCGCGAGCTGCGCATCGGCTACTTCGCGCAGCATCATCTGGAACAGCTGAAGCCGACCGATTCATCGCTGGAGAACCTGCGACGTGTCGGTGGCGCGCGCGCCAAACGTCAGACCGAGGCGGAGCTGCGCGATTACCTGGCCACGTTTGGTTTTCGCGGCGATCGCGTGTTCGAGCCGATCGGTCCGTTCTCGGGTGGCGAGAAGGCGCGGCTGGTGCTGGCGCTGGTGACTTACCTGCGACCCAATCTGCTGCTGCTGGACGAACCCACCAATCACCTCGATCTGGAGATGCGCCAGGCTTTGGCGGTGGCGCTGCAGGATTACACCGGCGCCGTGGTGCTGGTGTCGCACGACCGCCACCTGCTCAATACCGTGGCCGACCAGTTCCTGATCGTGCATCACGGCCGCGCCGAACCCTTTGATGGCGACCTCGAGGACTATGCACGCTGGCTGGCCGAAGGCGCCGGCGAATCCACCGCGGTGGCGGCGCAGCCGACCGCACCCAAGCCGGCGGCCGCACCGCGCATGTCTGAAACTGATCGCAAGCAGCAGAAGCGCGAGGAAGCCGATCAGCGCGCGAAGCTGGCCCCGCTGCGTGCCGCGGTGGAGCGCCATGAACAGGCGTTGGCGAAGCTGGCCGAGGGTCGCGTGGCGCTGGAGAAGACGCTGGCGGCGCCTGAGCTGTACACCGCCGAGGGCAAGCCGAAGCTGCAGCAGTTGCTGGCGAAGCAGGGCGAGCTGGTGAAGCAGACCGCCGTTTCCGAGGCGGCGTGGGTGGCGGCCACCGAGGCGCTGGACCTGGCGCTGCTCAAGCGCTGAGGCGTGGGCGCGGCCGCGGCGCGGGGGTCTCGGGCACGCTCATGGCGGCGCGCGGTTCAAAAACTTGCCGCGGCGATCGCGGCAAGTTTTTGCCGTGCCTCGCTGCGGACGGGCACCGGGGCGGTGATTGCTCAAACCGTAATTCGATCTCGCACTGCCCGGTGCTGATCCGTCCTTCGCTCGGCGCGCCGCAAATCGCGTGCGCGAGACCCCCGCGCCGCGCCCACATCCAAGCCTGAGGGGCTGGTAGTTGCGGTTCAACCGGCGGCGGCGTAAACCTTTCGAGAAGGGGGCCATTACCATGAACATCCGCTTCCGATGCTTGTCGTTGGCCGTGCTGGTTGCAGGGGGCCTGTCGGCGCCACCCCAAACGCGGGCCGAAGCACCAACCCTCATGCTCAGCGGTCAGCTGGAGGTTGTGCCGATTGAGCGACGCCGCATCGTCATCGGCATCGATACGAATCATGACGGTCTTGTGGATCACCTGTTCCTGTACACCTCCAGTCAGCAGAGGCCGCAGGTGGAACCCCGGATACATGCGCCGGGAACGATTCACTATGTGGAAGGTGTTCCGGCCGTCGTCACGGTCCAGTCCATGGGTAGAACCACCGTTTTCTCGACCGGCAATGAGCCGGCGACGCAGGTCCCCGATCCGAAGAACACGTTTCCGCAGCGCCTGATGCTGTCTCAGGGGATAGGCATCAATCACGTGGTTCCGCCGGTGCAGATACGCGTCACGGATCTCGCGCAGCTGGCTCCCGAGGCCAGTTGTGACCGCTATCCGCAGTCCTGCCTCAAGGTCGCCGGCTTCTTCCTGCCATTTCCTGGCTGAGGTTGCGACCTTCTTGCCTCGTGATGCATCTAAGCATCCGATGTCGCAGTTTTTCGAAATCCACATCGACCCGGCGCTGATCGAGCGTGCCCGCTGCGGCGAGCGTGAGGCGCATCAGCAGATTTATCAATGCCTTGCGAAGCCCGTGTACACGCTGATCCGGCGCCTCGTGGTGCGGCCGGCGGTGGCCGAGGAGCTGCTGCAGGATGTGTTCGTCGAGCTGCTGCGCGGCATCGACGCCTATAACGGCAGCGGTTCGTTCGCCGGCTGGGTGCGCAGCATTGCGGTCACCCGCGCGCTGATGCATCTGCGTTCGCCCTGGCATCGCCGCCTGCTGTGGCTGTCGCCCGAGCTGGCGGCGCCGCTGTCGGCCGCCGAGGTCGTACGCACCGAGGAGCTGCCGCAGGCGCTGGAACGCGCGCTGGAGCGGCTGCCGCCGACCACCCGCAGCGTGGTGTGGCTGTACGACGTCGAGGGCTATACGCACGAGGAGATCGCACGGCTGCATGGCCGCAGCATCAGCTTCTCGAAATCACAATTGGCGCGCGCGCATCGACAGCTGCGCGCCTGGCTGGAACCGCATACAGGAGAGCTGGCGTGTACACCGACGACACGGAACTGAGCGGGTCATTGCGCCGTCTGCCGGCGCTGGAGCCGCCGGCCCATGGCTGGGAGGCGGTCCAGCAGGCGCTGCAACGGCATGCATCACACGGCCCGGCGGGATCCGCGGCCCTCTGGCGCGTCGCCGCCGTGGTACTGCTGATGCTGACGCTGCTGGTGCTGGTCGTGGCGCAGCCCTGGTCGGCGAACCGGCAGATGGTGCCGCTGCTGGCCGGCGATGCCCGCGTTGAGGAGTTGATGATCCGTTCGCAGCAGCTGGAAGCCGTGCTGCGCGAGCTGCCGCGGCGCCCGGCCGTGGAGCAGGCCGGCACGGCGGTGGCCATCGAAGAATTGCAGTCACGCATCCAGCAGCTGGACACGCAACTGTCGGTGCCCGAAGTGGCCGGCAGCCACGAAGTGCAGCAACTGTGGGATCAGCGGGTGCAATTAATGAGTTCCCTGGTCGGCGTGCGCTTCGCCGAAGCCACGCGTCACGATCGATGGATCAGCGGCAATGGAGAATTTCTATGAATACTTTCATGTCGATGGCTGGTGGCACTGTGCGCTGGCTGATGCCCATGCTGGCATCGATGGCCGTGCTGGCCGCACAGGCAGCCGATGCGCCGCAGGCTCCGGGCCAGGCGCCGGTTCGCCAGCCGCTGCTCCGCCAGCCGCAGGGTCCGGTGATCGGCATGGCCATCGATGTCCGCACGCCGGCGGATGCCAGCGGCGAGGGTGTGCGCATCGTCAGCGTCAGTCCCGGCGGGCCGGCGGCGAATGCCGGGCTGCAGGCCAATGATGTGGTGGTGTCCTTCGCCGGGCAGGCGCTGCGCGGCAACGCCTCCGGTTCAGCCGCCGAACAGCTGACTGCGGCTATTTCCGCGGCCAGAGTGGGCGCGCCCGCGACACTGGAATACCGGCGCGACGGCAAGGTGGTGACGACGCAGGTGACGCCGATGCAGGGCAGTGGTCCGCCGCGCCGCGCGCTGCCTGATTTTCCGCAGTATTCCGAAGCGCTGGACCTGGGTCGGCGTGTGGATGATCGCCTGCTGCAGCTGGGCCGGCGCAATCTGGGCGCCTTCGGCGCGATGGAGCTGACGGAACTGACGCCGACGCTGGGTCGCTACTTCGGTACCGACAAGGGTCTGCTGGTGGTGCGCGCACCCGCGGATGCGAGCCTGAAGCTGGAAGATGGCGATGTCATCCTCGACATCGATGGACGGGTGCCGGGCAATGCCGGTCATGCGCTGCAGATACTGGGTTCCTACCGGACCGGTGAATCACTCAAGCTGCATGTGATGCGGCAGCAGAAGAAAATCGAGCTGGCGCTGGAGGTCCCGCAGCTGGCCGCAATGCGGCCCATGCTGCTCCCGCAGCCACCCAGGCCGCCGCCGCCGCGCGGGGCAGAGGGCGCGGGAGCGCCGCTGTAGTTCAGCGGTCCAGACCCAGACGAATGGTGTCGGTGGCGAAGGCCAGCAGCACCGCCAGCGTGGCGATGGCGTGGAACATCAGTACGGACATGGCGATGGCGGACATATTCAGGACTCCTGTTGCAGTGGCCAGGTGGACGTTCCCGGCGCACCTAGGTTGACGCTATTGTGTGAATGTTTCGTTTCACGAACTATTCGGATGTCGAAGTTTGTGAGGCAGTTCGCACGGCAACCCGGCAGCCGCTCACGTCACCGGGCTGTCACGACGTTATGACTGATTCCAGACGGCCTGCTCCCTGCAGTGGACGCCAGTTTCCGGTCTCCACAGAGGAACCCCGTCATGGCTACTTTGTTGCTGTCGTGTCCGGCTTCGCCCGGCAGCCTGCTGCCTTTCGCGCGACCGTGCTCATTCTGCGCGCGGCCTGCCTGAACCAGCGGGTGCGGCCGCTGGCGCTGTCACGACGTGCGGCGCAGTGCGATCGCAGCTGGATCTCGGAACTGGGTGGTGATTCCTCGCTGGTCACGCTGAGCGCGCATGCATCGGGCGCCGCGCTGGCATTGCGTCAGCAGCTGGATGCGCAGCAGGGCCGCTTCGTGGCCATCATTGATCCGCAGCTGACCTGCCGCGGACTGCTGCATTACCGGCCGGAGATGGTGGGCTGCCTGTCGCCACTGGATCTGCTGGCCGCCGTCGACGTACTCAAGGCGTCGTTGCGAAGCAATCGGTGGCCGCCACCAGCTCGCGTGCAATGCCGCGTTCGAACGCTGAATGCCCGGCGTCGGGGACTATGCGCAGCTCGGCCTCGGGCCAGGCGCGGTGCAGATCCCAGGCGCTGCGCATTGGGCAGACCACGTCGTAACGCCCCTGCACGATGACGCCGGGGATGTGGCGCATGCGTTTCACATCGCGCAGCAGCTGGTCGTCGCGCTTGAGGAATCCCTTGTTGACGAAGTAGTGGCATTCGATGCGCGCGAACGCCGCCGCATACTCGGGATCATCGAACTTCGCCACGTAGCCGGGATCGCTCTGCAGATGGCTGGTGACGCCCTCCCACACCGACCAGGCGCGTGCGGCGGTGGCGCGCACCGTGGCCTTCGATGAAACCAGGCGACGGTAGTAGGCGCGCATCATGGCGCCGCGTTCGCGGCGCGGGATCACCGCCACGAATTCTTCCCAGCGGTCGGGGAACAGCGCGGCCGCGCCTTCGGGATTCTGGTAGAACCAGTCCAGCTCGGAACGGCGCAGCAGGAAGATGCCGCGCAATACCAGCTCGGTGACCTGCTGCGGATGCGATTGCGCATAGGCCAGCGCCAGCGTCGAACCCCACGAGCCGCCGAACACCAGCCAGCGCTGGATGCCAAGGTGCATGCGCAGGGTTTCGATGTCTTCGACCAGATGCCAGGTGGTGTTGTCCACCAGCGAGGCATGCGGTGCGCTGTGGCCGCAACCGCGCTGATCGAACAGCACGATGCGATAGCGCGCAGGGTCGAAGAAACGCCGCATCTGCGGATGGGTGGCGCCGCCGGGTCCGCCGTGCAGGAACACGGCCGGCTTGCCGCGCGGATTGCCGCTTTCCTCGAAATAAAGCCGGTGGAGCGGTGACACCTGCAACGCACCGCTGCGGTAGGGTTTGATCGGTGGATACAGTCGCGGCCGCCCGGCGGCACTCATGGGCCGACCATCGGCCCCAGCGGCTTGCCGCCGAGCAGGTGCAGGTGCAGGTGAAATACTTCCTGCCCGCCATTCTTGTTGCAGTTGATGATCAGCCGGTAACCGTCGTCGGCAATGCCTTCGCGGCGCGCCAGGTCGCGCGCCACGGTGAACATGTGGCCGACCAGCGCTTCATCGCCATCTTCGATGTCGTTGGCGGTGGGAATGGCCTTGGTCGGCACCACCAGGATGTGCACCGGCGCGCGCGGCTGGATGTCACGGAAGGCAGTGACGCGCTCATCCTGGTACACGATCGTGGCAGGGATTTCCCGCCTGATGATGCGTTCGAACAGGGTGGGCATGCGGCCAGCTTATCACCGATAATGGCTGCGGAAGCCTCGCATTGAAACTCTCCCTCGACAATCTGGACGCGCAACTGGCAGGCAATCTGCTGCCGGTGTACGTGATCAGCGGCGATGAACCGCTGCTGTGCGGCGAGGCCGCCGATGCCGTGCGCGCCGCCGCGCGCGCGCGCGGCTTTGCCGAACGCGAAGTGCTGTTCGTCGAGCGTGGCGGTTCCACCTGGGAAGAGGTGCTGCGTTCGGCGCAAGCCCTTTCGCTGTTTGCGGCGCGTCGTGTCATTGAAGTGCGCATGCCCAGTGGCAAACCCGGCAGCGGCGCCGCAGCATTGGCGCGCGCCATCGAGGCCGCGGGGGACGACCTGTTGTTGCTGATTGTCACGGGCCGGCTGGATCGCGCGGCGCAGAACGCCGAATGGCTGTCGCTGGCGCAACAGCGCGGCGGCTGGTTACCGGTGTGGCCGGTGGAGCTGGCGCGTTTCCCCGGCTGGCTGCGTCAACGGGCGCGGCAGGCGGGTATGACGCTGGACGATGAAGCCGTTGCGTTGCTGGCCGAGCGCACCGAGGGCAATCTGCTGGCGGCCAGGCAGGAACTGGACAAGCTGGCACTGCTGCTGGGCCCGGCCGCGAAAGTGCGCGTGGACGATGTCGCCGCCAGCAGCAGTGACAGTGCGCGGTTCAGCGTGTTCCAGCTCGGCGATGCCATCGGCGCCGGCGAGGCCAGTCGCGCATTGCGCATTCTGGACGGACTGCGCAGCGAGGGCGAGGAGGCGGTATTGGTACTGTGGTCCCTGTTGCGGGCGCTCTCGACCCTGCAATCATCGGGCGACACGCGCCGGCGGCGAGTGTCCTTCGCGGCGCTGGCCACGCGCGCCGTGCGTGCCGATCGCATGGCCAAGGGACTGATGCGCGGCGCGGTGTGGGACGAAATGGCGCTGCTGGCCGCTGAGCTGTGCGGACTGCGTCTGTTGCCGCTGACGCGGCGCCAGTTGCGATTGCAGGGTGGAGCATGAGCGGTCCGATTGGTTTGTTTGGCGGCACCTTTGATCCCATTCACAACGGGCATCTGCGCACGGCCTTCGAGCTGTGGCAGGTGTTGCGACTGGGGCAGGTGCGTTTCCTGCCCACCGGCAATCCGCCGCATCGCGAGGCGCCGCTGGCGCCGGCCGAACTGCGGCTGGAAATGGTCCGCGCCGCCACACAGGGCCACGAATCCTTCGTGGTCGATGACCGCGAGATCCGTCGGGCCGGCGTGTCCTATTCGGTGGACACGCTGACGGAGCTGCGCGGCGAATTTCCCGACCGCTCGCTCTGTCTGCTGTTGGGCATGGACGCATTCCTGGGCATGCCCGAATGGCATCGCTGGCGCGAGATCTTCGAGCTGGCGCATGTGGTGGTGGCACATCGACCGGGCTGGAAGGCCCCGATCACGGGACCACTGGGCGAGGTGATGGTGGATCGCGGCACCGGCAGCGTGCGTGAATTGCATGGCGCGCCGGCGGGTCGGGTCCTGGTGCAGGCGGTGACCCAGCTGGAGATCGCCTCCACCGACCTGCGCCAGCTGATTACATCGGGCCGCGACCTGCGCTACCTGGTGCCCGACGCGGTGCGCGATATCATTCTGCGGACCGGGTGCTATGCTCAACATATGCACGCAGTAACGAGGTAATCCGAAGCGCATGACTCCATCCCGCAGCCCGCGCCGCAATCCGCGCAACTCCGCTCTGGTGACACTGGAGAAACTGGTACTGGCGGCGCTTGAAGACATGAAGGCGGTTCATGTCCGGGTGCTGGATGTGCGCGCTCTCACCGACGTTGCCGACACCATGATCGTCGCATCCGGCACCTCCGACCGGCATGTGCGCGCCATCGCCGAGAATGTCATCGCCCGGGCCAAGGCCGCCGGGCATCGCCCCATGGGCACCGAGGGTTCGCGCGACGCCGAATGGGTGCTGGTGGACCTGCAGGATGTGCTGGTGCACGTGATGCTGCCGCGCGTGCGCGAGTTCTATGCGCTGGAGCAGCTGTGGGAAGCGCCGGCCGCTTCGCGCGAAGCCGAAGACAAGGCCGCCAAGGCCGGCAAGGCCGCGGCGAAGAAGCGCAAACCCGCCGCCAAAGCCGCCACAAAGACCGCTGCCGGCAAATCCACCGCACGCAAACCCCGCACCGCACCGCGCCGCCGCACGGCGCGCTGACGCGGGAGCGCGATGCGCCTGCGCATCATTGCCGTGGGCGAGCGCATGCCCGGTTGGGTGGCCAGTGCCTTCGACGAATACGCCAGGCGACTGCGTACCTCAATGCCGCTTGAACTGCGCCCATTGGCCACGGCGCGTCGCAGCGATGGCGATGCCGGGCGCGCCATGGCGGATGAGGGCCGCCGCATCCTGAGCCAGTTGCAGCCGCGCGATCACGTCGTGGCACTGGATGAGCGCGGCCCGCAGATGAGCACCGTCGAACTGGCGCGCTGGCTCGAGACGCGCCGCGCTTCCGGGCAGGACCTGGTCTTCGTGATCGGCGGGCCCGATGGACTGGCGCCCGAAGTGCTGGCGCGCTGCCCGCAACGCTGGTCGCTGTCGAAGCTGACGCTGCCCCATGGCCTGGTGCGCGTGGTGTTGGCCGAACAGCTGTACCGGGCCGCCTCGGTGCTGGCCGGGCACCCCTACCATCGTCCATAGTGCGGCGATGAGCGCATCGTCCGCACCGCAGTTGATTCTGGCCTCGGCGTCGCCGCGGCGACGCCAGCTGCTGTGGCAGCTGGGTGTGCCGCATCAGGCGGTGGCCGCGGATATTGACGAGCGACGTCTGCCCGGCGAAGTCGCGGTGCAGTGCGTGCAGCGGCTGGCCCGGCAGAAGGCCGAGCGCGTCCGGGCATCCGCGGATGGCGCGGCGGGATTGCCGGTGCTCGGCGCCGACACCGAAGTACTGCTCGACGATGAGCTGCTGGGCAAGCCCGCCGATCGTGAACACGCACTGCAGATGCTGGCGCAGCTGTCGGGGCGCACACATCGCGTCGTGACGGCCGTGACATTGATCGGGGCGCAGGGCGCTCTGGCGCAGCTGTGCGAAAGCGAGGTGCGCTTTCGTGACCTGTCGGCCGATGAGTGCGCGCGTTACTGGGAGAGTGGCGAGCCGCGGGGCAAGGCCGGCGGTTACGCCATCCAGGGTTTCGGCGCCGCCTTCATTGCCGAGCTTCGCGGCAGCTACTCCAGCGTCATGGGATTGCCGCTGTTTGAAGTAGCGCACCTGCTGCGGCAGGCCGGGCTGCCGATCTGGCAGCCGGGCGCCGCATGAGTCGCGAAATCCTCGTCAATGTGACGCCGCGTGAGACGCGCGCCGCGCTGCTGGAGAACGGCGCGGTGCAGGAGCTGCATGTCGAGCGCGCCGGACGACGCGGTCTGGTGGGCAACATCTATCTGGGCCAGGTGTCCCGCGTGCTGCCCGGCATGCAGGCGGCCTTCATCGAGGTGGGCCTGGAACGCACCGCATTCCTGCATGCCGCCGACATTGCGCGCGCGGTGCCGGCCGAGGCCGAGGCCGGCGCGCCACCGCTGCGCGACATTGCCGAGCTGGTGACGCAGGGCGACCAGATCCTGGTGCAGGTGCTGAAGGACCCGCTGGGCACCAAGGGCGCGCGCCTGTCCACTTTCATGTCGCTGCCCTCGCGGTTCCTGGTGTACATGCCGCAGGGCAGTGGCGTCGGTGTGTCGGCGCGCATCGAGGACGAATCGCTGCGCGCGCAGCTGCGCGAACAGGTGCGCGAAAGCGCCGTTGATGCGGCGGGGGGCTACATCGTGCGCACCGCGGCCGCCAGCGCGACCGCGCCGGCATTGCGCGCCGACATGCTGTACCTGTCGCGGCTGTGGGAGCACGTGAAGCAGACGCGGCTGAAAGTGCCGACCGGCACACTGGTGCACGAGGACCTGCCGCTGGCGGTGCGCGTGCTGCGCGACGAA
>Ga0190271_10002007_pt1 | contig 12055 bp, 9 predicted proteins | sample Popmic356T_FD_133747 | JGI IMG/M metagenome (GOLD analysis project Ga0190271, IMG submission 133747) | Populus adjacent soil microbial communities from riparian zone of Weber River, Utah, USA - 356 T | ecosystem: Environmental > Terrestrial > Soil > Riparian zone | place: USA: Utah | collected...
AGCGCTTGGTGCCCGTGAGACTGATGCCGATCGCGGCGGCTCCGAGGCCCTTCAAAATTGAGCGGCGTGAGGTGCGTAATGCTTTGGCATGCCCGGTCATACTCACTCCCTTTGCTTACTGAACGTGCGGCCAGCTGGGCCTCGCAGTTAGTATCTCGCGGCCGGCGAGTATGGCTGTTGGCAGCCAATCTCGCCAAGCTTATTCCGTAGGCATTCTCCGCCTCAGCGTGACCGATCATGCATCAATCGCCCCCAGGCAGATGTATTTGATCTCGAGATACTCATCCAAACCTTCGGCGGCGCCCTCGCGGCCGAGGCCGGATTCCTTAACCCCGCCGAAAGGCACCACCTCATTGGAGAAGATGCCTTCGTTTACCCCGACCATGCCGGCATCGAGCTTCTCGGCGACGCGCCAGGCGCGGCTCAAATTCTGGCTGAACAGATAGGCGGCGAGCCCGAATGGAGTATCGTTGGCGAGCTTGATCGCGTCGGCCTCGGTGTCGAAGCGCACCAAGGCCGCGACGGGTCCGAAGATCTCCTCGCGGACGATTTCCATGTCGGGGGTCACCTCGCCTATGACGGACGGGCGGTAAAAGAGCGGCCCGGAATTGTCGAGGCCGCCGCCGATTAGGATTTTCGCGCCTTTCTTGACGGCGTCACCCACGAGCGTCTCGACCTTGGCGATTGCCGCGTGGTTGATGAGCGGGCCGATATTCGTGCCAGCCGCCATGCCCGGTCCGACAACGAGCTTCGTGACCGCGCCGACGAGCGCCGCAGCAAAGCGGTCGTAGATACCGGACTGCACCAGGACGCGATTGGCGCAGACGCAGGTCTGGCCGGCATTGCGGTATTTGGAGGCTATGGCCCCGGCGACCGCCCGGTCGAGATCGGCGTCATCGAAGACAAGCAGCGGCGCATTGCCGCCAAGCTCCAGGGTGAGCTTCTTCACCGTATCGGCGCATTGCCGGTAGAGGATCTTGCCGACCTCGGTCGAGCCGGTGAAGGAGAGCTTGCGAACGCGGCCGTCTTCACAGAAGACCTTGCCGACCGCCGGCGCATCCGCCGTGGTGACGATGTTGAGCACACCGGGGGGCAGACCGGCGTCGAGCGCGAGCTTGGCGATCGCCAGCGCACAGAGCGGCGTCTCCTCGGCGGGCTTGACCACAATGGTGCATCCCGACGCGAGCGCGGGCGCAACTTTCCGCGTAATCATGGCGATCGGGAAGTTCCACGGCGCGATTGCGGCGACCACGCCGATCGGCTGCTTGATAGTGAGGTAGCGCTTCGATCCTACGGTGGTCGGTATCGTGCGCCCGTAGGCGCGCTTGCCCTCCTCGGCGAACCATTCGATGAAGGAGGCGCCGTAAGCGACCTCGGCTCGAGATTCGGCGAGCGGCTTGCCCTGCTCGGTGGTCATGAGCTGGGCAAGACTTTCAGTTTCGGCGGTGACGAGTTCGAACCAGCGCTTGAGGATGGCCGCCCGCTCTTTCGCGGTCTTGGCCGACCAGGCGGGCAGAGCGCGCGCGGCGGCGGCGATGGCTCGCGCGGCGTCCTCGGCACCGAGATCGGGCACGGCTGCCACCTCGGCGCCGGTTGCCGGATCGGTGACGGGAAAGGTCCTGGCCGAGGTGACCCACTGCCCGTCGATCAGGGCCGCGGCCGGGAACGTCTTGGAGATTATGGTCATGGCAATCTCCGTCGGCGTACCGTGTTCGATACCGTCATCGGCTGCCTCACGCGACCCGCGCGTACCAGAGATGATCGAGCGGGGTGACGATCCGCTCGAAATTACTGCGCTCCGCCTGCTTCAGGCGAGAAAAGACATCTTGGAAGGTTGCGCCAAGGGCGCCGCGTACGATCTCGGAGCGCTGGAACAGATCGAGCGAGTTGACCCACGCGGTCGGCAACGGTGGCGCTTCGATGGTCTCCGAGTTGCCCTCGACCGCCGGTCCAGGGTCGATTTGGTTGGCAATCCCGTGATCCATGCCGGCAAGAATGGGGGCGATCACCAGATAGGGATTGGCGTCGGCCCCGGCGATACGATGCTCGATGCGGGTGGCGGCGCCGTTGCCGCGGGGGATCCGCAACGCCACCGTGCGGTTGTTGAAGCCCCAGTGCGCCGCCATGGAGACATAGGCCTTCGGCACGTAGCGCCGGTAGGCATTGGCGGACTGCGCCCAAACCGCCATGAAATCCGCCATGGTTTCGCGCATTCCGCCCAGTGCATGACGGAACAGCGGCGAGATCGGATCGCCGGCAAAAAGATTCTGCCCGGACTCATCGAGCAGGCTTAGGTGGATGTGCATGCCCGATCCGGCCCAATCGTGATGCGGCTTGGCCATGAACGTGGCGTCGAGCTGGTGGGCCCGCGCCGCGGCCTTCACCGCACGCTTCAACAGCAAGCCGTCGAGAGCCGCGGCCACGGCATCGGCGCGATGCTTGAGATTGATCTCGAATTGACCGGGGCCGGACTCCTTCATGATGGCGTCGACCGGGAGATCCTGAACCTCGCAGATGCGGTAAATGTCGTCGACGACGGGAGAGAGCGCGTCCAACTCCTCGAAGCCGAAGGTCAGCGGCCGGCGCGGATCGTCGGAAAGACCTTCGGGTGGGTGAAGCATGGCGGAGCCGTTTGCCGCCCGGCGGGTGACATAGAACTCGAGTTCGACCGCCGCGACCGACGTGCGGCCCGCGCGCGCGAGACGCTCGACCTGATCGATGAGCACTGCGCGCGGGTCGATCTCGTCCTTGCCGTCGACCACCATCACCGCTTGGGCATGCCTGCCGTCTCCGACCGGGATCGGCACCAGCGTCCGGCTCAGAAGGTGACAATGGTGGTCCCGGTCGCCGGTTTCCCACAGCCGGCCAGTCTCTTCCACGCAATTGCCGAGCGGATCCATGATGAAGACCGAGGTCGGCATCATCAGCCCGTTCCTGGCGATGCCGGGCAAATCGGCACGACGTATGCGCTTGCCGCGCGCAATGCCATTCATGTCAAATAGCAACGTGTCGATCCAACGCACCGCCGGATTCGCGCCGAGGAAGGCGTTCGCCTCATCGATGGTGAGCCGCGTATTACTCATGACGCTGCGCCTTTCGCTGCCTCGCCGAAGCGGCGAAACAGCGTTATCGAGGCGGGGCTCGTCTTTGCCCCCCACTCCGGGTGCCACTGCACGCCGAGGCAAAATGCGGCGTCGTCAGGCCCGCGCGCGGCCTCGACTAGACCATCCTCGGCGAAGGCCTCAGGTTTCAGCCCTTCGGCAAGGCGGGCAATGCCCTGAAAATGCAGGGAATTGACCAGTAGCTTGTCGCTTCCGACCCAATCCCTCAATTTACCGCGAAGGGAAACCTCGTGGACAGGACCGTACATCTCATCGAGCGGCAGCTCGTAGCGTGGGCGGTGGTCCTTGTGCCCGTTCACGTCGTACACGGCCTGATGCAGACTGCCGCCGAGGGCGACGTTGAGTTCCTGAAATCCTCGGCAGATGGCGAAGAGCGGCGTCTTCCGCTCGACCGCAGCGCGGATCAAAGGCAGCGTCAGCGCATCGCGCAATGGGTCAAGCCTGTCGGGCATCAGCGGGGTTTCCTCGCCGTAATGCTCCGGCGCGACGTTGGAGCGGCTGCCTGTCAGGAGAATCGCATCGGCCACCTCGAGAAGGCTGCCGATGTCGGACATCCCGGGACCGACGGGGATGAGGAGAGGCTGGCAGTCCGCGACCTCAGCGACGGCAGCCGTGTAATTGCGGCCCACGGCGTCAAAAACGTAGCCTTCGATCAGCGTGGTACAGGCGGGAATGACGACAACCGGACGGCTCATGCGGCAAGCTCTCCGGCAACGTCGTTGAGGGTAAGATCGAGTGCGCGGCGGATCCCTTGCTCCGCTTCGTCGAACTGCTCTTGCGTCCAGATCAGCGGCGGCGCCGTGACCATGGTGTCGAACACCGCACGCATGATGAACCCTTCGCGGAAGAAATGATCGCGGCAGATAAGTCCGACGCGTCCAGGGTCGGCGAAGCGCCGCCGGGTGCGCTTGTCGGCCACGAGTTCGATGGCGCCGAGCAGGCCGACCGAGCGAACCTCGCCGACCAGCGGATGATCCTTGAATTTGCCCAGAAGCTTGGCGAGGGCCGGACCGGTGAATTCTTTGACGCGCGGAATCAGCCGTTCCCGCTCCATGATCTCCAAGTTCTTCAACGCCACGGCGCAGGCCACGGGATGGCCCGAGAAGGTGTAGCCGTGATGGAAGTCATCGCCGTGGGCCAACAGCACATCGGCAATCCGGTCATCGACGATGACGCCGGACAGCGGGATGTAGCCGGAGGTTGCCGCCTTGGCGAAGGTGACGAGATTGGGACGAATGCTGTAATGCTGCGAGGCAAACCAGGCGCCGAGACGGCCGAAGCCGGTAATCACCTCGTCGGCCAGAAGAAGAACGCCATATTTGTCGACGATGCGTTGCACCTCGGGCCAGTAGCTCGCGGGAGCGATCTTGACGCCGCCGGCGCCCTGCACCGGTTCGCCGGCGAAGGCAGCGACGTTCTCGGGGCCAACCGCAAGGATCTCCTCCTCCAATGCGCGCGCGGCCCGGAGGCCGAACGCCTCCGGCGACTCGCCATCCTCCGACTCGCCATACCAATAGGGATCGACGATGTGACGGAAGCCGTCATAGACTGGATAGCTGTGCGCATGGACATGGGCCATGCCGCCCATCGAGCCGGCGGCGATGGTCGAGCCGTGATAGGCGTTCTTGCGCGAGATGATGATGCGCCGCTTGGGCTCGCCCCTAAGCGCCCAGTAATGCCGGATCAGGCGGATCGCGGTGTCATTAGCTTCCGAGCCGGACGAGCCGAAAAAGACCTGATTGAGGTTGCCGGGAGCGAGTTCGGCGAGCTTGCGCGACAGCGCCACGACCGGGGGATGCGTCGTCTTGAAGAACGTATTGTAGAAGGGCAGCTCGACCATCTGGTCGTAAGCCGCCTGCGCCAGTTCCTTGCGCCCATAGCCGATGTTGCAGGTCCAGAGTCCCGCCATGCCGTCGAGAATGCGCTTGCCCTCGCTGTCCCAGATATAGGGTCCATCGCCGCGCACGATGACGCGCGCACCGCCCGCGCGGAGCGATTTGTGATCGGTGAAGGGATGCAGATGATGAAGAGCATCGAGCTCTCTCAGCTGCGCGGTTTGGTATTGATTCGTCACGTATGGAACCTCCAGCAGCGTTCGACCCGAAGGCCACCCTATGATCGCTGGAAGCTCATGGGAGGCGCATAGCCGATGCGGGCGCAGAGCAGCAGCCGAGCCTTCGGACACTGCCCCATCGCGACGAGCGAGGTTTGGGAAGCCAGCATAGCCTTGCGCCCACACTTCCAACCCGCCGGGCAGCCTTGACAGGGCCTCATCGGCGAGTTTGGCTACAGCGAAGACCTTATTGGCTACGGTGTAGAATTGTCAACGAAAACGACGCGCAAACCTGCCGCCCGCCCCCGCGGAAGGCGGGGCCTCGACCGGAACGCACTTCTCGACGCCGCGTTCGACATGCTGTCGCGCGACGGCGAGGTCGGCTTCTCCGTGCGCAAGCTCGGCGTACGGATCGGCGTCGACCCGATGACGGTGCTGCATCATTTCGGCTCGAGGGACGAATTGTTGCGGCGGCTCGCCGACCGCGCGCTTGCGACCGTCGAGTTGCCGCATCCCAGCGCCGACTGGCGCACCGACCTGCGAGGCGTCGCGGCGGCCTACCGCGATCTAGCCCATCGTCATCCGCGCATCTTCCACCTGCACTTTCGCTTCCACGCGACCGGCCCCGCCGACCATGCGTCGAGCGAAGTGGTCTACCGCGCGCTGCGGAAAGCCGGGCTGCCGGATGGGGACGCCGCGGGACTCGGGCTCGCCTTTTATGCCTTCATCCTGGGTTACGCCCTGGCGGAAGCTGAAGGATTGCTGCGCCCGATCGGCGGCGACGACGAAGCGGAGCTTCGGACGCTCGACCCCCTCGCCTACCCGGCGACGCTGGCGTTGATCCCCGCCTTCAAGGCGCTCGACCGCGATGCGGCCTTCGACGCGTCGGTCGACGCGTTCATCGATGGGGTCTCGTTCCGATCCAAGTCTCGTACGGCGCGCCAAAGGCCGCGGAGCTGAGCCGGTATCGGACCGGGTGCTCATCATTAATCGACGCGAAAATCGAAGATCAGGCTGCGGCCGCGACGTCGCCTTTGAGCGCCGCGTCGAACAGCTTCCGGCTTCCCTCCTGGGTCAGGGGAACGGGATTGCCGCCGGCGGTCGGATCGACCAGCGACATCTCGACGATCGTGTCGGTCCTTTTGCCGTCGACCTTGAGCCCGGTCAGGCCGTTCGGGACACCGATCTCCTGCCGCAGTTTCAGCACGGCATCGAGGAACTCGTTAAACCCGCCCTTGATGCCAAGATAGCCGGCGAGACGCACGATCTTCGGCTCGATCGCCCGGCGATTGAAGACGAGCACGTACGGCATGAACACGCCGTTCGTCATGCCGTGATGGGTGTGGTAGAGCGCGCCGACCGGGTGAGACAGTGCGTGGATGGCGCCGAGGCCCTTCTGGAACGCGGTAGCGCCCATCGCCGCCGCGCTCATCATGTGCGCACGCGCTTCGAGATCGTTGCCGTTGGCAACCGCCTTCGGCAGATTTTCGAAGATCAGCCGCATGCCTTCGACCGCGATGCCGTCAGCCAGCGGGTGGTATCCCGGGGAACAATAGGCTTCGAGGCAATGAGCCAGAGCGTCCATGCCGGTGCCGGCGGTGATAACGGGCGGCATGCCGACGGTGAGCTCGGGATCGACGATCACCACCTTCGGCATCATTTTGGGATGGAAGATCACCTTCTTGGTGTGCGTCGCCTCCTGCGTAATCACGCCGGCGCGGCCGACTTCCGACCCGGTCCCCGCCGTGGTTGGCACCGCGACGACCGGCGCGATCTTGTCAGCGTCGGCGCGCGTCCACCAATCGCCGATATCCTCGAAGTCCCACAGCGGCCGGCTCTGCCCGGCCATGAAGGCGATCACCTTGCCGGTGTCGAGGCCGGAGCCCCCGCCGAAGGCGACGATGCCGTCATGGTTGCCCGCGCGGAAGGCGGCGATGCCGGCCTCGACATTGGCATCCACCGGATTGGGCTGGACGTCCGCGAACATGGCCGCGGGGACGCCAGCCTGCTGCAACAGGTCCAGCGCCATTTGCGTGATGGGGAGCTTGGCTAGGCCGGCGTCGGTGACGAGCAAGGGGCGATTGATGCCCGCGCTCTTGCAAGCCTCGGCCAGCTCCTTGATGCGGCCCGGGCCGAAGCGGATGGCGGTGGGGTAGCTCCAATTGGCGGTGGGTGCGGTCATGTCCTGTTCCAATGCGAGGTCAGACTTCGCGGAGATGAAAGCTCTTCGGCTGGGTCAGCGCGTCGAAGCCGTATTTCGACAGCGAGACGCCACGGCCGGTGTCCTTGACGCCGGTCCAGGCGAGCTGCGGGTCGAGATAGTCGCAGCGATTCATATAGACCGTGCCGGTCTCAATCCGGCTGCCGAGCGCGGCGGCGCACTCGATGTCGCGGGTCCAGATCGAAGCCGTCAACCCGTAGGGACTGTCGTTCATCAGGGTCACCACCTCGTCGTCGTCTCGCACCTTCATGATGCCGACCACCGGCCCGAAACTCTCCTCCCGCATCACCTCCATCTGGTGGTTGACGTTGGTGAGCACCTCAGGCGCGAGATAGGGCGAGCCGGGGCGGTCGCCTTCGATCTTCATGTTGATCAGCGCCGTGGCGCCTTTGCGCAACGCCTCGGCGGTCTGGCTTCGCACCGTGTCGGCGAAGGAGCCGCGCGCCATCGGCCCGAGGGTGGTCGCCGCGTCGAGCGGATTGCCGACCACGTATTTGCGAGTGAGATCGGCGAAGCCGCCGACGAAATCGTCATAGACCCGCGCGTCGACATAGATGCGCTCGACGCCGCAGCAGCACTGGCCGGAATTGTAGAACGCGCCGTCGACAAGGTTCTCGATGGCATGATCGAGCTTGGCGTCAGCTCTCACATAGGCCGGGTCCTTGCCGCCGAGTTCGAGCCCGAGCGAGGCGAAGGTGCCGGAGGCGGCGCGCTCGATGGCGCGGCCGCCGGCGACCGAGCCTGTAAAGTTGACGTGGTCGATCCGGCCCGAGCCGATCAGCTTCTCGGTCTGCCCGTGCGACATCACCAGGTTGGCAAACAGTCCCTTGGGCAGGCTCGCGCGCTTTAACGCCTCGGCGATGCGCTCGCCGACCAGCAAGGTCTGCGCGGCATGTTTGAGGATGACGGCGTTGCCGGCGAGCAGGCCCGGCACGATGGTGTTGATCGAGGTGAGATAAGGGTAGTTCCATGGCGCGACCACCAGCACCACGCCGACCGGCTCGCGGGCGATGTAGCGGCGAAAGCCCGCCTTATCCTGAGGGTAATAGGGCTTGAGTGCCTCCTCGGCGAGCGCCGCCATGTCCCGTATGCGCTCCTCGACGCCGTTCCTTTCGCCGCCATAGCGCACCGGTCTGCCCATCTGCCAGGCAAGCTCCACCGCGATGTCGTCGTTCATCGCCAGAAGCGCGTCGAGAAAGGCGAGCATGTAACGCGCGCGCTCAGCGACCGGTACCGCCCTCCATTCAGGCAAAGCGGCGCGGGCGGCCGAGGCGGCGGCATCGATCTCTGCGTCGCGGGCGACGGGGCGCTCGGCATAGACCGAGCCATCAATGGGGGAAATGATCTTTACTTTGTCTGACATGTGTCCTCGGGCTTTCAATATCTCTCGAAGCCGCGCCTCAGCTCCCAATCAGTGACCCGGCGGTCATATTCGAACTGCTCCCAGTTTGCGGTATGCACATAATGGTCGACGACCTCGTCGCCAAATGCCGCGCGCAGCATTCCCGAGTTGCGCATCAGCTCGGTCGCCTCGCGCAGCGTCTTGGGCACCTCGCGCAGTTCGCTGCCCTGATAGGCGTCGCCCGCATAGGGCTGCTCGAGCTCTATGCTCTGCTCGACGCCAGCAAGGCCGGCGGCGATCAGCGCGGCGAAGGCTAAATAGGGATTGAGGTCGGCGCCGCCAATGCGGCATTCGATGCGGATGGCCTTGGTCTCGGCGCCGCAGAGGCGGAAGCCGGCCGTGCGATTATCCTGGGACCAGATCGCTTTCGTCGGCGCGAACGTGCCGGCTTGAAAGCGCTTATAGGAATTGACGTAGGGTGCGAGGAACCAGGTGATCTCCCGCGCATAGGCCAACTGCCCCGCCACGAAGTGGCGCATCAGCGCCGACATGCCGTGCTCACCTTTGGGGTCGAGGAACAGCGGCTTCTTGCCGGCGGCATCCCACAGGGAGATGTGGATGTGGCTCGACGAGCCGGCCAGGTCGTAGCGCCATTTGGCCATGAAGGTGATGGCCTGCCCGAGGGAATACGCGATCTCCTTGCAGCCGTTCTTCAGAACGACATGCCAGTCGGCCATCGTGAGCGGGTCCGCGTATCGGACATTGACCTCTTCCTGGCCCGGTCCCCATTCGCCTTTCGAGTTCTCGACCGGAATGCCGGCGCCCTGGAGACCGTTGCGGATCGCCCGCATCACGCCCTCCTCCTTGGTGGTCTGGAAGACGTGATAGTCCTGAATGTAGCTTCCCGTCGTCTTGAGGCCGGTCCAGTTCTTCGCCTCGGCCGTTTCGTAGGTCTCATCGAACAGATAGAATTCGAGCTCCGACGCGAAGTAAGACGACATGTTCATCGCGGCCAGCCGCGCGATCTGCCGCTTCAGCATCGCGCGCGGGCTGTGGGCGAGTTCGGCGTAAGTATGGTGATCGAGCACGTCACACAACACCAGCGCCGTCGCCGGCAGCCAGGGAATCCGGCGCAGGGTTGCCAAATCCGGCTTCATCGTGAAATCGCCGTAGCCCTTTTCCCAGTTGGCGACGGCGTAGCCCGGCACCGGTTCCATATCGATGTCGTTGGCGAGGAGATAGTCGCAGCCATGCGTCTCCTCATAGGCGCCGCCGAGGAAATATTCGGCGTGGAAACGCTTGCCGACCAGCCGTCCCTGCATGTCGGGCATGCAGGCAACGACGGTGTCGATCTCGCCGCGATCGGCGGCTTCTCGCAGTTCTTCCAGTGTCAAGGTGCCGGGCATGGCAGGCGTCTAGGTCTTCGCGGTCATTGCGTGAAGACCCGCGCGGAACGTGCCGCGCGGGTCTCTGTCATAGGGTCAACGTCGAGGCCGGTCTAGTAGCGATAGGGCGGGCCGGCCTTCACCATCGCAGCGTTGTAATTCTTCAGGATCTCGACGACCTTGGCGCAGCGCGGGCTGGTCTTGGCGGTCTCGTCCCAAAACTTTGGCGCTGCATCCTCGACCGTTTTCCAATCCTCATCCGGGATGGTCGTGAGTTCGAGTTTGCCGCCGGTCGTGCGGTAATGCGCCTCGCCCCACCAGTACCAGTGCTGGCGATAGTAGTGCGACCAGTCGATGCACATCTTGAACAGCGTCTGGAGATGCTCCGGCACTGCCTTCCATTTCTCGGTGTTGACGAAGTAGGAGCCCGCCCAGGCGCCCGAGACGTTGTTGGTGAGATAGTATTTGGTGACGTCGGCCCATCCCACTGTATAGGCCTCGGTGATGCCGCACCACCACACGCCGTCGAGTTCGCCGGTCTGGATCGCCGGCTGCACGTCCTCGTAAGGCAGCGACACCGGCACGACACCGAATTGCTGCATGAACTGGCCGCCGGTCGGAAACATATAAACGCGCAAGCCCTTTAGGTCAGCGACCGAGCGAACCGGCTTGGTGCTGCAGAGATTGCAGGGATCCCAGGCGCCGGTGCTGAGCCAGGTGACGTTGGGAACCTCAGCGTAGGCCTCCTCCCAAATCTGCTTAAGCCCCCACCATTCCCAAAGCGCCGGGACGTCGAGCGAATAGCGCGAGGCGAACGGGAAGTAGGCGCCGAACACCTTGACGTCGACCGGAGCCGCTGCAGAATCGTCGTCGCTCTGCGCGGCGTCGATGGTGCCGGCCTGCACGGCCCGGAACAGCTCGCCCTGAGGCACGAGCTGATCGGCGGTATAGAGCTCGATCACCATCTCGCCGTTCGCTGCCTTGTTGAAGACGTCGATCGAGTTCTTGACGACGTGCTCGGCAAGAGCCGGGCCTGCATAGGTCTGCAGTCGCCACTTGATCGGGGCTTGGGCCCTGACGACATAGGGCGCCGCAACCGTACTCGCCGCAGCGCCGGCGGTAATAAGTCCGGCCTTCTTGATGAAGTCACGCTTACTGACTTTGGTAACTTTGGTCATCTTCGCCACTCCCTTTTGAACCACACACCGAATCGCCGGCAAGCGCGCCGCCGACTTTCTCGCCCTGCGACAACCCCTTGCCTAGTTCCTTCTTGCTCGCGCTGTTGCCATCGGCGCTTGTCGTCCTTTGCTCATCTTGCCGTATATTGCTGCGGCAGCCATAGCGTGATCTGCGGAAAGATTATGAGAATGATCAGGGAAAACACCATTAGTAGAAAGAACGGAATGATCGAACGGTAAATGTCGATCAACGAGATCTCGGCCGGCGCCATCGCGCGCATCAGGAACAGATTGTAGCCGAATGGTGGCGTGATGTACGCGATCTGACAGGTGACGGTATAGAGCACACCGAACCAGATCGGATTGAAGCCAAGCTTGATCACCAGTGGGACGTAAAGCGGTGCCACGATAACCAGCATTGCCGTGTCGTCCAGAAACGATCCCATGATGATGAATGAGATCAACATCAGGACAAGGATGGTCCAGGGATCGAAATCCCAACTTTTGAGCAGCAAATTCTCGATGGCCTTCACCGCGCCGAGACCGTCATAGACGGCGCTAAAGCAGAGCGCCGCGAGGATGATCCACATGAACATGCAGGTCACCGACAGCGTGTTGCGGAGGGAGTTCTCCATGACTTGCCAAGTGAGTTTACGCTCCAGCAGGGCGGCGATCACGGTCAGCAGAGCGCCCACCGCCGAGCTCTCGACCAAGCTGGTCCAGCCGGTCAGGAATAGGCCCATCATGATGCCGA
>Ga0190271_10002008_pt1 | contig 12054 bp, 8 predicted proteins | sample Popmic356T_FD_133747 | JGI IMG/M metagenome (GOLD analysis project Ga0190271, IMG submission 133747) | Populus adjacent soil microbial communities from riparian zone of Weber River, Utah, USA - 356 T | ecosystem: Environmental > Terrestrial > Soil > Riparian zone | place: USA: Utah | collected...
CATGTCCGACCTGCTGACTCTGGTGCTGATGCTGCTCGGCGTCCTCGCGCTGCTCGGGGTGGCCGTCATCGGGTTCGTAATGTGGCGCTACCGCATCCCGCCGCGTGGGCTGATGGCGATGATCGGGGCTCTGGTCTACCTGGCGAGCCCGGTCGACGTGTTGCCTGAGGTGATGCTTGGACCCCTCGGCCTCCTCGACGATGCCGGCGCGGTCACTGCCGCTGCGGTCTTCGTGTACAAGCTCGTGACGGTCAAGAGGCGACTCCAGGATGCGGGCGTGAAGGGCCGGCGGAGGCCAGATCTGCTGGAGTGACTGCGGTGCTGTATTCCGCTCGGCGTGTACCGGCCCAAGTTTCTGGTTCTGCCGCCGCATGCCGCGGAGCTGGCTGCGAGAGAAGTCACGTAGCCCGTCGGCATGCGCCCGCTTCCGACCTTTGGTCGCGCTCTGCGCTCGCCCGGGTTCACAGGCTTGCGATGACGGCCATGCTCAAGTCGCAGCGCGGTCTTTCTGATCTGTCGCGGCTGGCGAGGAGTCAGCTTGCCCCGTTTTGCTTCCGGTCGCTCGCGCCGCACTGGGAATAGGTCGGCCGATCGTCGACGCAAGAAGACTGATGGTGATGAGGACCCATATCGACCGCTAGAGGGTCGTCTTGTGGGAGGCTCAGGTGTCGGCTGCGGGTTCTGCGGCTTCTTCGATTTCGCCGACGAGGACTTCGATGACGTCTTCGAGGAAGAGGATTCCGGTGGTGCGGCCGTCGTGGTCGAGGGCTCTTGCGACGTGGGAGCCGGATCGCCGCATGGCTGCGAGGGCCTCTTCGAGGTCGGACTCGTGGTAGACGGTGGGCAGGCGCCGGATGCGTTTGGCGGGGATGGTCTGATTGGCGGCCTTGGTGCCGGTGAGGTCCATGACGTCTTTGAGGTGCAGGTACCCGGTGGGCTCCCCGGCGGCGTCTTGGATGCCGTAGCGGGAATGGCCGGCGGCCACGACGGCGCGTTGCAGGTCGTTGGGGGTGGCGTCGGCGGCGAGGGCGACCACGTCGGCGATCGAGACTTCGACGTCGGAGACCTTCTTGGTGGTGAACTCGAATGCGCCGGCCAGGGCGCCGGTGGTGTCGTCGATGAGCCCTTCACGGGTGGATTGCTCGACGATGCCGGCGACCTCGTCGAGGGTGTAGCTGCTGGTTGCTTCGTCCTTGGGTTCGACGCGGAACAGCCGGAGGACGCTGTTCGCCAGCCAGTTGAGCAGCCAGATGACAGGTTTGAAGATGCGGGCGATCATGACCAGGGGCGGAGCCAGTAGCAGGGCGGCTCGGGCGGGCATCGAGAACGAGAGGTTCTTGGGGACCATCTCGCCGAAGACGACGTGGAGGAAGGTGACCAGGACCAGCGCGACTGCGAATGCGGTCACACTGATGGCTCTGTCGGTCAGGCCGGTCGCGGCGAGCGGGATTTCGAGCAGGTGATGGATCGCGGGCTCGGAGACGTTCAGGATCAGCAGCGAGCAGACGGTGATGCCGAGCTGGCTGGTGGCCAGCATCAAGGTGGCGTGCTCCATCGCCCACAAGGTGGAGCGCGCGGCGCGGTTGCCTTCCTCGGCGCGGGGCTCGATCTGGGACCGTCGGGCGGAGATCACGGCGAACTCGGCGCCGACGAAGAAGGCGTTGACGAGTAGCAAGACGATGAGCCAGATGAGCCCGGGGACGTAGTCAGCCACGGTCGTTCTGATCTGCACCGGACTGTCGACTCGGACTCGACGGCGTCAGCGGCTGGGGTTCTTCGGGGGTGTAGCGGAGGCGGCCGACCCGTGTCCCATCCATTCGCTCGACTCGGAGGCGGCCTTGCGCGATGGTCATCTCATCCCCGACTTCGGGGAGTCGATCGAGCTTGTCGATGACGAACCCACCGACGGTCTCGTAGTCGGGGGCGTCGGGAACTCGCACCCCGGTCCGCTCCAGCAGTTCATCATGTCGCCAGTTGGCATCGAAGACCAGACACCGGCCGTAGCGGACCAGACCATGGTGGGTTTGGTCGTGCTCGTCGCGCAGCTCGCCGACGATCTCCTCCACCAGGTCCTCGAGGGTCACAATGCCTGCCGTGCCGCCGTACTCGTCGACGACGATGCCGATCTGGAAGATGCCGCGGCGCAGCGCTCCGAGCAGCGGGTCAACTCTCATAGACTCCGGCACCCGGATCGGGTCGACCATCAAATCCGCGACGCTCACCTGCGGCCGGGTGGCGGCGTCGAGGGCGAAGGCCTGCTTGACATGGACGACGCCGAGGATGTCATCGGCATCCTGGCCGATCACCGGGAAGCGGGAGAACCCGGTGCGTTGGGACAGGTCGATGACGTCAGCGGCTCTCGCTGTCGCCGCCAGCTTCGCCATCTGCACCCGAGGCGTCATGACGTCGGCGGCGGAATGGTCAGAAAACCGCAGGGTTCGGTCGAGCAGGGTGGCGTGGTCGGCGTCCAGCATGCCTTCGGTGGCCGAGCGTCGAACCAGGAAGCTGAGCTCCTCGGTGGTCCGCGCCCCCGACAGCTCCTCCTTCGGCTCGATCCCGAGGGCGCGGATGATCGAATTAGCGGTGTTGTTGCACAGCAGGATCAGCGGCTTGAAGACCGCCGTGAACACCGTCTGAAAGGGCACGACCACCTTGGCGGTTGCCAACGGCAGCGCTAGGGCGAGGTTCTTCGGGACCAGCTCACCGATCACCATCGACAACAACGTGGCGAGGCCGATCCCCACGACGGCACCAACGACTGGAACCGCGCTGGCCGCCACCCCCACCGCGGCCAGCGGACCCTCCAGCAGCCGGCTGACCGCGGGCTCGAAGGTGAAGCCGGTCAACAAGGTGGTCAATGTGATCCCCAGCTGAGCACCCGAAAGATGCGTCGAGGTGATCCGCAAGGCCCGGATCGTCGGACCAAGCCGCGCCTCACCAGCACGTTCCCGACCCTCAAGATTGTTCCGGTCCAGGTTGACCAGGGCGAACTCCGAGGCGACGAAGAAGCCCGTCCCGACGGTCAGGACCAAACCCACCGCGACCATCAACCACTCGAACCACATGATCAGATCACACCAACGAAGTCATACGAGCCAGGGTCAGCGATCGGTAAGGCAGCGGCAGATCATCACCATGGTGCGGTGCAGCCTAGCCAACGCGACCAAGCGATCGGACAGCACGTCACGGCCGCACTTCCATGAGCCGGCCCTGAAACCACCGCCCATACGGACTGCGGCCTGCTGCCGCTGAACGCTCTCCAACCCATCCGTGGCGCCGGCGACATCCCAACGTGCCAACTTGGCCGACACCACTGCTAAGCCGCCCGCAACCCGATCCCTCAACGGCCATGGAGACCCCGACGTGGTTCTGCGGAAACCCCTGGCCAACCAGAGACTGGGCTGCCGGTCTGCGTTCGCCCTGCACGTGGTACCAGCAGGCTCACTGATTCGCGGAGCTCGCCTCCGCGCGACGTTTGATGCCGATCATCATGCCGCGCGTCATCAGGAAGTACGCCGGCTCGGCCAGAATGTCAAACCAAGTCGTCGGGCTCGGGCCGCTGCGAGCGCGCAGCATCAGCCGAGTGGCATTCTCGCCACAGGCCCCGAGCACGAACTGCCAGGTTCCCGGGCAGGTCGTAGCGTCGTCCGTGACCTGGTGGCAGAGAAGCAGCGCACGGTTCGGTTCGACGGCGACTACGCGCGGACCTGAGCGAGGCTTGATCGGGTACCGCTCCGGATAAAACCACATCCGGTCGCCCACCGTGATGTTCTGCCATTCGGGCACGATGCGCTCCGCGTTGTGGATGTCCAGGCGCAGCAACCCGTTCTCGAACCACTCGTAGGTGTAGAACCCGGCGCGGTCTTGACCCATCTGCACGAGCCATGGCCACACCCGTTCTGGCGGCGCCTCTATGGTCACAGCCCACGTCGACTGTGCGCGAGGGGTGGGGACAAGCTCGTCGCCGGGCAGGGTGCGTCGCACTTCCTCGTCCGTGGCTCCCCAGCGTGAGTACGAACGCCACAGGAGGCGCCCCAGTGCCAGATAGGCGGCGGCGCCGGAAAGGATGGTGGCGAGCAGCAGGCGTCCCATGCGTCTCACGTCAACGATCTTGCCACTCCTCGCGATCGGCGCCCGAGCAGCCACAACAGGCCCGGAGAGGCCGTAGGCATTCATCTATCCGGGCGTGGGCGGCGCGACATAGCTCTAGCGTTGAGCGTCGAGCACTGCATCGCCAGTACAACGCACATGATGAGCGACAAGGCCCGGGGGCGCGATGCCCGACCCGACACGAGACGCTCCGCCATGATGTCCGTAGACGGTCCGCAACTGGCCATGCCGCCGTCGGCCACATCATCCAATGGGTCGCGGGACCCAGCCAACCTGCGAGCACTGCCAGCTCCAGGCGGCTCAACGCACACAGAGGCCTACCCACCGGGCCATGAGGTTTTTCCTGGCACACGCACGTAGGAAACTTGAGAGGTTCTGTCGTATTTTTCGGAGCCGCAACGACTACTTATGTGAGAGGTTCTCTCCTCTCACCCGGGCCGCAACAGTGGTTGACCTTCCGGAAGCCCGCATGTCGGACGGGAGGGGACGCGGGGGCAGCACCCGCCGGTTCCACTATCGGGCTTTATGCGCAAGCAACGACCCGAGAACCGAGGCGCAGCGGTCTGCGTCGACTGCGAAAGCAACAAGGAGAAGGTCTCGCAGCGCCTTCCATCTGACCTGCCCAAGTGTCCGCAAGGCGTCCGGCTTCTGAGATTGACGAGCTCTTCAGAATCGAGTCATCAAGAGCGCTGAAAAGTCCCATAGTGCTACCAATGCGGTTGCCGGCAGGCCCACCGGCCGCGGCACGCTTGCCTCAGCAGCTCATCGCCCAGCGGGATGCGTTCAATGACCTCGGATGAGGCTGGCGAGCACACCGGCCACCATCCACCAGAGGCAACCGCAACCCACCTCACTGCAACCAGCGCAGACAGCGGAGCGATCTGAATCATGGCCACGTTCGTCTGACGTTCGTCTTCCGGGATGGCTTAGAGCGATCGGACTCCGATGTCATGCATGTGCAAACCGCTGGGCCAGGAGCATGCTGAGGGCATGACCGGCCGCGACGATTTCCTGGCCTGGGTCAAGTCCACGCTGCTCTTCGGCTGAGACTGCTAGCGCCCAGATATGCAGTGGCTATCCCTCGTCGAGCAGGGTCACCGTGCCGGTGTCACCGTCGACGGTGACCAGTCGGCCGCTGGCGATCCGTTGTGTCGCGTTGCCGGTGCCCATGACGGCTGGGATGCCGTATTCCCGGGCGAGGATGGAGCCGTGGGCGGCGACGCCCCCAATGTCGGTGACCAGGCCGCGCGCCTGGCCGAACAACGGGGTCCACGCGGGCGTGGTCGTTGGGCAGACGAGTACGGTGTCGGGCCGCATCGCGGGGAAGTCTGTCGGCGACAAGACAACGCTGGCGGCGGCGGTGACGCGGCCTGGGCTGACGGCGAACCCGCGCATTGTGGGTCCGGTGATCGCGTCGCGCCGCTGCGACTCCCGCCCGGCCAAGTCGAAGGGACCCATCTTCCAACGGAAGTCGGGCGGCACCGCGGCCGGGGGATGCAGCCGCCTGCGCGCCTGGCGCAGCTCCCGGCGTTGGCGGGCCAGCCCGGCGAGATCGGGCCGGGACTGACCGGCCACGCGGGCCGCGCTGCCTGCCGCCAGCTCCGCGGTCTGCAAGTAGAACACGTCACCCGGCTCGAAGAGTGAGCCCGCCGCGACCAGTCGTCGCCCGAGCTCCAGCGCCAGTCGGCGCAGCGTCGGCCAGCCAGCGCCTATATAGAACAGCGACTCCTCCCGGTAGGGGGCGAAGCGTTGAGCCGCGCGAAGTATCCGCCGGAACAGCAACCGCCGGAAGGGGCCTAACGAGCCCGCCGTCTCCGCCGCGAGTCGCTCGCGCTCCCGTGCCAGCTCTGCCTGACGTGCACGTACGTTGCGACCGGGCGACAAGACGAGGGACTTCAGGCTCAAGAGCACCGGCATTGGATCTTCGCCTTGGGTCGGCACGGCGAAGTCCAGGCTGTAGATCTGGTGCCCGTACCGCTCGAAGTACCACTGCAGGCCTTCCAGGACGGAATCCGCGCTGGGGTCGCGCTCGAGCGCGTCGAGTAGCTGCTGGGCGGGCGTGGCCTCGACCAAGGTGCGCAACGCGTCGGAGCCGCGGATGGCGGCGGCGATGCCCTCCAGCTCTGCCTCGGCGTCTAGCACCTTGGACCCGAAGCCGCGCAGCAATCGGGCACTGCTTGGATCGCCGCGTCGCACCGCGAATGCTAGGAAGCGATCCAGCGCCACGTCGGTGCTCTTGGCCGTACCCATCGCCAGCGCTACCGCGAACCAGTAGAGCGCGTCTGCCCGGGCCAGAGCGCGGACGCCGTCGAGGAGCTGCTCGTCCGATGCGTGGGCCGGGTCGACGGCCTTCCACCCCGCGATAGTCGCAAGGTAGCGGGGCATGACATCGTCGCGCCAATAGGTGATGCCAGCGTTCCGCAGCAGCAGCTTGGTGACGCCTACGGCCATCGTCCCGAGCATGAGCGGGACCAGGACGGGCACCGACCACCAGCGGAGGTTGATATTCCCGCGCATGTAGGCGTACCCGTTCACCGTGGCGAACATGGGTCGATCGAACAGCCGGTCCAGGAAGCCGCGCGGTACGCCCATGGCGGCCTGCATCGCATTCGCCGACTCGTCGAGGCCATCCAGGTACAGCTCTTCGAACAGCGGGGAAAGGGGCTCGGGCATGTTCTCCACCACCTGGCGGCGGATCCACGCCGAGCCTGGTGTCGGTGGCTCCCAGCGCACGTCGCGTAGCGGCGCCGGCGGCAGGGCAGTCATCGGGCGGGCCTGGAGCAGCCAGCAGCGACCCTCCGCAATAGCCCACTCGATGTCCTGGGGTACGCCGTCGTTCAGCCGCTCGACGCATACTGCAAGCGCCGAAAGCTCGCGGATCAATGAGGCTGGGAGCGCCTGTTCAGCGCGCTGCTGCTCAGCCACGTCCTGCACTTTGGTGCCCTGGCCGTCGGCGCCGTCGGCCGGTAGGACCATCGACTCCTTGGCGCCGATCGAAACCTCCTTCACCTCGCGGCTGGACTTGCTCCGGACGTAGCGGTCTGGCGTCACGGCTCCGCTGACCACCGGCTCGCCCAGCCCGAAGCTCGCGTTGATCACCACTTCGTCGCGATCGCCGGTCGTCGGGTTGGCGGTGAAGAGCACGCCAGATGCCTCGGACCGGACCAGACGCTGCACCATGACAGCCATCGCGACCGCGTGCTGGTCGACGCCGTTGCGGAGCCGGTAGCTGATCGCCCGCGCGGTCCACAGGGAGTCCCAGCAGCGTCGCACCGCCGCCAGCAGCGCCGACTCACCCCGAACGTTGAGGTAGCTCTCGTACTGGCCGGCGAAGGACAGCCCAGGAAGGTCTTCGGCGGTGGCGGATGAGCGCACCGCCACTGCCGGCTCCGCCCCCGTCGGCTCTGCCGCGCCAAGGCTGGTGTAGGCGGCGTGGATCGCGGCAGAGAGCGCGTTCGGCACGGCGCCGCTTCGAAAAAGCTGCCGCACGGCGGCGGAGGCCCGCTCTAGGGAGGCGGGATCGTCAGGTTGAGCGTTGGCTGTGGCCTCAGCGATGACCGCCTGCAGGTCGTTGGCCTCGACGAACCGGCGATAGGCCGCAGTCGTGACGTGGAATCCTGGTGGCACCGGCAGCCCAGCCGTCGCCATCCTCGCCAGGGAAGCACCCTTACCACCGACAAGCGCCAGCGTCGCATCGGCGGAGTCCAGTGGCAGCTGGAATGGAGTGTCTGCACTCATCACCTTGATTCTCACGCGGGCAGGCGGGTATCGATGTGGTCGCAGCCCACGACTTCGATCGAACTGCTAGCAGGTGGTGTGGAAGAGCCCTGCGACTCGGCGCCCTTCGGCTGCCAGCCGGTTGTACGTCGCTAGCGCGGCGTCGGTCTTCTCGAGTACCACCGGCACGCCACGTGTTACGAGCAACGACAGCGCTTCTGGCGAGACTCCAAGCCTGCCCTCGCGGCCGCGGCTGAGAATCACCAGATCAAGCTCGTGGTCCACCAGCTCAGTCACGTCCTCGCAGAGAATGCCTGGCCGGTGATCTGTGCCGGTTTCGCGCCAGTCCCACGCTCTCCCGCCGCCCGGCCACAGTTTCACGTCGCGAAACCGGCCGAGCCCCGATACTTCGACAAGCCCCAACCGTCGTCGACCACCTGCGGAGACGACTCGCCCATAACTGCGAGGCTAGCGCCTTCGCACACACCGGCATCAGGTGAGGACGGCAGCCCGCCTGACGAAAAGTCCAGCTGTTGGAACGATTTATACTTTGTTTCGGCGCGCGAAGAAGCCTCCGAAGAATTCCCGCTGACGCTTGACCTCAGGCGTCCGGATTCGGCGTAGACGACACGGCTAATCCGGCGTCGGCAAGTCCGGCCCGGAGCAGCACGACGCCTGCCCAGCGCAGCAACGACGTCGCCTCGTCAGGACTCAGCCCGAGGACGTCGCTGAGCATCACTACCGGGTCGGGTCCGACTGCAAGCGCCAGCACGGCACGCAGACGCTGGAGCTTGTCCGGTGCCGCCGGCGGCAGCGGTTCGAGCACCTTGTCGATCCACCCTTTGCGACGGCTGCGCCGGCTCGATCTGGCCGCGATCCAGCGCCAGCTCGCCTGATCAGGGCAGCCGCAGCCTGAACAAGGTTCTGAAAGTGCGTGCTGACGCTTGACCTCGGATGGCCGGTCCCGGTTGGTGCCGGTTAGGCCATGGTCGACCTAGATGCGGTCGTCACCTACGCCGGGCGCATGTAATCCGTTCCGCTGCGCGGTGAGATCTTGTTGCTCAGTCGATACGCGACGTATCCCACTAGTAGTTCGTTCATCCTCTAGCGCGACGCACGCAGCGGCAATGGTCAAGCCCCAGCCTGAGGCGCCCGCAGGAGGGTCGGCTTGCGACACACATTCACCGCTGGTCCCGCGTGAGCTAGACGACGATGCTGACCAGGCGTCCGGGCACCACGATGATCTTGCGCGGTGCGGCTCCGGCGAGCAGCTCAATCACGCGGGGATGTTGTAGCGCCGCGTGCTGGAGGGCAGCCGGCTCGGTGTCGCCTGGTAGGCGCAGCCGGGCCCGCACCTTCCCATTGACCTGCACCGGGTACTCAAGCTGCTCGGCGATGATCAGCGCCGGGTCGGCGGTCGGGAATGCGGCGTAAGCCAGCGACTCGACGTGGCCCAGCCGGGCCCACAGCTCCTCGGCGATGTGCGGGGTGAAGGGAGCGATCATCAGCACTAGCGGCTCGACGACTTCGCGCGGTGAACCGGTATCAGCCGCTACCCCGGTCAGATGATTATTGAGCGTGATCAGCTTGGCCACCGCAGTGTTGAACCGGAGGTCTGTGAGGTCCTCTCGCACCCCCGCGATCGTCCGATGGAGCAGCCTGCGGATGGTGTCGTCAGCGGGCCGCTCGTGCACCCGCAGCGCTCCGGTCTGCTCGTCGACCAGGTTGCGCAACAGCCGTTGCAGGAACCGGAACATGCCCACTACTGCACGGGTCTCCCAGGGCCTAGACACATCGAGCGGTGCCATCGACATCTCGTACAGCCGGAAAGTGTCCGCGCCGTACTCGGCGTACAGCTCGTCGGGATTGACCGAGTTCTTCAGGCTCTTGCCCATCTTGCCGAACTCCCGAACGACCGGCTGTCCGCGCCAGCGGAAGCCGTCCTCGGTCCCGGTGACCTCCGCAGCTTCCACGACCTGGCCGCGCTGATCCCGGTAGGCGTATGCCTGAATGTAGCCCTGGTTGTAGAGGCGGCGATACGGCTCCCAGGAACTGACGTGGCCGAGGTCATAGAGGACCTTGTGCCAGAAGCGAGCGTAGAGCAGGTGCAGCACCGCGTGTTCGACGCCGCCCACGTACAGGTCCACACCGCCCGGATCCTCCGGATTTCGCGGCCCCATCCAGTACCGCTCCACCTCTGGATCGCAGAAGGCGGCTTCGTTGATCGGGTCGAGATAACGCAGCTCGTACCAGCACGAACCGGCCCACTGGGGCATCACGTTCAGCTCCCGCCGGTAGCGGCGCGGACCGTCACCCAAGTCGAGCTCAACGGTGACCCAGTCTCCGGCCAGCGCCAGCGGTGCCACCGGCTCGGAGATGTCGTCGTCGGGATCCAGCGCCGCCGGCCGGAAGTCCGGAAGGTCCGGCAGCTCTACGGGAAGTTGGTCGGCCGGTACGACCCGCGGGTGACCGTCCTCGTCGTAGACGATCGGGAACGGCTCAGCCCAGTAGCGCTGCCGCGAGAACAGCCAGTCCCGCAGCTTGTAGGTCACCGCCGACTCGCCGGCGTCGTGCTCCTTCAGCCAGCCGATGATTGCCTGCTTAGCTGCCGCGACGTCGAGCCCATCGAGGAAGCCGGAGTTGATTGCCGCACCGTCTCCGGTGTACGCCCGCCCCTCAAAGCCTTCGGGTGGCCTAACCGTACGGACGACCGGCAGGTCGAACGCCGCCGCGAACTCCCAATCCCGCTCGTCCTGTCCGGGCACCCCCATGATCGCCCCAGTTCCATAACCCATCAGCACGTAATCGGCTACGAACACTGGGATCGAGGCGCCGGTGGCCGGGTTGGTGGCCACCGCGCCAGTGGCCACGCCATTCTTCACCCGGCTCTCCTGGCGCTCCCGGTCGGTCTTAGAAGCGGCGGCTTGCCGGTACCCAGCAACCGCCTCAGCGGGACTACCGGCGCCGGCACGCCACCTTTGTGCGACGCTGGCCGGCCAGATCGGCGGCAGCAGCGCGTCGACCAGCGGGTGCTCCGGCGCCAGCACCATGAAGGTCGCACCGAACACAGTGTCGGGTCGGGTTGTGAACACCTCGATAGGGCCCGCCGACGTCGGGAACCGGATCCGGGCCCCGTCGCTACGCCCGATCCAGTTGCGCTGCATGGTCTTGATCGATTCCGGCCACGCCAAGGCGTCCAGATCGTCCAGCAGTCGGTCCGCATAGGCGGTGATGCGCAGCATCCACTGCCGCATGGTGCGGCGGAACACCGGGAAGTTGCCGATGTCGCTGCGCCCGTCGACGGTTACTTCCTCGTTGGCCAGCACTGTGCCGAGCCCCGGGCACCAGTTGACCGGCCCGTCGGCCAGGTACGCGAGCCGATGGCCATCGATGACCGCGTGCTGCTCGCCCGCCGACAACTCCGCCCACGAGCGGCCGTCGGGGGTCGGCCGGTGGCCGCTCGCCAGCTCGTCGCGCAGCTCGGCGATCGGCCGGGCTCGGCCAGCATCGACGTCGTACCAGGCCTCGAAGATCTGGGTGAAGATCCACTGGGTCCAGCGATAGTACGCGGGATCGGTAGTGGCGACGCTGCGACGCGGGTCATGGGCCAGGCCGAGCCGGCGGAGTTGGCGACGGAAGTTGGCGATGTTGGCCTCGGTGGTGGGCCGGGGATGCTGCCCCTGCTGCACCGCGTACTGCTCGGCCGGCAGGCCGAACGCATCGAAGCCAAGGGTGTGCAGCACATTCCACCCGGCCATCCGGCGGTAACGGCCATACACATCGGTGCCGATGTAACCCAGCGGGTGCCCGACGTGCAACCCGTACCCCGACGGGTAGGGAAACATGTCCAACAAATAGAGCTTCGGCCGGTCGCCGAGGCCGATGCCGCCGGCCAGCGCTCCGACCGGGTTAGCGGTCTGGAACGTGCCCTCGGCCTCCCAGCGATCCTGCCATCGACGCTCCAGCTCGGCAGCGAGCACCGCGGTGTAGCGGTACGGCGGCACGCTTCCAGCGTCCGGGGATACCACCCGGTCAACCTACCGGTCGATCCGCGATCGCTAGTCCCAGTCAGGCCTGCGATTCCGGATGATCCGGTCCCCCGCTCCCGATCCCCGCCCGTCGCGTGAATCCAGTGCCGCAAGCGGGTCCGCTCGCGGCACAGCTGCGGGACAGTTCCTTGTCCGGCTGAGCCGGAACTGGCAGCTCACGGACCTGAACACGTCGCCC
>Ga0190271_10002009_pt1 | contig 12054 bp, 8 predicted proteins | sample Popmic356T_FD_133747 | JGI IMG/M metagenome (GOLD analysis project Ga0190271, IMG submission 133747) | Populus adjacent soil microbial communities from riparian zone of Weber River, Utah, USA - 356 T | ecosystem: Environmental > Terrestrial > Soil > Riparian zone | place: USA: Utah | collected...
AGACGAGGTGGGTGACGTGGGGCGTGGCGCGGCTGCTCACCGGCGTCAGCTCCACTCCCGCGGCATCCGCGAAGAGCCGCTCGCCACCCCCGGCGACGAAGGGCGCCACGTGGAGTCGCAGCTCGTCGATCTGGCCGGCGGCGAGGCACTGGTTGAGGACGCTGGGACCGCCGGCGATCGAGACGTCCTTCCCGCCCGCGGCGTCGCGGGCCCGCTCGAGCGCCGCCTCGATCCCCTCGGTGACGAAGTGAAAGACGGTGCCGCCTTCCATCTCGATGCTGGCGCGGGGGCGGTGACAGAGGACGAACGTCGGCGCGTGGTAGGGAGGGTTGGGTCCCCACCAGCCGTGCCAATCGAGGTCCCACTCGCCCCGATCGGAGGAGAACATCTTGCGCCCCATCACATAGGCGCCGGCCGTGGTGATCGCCGCTCTCTCCTCGGCGTTTTCGTCGACGTGGTCGAACATCCACGCGTGCAGGCGATCCGGGTCGATATCGCCGAACGGCTTCTCTCGGCTCTGGTTCCTGCCGCTCGCGTAGGCGTCGAGGGTGATCGTCATGTCTGCGGTGACCCTGGGCATGTCTCCTCCTGTCAAAAACCGATTGCGATCTGCAAGTGGTCGCTTGACGCTACCCGGCGTCCCCTACCACCACCCGGCTCCTTGGCCGAGCACATAACAGTCGGCGGCGAGAAACGCGAGCAGAGCACCCCCGCAGACCACGTAGAACGCTCTGAACCCGCATCTGATCAGCCAGATCTTCCTGGGGCTGAGCTTCAGCCTCTCTGTCGCAAGCTCTTCGGGCCCAAGGGGCTGGCACACCGTCTGGTTCACCCAACTGCCGAAGATGCTCGCACGCAAAGCCTGGTAGAGAACGACTAAGCCGGTGCCCAAGACGGCGGCAATCCCCAGCAACCCGACAACCACCTGCGAACTCGGCTCGATGTTCGAGCTGAGACCCGCACTCAACAGGAACGCTTGCGCCGCCAGGCTTACGCTCGGCAGTTGCCAGAGCACGCCCTCCGCGGCCCTTCGGCGCTCCTCGATCACCCGGAAGTAGTCCTCCGGGGCCAGCGTTATGTGCTCCGGCGACTCCTGTGTTCCGCTCACGGCTTCCCTTTTCAGGGGACGCAGCCCGTTCCCTTCTGGATTTCGCGGCCCCGGGGTGCCATAGAATTGCGCCGTGCCGTTCACCCTCAGGAACCTCAAGCAGGACCTGAAAGACGTCGGGTCCAACTTCGACGGCGCGCCGGACCTGGAGTTCCGCTTGGCGACCGAGGCGCTAGAGCTCGAGAAATCCGGTCTGGGCTACCAGCGCGTCCCGCCCAACTATCGCTTTCCGTACGGCCACACGCACAAGACGCAAGAGGAGGTGTACGTCGTCCTGCGCGGGGGCGGGAGGATGAAGCTCGACGACGAGATCGTCGAGCTCGAGGAATGGGACGCGGTACGCGTCCCACCCGGTACGTGGCGAGGCTACGAGGCCGGACCGAACGGCCTCGAGATCCTCGTCATCGGCGCGCCCAATCTCGGCGGGGCTCCGCGCGAAGACGTGGAAGGCCAGCGCGACTGGTGGACTGACTAGCGCCAGGTAGGTGAGCTGGCCTCGCTCCTCTGGCTCGGTCCATACGCCAAACTCTGACCGCAAATGAGCAGGAAGCGACAGTGAGCGAGGGCCACATTTTCATTTCGTACGTCCGCGAGGATGCGGAGATAGTGGATCGGCTCGCTAAAGAGTTGGGTACACGTGGGGCCACCATCTGGCTCGACCGCAGCGAGATAGGCCCTGGCGAGAATTGGCGAGAAGCGATTCGCCGGGCCATCGAACGCGGTGCTTACTTCGTTGCATGCTTCTCCGCCAACTCCGCGGCGCGCGGCCGGACTCACATGAACGAGGAGATCGAGATAGCCATAGACGAGCTCCGAAGGCGCCCACATGATCGCGCATGGTTTCTGCCGGTGCTGCTCGACCCGGGGGTAGTGCCAGACCGGGAAGTCGATGCCGTCAGGACCCTAGGAAGCTTTCAACAAGTTTGGCTCTACGATGACTGGGACCGCGGGATCAATCGCCTCCTCGACGTCATTTCTCCATCTGAGCTACAGCCTACGCACCATCCACCCGCTAAAGAGACCTCACAATTTACGCTCCCTATAGCGGCTTCCTATTTGACGAGAGGGGAGCTTTTTCAGGCTGCCATTGACGTGGCCCTCTACACCACCGAGAACAGCATCAGTACGTTCCGTAGCCTCCTACAGACCGGCAGGCCACTGCCAACAAGCCTGCTATACACCACGCCATCTGGCGGAAGCAACTGGCTACAGCTATGCAAGGACGCAAGTTTCACGAGTCACCATGACGCAGTAAATTTTTGGAGGAGTTCGCGAGGTAACGACGTTGCCCGCGCCGTCATCGGGCAGCTCGGTCGCCTCGACTTCGACTACATCAGCCTCGGCTGTGGAGACGGCAACAAGGATGCTTATCTCCTCGAACACTGGTTGAGAGCCGACGCGGATCTCACTTACTATCCTTATGACATTAGCTACGAGTTGCTGGTTGCCGCCCTCTCACACACGCTCGGCCAACTCCCAAAGGAAGCTCGGGAACCCTTGCGCGTTAAGGCGGTGTTGGCCGACTTTTCTCGGCTGGACCTGATGGGCGAGGTTTTCATGCAGCGGTCAAGTCCCAATGTCATTTCCTTGCTCGGTAACAACCTCGCGGCTCTCGATGACGAGTTGCGTTTTCTGGCCGAAATACGAGAGAGAATGTCTAAAGAGGATCTGCTTATACTCGAAGCGCGCCTGACGACTGAAGAGAGCGTAAACATTGGTTCCGGCTCTGATGCCGAACTAAACTTCTACTTCGGCCCACTGCTCGATCTCGGTATCCCGCTCGAGTCGAGTCTGATTAGCGTCGCAAGACAGCAGCGTGTGAGTGCGATTAGGGGAACGACTACGCAGGTGGTCAAGTATGGAAGCGTCGAGCTTGGCTCCACTGTCTACTCTGATGTTTCTCTTGCCCGTATCCATACCTATACGGCAGAGGATCTCCTTGAGACCTTGCGTAGCATTGGGTTTAACCCCGTTTTCAGCCAAATAGAGCGTCAGCAGACAAACCCATGCCTCGTCTGCGTCGCTCGCCGCAGGAATTGACGCAGCGAAGCCTCAGTAGATCTCGGTCGATTGTCGGGTTCCCACAAGGACAGTCCGGTTATGAGCCCAAACCGAGGGACCCGCCGGATTACCAAGCCAAGGCGGTTAACCAACCGGTCACCCTTGGCGATCTGCCCCAGCGGACGTCCAACCCTGGAAAGGGGTCATGGGACGACGATCCATTTCAACTGCTGGTTGCCGTTCCAGAGGCATTCGAACTGGCGTATCTGTAGACCCTCGGCTTCATTGCCACCCGGCACATCCATGCACTTGGAAGAGTGCTGGGCTCTCGCGCCAAGCCATCCGAGGTTGGGAGCCGGAAGTTCTGGGAAGTCCCAGGTCTGGTTCGCCGCTCCAACGCACTGGTAGAGATTGATCTCGGCATGATTTTCCTGCTGGGCGCCGTGAACGTCCACGCACTGGGCACTGTTAGGGGGGTTGCTCGCGGTGTTGGGCCGCAGCTGCCAGTGGTTGGCTCCGATCGGAGCAGCCGGCCAGAGCGAGAAGACCTGGCCGTCGTAGGGAGTGGAGCCCGTGTTGCACGTCTTTTGCACCATGTGGGTGTTGTTTGCGGTGCCATTGTTCTGGGTCGCCAAGCATTTTTTCGTGCTCCGGAACATGAGCCGATAGCCACTGTTGATCGTGACCGGATGCGTTCCCGGGGACCGCGATTCCCCGAGCGCATCGGCGGTGCCATAGAAAACCGCCCAGGCACGCCAGTTGCCCTGCCAAAGACCCCAGTACTTGTAGGAGTAGTACCCGCTCGCGTCCACGTCCACGGCGACAGACGAGTCGGGGATTTCATCAAAGGTGCCCTGTGCGTTCGCGCGGTCAAACAGGACGTGGACTTTTCTACCGGCGAGCGCGTAGGCACGGTCGCCTGCGCTGAGATACCCATGGAAGCTGACCAAACCAGGCATCCCATGATACGTGTTGTTGAACTCGGTGGTCAGGAACGTCTGAGTCGGCACCTATCCGGCATCGACGGACTGGAAGGTCCAGAGCTGATTCCCCTGGGTCCCGTCGCACGAATACTGGATGACTTCCCCGCCGTCGTTCATTGACGCGTTGAGCACGTCCATGCACATGCCGGAGTGCTGGACGACGAAGCGGTTGTAGGTGTTGCTGTCACCGTTGGGCTGGACAGCCTGGCCTTGCCAGATCTGATGCGCGGCACCCAAGCAGTTGGTCTGGCTGAGCTGATGCACGGCCTGAGTGCCCGCGGTTACCCCGACGCATCGATTCGAGTGCCTGGCGACGATCTGGTAACGCGCCTGGTTGTCCATCGGCACCAGTTGGAAGACCTGGTTGAGCGAAATCTGCGGCTCGCATTTGTACTGGATGAGGGGTGCCCCTTCTCCCGTCATCCCTTGGTAGACATCCAGGCACTTCTGGCTGTGCTTGGCCACCAGGCGATAGCCATTTCTGATCGTGAAGGGGTGGATTTCCGTGCTGGATTCCGGATATCCCGCCTGGGGAAGGCGGGTGGCCCATGCCGACCAAGTCCCACGGCCAAGAGAGTAATTGTCGAGCCTGAACTGGCCGTTGCTGAGAGGCACATCCTGCGTGTTTATCGTTCCGTCGCTCCCCCTGTGGAAGACGATCCGTACGGTACCCCCCGGGACTCCCACTCCATCGTACTTCGACCAGCCGTGGACGCTCGCCCAGCCCGGTTCCCCGTTGAGATGTGAGAACGTAGCGGTCGTGGAATTCATGGGTTCCGTCTTCAGTTCCTGAAGCTCGGCGCCCACCGTCGTGACCTGTTGGTCGTTCGTCGCTACGCCCCGATACTCGTATTCGGTGTCTGGCGTGAGTCCGGTGAGCCGCCCTCCGACGATCTGATCCCCTTCCTCGCCTTCGGCCGTTCCGTGACCTCCGGTTTTCCACTGCCCGTTTGGCTTCTGCCGATATTCGAAGTAGTAGGACGCATCCGCCCCGTCGGTATCGATCGGAACTTGCACATCGGCATTGCGCGGCATGCCGTCCTTCGTGAGTGGCTTTTTAACTTTGGTCGAACCCGGCCACCCCGGGGCCCCGTTATTGGCCCTCGTGAAACCAACCCACCCCGGCTTGTTCTGCCCATTTCGATATCGGAGGCCGGCACCATAAGCCCAGTGGACGGCAGGAGCGCCGTCGGAGGGATCCAGGTACTCCTGCAGGTTGAAATAGAGGGCACGTTTGATGTCATACTGGAGGCGCACCTCCTTGAAGAGGCTGTATGCCCTTTCGATCAGTTCGCGCTGCACCGACGGAGCAACGGGCGGTACTTTGTCCTCCTGTTCGTCGGTCCCGTAGTCGGTAGGCCAACCGAACTCGGTGATCCAGATTTGCTTACCCGTACCGTCGTGGTGGTTGAGAGCGCGGCGGGCTTCCATCACTTTATTCTCGAGGGCATTCATCACACGATTGATATTGCCTTCGTGCGGCGCGTTTTCGTTTACCGTGAGTGCGTATGGGTGCAGGCTCAGTGCGTCGTAAGCGCCATGGGTCGGCATTTCGTTCATGAACTCCCTCACGGTCATCACGCAGGAATTTTCTCCCTCGCAGCCTGCTTCGTTGATCGTCGCGTGTGCCGAGAACAAGCCCCCGAGCAAGATTTTAACGTCGTTGTCCGTTTTGGTGGCGGCTTCTGACATTTCTTTGAAGGCGGCTCCGAAGACTTTTGGTTCGACCGTCTCGGCAAGGCCGAGGTTCGGCTCATTCCCGATCTCCCACCAGATTGGTGGGGTCGGGTTATTGATTGGCACCCCCGCGTCCGTTTTTTCCTTTTTCCAGAAAGTTCCGTCCGGACCGTACTTGCCGACAACGTTTTCGATGTACTGAACGTTGAGTTTTTTCTGCTCGGCCGTGGGAGTTGCCTGCGTAGGTACGTATGGCAGCAGCTTTATGTTCTTATTCGTTGCTCTTGCATAGATGGTTTCGAGCGTATCCTTCGGTATGGACCCGTTCACGATCACTCGCAGCCAGCCTGCGCCCGAGTACTGAATCGCGTTTATCGACGATTTTTTGGCCTGCGCGTACAGATGTTCCCCGTGCTGATGAAGGCCTGCGAATTCGTTGCCTGGGGGCGGCGGCACGCGTTTGCCGGTGTAGGCGATCTTCTCTTCTTCGTGTATGGCTTCTTCTTCGGCCGACATTTCCGCAGGGCCAGTAGTGACGGTTTTGTCGGCGCCATAGTCGATGCCGGCCGCGCTCCTTGCGACCAGCCTGTAGTGATACATGGTTTCTGGTTTGAGCTGGCCGAGGGGTTCCACGATCTGCGCCTGTTGGTTGGGGGCATCGAGTTCTTCGTATCCCAGTGCCGATTCCTGGCCGTAGGCCGTCGTGGTCCCATATTCGACTTGGTAGCTCGTGGTGGTCCCATTGGGGTCGACCGTTCCTTCGATAATTGCGGCATTTGCGTCGACCCTTTCGCCAGCTTCAGTCTGGACTTCGGGCAGAGTCAGCGTTTTGAAGGCCCCGTCCGGCCCATAGGTCGTACCTACCGAGTTCGTGGCCACGACGCGCACGTGATAGACCGCGTTTTCGGCCAGACCCGATACTGCGGCAGTGACCGGAGTCGCGCTGTAGCCGGATCCAGCTGACTGTGGGGTCGCGGGGGCTTTCGAGCCGTAGGCGGTCGTCGGTCCATATTCGAACTGGTAGGTGGTCTCGCCGCCTTTGGGGTTGACGGTGGCGTTGAGAGTCGCCTCGTCCGCGCTGACGTCGGTTGCCGCGTCGGTCGTGGCGATCGGGGGCCCAACCGTCGTGAAGGTTCGGTCTTCGCCTTTGCTGGTGCCGGCTCCGTTCGTCGCCGAGATGCGGAAGTGATAGGTCGTACCGGAGGCGAGGGTGCCGATGGCCTCGCTGACTTCGACCGCTGTGGTTCCCGAGCCGACCGATTTGGCGGTCGCCGGGACTTTTGAGCCGTAGGCCGCGGTCGTGCCGTATTCGAACTGGTAGGTGGTCTCGCCGCCTTTCGGGTTGACAGTGGCTTTCAGCGTTGCCCCATTTGGTTCGATCCCGGCGGCAGGTTCCGTGGCAACCACCGGCGGTTGCAGGACCTGAAAGCTGCGTTCGGCGGGAGTTTCGTCCTGGTTGCCGACGGCGTCCACGGCGCGGACGCGGAAGGTGTGAGGGCCCTGCGCGAGCCCCGGATAGGCCTTTGGCGAGGCACAGGGGGCGTAAGCGCCGCCATCGAGAGAGCATTCGAAGCTCGACCCGCTCTCGCTGGCGGTGAACCCGAAGGACACGGATTCCGGCAGGACTATGCCGTTGGGCCCGCTAGCGATGGTCGTGTCCGGGGCCTGGATATCGATTCGGCCAGCCCTGAAGTTGTAGATCGTGCCGGCTCCTCCGTTCACCTCGAGGCCGGCATAGCCGGAGGTGTAGGTGGAGTCGCTGGCAGTCAGGAGGGGCGTCATGGTGCTCGTTCCCGTCCACAGCGCCAGAGAGCCCCCGGCCGTCTCGGTGAGGACCATGGTCGTCCCCACCGGCAGCGAGAAGCCGGCCGTGGAGGCGAGCACGTTGCGAACGCCCGATACCCACTTGGCGAGCTCGACCGTGTAGTTGGTGGCCGAGCCGGTGCCGGTGAAGCGCGCTTCGTATCCCGTGCGGACGCCGGCGGGATTTGGCATGTTGAGGAGCAAGGCCAAGTACTGGCCGGTGGGCACCGAGCCGGTGCCGACCGTGCCAGCCACGAGGGCCGTGCCTTCGCCATCGCTGAAGGTGGTCGGATTCCAGTAGGCGCCGGCAAGGCCGGAGCTTGCCCCGTAGCCTCGGTAGCCCCCCATCCACGCACCGCCTATTTCGCCGACCCAAGCGGATTTCGACCATTTGCCGGTCGCCAGCGGAACTTCGCTCCGTTCGAGGTTGTCGAGGAGCGCGGTCTTGGTCGTCGCTTTGGCCGTCTGCACGACGTGAAAGCCGCGTTCGGCCGGCGTTTCGTCTTTTCCGCCGGAGCCGACCGCCCGGACCTTGAACGTGCGGGCGCCTTCCGCGAGGCCCTGATAGGCCTTCGGTGAGGTACAGCCTCCGAAAGCTGCGCCGTCGAGCGCGCATTCGAAGCTCGATCCAGGCTCGGTCGAGGTGAACCCAAGGGAAATATTGGGCACGACCACTCCTTTTGGACCGCTGGAGATCGTCGTGTCCGGCGGCGGACCGCCCGCTGCCGAGAGATTGCCGGCCTTGAGGTTGATCGACCGGCTGATGTTGCCCGCGCCCTCTATGCCCACATATCCCGAGCTGTAGGCGTTGTCAGAAGCCGAGAGAAGCGAACCGAACGTGCCCCCAATCCGCAGCCAGGCGGTTACGACGGCACCGTTGTCGGAGATCGCCATCGTCGCCCCGGTCGGAATCGAGACCGAGGGATTGGAGGCGAGCACCGTCTGCGTGCCCGCAGACCACTTCGAGAGGGTCACGGCGTAGGTGTTGGCGGTGGTGGTCGCGGTCCAGCGCAGCTGATATCCGGTCTTGGCCGAGCCGGGATTGGGCATGTTGAGCCAGAGGGCCACATGTCTTTCCAGGACCCCGGGAGCGATCTGCATCGTCGTCGCGATTGCGTTGCCAGTCGTGTCGGTGAAGGTCGCTGGATTCCAGAAGGCACCGTTGACGACCGGGAAGGCGTCGTAGGGGCCCCAACCGGACGTGGTATCGCGGCCCGTGCTGCGTCCGGAGGCGCTCGAGCTCCACGCCAGCGCGGACCATTTGCCGCCGTTGGAAAGAGGATCTTCGCTGCGGTTCAACGGATCCACGGTGGGCAACACGGCGATTTCCTCGGCCGTCCCGGCCAGGGCCGGGGTCGACGCGAACCCGAGGAGAGAGACCGCTAGGAGAACGCCGACAATCCAGAACGCAGCCGTCCTCGGACGCGCGACACGACCGGTATCCACTTAGCCCCCCCTTCGAATCCGCCCTCACGGATTCATTCATCCCGCTAATTGGAGTTCAATTCAACGGACAAGCAAACTCGAATGTTTATTTATCACATTCCATGGACGACGTGAGAGCGCGATGCTGCCGCTCCAGCGCGATCCAGAAGTCCTCGATGCTTCCGAGGTGACTGCAGACCGGTTCGTGGGCCCGGCGCGCTGGTCGCGGTAGACGGTGATCGTCGTCCGGGCATCTGGCGCTCCTCCTCCCGGTAGGGGCACTAGACGAGCCCGCGACGCGGTCCAGAACGACCTACCTCGGTACCGTCTCTCGCATCGAAGGCGTTTTCTTCGGTGCCAGGCGCCGGGGCGTTCCACCGCCGCTGGGGCCACTTATTTCGCGTTTCTCGCGGCCGAACATAGGTGGACCGGAGCCGCCGCGCAAGGTCTAAATCGACCTCACTTTGACCTCACCTTGCCCCAGGGCTTGCCCAGCGGCTTTTTCGGCGTTTTTGAGGTCTCCCAAAACGCGAAAACCCGCTTGATAAGCGGGTTTCCGTCCTATGGCGGGGGCAGGATTCGAACCTGCGACCTTCGGGTTATGAGCCTGAGCCCGGAGATCGGCTGGGCTACGTGGAGCTAGGTTTCAAGCCGATTTCGCGAGATCGAACTACGTGGAGATCGGCTGGAATCTGTGGGGCATGTTGCCCCATTTGTTGCCCCAACAGGACGATCGACGCAGCCCGTTGACTCGCGGGTCAAAATGACGGATATGAGGAAGTCTTCTGTCTGCGCTCGCCTGCTCCGCCAAGCCAACCGAGCCGCGAAGATGCGGGCCTTACTGCAACACGCCCGTCCCCATGGAGGCCATGCAGCCGAGCGAGGGAAGCAGACGCGGCCACATGACCGGCGGGGCTGAACTCGGGCCGTTCTACACGGACGAAGCCGCCACGACGGAAACGTCGTCGTGGGCGATCGCTCCGCGCTTCTGGGCACGCGCCGTCACGAGTGCCGGTTTGCGGCTCGTCGGCGCCACGTCGAGCACAAACTCGATTCCCAGCCGCCTGACGGCATTGATAATCGTGTCGACCTCCGGGTTGTGCTCCCCGGACTCGAGCTTGACGACGCGAGGCTGCGAAACACCCAGCTTCTTTGCCAGAGCCCTCTGGCTCAATTTGTGCTCAGCGCGATAACGCAGCAGCGTTGCCGCAAACTCTCGCGCAGGAGCAAGCCTCTGCCATTCAGCCCGAAAGCTCGGATCGGCTAGCTGCTCCTCGGCCAAGAGGGCATCGAAGTCCTTTCGCGAAGCTGCCATCCGGCCATGATAATAGCTCTATTATCAACCGTCAACCGTGGCGCTTCAGGCGATCGCGCGCTGCCACGACCGCTCGATCGAAGTCCTTCTTCTTCGCAGCCACCGCCAAAACCACAAATCGACCGCCAAACCGCGCGTAGATCGGCCGAGCCTCGCAAGCCCCCTGCTTCGGCCGCAGCTCGAACAGATTCGCCTCGCCCTTCAACGACTTCATGTGCGGCGACGGCAAGTCCGGCCCGAGATCCTTCAGCTTCTGCACGACGTTGAAGACCGCCTTGCGATCTCCGCGCGACTTCACGTCCTCGAAGTCGATGACCGCATCGCTGTCGAAATCCACGACCCAGGCCCTCGGCTGTTTGCCCATTTTCGCGACATTAGCCCCGACCATGGACGCAACTATTTGTCTTCACCTCAATGCGTGTTCCCTGCGGCGACCATAACCACAGCCAGCGAGGCACGAAGGCATGTTAAACCTCGGGAAGGTCGGCCTCGCTAATCCAGGAACATGAATGAGACTCAGGGCGAATGGGAGGTGGCGCGAAACCACCCACGCCAGTTCGCTCCGTACCCTGACGTCATGCCGGTCGACTTTCTGCGCGATGACGATGAGGACGCCGCTCTTTCGGCGCGCGAGGTCGAGGCGATCCGAAGCGGCGAGTCCGCGATGCCAGACGTGGACGCGGCGGAGGCACTAGTGGACAGCGTCTCCGGGCTGATGGTGAGCGTCGCGACCGGCGGACCCGCAATCAAGACGGTGGACGCCGATTACAAGCGCGAACATCGCGCCCTGGGTGCGGCTCTCCGCCGACTTGGCATTGACTACCCCAACAAGTTCGACGACCTGTGGCGCTGGTATGGGCGGTGGAGCGATGGAAGCATGCCGCAGTACCGTGACCGGCGCGCGTTTATCTCCGAGCTGTTCGCGCCGGTCCGGAGGGCGCTCACCGATCAGGGGGACGCTAGTCGGGAGCTGGCGGACGGGGTTTCCGAGGGACCGACCGGTTGGGCAGGCATCGACCAGCAGAGTGCCCGCCTGCGGCGGCTCTGGCGCGAGGCGGACGATCCGGACGCCTACAACGGCGTCGGCCTCCAGTGCGTCAAGATTTTGACGACCCTCGGGCATGTCGTCTTTGACGCGGCGCACGACCTGCCACCAGGAGAGGAGGAGCCCGGCCGCGATGATGCGAAGAAGCGCATCAGCTACTTCTTGCGCCGCGTCGCCGCCGGGGAGAAGGGCGAGAACATCCGAAAGATCGTCAATGGCGCCTACGGTCAGGCCAATGCAGCAAAGCATCGCCACGTCGCGACGCGCGCCGACGCCGGGATCGCCGCGAACGCAACGCTGCTAATCGTTTCGATGCTCCGCCTACTGGCTGACGAGACGGACATGCGCAACGCCGTCTGAATCATCTGCAATCTGCGGCCCACCACGGTCGGGTAGCTCTCCGCTGTTGATCCGAAGCAAACCTGGCGAGGCAAGCGAGGGGAACCGTCACGTTAGATGTCGCTGCCCAAAGGCGGGGCCCCTCAATACCTGAAGGTCGCGGGGTCGAATCCCGCCCCCGCTCTTGGACGAAAGCCTCGCATTGTTAAGGCGATCGGAGGGCGTACGGGCTAGTTGTCCTACCCACAGACGTTGTGAACGCGACTGATCGGCGGCCGGTCTCCCAATGAGCTGTGCGGGCGACGTCGGTTGTAGTAGCGAAGAAAGGATGGCAGGGAGCGCAACCGCTCGGTTGAGC
>Ga0190271_10002010_pt1 | contig 12054 bp, 13 predicted proteins | sample Popmic356T_FD_133747 | JGI IMG/M metagenome (GOLD analysis project Ga0190271, IMG submission 133747) | Populus adjacent soil microbial communities from riparian zone of Weber River, Utah, USA - 356 T | ecosystem: Environmental > Terrestrial > Soil > Riparian zone | place: USA: Utah | collected...
CGCCGTTCCTGACGTCGCTGAAAAGCAGACCGCGCGCCGGATCCCACACCGGCCCTTCGATCAGTCCGAACCCCGTTGCCAATTGTTCCATGTCTACACCGCCGTCACTGCAGGATCCGGTCGGCGATCTTCTCCGCCGTCATGTAGACCGGGAAGTTGGTGTTGGCGCACGGCACCACCGGGAAGATCGAGGCATCCACCACGCGCAAGCCCTGCACACCTTTGACGCGGCCCTGGTTGTCGACCACCGCCATCGGGTCGTCATCGCGACCCATGCGGCACGAACAGGAAGCGTGCCAGACGCCGATCGCGGCCTTCTTTACAAAGGCCTCCAGCGCCTCGTCGTCGGTCATCACCTCTTCGAAGGTGAAGCCCTCGATGACGAAGTTGTCGATGATGTATTGGCGGAGCGCTGCGGGCCCATCCATCAGCGTGGCGGCGACTTTAGTGAGCCAGCGGTTCTTGTTGTTTACAACGCCTAGCGCACGCACCTTGTCCGAATAGGAGGCCGGGAACGGGTTGTCGGTCACGGCCTTCAACGGCTCGCTCAGTTGCAGCGCCGCCGTTCTGCGGAATCCCTGCATCAGCCGGTCGAGGTCACGTCGGTCGGACAGGAGATTGAACTCGACGACTGGTTCAGTGCGATGATCGCGCGAGGCAAGTTTCACCTGACCCGTTTCCGAGCAGGTCTTGTTGACGAAGGTGATCAGCGAGGCGATCTGCTCGCCGACCGCATGCCAGGCCGATTTGGACAGCACGACCACGAACATGTCGCCCTTCGGCACCCCCGGCATACCCGACGAGTAGCGGAACCCCATTTGCATATGACGCCGCGTATGACCATTCATGCGTGCGCCACGGCGGATATACGACGAGAGCGAGATGGAGGGATGATCCATCAGCCGCTGACCTACGCCCGGCAGTGCGGCGCGCACGTCAATGCCCATCTCGCGCAGATGCCCGACCGGGCCGATGCCCGAGCGCAACAGATGCGCAGGCGAGTGGATCGCACCGCACGACATGATGATTTCGCGCGCACGAAACTCCTGCTCCTGGCCCTTGACCAGCGCCTTCACGCCGACGCAGCGCGTGCCCTCGAACAGCAGTTCCTTCACCACCGTCTCGGTGGACATGGTCAGGTTTTCGCGCTTGCGCGTGTCGCGATCGAGATAGCCCATGGCCGCCGAAACGCGCTGCTCGGACTCGTTGGAATGCGTCACCGGAAAATAACCGTCGCTGAACTCGCCGTTCTGGTCCGGCACGAAGGCGTAGCCCGCCTGCTTGCACGCTTCGGCGACGGCCAGCGAGTGCTTCGTCCAGTGCTGTTCCGGAATGCGCCGGACCGGGATGCGGCCATCCTTGCCATGATACGGCCCGTCGAAATCGAGGTCGCGCTCCACCTTCCTGAAATAGGGCAGCACGTCCTTCCAGCCCCAGCCGGCGGCTCCCCGCAACTCCCACTCATCGTAGTCGGTCGGCGCGCCGCGATTGGCCATCTGGCCGTTGATCGAGGAGCCGCCGCCGAGTACGCGCGCCTGCTCGTATTTCCGCAACGGCGGACGATCGAGCTCGGGATTGTTGTGGCTGACGACCTGGGTGGTGACCTTCAGCTCGGTCCAATGAAAGCGCGGATCGAAATAGGCCGTGCCTGGATAACTGTCGCGAATTTCCGCGGGCTCATTGCCTGGCGGGGTGTCCTGGCCGGCCTCCAGCAGCAGAACCTTGTTGGAGCTTTTCGCGGACAGGCGATGCGCCAGCACCGAACCCGCCGAGCCACCACCGACGATGAGATAGTCGTACACCTGAGCGTTTCCTTGTTTTCGTTGATGGCACAGGCTAGCGCACCTTCCACCTCCGGTCACGCGAAGCTGTTGCGGGGTGCAAGAATGGCGACTTTTTTGCGCCCGCGAAGGCAGCACGTTGCGTTGACAGGTGCACGCGCCGGGCAGACGATGCCGCCGACCCGCTGAGGATGAAGCTCATGAGGCATGAGGATCAGATCGCCGTCGGCCAGGCGCTGCTGCGCTATCTCGACGAAAAGACGACTGCTGTGGCTGATGGCGTCTACGCCAACGGTGTCAGCGATTATACCTGCCCGAAGCAGGCAGCGACCGAGAAGGAGAAGTTCTTTCGCAACGGCGCCGTCAACATCGGCCTGAGCTGCCTGCTGCCGAAGCCAGGCGACTTCATGACCCACGACCACACCGGCGTGCCGATCCTGCTGGTGCGCCGGCAGGGCGGCTCGCTGGGCGCGTATCTCAATGTGTGCCGGCATCGTGGCGCGCGCGTCGCCGAAGGATGCGGCAACGCAAAACTTTTCGTGTGCCCCTATCACGCCTGGAGCTACGACGGCGACGGCAAGCTGCGCGGCCGGCCGGACGAGCGTTCGTTCGCTGGCTTCGACAAGGCCGGCATCGGTCTCACCGAATTGCCGGTGGTCGAGAAGTACGGGACGATCTGGGTGGCGTCCGCGCCGGGACCGGCGTTCGACGTCGAGCCGCTGCTCGGCGGCGCCGAGCACGATCTTGCCGCGCTGAAACTGGCAGGCTGGCATCACTACGAGACGCGCGAACTGACGCGAAAGGTGAACTGGAAGATCGTCATCGATACGTTTCTCGAGACCTATCACCTGCAATATCTGCACGCCGAGACGGTCTCGCCGATCCTTCATTCCAACACGTCGACATTCGATGCATTCGGTCCGAGCCTGCGCATCGTCGCGGCCCGCCGCACGATCGACAAGCTACGAACGGTGCCGCAGCAGGAGTGGAACGTGGTGCCGCTCGTAGCCGCGATCTACGTTCTGTTTCCGAACACCGTGTTCATCCTGCAGGGCGATCACGTCGAGACCTGGCACGTCTACCCGTCAGGCGACGGCGTCAATGAGGCGACCATGCGCGTGTCGTTCTACACGCCCGAACCGCCAGCGACGGACAAGGCGCGCCAGCACTGGGACCGCAACTTCAAGCTCCTGATGGACACGGTCGAACTCGAGGATTTTCCTCTTGCCGAGGGCATCCAGCGCGGCTTCCATTCTCCCGCGCAGCAGGCCATTCATTTCGGCCGCAACGAACCGGCGCTTCAGCATTTCCACAAATCGGTGAAGCAGGCGCTCGGCATCAATTGAGGGCGCCTGTTCGCGACGCGGTTTGCCACAAACCGGTCGAATAACACCGGTCCAATACCGGCAAACGTGCCCAATCGCGCCGCATCACTTCAACGTCAGGGAACTGCCTGCGGTTCTGATCCGTTGTCCCGGCATCAGAAGGAGAGACCATTGGACAAGGATCGGGTTGCGGGTGCCGCCAAGCAGGTCAAAGGCAGCATCAAGGAAACTATCGGCAAGGTGACTGGCGACAGCAAGACACAGGCGGAAGGCGCCGCCGAAAAGGTCGAAGGCAAGGTGCAGAACACCGTTGGCGGCCTGAAGGACAAAGCGCGCGAACTGCTGGACGACAAGTAAATTGCCGCCGCAGCTCAAACTGAAGCCCCGCGAAAGCGGGGGCTTTTTGATTTCGCACGTTCGGAATTCACTTGCGCCCTGAGCGCCGCCTAGCCACCCTTGCCGTCATCGAAGCTGACGATCACCGCGGCATTGGCGATGAGAATCGAGTCATTGCCGGTTTCAGCGGCGACCTCGAGGCCACCCTTTTCCGCAGTCACGGTGACCTTGCCATAGGGCAATTCCTTGGCGACCGCCGCGGTGTCCACGCCGGAAGGGTCCGGCACCCCAATCCGCACATCCACGAACATGTCGTGCGCGGTCTTGCCGATCATTTTCGCAAAACCCAGGCTCGAATGACGGATCGCGTCCGACACCGCGCGCTTCGCCGCCTTCGTCGCGTCGCGACCGTGGACGTCGACGCCCATGCCCATTTCGGTGATACAGCGTACGCGTGCCATGATGTGCCCTCATGTTCTTGTCATTGCAATGATTCAGGATGGCATTACACAACCCGGCTGTCCACGGGCGCCGGCGCGCTCCGGGGCGCAGCCGGGATGAACCGCGGACGGAAGGTTTCGAACGATGGGAATTTCGCAGACGTCGGCGAAGCAGGGAAAGGCGTTACTGTTCGATATCGATGGCACGCTGGCCGACACCGACGCGTTGCATCTGGAAGGGTTCAACGCAGTGCTCGGACCTCGCGGTCACATCTTCGACCACGCGCGGTTCACGCGCGAACTGCAGGGCTTTTCGACACAGTCGATCTGTGAGCGATTTCTCGGCGACGAGACGCCGGCGCGGCAGCTCGCAATCATGGAGGAGAAGGAGGCGGCATTCCGCAAGCTGGTGTCCGGCCGGATCACGCCCACGGCGGGATTGATGGACCTGCTCGACCGCGCAGATGCTTGCGGTGTTCCGATCGTCGCAGTGACGAACGCGCCGCGCCTGAACGCCGACCTGATGCTGTCGGGACTTGGGATCGCCGGACGCTTCAAGGCTGTGGTGATCGGCGACGAACTCGCGCACGGCAAACCCCACCCCCTGCCCTATCTTGAAGGCCTGAAGCTGGCTGGTGCGGATGCCGATGCGTCGATGGCTTTCGAAGACTCGACGTCGGGGTTGAAATCGGCATCGTCGGCCGGCATCGCCACGATCGGCATCAGGACCAGCCTCAGCCACGACGACATGCTCGCCTCGGGCGCAACCGCAACAGCGAGAACCTTCGAGGACCCCGAACTGATCGCGCTGATCGCGGCGAAGATGGGATGGTAGGGCCGCCATCGGCCAAGGCCACCACGCCGTGCGGTGGACGCGCATTGGGGGTGGTAGTGACCGCGGACTGGCCCTAAATAGTTACGACAGCCGCCGAGCCGCCAACCCTCCCCATGCCCAAACGCCCGAGCACAAGCATCGCGAAGAAAGCCCAGGCGAAAGCCGAAGCTGATTTTGCGACATGGCTGATGCTGGCGAAACTCGGCAGCTTCAACGACTTGCCGCCGGACGCGCAACGATGGCTTGAAGACTACCGGGTTCGGCTTGCCAAGGTAGGAGAAGCCGAGGCGATGATGGCGACGATCCGTGCACTCTATGCCGCGTACTACGCGGACATGGGCGGCGAAGGCGAAGCACCCGCCCTTGCCGGCAATGTCGCCGCCGACCGTGACAACGTCGTTGCGCTGAAGGAGGCGCGCGCCGCCAGGGTCGTACGCACGACCGCATCGGCGGGGCCCCAGTCCAGGCTCCCGTTTCCGCCGCTCCTGATCTTCGCCACCCTGGTCGCACTCATAGCCGCGATCAAGCTCGCTTTCGGCGGGTAATCGATCACTTGCCGTGCCGGGCGGCCGATGCGGGAATTTCGTCCGCGGCCGGCTTCACGCTCCCGCGTCTGGCGGTTCCGGATGAAGCCTGGCCTTTTCATCCCTCAGGTCATCGATCAGTCGTGCGACCCGCTCCCTCGTTGTGGGATCCATGGCCGGGTCGACGAGCTCTTGATAGTGCCGGATCCGTGCATCGAGTTCCGCGCACTTCTCGCACATACCGGTTCCCCAAAGGCGACGCTGACTTGGCGCTCATCTGGCAAGGCGGCTGATGGCAAGACTGCTGTCAGTAAGACTATCGGCGGGTCGATTGGTTCGACGGCGCAGGAGAATATGTAGGCTTGACATCGCCAGGGCCGTTGCCGCTCACGCGGCGGCGCGATCGAGGTCCTGGCTCAAGCGCCCGGCGAGATCGGCAGCGTCATCTCCGGCGCCGTCGATAAACGAGGACTTACGGCGGCGAAGGAACGGCAAGCCGAGCACGTACAGGCCGGGTACGTTGACCACGCCGCCGTCGTGCACGATGCGGCCCTTGCGGTCGAACACCGGCACGTCGAGCCAGGAATAGTCCGGACGATAGCCCGTCGCCCAGATCACCGTGCGGATACCGTTACCCGCAAATTCGAGACTGAGCCGGGCGTTCGTACCGATGTCCGTCGGCGGATAGCGGCATGCTGCTTCAAAGCTGCCACCCTGCCCGCTTTCGGTCACCCACATATCGATGCTGGTCAGCAGGCGATTCATCTTCAGATCGGCCAGCGCGCACTGGTTGGCAAGCGCGCCGGAAAACTGCGCCTTGCCGCCCTGCAGACCGACGAGCCGGCCGATGATCTCGACACCGCTTTCGCGCAGACCGTTCAGATCGATCGAGCGGCGCTCGGGCGTACCGACCAGCTGCAGCGACGGCAGATTCCGGGCGCGCTTGAGATCGTCGACTTCATCGTAGCGCAGGTCCATCGCGCCGATGACGTCCATCCACCACTTGATGTCGCGCCCTCGATACACCCGCGGCACGCGCACGTGCTCGCCGGTCGAGAGCACGACTTGGCGGCCCGTCGCCTGAATTTCGCTCGCAAGCTGCACTCCGGTCGCGGACGCGCCGACGATCATCACGCCGCCATCCGGCAGCAGCGAAGGATTGCGATAGTCCATCGGCGTCAGGCTCGCGATCGATGCCGGCAGGCCGTCGGCAAGCTTCGGCACACTCGCGATGTTGCAGGCGCCGCTGGCAATGACCAGCGCCTTGCAGCGCCAGAGCCCTTGATCGGTCGTCACCTCGTAGCCGGCATCTGTTTTGACGACGCGCACAACGCGCGTACTCGTCTGGACCGGCGCGCGCGACAATTCGGCATAGCGGCGAAGATAGCCGACGACCTCGGACATCTGCATGTAGCCGTCCGGGTCGCGGCCGTCGTAGGCAAAGCCGGGCAGCCGGCTTTGCCAGTTGGGCGTCAACAGACGCAGCGAGTCCCAGCGCTCCGTCGCCCATGAGTTGGCGACCTCGCCGCGCTCGAGCAACACGTGGTCGATCGAACGATCGGCGAGATGCCGGCTCATGGCGAGACCGGAGTGACCGGCGCCGACGATGACGGTCGTCGTGACCTTCACGACACTCGATCCAGGAAAGTCCGCCGTCAGTTCACCGTGACGTAAACGTTGGTCGGGCTGGTGATGATGTCGAACACGGCGGAGCGCTTCTGCGACTGCGCCACCAGCGCCTTGATGTCATCCTGGCTGGCGTCGGCCTTGATGTCGAAATGAACGCGGACCGCGCTGAAACCGTTGCGGACGTCCTCGTCGATACCGAGAATGCCCTGCAGGTCCATGTCGGCCTCGACGGTCGCCTTGACGGAATGCAGCTGGATGCCACGGCGCTGTGCGACCGCGGCGATCCCGCCGGTGAGACAGCTGGCAAGGCCCGAAAGAACGAGTTCGACCGGCGTCGGCGCGAGATCCTCGGCTGCGAACTGCTTGGGATGATCGGCCTCAACCGTGAAGGACTGATCTCGTCCCTGCTCGGCGCCGAGTCCGAAGAAGCCGCCGATCACCGAGCGGCTGTGCGTGCCGTTCACCCAGTCGCAGGTCGCGCGCCACTTGAACTGAGCAGCCTCGGGCGTCTGTTCCAGGGCTTCGCGGGCGCCGAGGAGAGCATCGACGTTGACGCCATTGTTGACCTTCGCGGTGTTCGCATCGTTCGTGGTGGTCATGGTGCATCCCTTTCGTGTGATGTGCTGCTCAGGCAGAAGCCCCTGTGTTGGGCTGCGTACAGTCCGGCAGGTTCATCTGCTGAGCGAACCAATTTGCAATTTAAATCAACGGCTTGCAGTGTCGGGGACGATCGGCAACAACTTGCAGACGCGAAGCAAAGCGGCTTGCATGCGCGCGCGCCGCCTGTTCCGGCTGGATGGAGCGATCAACCCCATCCAATCACAATATTCGCTGTGGCGGGAGATGCTGTTACCTGAGTGACAGCTGAACTGCGCCGAACCGACGCTGGAGAAAAGCCTGAGGGATTGCCGCCACTTCGCCGGAGTGATTGAGACGCTCCCTTCGATAATGCGCGAAGCGCTAGCCTCCCAAACCGGCCAGCCAGATCACATGGCGGGCGCCGCCGCCGGATGCGTTCGCCCGTATCCTGATCTCCTCGACGTCAAAGCCGCCTTCACGGAGCCGCTGGCTGAACTTCGGGTTGGGTCCTGACGACCAGACGGCGAGAACACCGCGCGGCCGGAGCGCCCTGCGCGCGGCCTGCAATCCTTTCGCACTGTAGAGGGCTTCATTGGCGGCGCGCACAAGGCCTTCCGGCCCGTTGTCAACGTCGAGCACGATGGCGTCGAATGTCGCCACGCTGGCGCCGATCACGTCGCGAACGTCGGCGATGCGAACGCCTACACGCGGATCCGCAAGACAGTCGCCGAATACGCCCGCCATCGGCCCTTTCGCCCAAGCGAGCACCGACGGTATCAACTCGGCCACGACGATTTCGGCGTCCGGTTCGAGTTCCGCAAGCGCGGCGCGAAGCGAGAAGCCCATCCCTAATCCGCCGATCAGCATTCGCGCCGCCGTCGCGGTGCCCATCCTGTTGCAAGCCAGTTTAGCCAATGCCTCTTCCGAGCCACTCGACCGGCTGTTCATCAGTTCGTTCTGACCCAGCATGATCGAGAACTCGTTGCCGCGCTTCATCAGGCGGAGTTCTTCGTCGCTGTCGGGTATCCGGGCCGTATCGATCAGGATGCGCGGGATCATGCATGTCCTGCCCCGCCGGGACGGGGCATCGTCGCGGTCAATTCATGCTTATTGCCCGAGCCGCGGATTCTGCGCAACGCAGGCATCTTCCCGTGCTTCCTACTTCTTGCTTAATCCGAGGCTATCGACGACCTTGCGCTCGGACTCGATCACCTCGGTCACGAATTTCCTGTAGTCCTCGGTGCCCTTGTAGTTGACGACCATGTCGTACTTGGCCAGCGTTTCAATCAAGGCCGGCTCCTCGATCGCTTTCTTGAAGGCGTCGTGCAGTTTGCCGACGATCTTCGGATCCATGCCCTTCGGGCCGGCTACGCCGAACGGTGAATCGAAAACGAACGGATAGCCGAGTTCCTGCATGGTCGGAGCATCCGGCCAGTTCTTCGAACGCTGGGCGGTCCAGATCATCAGCAAACGCAGTTTTCCGGAATCGACCAGCGGCCTCCATCCGGTGCCATCGGCCTGCAGCATGGTATGATTGCCGAGCACTGCGGCATTCGACTCGGCATTGCCCTTGAAAGGCACCTGGGTGAACTTGACGCCCGCTTTCGCGGCGATCTGCTCCATGCCGATGTGCAGCGACGTAGCCGCCCCCGGTGTGGCATAGGTGACCTTGCCAGGATTGACCTTTGCGAAATCGATCACGTCCTGCCATTTCTTGAACGGCGAGTCGGCACTTGTGGTGACACCGAAGGTATAACCGGTGAGGTGGACGATGTAGCTGAAATCCTTCTCCGCATCCCATGTCGCCTGCTGCATGAGCGGCAGCCGGAAGACAGTGATCGGTATCTGCGAGATGGTATATCCGTCGGGCTTGGCCGACGCGGCCATGGTCGCGGGGCCAACCACGCCACTGCCCCCGGCCTTGTTGTCGATCAGGAACGGCTGGCCAAGATGCTTTGCGGCCGCGTCAGCGATGGCGCGCATCGCAATATCGGTCGCGCCACCGGCAGGCCAGGGAACGATCAACGTCACGGGTTTGGTCGGGTAGTCCTGGGCAACGGCGGCTGAGATGGTCCATGGCACGCTTGATGCGGCGGCAAGGACCAGCGCGATGGAAAACTGCAAGAGCTGGTTACGATGAGTTCTCACGAGGCTCTCCTGTTGCTTTCTTTTTGAAGCTGGTCCGCCAACAGTACGACATTCTGCAGCGAGCCGGTCAAAGTTTCGATGCAACGACAGGGTGGCCGAGTACCGCGAGGTATTTGCACAGCGCCACGCAGTTGCGTGTGGCGTTACGGGCGTCATCCAAACACGCGCCTGCGGCCTAAAGCTTGCCGTCGCGTGCTTCGGCATCGAATGCCCGATAGTCCGAGAGAATTTCCTCGCCCGGCTGAATGTCGCGCGCGGCGATCGTGACGCCTTCGCCGTTCACAAGTCCTTCATCGTACCCGATGTCTTCGGTGTTCGGAGCGTCGGAGTGATTCATATAGCGCGCGTCGTCGCCGCAGAACACGTAGAGTTTCGTGCGCGGGTTGATGTAGGTGTGCTTGAGAAGCTCCTCCTGCTCGTCTTCCGAGAGATCTATGAGGCGCGAGGCGTCGAAGCGGTCATCGACGGCGTCGTTGTATTCCCAGATGCGCGCGCCCCTGGGAATGAACTCATCGGCAAACACCCCAAGGCCATGGACCGGACTTGGGGCCACCTTCGTCTTGACGAGCAGCATCAGGAACCTCACCACCGCACCTCATTGTTTCTCGCCGGCCGGCCACATTGCAAGCTCTCCGAAGACAGAAGTTTGCAGCAGCGCGGTCGCTGGCATAAGACGCCCTATGCAACACAAGGAATCGCCCCAGCCTGCTTCCGTCTATTACGGGTGGTGGATGGTCGCGGCCGGCTTTGTCACGGCTTCGATCGCCTGGTCGCTGGGTCTGTTTGGCGCCAGCGTCTACCTGCATGCGGTCAGCGAAGCCCGCGGCTGGCCGATCGGGCTGATCTCGACGGCCATCACGTGCTTTTATCTCGTAAGCGCCTTTGCCTCGCCGTTCATCGGCACGGCGATGGATCGGCTGGGGCCGCGTGCCGTCGTCCGCGTCGGCGCGCTTTGCCTCGGCCTCGGCGTTGCAAGCATCGGTCTGATCGATCGGCCCTGGCAGATCTATTTTTCATTCATCACGTTGGGCCTCGGCTGGGCCTCATTGTCATCGACCGCCATCTCCACGCTGCTGGCGCCGTGGTTCGAAAAGCATCAGGGGCGAGCGATTTCCACCGCGCTGATGGGCGCAAGCATGGGCGGCATCCTTGGCGTTCCGCTGCTTGTTCTGGGAATCGAGCTGCTCGGTCTGGTGCGCGCAACGTTCGCGGCCGCCGCGCTTTGCCTGTCGGTTCTGCTGCCGCTGTCCTTTCTGCTGCGTCGTCGCCCTCAGGAGATGGGACTCCTTCCCGATGGGGCCAGCGCGGTCGGTCCGCGCGGCGCAACTGAAGAGCGGTCATGGACGCGCGCGGAAGCGACCAAAGCTTGGCGGTTTCGCAGCATCGTCCTGGCATTCGGAATAGCTTTTCTGGTGCAGGTCGGCTTCCTGACCCACCACGTGACCTACATGGCGCCGCATCTTGGGAGCGGCGGCGCATCGGCCGTCGTCGCGGCGACCGCGGTGGCTGCCTTTCTCGGCCGGATCGCACTTGCGCGGTACGTGGACAGCCTGAACCCGAGAGCACTGGCTTGCGCCGTTCTCGGTGTCGGGGCGACGGGACTTGCCGTGCTTTCCATCGCGCAAAGCCCGATCCTGATCATTGCCGCAAGCCTGACCTACGGCCTGACGGTCGGCAACGTCACGACGCTGCCGTCCATCATCGTCCGGCGCGAATTCGGCTCCACTTCATTCGGCGCCGTCTACGGTCTCGCAGCAATGGCCATCGGCCTGTGCACGGCCATGGGCCCAAGCTTTTACGGCACACTGTACGAGCTGTTCGGCGGCTACGCCGTGCCGATGATTCTGGCAGCCGCGCTGAACGCATGCGCGGCTGCGATCATCGGGCTGGGGCAAGCGGACGCGCCTACGACAAGGTCGACGCTTCCCTGATCAATTCGAGCGGCGTCCACGGCTTCGGCATGAAGCGTGCGCCGTCCGGAAGCGGCGGCGGCAGGTCATCACCCGACGTCACCAGCACGCGCGTATTCGGGAACTTCGCATGCACGAGATACGCAAGGTCGGCTCCCGACAACACTCCGGCGAGCCTGACGTCGGCAAACAGCATGGCCGGCTGCCGCTGCAAATTCTCGAGCATCGCTGCTGCCGCCTCGGCGCTCGCACAGCCGATCACGTCCATCTCGCACTCTTCAAGCACGACGGATGCGAGCTCACGCTGAAGCTCGTCGTCCTCGACGACTACGGCAAGCGGCTTTGACTGTCCCATGGCGGCCTCCCTTTCGGGGAGCTAATCCCGCGACGTCCAGGAAGGTCCGCGCTGGGGCGGACTATTTTTGGCCGTGCTGCATCTTTGTCATCGCGGGAACCCGCGAATTGCGAGCGGTGCGGCCTGCGGCCCGTCACCCTTTTTCCCCGCAAGCCCATACTCCACCGCCAGCACGTCCAGCGCATCGCGGAA
>Ga0190271_10002011_pt1 | contig 12054 bp, 9 predicted proteins | sample Popmic356T_FD_133747 | JGI IMG/M metagenome (GOLD analysis project Ga0190271, IMG submission 133747) | Populus adjacent soil microbial communities from riparian zone of Weber River, Utah, USA - 356 T | ecosystem: Environmental > Terrestrial > Soil > Riparian zone | place: USA: Utah | collected...
GAGCTCGCGCGCGCACTCGCCGAGTTCCTGTTCGACGACGAGACAGCCATGATTCGCATCGACATGAGCGAGTACATGGAGAAGCACTCGGTCGCGCGGATGATCGGCGCACCACCGGGCTACATCGGGCACGACGAAGGTGGTCAGCTCACCGAGCCGGTGCGACGGCGACCGTACAGCATCATCTTGTTCGATGAGGTCGAGAAGGCTCACCCAGACGTGTGGAACGTGCTGCTGCAGGTGCTCGACGATGGGCGTCTCACCGATTCGCAAGGGCGCAAGGTCGACTTCACCAACACGGTGATCATCCTGACCAGCAACGTCGGCAGCACGCACATCACGCGCGCGAAGAGCGACGCTGAGGTTCAAGAGGCCGTGATGCAGGAGCTCCGTCAGCACTTCCGGCCCGAGTTCTTGAACCGGCTCGACGAGACCGTCGTGTTTCACCAGCTGGGCCGCGAGCAGCTGCGCTCGATCGTCGACATCCAGCTGCGGCGCTTCGAGCAGCGTCTCAAGGAGCGCGACCTGCATTTGTTCATCGACGACAAGGCGAAGGATCTGCTGGGGCAGCTCGGCTACGATCCGACGTACGGCGCGCGGCCACTCAAGCGCGTCATCCAGAAGCGGCTCGAGAATCCGCTGGCCGAGCAGATCTTGTCGGGCAAGTTCTTGCCGGGCGACTCGGTCCGGGTCCTCGTGGGCCAGAACGGCGAGCTCGTGTTGGAGCGCAAGCCGGGCGCTCAGCCTGCCGCGGGCGACGAACGTCACGTAACGGCGTAGTTAGCTCACTAACTACGCTCGGCTGAGGTCGTGAGATCGGTGGGCAACGGTGGTGGTCGGGATGCGACCACCGCCGGGCCCAGCAGGCGGTTGGAGATGCCGGTCAGTCGCGGTGACGATGGTCGTGCCGGTCGTCGCGACGACGGTGGTCGTGATGATCGTGGCGCTCCCGACGGGCGGGTGGGGCGCTGTAGTGGTGATCGTGCCGCGGAGGCGGCGCGCGGTAATAGTGCGCGTCGCGGCGGTAGTGCCGTGGCGGCGGAGCGGGTGGGGCGGCGTAGTAGCGACGGCTGGGATAGCCCCGCGTCCCGTAGCCCGCGCTGGCGTAGCAGCCGCTGCCCAGCACCATGAGCCCGCAGGCCATCCCGAACCAGGTGACGAGCCGGTTTCGCCTGCTTCGTAGCGCTCGGCTCAGCTGGGCCACGCTGAACGCCGGTTGTAGATACCGCTGTAGTTTCTTGTGCATAAGCGCCGTCCTCTCAAGCGTGACACCCATCGCCGAATCGACCCAGCGCGCCAAGCTGCCGACGTGACTACCGCTCACCGTGACTCGGTTGAGACGGGCCACACGTCGCCTCGGTTCGCTGTCGGGGTCGCAGCGGATACATGCCCTCACACGCGCAGATTCACGAACTGGGCCATTTCTCCTCAGACTGCCGCGGAGCGCAGATTCTTCAAGCCGCTCGCGCCGAAAATGGCGAGACAGGCTGCAGCTGCGGGTCGGGTCGCCCGGCGCTAGAGTGCTCCGCGTGTCCACATTGCGTCCCGAGCTTTTGGAGGTCGTGAAGCAGCTTCTCGAAGCCAGCGGTGCGTCGCGAGAGATCTCGCTCGACGCGCTCGGCAACGCGATCGGCCCACGCAGCGTGTCCTACCCCGAGATCGATGCGATGATGACGCTGCTCGAGGCCCAGGGACGCCAGATCGCAGCTCCCTCTGGGCAACACGGCGCGGAGCTACTGCGACGCGTCCTCGACGCACTGCGCACCCTCGGTCCCCGGCTAGGCCGACGCCCAAATCACACCGAGATCGCAGCGCACGCCGGCATGTCGACCGACGAAGTACGCCAAGCACTCCTGCTCGCACAGGTCATGCAGCGCTAAGCTGCGGGCCCATAGCGGGCCGAGCCACGAGAACGAAAGGCGGGAAGCCCCGACGACGCAAAGTGTGAGCGTCGCCCTGCGACTCCCCGGCCGGCGCGCTCTCGAAGAAAAACCTCCCGACTTCGTACCTGCCTGTGAATTCAATCTGAGCCTTTTGAACACGCTCGAGGCACGTACGCATTTCGCTTACGTCGAGCATTCACTGACGGTTTGTTGTCACGCTCAGTTGCGTCAGGCGTGCCAATCGCACGAGTCGCTGACGGCGGCAGGTCTCGCAAAACTATCGCGTGACTAACCCGCACGACGACCGACGCAGGGCAGTGTCAGGTTGCGCACAAACCCATGTATGCTACGCGCACCCGTCGGCTTTGTGTTCGATGTTGTACGAGCCGCCCCACTCCACGAAAGACGAAAGGGCCTAACGTGAAGCGAGCGAGAGCAAAGGTGCAACCCGCGTGGTTAGGCACGTTCCTGATGATCTGGGGTTGCTCTGGATCGGTCGAGACGCGAAACTCCGCTTTCGATAGCCAAGCTGGACGACCGAGCCAAGCTGGCGTGGGCTCGGTGGCTGGAACGAGTGCAGGGCGCTCGCCGCTCGCGGCGGCAGGCCGCTCCGGGTCGCCGCCATTCGCGGCAGGCTCCGGCGGCACGGGCTTCAGCTCTGCGGGACGCGGTGGTCGCGCGAGCACTGGCCAAGCCGGAACAGCCGCCGCTGGTGGTCGCGCACAAGCTGCTGGTCGCAGTGGCTCTGGCAGCTCCACGAACACCGGCCCTCACGAGACCTATTACGTGGCAGACGGCGTGCTCCACGACACGTGTGGAGAGCCGGTCGTACTGCGAGGCATCAATCATCCCACGCTGTACATCGATCGGCCCGGCAAAGCCCTGCCCGAGATCGCCAAGACCGGTGCCAACGCGGTGCGTTTGTTCTGGTACGCCACGCACGGCATCGCGATCACCGAAGCCGAGGCTGCGATCAAAGCCTCGATCGACAATCAGATGCTGCCGATCTTGGAAATGCACGACTCTACCTGTGAGTGGTCGCTGGACAACATCGTCGACTACTGGACCAGCGACGACGCCGTCGCTCTCATCGAGCGCTACCGGTCGCAGCTGATCGTCAACATCGCCAACGAGGCCAGCGCTCCCAACGCGAACACATTCAAGACCAAGTACACGAGTGTGGTCCAGTCACTGCGCGATGCTGGGATTCACGTGCCGCTGATGATCGACGGATCGAACTGCGGTCGCGACTATAAGCCACTGCTCTCGGAAGGCCCCGCGTTGCTGGAAGCCGATCCCGATCACAACCTGATCTTCTCCGGACATCTCTACGACCCGCTCAGCGCGAGCCAGCTCGGCGACGTTTACGACTCATTCAACAGCGCGAAGCTCGCCTTCGTGGTCGGCGAGTTCGCCAACAAATCGCCACCAGGCTGCGGACGAGCGCTGAACTACGCGGACTTGATCGCGGAAGCACAGAAGCGTGGCATCGGTTGGCTCGCGTGGTCGTGGGGCGACAACAGCGCGGATTCCATCTGGAACGGCGACTGTTCCGAGTTCGACATGACCGACACCTTCGCATTCAGCTCCCTGAAGGACTGGGGCAAGGAGGTGTCCGTCACGCTGCCCGACAGCATCATGAACACGTCGATACGGCCGAGCTCCATGACACAAGGACAGTGCCAGTAAGCGCTAACCCTCGAGCGGCTTGAGCGCCTGACGATGGGCCCGCGCCGCGCTCACCCGCTGTGATCGAGCAGCTCGCTCGCCCACCGCAAGACCTACGCGGTGGGCGAGTGACAGGCTCACTCAGCGGCGAGACTCGACGACGAACCAGCTGCACGAGCGCCTACCGCCCGAGCGCGCGACAACGCATTCAGCACAGCCTGGAGGGCGGCGCCGGTTGTGTCTTCGGCAAACGCCACGCCGATCACGGCCACACTGCCGACGCCGACCCGCACGCAGGCCATCGCGGAGGCAGCGGCACCCTGGCCCAGTGCAAACTCGTCGAAAGCTTCGACCACGGCGCTGATCTCGTAGCTCTGGGTGATGCCTTGCATGAACGCATCCACCACACCATTGCCTTCGCCGTGCATCGCACGCCCAGACACTGACCCGGCCACGCGCACACGATCGGCGACGCGAGTGACTTGGTAGTCCCCGAGCTGCAGGTCAGGCGATGCGCTCACGTACGCCTGCTCGAACAGACCGCGCACTGCCTGGCCATCGACCTCGGTGCCCGAACGCTCAGCTTCGAGCTGCACGACCTTGGAGAACGCGATCTGCAGCCAGCGCGGCAACGTGATGCCGAAGTCGCGCTCGAGCACGTACAGCACGCCGCCCTTCCCTGACTGGCTGTTGATGCGGATCACCTCTTCGTAGCGACGACCCAAGTCGTGCGGATCGATCGGCAAGTACGCCACGTCCCACGGCTGTTCCGTGGTCTGCTTGGACAAGCACTTGCGGATGGCGTCTTGGTGACTGCCGCTAAACGCGGTGTACACGAGCTCGCCCGCATACGGATGGCGCGGGTGCGTCTCGATCTCCGTACAGAACTCGACGGTCTCGATGACGCGACGCATGTTCGACAGGTCGAGCTTCGGATCGACGCCCTGCGAATACAGGTTCATCGCCATCGTCACGATATCCATGTTGCCCGTGCGCTCGCCGTTGCCGAGCAACGTGCCTTCCACGCGATCGGCACCGGCCAGTACGCCCAGCTCGCCCGCAGCCACGCCGCAGCCACGATCGTTGTGCGTATGCAAGCTCAGCCGGATCTTGTCGCGATGCTGGATGTGATCGTTCATCCATTCGATCATGTCCGCATACACGTTGGGCGTGCTCATCTCGACGGTCGACGGCAAGTTGATGATCACGTGCTGACCCTGGTCCGGGCGCCATACGTCGATCACCGCGTTGACGATCTCCGCTGCGAAGTCGAGCTCCGTACCGGTGAAGCTCTCCGGCGAGTACTCGAACCACCACTCGGTCTCGGGCCGTTGCGCGGCCTGATCCTTGATCCAGCGCGCGCCCTGCTCGGCGATCGCACGAATACCCGAGCGCGGCAGACCGAAGACGTGGTCGCGCTGCACGACTGACGTGGAGTTGTACAAGTGCACGACCGCGCGACGAATCCCCTTCAGCGACTCGAACGTGCGCGCGATCAAGTCTTCGCGCGCCTGCGTGAGCACCTGAATCGTGACGTCGTCGGGCACGAGGCCTTCCTCGATGAGCGCGCGCACGAACTCGTAATCCGTGTTCGACGCGGAAGGAAAACCGACCTCGATCTCTTTGACGCCGACGTCGACCAGCAGCTGGAACAACCGCCGCTTCTGCAGCACCGACATGGGCCGAACCAGCGCTTGGTTGCCATCGCGCAGGTCGACGGCGCACCACGCGGGCGCCTCGGTGATCACGCGGTCAGGCCAGCGCCGCGTCGGAAGCTGAATTTGCGGGAAAGCACGATATTTTCGATGGTCGTAGGCCATGGGGGAGTTCCTCGAGTCGATGGGCACAAACTAGCGCGTTTTGTGCGCAATGGTCTTGCGAAGTCGCGGCCATTTGGGCCGTTTGCGCATTTTTATCTCGTGTGTCGGCCGAGTACGCGCTAGAGAATTGCCGAAGTGGCCACCGACCGAACAACTCCGTACCAACTCGACGAGCTCGACCGGCGAATCTTGACCGAGCTGCAGCGCGATGCGGGCATCACCAACCAAGAGCTTGCTGACCGGGTCGGCCTGTCTGCGTCGCCCTGCCTACGTCGGGTCAAGGCGCTCGAAGACGCCGGTGTACTACAGAAGCGCGTCGCGCTCCTCGACCGTAAGCAGCTTGGGCTCACGTTGACGGCGCTGATCCAAATCTCGATGGACCGCCACACTCCCGAGCGTTTCGCGCATTTCGAAGAGGTCGTCAAGCGCTGCCCCGAGGTCCAAACTTGCTATCTCATCACGGGCCAGCAAGCGGACTATCTACTGGTAGTTACGGTCCCGGACATGGAGCACTACCAAACACTTCTGCTCGAGACGATCACACGCATCGAGGGTGTCACCGGTGTGCATTCGAGCTTCGTGATGCGCCGCGTCGTGGAGACGACAGCGCTGCCACTCGGCTACTTGTGAGACTGCTGCGCGTGTGGAGTGAAAGTGAAGACGACTCGCGAGCTAGTCCTCTCGCGCACGAGAGTAGGTCACTGGATCGCCCGCTAGACCGTCGGCGCAACAGAAGTGCTCGACGCCAAGAAAGCGCGCTGCGAGCTCACCTGACAGCAACGGCAGTGCGTGGTCGCGTGTGAGCTGCGTGCGATGACTGTGCAGTGCGCGCAGCTTTTGCTCGAGCACGCTGCTTACGTCGACGCTCGCAGTGATGGCTGCCGAGGTCAGCGGAAATTGCTCGGGCTGGAGCGACCAGAGCTGTGCCGGTTGCCCTGTCTGCGCGAGCGCGTCGAGCATCTCGCGCACGAATTCGCCGGTCCACACCGCGAAGAATAAGCGCGGAACATGATAGGGCGCAGGCTGCACCGCACCTGGTGTGCTCGCCACGAGGTAGCTCGGGTCTGCTGCCAAGCGGCGCGCCTCGGTCGTGAGCTCGCCGATCGCCACATGATCCGTGTGCCCGTACAAACCATCGGGCCCAAAGGTGATGAGCACGCGCGGCCGCAGCTGACGGATGCTGCGCACCAGCTCTGGCAGCGTTTGCTGCTCGTCAGCGGCCCAGCTCACGCCGCCGTCCGGTAATCCCAGCAGCTCGACGCGCTGCACACCTAGCGCCGCACAGCTCGCCCGCAGCTCGGCTTCACGCACCTCGGCGAGCGTCTCGGGCGTCGCTAGCTCAGCACTGGCGATCGGACCGTACTCGCCGCGCGTGGCACAGACGAGCGTGACGTCGTCGCCTTGAGCCGCACAGCGCGCGAGCGTGCCCGCCGCGCACAACACCTCATCGTCGGGGTGCGCGAACGTCGCGAGCACTGCTGATCGCGGCGGCTTGGTCGCGGCCGCGCTCATCGCGACGCCGCCACGCGCCGATATAGCCGTTCGTAGCCATCCACCATGCGGCGCGTGTCGAAGCACTCCATTGCGTGCTCGCGCACCTTGCGACGATCGAGCGTGTACGCCTGCGGCAGGCCGACTACCAGCTCGTCGATACTGTCGAACGCATAGCCGCTCACGCCGTCTCGCACGATCTCGCTCACTGCCCCTCGGCGCAGCGCGACCACCGGCGTTCCGCAGGCCATGGCTTCGACCAACACCAAGCCAAACGGCTCGCCCTCCTGCACCGGATACAACAGCGCTTGAGCGCCCTGCAGGAGCGCCGTCTTCTCCGCGAAGTCGAGCTCGCCCACGTACTGAATCTGCTTGCCGTCGACGTGAGGCGCGACCTGCTCGCGATAGTACTCGGACTCTGGCGCGGCGAGCTTGAGGCGAACACCCGCACGGCGTGCGATCTCGATCGCCGCGAGCACGCCCTTGCCGGGCGTGAAGCGACCCAAGAAGACCAGGTAGTCTTCCGGCTCCGTGCGCTCTGTGCGCGCTGTGCGCGCTGTGCAAAAGGGAAAGTTCGCGATGTCGAGACCATGCATAATGGTCGTCACGCTGTGCAGGCCCGTCATCACTGCGGCCTGATAGCTCGAGATCGCCACGAAGTGTGTGTCGGGATACTTGCGAAACAGCGACAGCTGACTCGGCACCGGTTGATGATGGATCGTCTGCACGACGGGCACGTCCACCATGCGCGAGAACGCGATGGTCATCGGAAAATACGCGCCTTGATAATGGATGACGTCGAAGTCCCGATGCCGCTCGCACGCTGCGGCCACGTTGAGCAGCTCGCACATTTCCCACGGCCACATGCCGTGCGGATCTTCCAGGTAGCCATGCTCGAACGTGGCGATCAGCTTGGCGCCCGTCTTGGTCTTGGCCGCGCCGAACAAGCTCACCTCGTGTCCGCGCGCGACCAGCTCCTCGCACAGCAGCGAGGTGACGAGCTCGACCGAGCCATTCTTCGCGGCGGGGATCGTAGTCGCGACCGGGCCCACCAGGCCGATGCGTAACTGACGCGTCACAAGCCCGCTCGCTTCAGCATGCTCGCGATCACGCGATCGGCCGAGAAGAACTCGCGCGCGATCTCGAGCGCAGCGCTGCACTGGCCGGCATAGTCAGACTCGATGGCGTCGATGGCCGCGAGCACGTCGCCCTCGTCGCGAAAGCCGAACAGGCCGTGGCCGGTCGGCAGTGTCTTCGAAAAGCCCGTTTCCTGGGTGATCACCGGACGGCCAGCTGCCAAGTAGCTCGCGCTGCGATCGCTGAACCAGCCCGTGTTGGGTCGCACGTATTGGTCGCGCGCTACGGTAAACTCGCCGCGCGCGCCTCGGATGTAGTCGCGGTACAGGTCGATGTCGGTCGACACCTGCAGCGCGTCGAACACGCGAAACCCGTGCTTTTCTAGCAGCGCGCGTCCCGCGGCATCGGCATCGGTCGCCAGCTCGCACTCGAACGCTGGCCTATGCGTGGGCAGCTCGAGGTAGTGCACGAACTCGCGATCTTTGGTCCAGTGATAGGTTTCGCCCTGATAGCTGACGGCCTTGCCGTCGTTGTGCCAGGTCGTGACCGTGCGATAAGTCGTCGCGGGCTCGGCCACTTGCTTCGGCTTCCAGAGCTCCAGCGCGATCGGCTGCCGAGTCGGAAGCCAAGTCCGATCGAGCGGCGCACTGCAGTCACTCTGCCCGAGGTTCTCGCCGAAACTGAACCATGTGTCGTGCGCGTCGAGCAAGGCCCGCAGCACGGCATCGCCGTTCGCGACCTTCACCTGCGTGCCAAACGGATCGCTCTCGACGTAGATGCGCCGCGGGATCTGCATGTGCTCGTCGCGCAGCTCCTGGGCGCCGGTCACGTTGAGAAGGACGTCAGCCTCACGGTACAGCGCGCGCAGCTCCGACTCGGACATGCCGAGGCACTGACCTCCCTCGTACGCACCGCGGAAGGCCCACTTGCCCTCGAAGCCGTGCGCGGCGAGCGCAGGCGCGACCAGACCCACGTTGCTCGTCGCATCGCCGGTGATGGCGCGGGTCTTGGGGTCGTACAACCAGCGCGCGGAGTCTTCGACGTAGTAGACGTCCCAGCCCAGACGCCGCAGCCCGAGCATGTAATGCAGGAACTGGTAGGTGACTCCCGCCAACGGGTACCAGAACAAGATGCCACTCACGATGGCTTTGCCGCGCGGTGCTGTCATGGTGTGGGTCGCTCGCTTGGCCGCTCGAGCTCGCGGATCGGTCGCGCCGGATTGCCGGCGACCACGAAGTAGGGGGCGACATCTTCGGTCACCACCGAGCGTGCGCCCACCACGGCGCCCTCGCCGATAGTCACGCCCGGCAGCACGCACACATCGAAGCCAATCCACACGTTGTCGTGGATCGTGATCGCTCTGGCCGCTGCTGCGGGATCGAACGGCAGCAGCCGTGGGTGGCCCACGCTCTTTAGCAGCGCGCGCCGGAGCAGCGGGTCGGTCGGCACGCGATAGCTGTCGAGGAACATCACGTTCCAGCTGATGGTCGCAAACGCGCCGATCGAAATACGCTCATCGCAGATCAAGCGCGCGCCGTTCAGCATCGAGCACTCGCCCACCTCGACGCGACCACGCTCGCCGATGTCGAAGATGGTCGCCGAGTACAAGTGCGCTCCACGAGCGATGCGCACCGCGTGCGGTGCCAGCGCCCGGCACTCTTCGAAGCTGAACGCGCTCTCGATGTAGGCATCGTCGTGAATATCGACGTTGTCCGGCACGCGACCGTCGAACCAGTCGTAGGGCACACGCCGATCGGCCAAGAGCGGCATATCGCTAGACCTCGCCGATGATCTGGGCAGGATTGCCGAGCACACGGGCGCGCGCAGGCACGTCGCGCGTCACGAGCGAACCGGGCTCGATGAAGGCGCCTGCACCCACGCGCACGCCCTTCAAGATCGTCACGTTGGGCCCGATCCACACGTCGTCCTCGATGATCACGGGAGCGCATGCGATGGGTGGCCGCGCACGCCCACGCGCGAGCGGCGAGACCGCGATGGCATCGAGCATACGCGCCGCGGGCTCGATGGGGTGGAAGTCGGTGTCGGCCAAGACGACGTTGAAGCCGATCAGCACGCAATTGCCGATGCTGATGTCTTGCTCCGCGAGCACGATGAGGTGCGCGGCGAAGACGTAGTCGCCGACGTGCACACTCGCGCGCTTGCCGAGCGCGAACTGGGCCCCCGAGATGTGACAGTGAGCGCCGATCGTGAGCGCAGGGTCGAGCTCCGAGAAGAAGCGCCGAAACGTGTCTTTGCCGGTGAGCACGCTGTCGCTGCCAACCTGAACGTTGGCGGGGATCACGAGCCTCTCCTCGAGCGCGTTGTGTGTCTCTGACATACGACCTCTACACCGCGAGCCGCTGACACAATTCCCGATACAGCGGGACGGTCTTCAGGTTCTCTTCGTGATCACCTACGCCGACGATCCGACCACCATCCAAGACCACAATCTTGTGGGCATGGCGGACGGTCGACAACCGGTGTGCGATCACAAACGTCGTGCGATTCTGCATCAGCTGCTCGAGCGCCGCGAAAATATGCTGCTCGGCGCGCGCGTCGAGGGACGACGTGGGCTCGTCCAAGATGAGCAGTGGGGCATCACGCAACAAGGCGCGGGCGATCGAGATGCGCTGGCGCTCGCCGCCGCTCAGCTGCGTGCCCTCGTCCCCGAGCTGCGTGTCGTAACCCTTCGGCATACGCATGATGAAGTCGTGTGCGTAGGCAGCCTTGGCGGCTGCCTGCACTGCCTCGTCATCAGCATCGAGCCGGCCATAGCGAATGTTCTCAGCCACGCTGCCCGACAGGAGCACGGGGTCTTGCAGCACGATCGCGATCTGCGAGCGCAGCGAAGCTTGCGTGTAGTCTGTGAGCGCATGATCGTCGACACGCACTTGCCCCGTGGTCGGGTCGTAGAAGCGCGCCAACAAGCTCACGAGCGTGGTCTTGCCTGCACCGGTGAGGCCAACGATGGCCACCGTCTGGCCGGGTTCAGCGGAGAAGTTGATGCCGTCGAGTACAGTGCGACTGTCGTAGCCGAAGCTCACGTCACGGAACTCCACGCGGCCCGATAAGCGTGGCGCGGCGACGGCATTCGGAGCGTCGTGCACCTCCGGCTGATTCGCCAACGTGCGCTGGACACGTCGTGCACTGGCGAGCGCGCCCTGCACCTTGCCGAGTGTGCGGCTCATGCTGGAGAGCGGCTCGAACACGCTCGAGACGTAGCTCATGGCGACGAGCAGCTCACCCACCGACATGTGACCGCCGAGCACGCGCCGCCCACCGAGATACAGCACGAGCGCCGTGCCGAGCGTCGTCGTCGCATTGATCGCCACCACGTACAGCGATTCTTGGACGGTGAGCTTGTCGCGCGCATCGACGACGTTCTGCACCTGCCGGCCGAAGCGCGTCGATTCGTGGTCCTCACGCCCGAACGCCTTCACGACGCGGATCGCCGAAAACACTTCCTGCACGAAGCTCGTGTTGCGCGACTCGATCTCTTTCAGCACTTCGGACCCGGCGATCAAGCGCTCCATGAACACTCGGTTCACCAGGAACAGCACCGGCACCACCGCGACGGCCATGGCAGCGAGCTGCCAGTTCATGCGCAGCAGCACGAAGAACATCGCGAGCAGCGTGGAGCCGGCCGTGACGAGCGGCACGAAGCCGCTCATCGTCAGACCCTCCACACAGTAAGCATCGGTCTCGATGTGATAGATCGTGTCGCCGGTCGCGCGCTTCAGATGAAAGCGCAGCGACAAGCTCTGCAAATGCGTGAACATCTGCTGACGCAGGTCTGCCACGACGCGCTGGCCGATGCCGACTTGTAGCTTCGTGTGAATGGCAGCGTTGACCTCGTGCGCCACCTGCACGATGAGAAATGCCAGGCACCCGAGCAAGAGCGCATCCGGCGCCGGCACCGCGCCGAGTATCGGCAAGCGACTGTTCCCCGCCAGGACGTTGTCGACCAAGTACTTCAAAGGCCACGGCCGCAGCACGCCGATCAGCACCTCTAAAATGCTCAACGAGATCAGCAGCGCAACCGACAGGCTGTACGGCCGCAAGTACGACAGCGCCCAGAGGTAGAGCTTCGACGGTGCATCAGCCCACGCCGTCAA
>Ga0190271_10002012_pt1 | contig 12051 bp, 12 predicted proteins | sample Popmic356T_FD_133747 | JGI IMG/M metagenome (GOLD analysis project Ga0190271, IMG submission 133747) | Populus adjacent soil microbial communities from riparian zone of Weber River, Utah, USA - 356 T | ecosystem: Environmental > Terrestrial > Soil > Riparian zone | place: USA: Utah | collected...
CTGCGACGCGCTGTTCTGCACCCGCGGCATCCTGCGCTCGGTGGTGCCGGCGCAATCGCAGAAGCCGATGGTGCTGCGCGCGAGCGGCGGGCCGTCGATCCTGCGCGAGGAACTGTCCGACGAGCAGATCGCGATGGACATGGACGACGCGGTGCGCCTCAACGCGGCCGGCGTCGGCATCCAGGTGTTCATCGGCGGCGAGCACGAGACGCGCTCGGTGCACAACATGACGCGATTGGTCGATGCGGGGCTTCGCGTCGGCATCCCGGTGATGGGCATCACCGCCGTGGGCAAGACGATGGTGCGCGACGCCAAATACTTCCGCCTCGCCTGCCGCATCATCGCCGAGCTCGGCGCGCAATACGTGAAGACCTATTACGTCGAGGAGGATTTCGAGACCGTCACCGCCTCCTGCCCGGTGCCGATCGTGATGGCCGGCGGCAAGAAGCTGCCCGAGCTCGAGGCGCTGACCATGGCGTACAACGCCGTGCAGCAGGGCGCGGCCGGCGTCGACATGGGCCGCAACATTTTTCAGTCTGACGCGCCCAAGGCGATGATCGCCGCGGTCGGCGCGGTGGTGCACCAGAATATGAAGCCGAAAGAGGCGTTCGACCTGTTCAGGTCGCTCAGGACGAACAAGTAGCGGCGGATTGCAGCATCGCGGTCTCGACCGCGCCCGCGTTCTCGTGCGGCGCGAATGCAGCGACCGTGCGCGGCGGATCGCAGTCGGGGAAATGATACACAGCGCAGACGCTGCCGTGGCCCTCGCCGGAATGGCCGAAGCAACGGCCGAGCGCGGTTTCGACATCCATCATGACGCCGAGCCCGTAGCCGGCGGTGTTCCAGGGCCGGCCGGTGAGCGGCACGTCGAGCGCGCGGCGCTCCAGCATCGTGTCGAGCAGCCGCGGCGACAACAGACGGCCGGTCATCAGGCCGTGCATCCAGCGCGCCGCCTCGCGCGGCGGCCCCATCAGGAGGCCGTGATAGACCCAGCCGGGATGGTAGTTGCGCGGATTGCCGAACGCACCCCGCGAAATGTCGACGGGCTCGCGCGCGATATGGACGCCGCGCACGCCAAGCGGCGCGAACACTAGCGCCTGCAGCGCCGCTTCGAGATCGGCGCCGAAAGCCGCTTCGATGGCGCGGCGCACCAGCAGGTAGCCGACGTTCGAGTAGGTCCAGCCGCCGCCGGGCGGATACGCCAACCTGTCGACCTCGACGCGGGACAGAAGCTCGATTTCGCTCCACGGCGCGCCGCCGCTTGTCGCCGCCGCCAGATAGTCCGGCACCGCCGTATAGTCGCGCAGCCCAGCGTCGTGGCGCAGCAGTTGCCGCAGCGTGAAGGCGCGGCCGGGGAGCAGTGCATCAAGCGTCAGCTTGCCGCGCTCCGACAGAATGAGTGCGGCCGCCGCCATGCAGGTCTTGGTGACGCTCCACCACGGCACCGCACCGGCGGTGACCTCGCCGGACAGCTTGCCGTCGCCGACGCAGGTGACGATCAGCGTGCGGTCTTGAGGTATTGCGGTTCCACGAGCGGTCACGCCTTTCAGTTTAGGCGATCAGTCGCTCGACAGGATGACGTTTTTCACCAGCGGGTAGATCTGGTTCTCCCAGCGCTTGCCGGAGAACACGCCGTAGTGGCCGACCCCGGCCTGCATGTGGTGACGCTTGCGATATGGCCGCAGCCCCGAGCAGAGATCGTGCGCGGCGGCGGTCTGGCCGACCGCGCAGATGTCGTCCTTCTCGCCTTCGACAGTGAGCAGCATGGTCCGCTTGATGGCGCGCGGCTCGACCGGCTGGCCTCGCCACGTCAACGCGCCCTTCGGCAGGCCGTGCTCCTGGAACACCAAGCGCACCGTCTCCAGATAGAACTCGGCGCTGAGATCGAGCACCGCGAAATACTCGTCGTAGAAATCCTTGGTGACCTTGGCTTTCTCAACCTCGCCATCGCTGAGAAGCTGATAGAGCGTCTGGTGCGCTTTGACGTGCCTGTCGATGTTCATGCTCATGAACGCGGCAAGCTGCACGAAACCCGGATAGACGCGCCGGTAGGCGCCGTCGTAGCGGAACGGCACCCGCGCGATCAGGTTCTGCTCGAACCAGTCGATCGGCTTGCTGTTGGCAAGCGCGTTGACGCGGGTTGGATTGACGCGGGTGTCGATCGGCCCGGCCATCAGGGTGAGGCTGCGCGGCTGCGCCGGATGATTGTCCTGCGCCATCACTGCGGTCGCGACCAGCGCGGCGACGCACGGCTGGCACACCGCAACGACGTGCGCCCCCTCACCCATCACTTCGAGGAAGCTGACCAGATGCTCGATATATTCGTCGAAACCAAACACACCGGCACTGCGGGGCACATCGCGCATGTTGTGCCAGTCGGTGACATAGACGTCGTGCTCGGCCAACATCGTGCGCACGGTGGCGCGCAGCAGCGTGGCAAAATGGCCGGACAGCGGCGCCACCAGCAGCACGCGCGGCTGCGCCGCCTCGATGTCCTTCTTGAAATGCAGCAGCGTGCCGAACGGCGTGACATGCGCACGCTCCTCGCGCACCTCGACCTCGCGGTTGCCGACCATGACTCGGTCGATGCCGAATGGCGGCCGCGTGTGCGTGAGGCGGGCGCGGGAAATCAGCTCGTAGGCCGCGGTGAGATTGCGAACCGCGCCATGTCCGACGCCACCGATCGGCGACCTGCCGATCGTTTGCGCGGCAAAGCCGGCCAGTGCCCGCACCGGACCCGCGACGTCGTTATGGGCCTGATAGGCCTGATAGAGCATTTCCCAACCCCCTACATCGTCTGAAGGCCATCCCCTTCGCAATGCAAAAAGCCTAGTGCAATGTTTGCTGCACTGCGAGATAATTTGTCAGGATGTGGGTTTCCCGCCCACGGCCGTGGGGGACAACTGATGGCCAAGGCCACGCTGTCTATCGCCAGCAAGAACTATGGCTCGTGGTCGCTGCGCGGCTGGCTGATCTGCAAGCTGGCCGGGCTCGATTTCGACGAGGTCATCGTCTCAAGCGACGATCCCTCGACGCGCGCGGAATTGCTTTTGCTGTCGCCGTCGTTCCTGGTGCCTTGTCTGACCCATGACGGCGTGAAGATTTGGGACACCCTGGCGATCGCGGAATATCTTCACGAACTCAATCCCGGCGCCAGCTTGCTGCCGAAGGCGCCGGCATCGCGGGCGCGCTGCCGCTCGATCTGCGGCGAGATGCACTCGGGCTTCAGCAACCTGCGCTCGGCGCTGCCGATGAACCTCAAGGCGCGCTATCCCGGCTTCAAGACCTGGGCGGGCGCGCAGCCCGACATCGACCGCATCACCGCGATCTGGCGCGAGTGTCTCGCCGAGCATAAGGGCCCGTATTTGTTTGGCGCAGCGCCCTGCCTCGCGGACGCGATGTTTGCGCCGGTGGTGACGCGCTTCCTGACCTACGACGTCAAGCTCGATGCCGCCTGCGCGGCCTACTGCGAGACCATCATGGCGATGCCGCAGATGCAGGAATGGCTCGCCGGCGCGATGAGCGAGCCGGAGGAGATGGAAGAACTCGACGTGGAGTTCTAGGCTCTACTGCATCTTCGCGCCGGAGCGTTGCACGACCTCTTTCCACTTCGCGAGCTCGACCTTCAGCATCGCAGAGAATTCCTCCGGCGTGCCACCCGCGGCCTCATCGCCAATCTGCCCGAACCGCTCCTTGAAGGCCGGCGTCGACACCGCGCGATTGAGCGCATCGTTGAGCTTCATCAGGACGTCGCGCGGCAGACCCGCCGGCCCAATAATGCCGCTCCAGGTCGGTGCGCTGTAACCGGTCACCCCCGCCTCCGCGACGGTCGGCAGATCGGGGAACGCCGGCGAGCGCCGGTCGCCGCTCACCGCCAGAGCGCGCACGTTGCCGGACTTGGCGTGCGGCGAAATCGAGTTGAGGCTTTCGAACATGAAATCGACGCGACCCGCGATCAGGTCGTTGATCGCCGCAGCGCCGCCGCGATATGGCACGTGCACGACGTCGATGCCGCTCAAGTTCTTGAACAGTTCGCCGCCGACGTGGCCGGGTGAACCGTTGGCCGACGAAGCATTGGTCAACTTGCCGGGATTTTGCTTCCCCTTGTCGACCAATTCCTTGACCGATTTGAATTCCGATGTGGGAGCAACCGCCAGCAACAAATGGCCGCGGCTGATCAGCGCGATCGGCTGGAAATCCTTGAGGATGTCATAAGGCAGCCGATCCACCATGTTCGGGCTGATCGCCAACCCGCCGACCGGGCCGATGCCGATCGTGTAGCCGTCCGGCGGCGCCTTCGCGACGATGTCGAGACCGATGGTGAAGGCCGCACCAGGCTTGTTCTCGATGATGATGTTCTGGTTGAGCTGCGTGCCCATCTCGGCCGCCACCAGCCGCGCGATCGTATCGGTCGCGCTGCCGGGCGCTTGCGGCACGATCATGCGGATCGGCTTGTTGGGAAACTGCGATTGAGCGGGCGCGGGCAGCGCGCTCACAATCAGCAACCCCGCGATGAACGAAGCCCTTACGCGAAACATGCCGCCCCTCCCCGATTGGTCCGGCGCTGCTCGCCGTTTCTGTTGGCAGCGTAACCGTCGAGATTGCGGCCCGCAACGGTGTGCCAAACTTCAGCGTTTTCCCAACCAGCGGCCGATGCGCATCACCGCCTCGCGCATATCGGCGGACGATCCCGCGTAGCAGAAGCGCAGAAACCGATTGCCGCGCATCGGATCGAAATCGATGCCCGGCGTCGCCGCAACATGAGCCTCTTCCAGCAGCCGCTTGGCGAAGTCGAAGCTGTTCTCGGTGAAGCGCGAGACGTCGGCATACAGATAGAACGCGCCATCGACAGGAAAGAACTTGTCGAGCCCGGCTTTGGGCAAGCCCTCCACCAGGATGCGGCGGTTTTCTTCGTAGCCGTGCTTCACCTCCTCCATCTCGTCGCGACCGTCGAATGCCGCCTGCGCGGCGACCTGTGACAGCGTCGGGACCGAAATGGCGAGGTTGCCTTGCAGGCGGTCGATCGGACGCACCAGCGATTCAGGCGCCACCATCCATCCGATCCGCCAACCCGTCATGCAGAAGTATTTCGAGAATGAATTGATGACGACGACGTGCTCCGAAAGCCGTGCTGCGGTTTCCGCCTTCATCGCGTAGTCGAGCCCGTGATAGATTTCGTCGGAGATCACCCGGATGCCGAGGCCGTGCGCCGTGTCGATCAACTCGCCGAGCGCCTGCGGCGTCATCATCGTGCCTGTCGGATTCGCCGGGCTGGCAACCAGGATGCCTGCAAGCGGCGTGCGCGTGTGCGCGGCTTTGAGCATTTCGCCGGTGATCGCCCACCGCGTCTCCTCCGTCGTCTCGATCAAGACGGCCTCGCAGCCGAGCGCGGTCAGGATATGTCGATAAGGTGGATATCCCGGACACGCGATCGCGACACGATCGCCCGGCTCGAACATCGACAGAAAAGCAAGGATGAAACCCGCCGATGACCCCGTGGTGACGATGATGCGTTCCGGCGAAACCTCAGCCCGGTAAGTTTCCGCGTAGTAACGCGCGATGCGCTCGCGCAGCGGCCGTATGCCAAGCGCCTCGGTGTAGCGCAACGGCCCCGACAGCGCGGCGCGCGCCGCCTCAATCGCGGCCTTCGGCGCGGGGGCCGCCGGCTGGCCAACCTCCATGTGGATGACGTGGCTTCCTGCCGCCTCGATTCGCGCGGCCGCGGCCATCACGTCCATCACCATGAACGGCGGCACGTCGGAACGCGCGGAGGGCGAGATCAGCCGCCGTGCCGTGTCCAGCATCATGCCGGCCTTGCCGCGTCATGCAGACGCTTTGACCGTGCCATCCCGCCCCGCTGTTGCCGCATTCGATCGCTCATTTCGCCTATGCCGAAGCCCACCCAGATGTGATCGCGACCCGCGTTGACCCTGTCGGGAGGCGCCCCTAGGTTGCGCCGAATAAGGCGCGTGCGAAGCCAATCAGATATGACCGAAGTTGAAAGACCTATCAGGGTGTGGCCGCAGGCGCCAGTCAGACGCGCGCTTGCGGTGGTGACGGCATGCGCCCTCGCTGTCACGACGGTTGCTCCCGCCTGGGCGCAAGACATGCCACGCGGGCTGCCGCTCATTCGCGACGCCGAGCTCGAGCAACTGCTGCGCGACTACACCCAACCGATCCTGAAAGCCGCCGGGCTCGCGCAACAGAACATTCGCGTCATCATCATCCACGACCGCTCGTTCAACGCGTTCGTCATGGACGGCCGGCGCATCTTCGTGAACGCCGGCGCGCTGATGGAATCGACGGTGCCAAACCAGATCATCGGCGTGCTCGCGCACGAAACCGGACATATTGCTGGCGGCCATCTGTCTCGGCTGCGCGAGCAGCTTGCCCAGGCCCAGTCGCAGATGATCATCGCGATGCTGCTCGGCATCGGCGCGATGGTCGCTGCGAGCAAATCCGGGCGCGATGTCGGCAATCCGTCCGCGGCCATGCTCGGGCCGCAGTCGATGATCCAGCGTTCGCTGTTGTCCTATCAGCGCGCTCAGGAAGAGCAGGCCGACCGGGCCGGCGTGAAGTTCCTAAACGAAACGCGCCAATCGCCGAAGGGCATGCACGACACCTTCAAGCGAATGGCCGACCAGATCCTGTTCGTTGCCACCGGCGCGGACCCATACACGCAGTCGCACCCGATGCCAGCCGAGCGCGTTTCGGCGTTGGCGATTTACGCCAAGACCAGTCCCTATTGGGACACCAAGGACAGCGCAGAGCTGCAGCTTCGCCACGACATGGCGCGAGCCAAGCTGGTCGGCTTTCTGGAGCGGCGCGATACGGTGGCGCGCAAATATCCAACGACCGACAACAGCTTGCCGGCGCGATATGCGCGTGCGATCGCCACCTACCGCCACTCCGACCTTCGCGTCGCGGTCACACAGATCGATGCGCTGATCAACGACATGCCGAACAACCCTTATCTGTATGAGCTCAAGGGCCAGGCCTTGCTCGAAGGCGGCAAGGCGGCCGAGGCCATCGAGCCATTGCGGCGCGCCGTCAAGATGGCGCCCAACCCGGCGCTGATCCAGGTGATGCTGGCGCAGGCGATCAACAGCCTGAACAACGCCAAGCTGGCCGACGAGGCCGTAACGCTGCTGCGGACGGCACTGGCCCGCGAGCCCGAAATTCCTGAAGCCTATTCTCAGCTTGCCATGGCCTTTGGCCGCAAGGGCGACCTTGCGCAGGCTGACCTCGCCTCCGCTCAGGCGGCGTTTACCCGCAGCGACTACAAGACTGCCCGGGAACTCGCATCGCGCGCCAAAACGCGGTTCGCAGTCGGCTCCCCCGGCTGGGTCAAGGCGGATGACATCGCGAGTTTCAAGCCGCCGGCCGGCATGCGTTGATCCAAAGGACAAACACAATGCGATATTCACTGCGCCTGGGCTTCGCTGCCGCTTTATTCGCGCTCTCCGGGTCTGTCGCGCCCGCCCAGCCGATCTCGGACACACAGCGCACCGAGATCGAGCGCATCATCCGCGAGTACCTAATCAACCATCCCGAGGTGCTGCAGGAAGCCATCGCCGAGCTTGAGAAGCGGCAGGCCAAGAACGATGCGGAAAAGCACAAGACGGCGATCAAGGACAACGCCGAAGCTCTCTTCAATTCGCCGCATCATGTGTCGATCGGAAATCTGAAGGGCGATGTCACCTTCGTCGAGTTCTTCGACTACAACTGCGGCTACTGCAAACGCGCCATGACCGACATGATGACGCTGATGAAGGCCGACCCCAATCTCAAAGTTGTACTCAAGGAATTTCCCGTTCTCGGACCGGGCTCGCAGGACGCGGCGAAGGTCGGCGTCGCTGTCCGCATGCAGGACAAAACGGGAAAAAAGTATCTCGAGTACCACCAGAAGCTCATGACCGGACGCGGCCAGATCGACAAGGCCCGCGCGCTTTCCGCCGCCAAGGAGGTTGGTCTCGATATGGCGCGCATCGAGCGCGATCTTGGCGGAGAAGAGGTGCGCGCGAGCATTGAGGAGAGCTTCAAGCTCGCCGAGAAGCTTGGCGTCAATGGCACCCCCGCCTATGTGATCGGCAACGACGTCGTCGTAGGGGCCGTCGGCGTCGAGGCGCTGCGCGAAAAGATCAACAACGCCAGATGCGGCAAAGAGACCTGCTAATCGGCCTGTCACTTTACATTCGTCTGCTCATCGCGGCACCATCCCGCGGGGCAAAGATGCTGCGTCAGAAAGCAACGATCGAGGAGACGCCATGTCAGCCATCGTCAAGGCGCTGAGCGCCGCTCTTTTTGCCGCGTCCACGCTGCTGTTGGCCGGGACGCTCTCGCACGCGCAAAGCTGGCCGCAGCGTTCCGTCAAGCTGATCCTGCCGCTTGGCCCTGGATCCGGCGTCGACATCACCGCCCGCCTGGTCGGTGAGCGGCTCTCGGCCAAATGGGGCCAGTCGGTGGTGATCGAGAACAAGCCCAGCGGCGACGGCGTGGTGGCGATCACCACCTTCATCAGCGGCAAGGACGATCACTCGCTGCTGATGTCGCCGACCTCCTCGTTCACGCATCATCCGTGGACCCACGACAAGATGCCGTATGACGCCAGGGAATTCGTGCCGGTCGTGCGCATGACCAACACCATCGTGGGCGTGGCGGTCCCCTCGTCCATGCCGTTCAAGACCATGAGCGATCTGATCGACTACGCGAAGGCCAATCCCGGCAAGCTCAATTGGGCGACCATCACCGGCTTCTTCGATTTTGTGTTCGACGGCTTCCAGAAGAAGGCCGGCCTGCAGATTGCCAAAGTGCCCTATCGCAACACTGTACAGGCGGCGACCGATCTCGCCGAAGGCCGCATCCAGCTCATGATGTCGGCCTACGCGATCCTGCGGCCGCATGTCGAATCCGGGAAGCTGAAGTTGCTCGCGGTGACAGCGTCGCAGCGCGCGTCGATTCTGAAGGATGTGCCGACCACGGCAGAGGCCGGTTTCCCCGACACTACAATTGACGGCCTGGTCGGCATCTTCGGTCTGCGCGACATGCCGGCCGCCGTGCGCGAGCGCATCGCCGCCGACGTGATCGCGGTTCTGAAGGACCCCGAGATTGCGCAAAAGCTGACCGCGACTGGACAAGTGGTCAATCCCGGCACGCCTGCGGACTTCAGCGCGGCGATCGACAAGCAGAAGGCACAGGCCACCGAAGCCGGCAACATCCTCGGCATCAAACCCGCGAGCTGACGGTTGAAGCCGATGCATGCTCTCAAGCACTGGGCTGGAGGCGCCATCGTACTGGCCGCGCTCGCCTTGTCGTCCGCAGCGCAAGCTCAGCAGCAATCCTGGCCGTCGCGGCCGGTAAAATTCATTTTGCCGCTGGGACCCGGCTCGGGCGCCGACATCGGCGCCCGCGTGTTCTCAGAACGGCTATCGGCCAAGTGGGGCCAGCCGGTCGTGGTGGAAAACAAACCCGGCGGTGATGGCTTCCTTGCGATCACGACATTCATTGGCGCCAAAGACGATCACGTGCTGCTGTGGGGGCCGGCGGCGGCCTTCACCGCGCATCCCTATCCGCACGCCAAGCTGCCGTATGATCCGCGCGAGCTCGGACCGATCGCGCGCGTGACCACCACGCTGGTCAGCGTCAACATTCCCGTGTCGACGAAGCCGAATACAATGGCAGAGTTGATTGCCGAGGCAAAAACGCGGCCCGGTCAATTCAACTGGGCCACCGTGACCGGCGCGACTGATTTCATCTTCGCCGGCTGGCTCAAGAAAGACGGTCTTTAAATGGCGAAGGTGCCTTATCGCGATCCGGTGTCCGCATTGAACGATCTCACCGAGGGCCGCATCCACGTGTTCTGGTCCGCTTACGCAATCGTGCGGGACAGGCCGACGCCGGCCGGGTGAAGGTGCTGGCGATGTCCAACCGCGAACGCGCGAAGGCGGCGCCGGATATTCCCACGGTCGTCGAAGCTGGAGCGCCGGCGCTGCTGTTCGATGGACTGGTTGGTCTTTATGGTCCGCCCGGTATGCCGCAGGCCGTGCGCGAGCGCATCGCGGCCGACATCCGCGACATTGCCAGCGATCCGGTGATCGTCAGCCGGATGACCGCCACCGGGCAGGCGTTGACGCCGGGCACGCCGGTAGAAATGGCCGCTTCGATCGAGGAGCAGCGCAAGGGCCTGGTCGCCACCGCGCAAATTCTCGGGGTCAAGCCCGCGCAATAGCCTGCCGGGCCGCCGGGGGCCAAGGCTTCCCCTTTGCGGCCCGGGTGCCTATAAAGCTGCCAAATCTTGCCGCGCCGCCAATTTTCGGGCGCGATCATTGGCTTAGACAGGGCGGCGCCATGGCAAAGACCGTTTATGTCCTCAACGGCCCCAACATGAACCTGCTTGGCACCCGCCAGCCGGAAATCTATGGCCGGGACACCATCAAGGACGTCGAAAAGCTCTGCCGCGAGGCTGGCAAGCGGTTCGGCTTCGCGATCGAATTCCACTGCTCCAACCACGAGGGCGAGCTGGTCGACTGGATTCAGGAGGCCGGCGCTAAGAAGGCGGCCGGCGTCGTTATCAACGGCGCCGGCTTCACCACAACGTCTATCGCGATCCACGACGCACTCAAGGCGGTGAAACTGCCGGCGATCGAAGTCCACGTCACCAACATCTTCGCCCGCGAATCCTGGCGCCACGCTTCGGTGATTGCGCCGGTCGCGAAAGCGACGATGGCCGGCTTCGGCATTCACGGTTACGCGCTGGCGATCGAGGCAATGGCGCAATTCACCAAGTCCAAGCGTTGAGCGTGGCGCGCGCGAGCAGGACGATGGCAGAACACAAGCCCGCGCAGAAGCCCGAGGTTGACCGCGAGCTGATCCATGAGCTTGCCAAGCTGCTCGATGAAACCGGCCTTACCGAGATTGAGATCGAGCGCGACGGCACGCGGGTTCGCGTCGCCCGGGGCCGCGAGATAGCTTATATGGCTGGCGCCGCTGGCCACGCCGTGCCGCCGCCACCAGGCGCCGCGCCGGCGCCCGCCGCAACTCCCTTGGCCGATGACGCCAATCATCCTGGCGTCGTGACCTCGCCGATGGTCGGCACCTCCTATCTCGGCCCCTCGCCCGGGGCCAAGCCGTTTGTCGACATCGGCAGCAAGGTCGGCGCAGGCGACACATTGCTGATTATCGAAGCGATGAAGACCATGAATCAAATCCCGGCGCCGCGTTCGGGAACGGTGACAAAAATTCTGATCGAAGACGCGCAGCCGGTCGAATTCGGCGAGCCGCTGATGATCATTGAGTGAACCGCGGGCTCATCCCGGAATGTTCGACAAGATCCTGATCGCAAATCGCGGCGAGATCGCGCTCCGGGTGCTGCGCGCCTGTCAGGAGCTCGGCATTCCGACCGTTGCCGTGCATTCGACCGCGGACGCCAACGCCATGCACGTCCGCCTTGCCGACGAAAGCGTCTGCATCGGCCCGCCACCGGCCAGGGACAGCTATCTCAATATTCCCGCCTTGCTCGCGGCGTGCGAAATCACCGGCGCCGACGCGGTGCATCCGGGTTACGGGTTCCTGTCCGAGAACGCGCGCTTCGCCGAGATTCTCGGCGAGCATCAGATCCACTTCATCGGTCCGCGGCCCGAACACATCCGCCTGATGGGCGACAAGATCGAGGCCAAACGCACCGCCAGACGTCTAGGGATTCCCGTCGTCCCGGGCTCCGAAGGCGGCATCGAAACCGACAAGCAGGGGTTCGCGCTGGCGCGCGAGATTGGCTTTCCGGTGCTGGTCAAGGCCGCGGCCGGCGGCGGCGGCCGCGGCATGAAGGTCGCGCATGGCGAGAACGACCTTGCCACCGCGCTGTCCACCGCACGCGCCGAAGCCAGGGCGGCGTTCGGCGACGACGCGGTCTATCTGGAGAAATATCTGCAGCGGCCGCGTCACATCGAGATTCAGGTGCTCGGCGACGGTAGGGGCGGCGCGATCCATCTCGGCGAGCGCGACTGCTCATTGCAGCGCCGCCATCAAAAGGTGCTGGAAGAAAGCCCCTCACCC
>Ga0190271_10002014_pt1 | contig 12047 bp, 10 predicted proteins | sample Popmic356T_FD_133747 | JGI IMG/M metagenome (GOLD analysis project Ga0190271, IMG submission 133747) | Populus adjacent soil microbial communities from riparian zone of Weber River, Utah, USA - 356 T | ecosystem: Environmental > Terrestrial > Soil > Riparian zone | place: USA: Utah | collected...
GAGATCCTGGAGGGCGTCGAGGGGCTCGTGCACATCTCCGAGCTCGCCCAGCAGCACGTCGAGAACCCGCGCGAGATCGTCCAGCCCGGTGACGACGTGAAGGTCAAGATCCTCGAGATCGACTCCGAGCGGCGCCGCCTCTCGCTCTCGATCAAGCGCGTCGAGGACCAGATCCTGCCGCGCCGCGATCTCAGCGCCGCTGCGACCGGCGATGCCGGCGACATGGACGACATGCCCGAGCTGGGCCTGTCCGAGGACGTCTTCGCCGACGCGCCCGAGGCCGCCGCGCCCGACGAGCCGCTGGCGGAGGCCGTGCTGCCCGACGAGCCGACCGTCGAGGAGTCCGTCGCCGCCGCAGCCGCGGAGGAGCCGGTCGCCGACGCCGAGGAGCCCGTGGCCGAGGCCGAGGAGCCGGTCGCCGTGGCCGAGGAGCCGGTCGCCGAGGCCGAGGAGCCTGCGGCCGAGGAGGCTCCCGCCGAGGAGCCGGCCGCCGAGGAGCCGGCGGCCGAGTCCGAGACCGCCGAGGAAGAGCAGAGCTGAACCGCGCCGCGCCGCCGTTCGTCGGCTTGACGGGCGGCATCGGCGCCGGCAAGTCCGAAGCCCTGGCGGCCCTCGGCCGCCTTGGTGCCGCGACGCTGTCGACCGACGCCGTCGTGCACGAGCTCTACGCCGATCCCGAGGTCCGCGACGCCGTCGTGGACCGCTGGGGGCCGGACGTCGCGCCCGGCGGCACCGTCGACCGGTCCGCGATCGCGAAGCGCGCGTTCGCCGGCGACGAGGAGCGCGGGTTCCTCGAGGGCCTGCTGTGGCCGCGGGTCGGGCGGCGGATCGCCGCCTGGCGCGAGCAGGAGTCCGCGCGCGAACCCGCGCCGCGGGCGCTGGTGATCGAGGTCCCGCTGCTGTTCGAGTCCGGCATGGACCACGGCTTCGACGCGACCATCGCCGTCGTCGCCGACGAGGAGACACGGCGTGAGCGGGCGGCCTCGCGCGGGCATCAGTCCGTCGACGAGCGCACCGCTCGCCAGCTCAGCCAGGAGGAGAAGGCCGGCCGTGCGACGTTCGCGGTCGCGAATTCCGGGACGCTCGACGAGCTCGAGTCGCGTTTGTCTGACGTGCTTGCCAAGCTGGACCCATGAGCGCGCAGGCGCACGCACGGACGCGGGCGGCCGGACCCCGCCGGAGGCCGACGAAGGCCGAGCGGCAGCGCCGCCGCAAGGTCTTCCGCCGTCGCGCGCTGCTGCTGGCGTTCGCCGTCGTCGTCTCGTGCGCCGCGCTGGCGGTGATCGTGCGGCCGTTCGCCGACAAGGCCGTGCAGGAGATCTCGCTCCCGCTGCGCCACGAGGACATCATCCGCCAGCAGGCGGCGCAGAAGGGCCTCGACCCGTCGCTGATCGCGGGCGTCATCTACGTCGAGTCGCGCTTCCGCGACCAGACCTCGCATGCGGGCGCCAAGGGGCTGATGCAGATCCTGCCCTCGACGGCGGACTACATCGCCCGCAAGTCGGGCGGGACGGCGTTCGAGCAGGGCGACCTCGCGAGCCCGCAGATCAACATCTCCTACGGCGCCTGGTACCTGCGCTACCTGCTGCAGCACTACCACGGCAACGAGCTGCTCGCGCTCGCCGCCTACAACGCGGGCGAGGGCAAGGTCGACGAGTGGTACCGACGGGCCTCGGCCCGCGGCGAGGATTTCGAGGTGGCCACGCACATCCCGTTCCCCGAGACGCGTAGCTACGTCGGCTCGGTGCTCGAGGTGCGCGGGCGCTACCGCCAGGAGTACCGGAAGGAGCTTGGACTTGATTCATGAACGCAGGCTGGGCCGCACCGGCCTCAGCGTCTCGGAGATCGGCTACGGCGCCTGGGGCATTGGCGGCGACATGTGGCTCGGCGCGCAGGACGACGAGTCGCTGGCGGCGCTCAACCGCGCGATCGACCTCGGGCTGAACTTCATCGACACCGCGCTCGCCTACGGGCGCGGGCACTCCGAGCAGCTCGTCGGCCAGGTCGTCCGCTCGCGCGAGGAGCGGATCGTCGTCTCGAGCAAGATCCCGCCGAAGAACCTGCGCTGGCCGGCCCCGGACGGGATCGATCCCGACGAGGCCTTCCCGGAGGACTGGGTGCGCAAGTGCACCGAGCGGACGCTCTCCAACCTCGGCATGGACGCGCTCGACATCCAGCAGTTCCACGTCTGGAACGACGACTGGCTCGGCCGCGGCACGTGGCTGCAGGCGATCGAGGCGCTCAAGGACGAGGGCAAGATCCGCTTCTTCGGCGTGTCGATCAACGATCTGCAGCCCGGCAACGCGGTCAAGCTGATCGAGACCGGCGTCGTGGACACCGTCCAGGTCATCTACAACGTCTTCGAGCAGGCCCCGGAGGACGAGCTGTTCGCCGCCTGCGAGGCCTACGACGTCGGCGTGATCGCTCGCGTCCCGTTCGACGAGGGCAGCCTGACCGGGCGGATAACGCCGGACTCGACGTTCCCGGACGGCGACTTCCGCCACGAGTACTTCTCCGGCGAGCGCGCGCTGGAGAACGTCGACGCGCGCGTGCAGGCGATCGTCGACGACCTCGGGATCGATCGCGAGGAGCTGCCCGAGGTCGCGCTGCGGTACGTGCTCAGCCGGCCCGAGGTCTCGACCGCGATCCCCGGCATGCGGACCGTGCGCAACGTGGAGCGCAACTGCGCGGTCGGCGACGGGGCGGGCCTGCCCGAGGAGCGCGCCTCAGCCTTGAAGGCGCACCGCTGGGATCTCGCCGGCCGCGTCTGAGGCGCCGAGCAGCCGGTCCGCGATCGCGGACCGGCCGAAGCCGCGCAGCGCCTCGATGTCGCCGCGCTCGACGGGCGCGCGCGGCGAGGCGGCGAGCTGCGCGGTGAAGCGCTCGCGCGCCTGCGGCTGTGCGCCGGGGCCGGAGAGGCGGTAGCGGGGCGGGAGCAGCGGGCCGAACATGAGCGGCTCGCAGAGCTCGTCCCAGTCCAACGGCTCGGGCGCGACGCCGAGCTCCTCCGAGAGCGTGAGGGCGAGCGCGTTGTGGGCGTCCAGCGGCGGCCGCGGGCGAGCCATGACCTGCCGGATCTCGGCATCGGCGGGCAGCGCGACCTCGCCGCTCCAGACCGCGACGATCCAGCGCGCCTGCAGCTCGAGCAGCGGGAAGTACGGGCCCTGGGCGAGGAACTGGCCGATCACGCCGAGGCCGGGGACGTCGGGGTGGAAGGTGCGCTGGTAGAGGTCAGGACCGTCGCCGAGCAGGGCCGCGACCTCGCCCGGGAGGTAGGGGAGGTCGAGGTCGTAGCCGGTCGCGCAGACGATCGCCTCGACGGCCTTCGACGTGCCGTCCGCGAAGATGACCGTGGTCCCTTCGACCGCGGCGATCTGCGGGCGGCAGGCGATGCTGCCGTCGCGGACCTGCGTGAGGTAGTCCTGGCACAGCGACAGGCCGGCCACGAGCAGGTCCTCGCTCGGCGCGGGCGCGCCGAAGTCGACCGGATTGCCCGCGACGCGCAGGATCCGCTCGCGCTGGCGCGCCGCCCACTCGGAGGGCGCGAGCCGGCGCCGCTCGAGCGCGCCGAAGAGCGTGTACCACTGCCAGTCGGAGGAGACGCCGCCGAGGTTCTTCTGGATCACGTAGCGCGGCTTGCGGAAGGCGGAGGAGACCGGGGCGTGCGGCGCGAGGTCTGAGGCGATCTCCAGCCCGCTGATGCCGTTCCCGTAGACGAGCGTGCGGCGATCGCGGAACGCCTCGGCGCCCGGGTAGTCGAAGGCGTGCAGCAGCTCACCGCGGAAGCCGCCGACGGCGTCGGGGAGCCTCGGCCGCCGGAAGCGTCCCGAGGCCACCACGACCGCGTCGAACGGCTCCCCGTCCACGGTCCAGCCCGGTCGGACCGCTGCGACCGGCGTGCCGAAGCGGATGCGCTCGTCGACCCCGAACGCGCTCGCGTAGGTCGCGAGGTAGGCGTGGATCTGCTCGGCCGCCGGGTGCAGCGCGTGCTCGGCCGGCGCCGGGAAGTCCGAGAACGCGGTCATCGCGCGGCTCGTGTTGGTGTGCATGCCCGGCCACACCCCGCTGTGGGCCGAGGTCGCGTGCCACTGGCCGCCGAGCTCCTCGCTCGCCTCGAACACGCTCACGTCGAAGCCCGCCTCCAGTGCGTGCTTGGCGGCCACGAGGCCCGAGGGGCCCGCGCCGACGACCGCGATCCGTGCGCCCTCGGGCAGCCTCACCGGCGCGACACTAACCCGCGACGCCTCGCCGCGCGAGCGTCAACGACGGGTGTCGATGGCGTTTCGACGGGAGGTGTCAGGGAATAACCCGCCCGAACGCTGAGCCATGTAGATGGGAGCTGACCATGGGCGACGAGCTCGACCGAGTAGCTGAGAACCAGGATCTTGAAGCGGTCTCGATGGACGAGATCGAGGCGGAGGGCGCCACCGCGCTGCCCAACAAGGAAGTGATGTCGCTGCTCAACGTCGACGCGAACGTCGACCTCGGGCTCGATCTCGCGGCTCCCGTGGACCTCGCCGTCGCGGCGAACCTCAACATCGCCGCGCCGATCGAGGCCGCGGCGAGCGCGAACATCCTCAGCGACAACGCCGAGGCCGTCGCCGTCTCCCAGCAGCACGGCACGATCGACCAGGGCATCAGCGGCAGCGCCGAGGCGACGGCGCCGCAGACCGCCACGATCGACCAGAGCAACGACGTGGTCGACGCGGGCTCGAGCGCTCCCGCGGCCGGCACCGCTCCGGCGGCCGGCGGCGTGACCGACGGCGCGACGGGCGCGGTCGGCGGCGTGGTGGACGGCGCCACGGGTGCGGTTCCGGGTGTCGTGGACGGCGCGACCGGCGCGGTTCCCGGCACCGTGGACGGCGCCACGGGCGCGGTCGACGGCGTGGTGGACGGCGCCACGGGCGCGCTCCCGGGCACCGTGGACGGCGCGACCGGCGCGGTCGGCGGCGTGGTCGACGGCGCCACGGGCGGCACCACCGGCGGTGTCACCGACGGCGCGACCGGCGCGGTGGACGGCGCCACGGGCGCGGTCCCGGGTGCCGTGGACGATGCAACCGGCGCGATCCCGGGCGCCGTGGACGGCGCGACGGGCGCGGTCGACGGCGCGACCGGCTCGCTTCCGGACGTCGGCGGCTCCGTCGACGGCGTCACCGGCGGCGTCGACTCGCTGCTGTCGGGCGGCAGCCTGCTCGACGCGAACATCGACATCAACGCGGACGCGGACCTCACGGCCCCGGTCGCGGGTGCGGTGGCGGCCAACGCCAACATCGCCGCGCCGATCAACGCCTCCGTGGCCGCGAACATCGGCTCCGACGGCGCGGTCGCGCAGTCGCTGGCCGACCAGCAGGTCGACATCCACCAGAACCTCGACGACGTCTCTGCGGAGGCCACCGCCGAGCAGAACGCCGACATCAAGCAGTAGCCCGATCGTCGTCGGAAGCTCATGAGCGCGACCGCCGATCGGCCCGCAGCGCGTGCCGCATCGGCGCCCTCGGACCCTCCCCGCGCCCTCGCGCGCGCGGAGGGTCTCGAGTTGCTGGGGGAGGTCAGCGGGTCCGGCTACAAGGCAGGCTCGCGGCTCGCCCGCCGCGCCGACGGGCAGATGGTCCAGCTCGGGCCGCTCATGTACGGGCTGCTCGAGGTGGTCGACGGCGCGCGCGACCTCGACGCGCTCGCCGCCGCGATGTCGGAGCGGATCGGCCGCAGGCTCGGCCCGGAGCACGTCGCCAAGATCGGCGGGCGGCTCGCCGCGCAGGGCCTGCTGGCGGGCTACGAGGACAAGGCTCCGCCGCGGTCGAACCCGCTGCTGTCGCTGCGCTGGAAGGTCCTCTTCACCGATCCGAAGGTCACCCGGGCCATCACGCGCCCGTTCGAGCTGCTGTTCCGCCCGTGGATGCTGCTGCCCGCCCTGCTCGGCTTCCTGGTCGTCTGCTGGTTCGTGCTCATCCACAAGGGCGTGGCCGCGGCGACCGCCGACGCCTTCAGCCGGCCCGAGCTCCTACTGCTCGTGCTCGGCCTGACGGTCGCCTCGGCGGCGTTCCACGAGATCGGCCACGCGGCGGCCTGCCGCTACGGCGGCGGCAAGCCCGGCGGCATGGGCGCCGGCATCTACCTCGTCTGGCCCGCGTTCTACACGGACGTCACCGACTCCTACCGGCTGCCGCGGCGCTCCCGCCTGCGCACCGACCTCGGCGGCATCTACTTCAACGCCTTCGTCGCCGTGCTCACGCTCGGCATCTGGCTCGCGACCGGCATCGAGGCGCTGCTGCTCCTGATCGCCGTCCAGATGCTCGAGATCGTCAAGAACCTCTCACCGGTGATCCGCGCGGACGGCTACCACATCCTCTCCGACGCGACCGGCGTCCCGGACCTCTACGCGCACATGGGCCCGACGCTCAAGCGCCTGCTGCCGTGGAAGCGCCACGAGCCGTCGGCGCTGAAGGGCTGGGCGCGCGTGTTCGTGACGGGCTGGGTGCTGATCATCGTCCCGATCCTGCTCGGGATGGCCTTCAGCGCCATCCTGCTGTTCCCCAAGCTCGCCGCCTCCGCGTGGGAGAGCGGCTCCGGCCTGATCTCGCAGATGGGCGACCAGGACGCGCTCGGCGTGGCGACCGGGATCTTCCGGCTGGTCGCGCTCGCGCTCCCGGTCATGGGCGTCACGCTGATCATGCAGCGGCTCGTCTCCTCGACGGGCAAGAAGGCCTGGGGCTGGAGCGACGGGCAGCCGCCGCGCCAGGCGCTCGTGCTCACCGGGACCGCCGCGCTGGTGGCGGTGCTCGCCTGGAGCTGGTGGCCGTCGGGCCAGTATCAGCCGGTGCGCCCGACCGACGACGGCACGCTCGTGGGCGCCTTCCGCACCGCGAGCGCCCCGGTCGCGGCCGCGCGGCCGGCCGGCGTGGCCGCGCCGGCGCCGCTCGCGCCGGGTCGCCATCTCGCGGTCGCCCTGGTCCCGCGGGGAGGTGCCACCGACGAGCATCCGGCGTTGTACGTCGTCAACGGCGGCGACAAGAACGACGAGCCGACGATCCTCGTCAGCCCCAAGGCGCCCGACGCGAGCAAGGCGCCGGCCCTCGACGGCCCAGCCGGCAGCCCGGCCGGGGCGCTCGCCGCGCCCGAGCAGGAGGGAGCGGCGCCCGCGGCCGGCTCGTCCGACGCGCCGTCGACGACCGGGCCGGCCACCCAGCTCCCGTTCACGCTCCCGGATGAGCCCGGCGAGGGCGACTCGCAGGCGCTCGCGACCAACACCACCGACGGCGGGATCGTCTACGACGTCGCGTACTCGCTGGTCACGGTCAAGGACGGCGCCGAGGTCACGAACGAGAACTCCGCCTACGCACTGGCCAGCTGCGAGGCCTGCACGACGCTGGCGGTGTCCTTCCAGCTCGTGCTCGTCGTCGGCCAGAGCGACAAGATCATGCCGATCAACGTCGCCGAGGCGCTCAACCTGAACTGCCCCGAGTGCATCACGACGGCGATCGCGAAGCAGATCGTGATCTCGGTGAAGTCCGCGCCCTCGGAGGAGCTGCTGCGCCGGCTGACCGAGGAGCTGCAGAAGCTCGACGCGATCGACACCTCAGACCCGCCCGCCGAGGTCCTCAACCAGGTCAACGCGGTCAGCGACGCGATCAACAAGGCGCTCGACGAGAGCGGCATCACCTACCCGAAGGCGACCGCCACCCCCACACCGTCGGCGAGCCCGGACAAGACCGCCACGCCGGAGGCGAGCGCGACGCCGCAGGCCTCGTCGACTCCCACGCCGACGCCGACGCCCACCGAGACGCCGACACCGACGCCGACGGCCACCGAGACGCCGGTCCCGACCGCGACGCCGGCCGAGACGGCGACCCCGGCCCCGACGCCCTAGTCGTCGAGCCGGAAGCCGATCTTCAAGGTCGCCTGGTAGTGGGCCACCTTGCCGTCGGCGACGTGGCCGCGGACGGAGACGACCTCGAACCAGTCGACGTTGCGCAGGGTCTCCGACGCCTTCGCGACGGCGCGGTCGATCGCCTCGGTCACGCCCGCGGGCGAGGAGCCGGTGATCTCGACGGACTTGTACACGTGATCGCTCATCGCCCGAGTATCCCGCGCCGAGTAGTTCCGGGGAGTCCCGGGTACCGGCGTCCCCGTGGACGATCACGGGCAGCCCAGGTCCTATCTGGACGCCGAAGAGGGCGTCGACGTCATCAGCTCCGACGGCCAGGTCGTCGGCAAGCTCGAGCACGTGCTCGCCGACGATCAGAGCGACATCTTCGACGGGATCGTGGTCGACACCTCGGCCGGCCCCGGCGGGCACCGCTTCGTCGACTCGCCCGACGTGGACGGGTTCTTCGAGCGGGCGGTGGTCTTGAAGCTCTCGGGCACGGACGCGGAGCAGCTCCACGAGCCCAGCGACAACCCCGCGGTGATGCAGCACGGCGGCGAGGAGGACTCCGAGAGTCCGCTCGCGCAGAAGCTCCGGCGGGCCTGGGACCTGATCTCCGGGCGCTACTGAGCGTCAGCCGACGCGCAGCGGGACCGCGTGCGGGAGGTCGGCCGAGGAGCGGCCGATCCGCAGCACATGCTCACCGGCGTCGATCCGCCAGCCGCCCGTCGTGCGGCGGGTCTCGTCGGAGCGGATCATGGGGGAGACGGCGGCGCGCGGGAGCAGGGACTCCCAGCTCGGGTCGCCCGGGTCCCAGTAGGCGAACGCCCGGTCGGTGAGCTCGAGCGCCACCGTGGCGGTCTCGCCCGGGGCGAGGTGGACCTTCGCGAAGGCGCGCAGCTCCCGCGGCGGGCGGACGAGCTCGCCCGGCGGCGGCTCGACGTAGAGCTGGACGACCTCGGACCCGGCGCGGCCGGACGTATTGGCGACGTCGACCTCGACGGTGAGCGTCGCGCCGGGCGCGAACGTCTCCGCGGAGACGCGCGGGGCGCCGATCTCGAAGGACGCGTAGGAGAGGCCGTGGCCGAACGGGAAGCGCACCGGCAGCGCGCGGGCGTCGTACCAGCGGTAGCCCATCAGCACGCCCTCGCCGTAGCGGACCTCGCCGTTCTCGCCCGGGAAGTTGCCGTACGAGGGGTTGTGCTCGACGCGCATCGGCTGCGTCGTCGGCAGGCGGCCGCCGGGGTCCGCGTCGCCGAAGAGGACGTCGGCGAGCGCGCCGGCCATCTCCTGGCCGCCGAACCACGAGATCAGCACCGCGCGGGCGCGGTCGGCCCAGGGCATCGTGACGGGAGAGGCAGCGTTGACGACCACGATCGTGTCGGGATTGGCGTCCAGCACGGCCTCGATCAGGGCGTCCTGGTCGCCGGGGAGGTCCATCGAGGCGCGGTCCTGGCCCTCGCTCTCCCACTCGTCGGTGGTGCCGACCACGAGCACGGCCGCCTCACATGCCGCGGCGGCGGCCGCGGCCCGAGCGATCAGGTCGTCCGGCGCCGGCGGTCGCAGGCCGATCACGGCGCCGTGCAGCGTTCCCGGGGCGCCCTCGCTCGTGCCCTCGACGCGCAGCTCGACCGGCTCGCCCGCGGGCAGGTCCACCTGGGCCGCGATCTCCTCGCTGACGAGGCCGATCATCGACTCGCCGCGCGGGGGCGGGTCCGAGACGCCGTCGAGCACGACCTCGCCGCCGACGAACAGCCGGCAGCGCCCGGCCTGGCGCAGCGTGAACGTGTGCTCGCCGGATTCGGACGGCGTGAACAGCGCGCGCGCCGTGAAGCGGCTCTCGTCGCGGCCGATCGGGGCGTCGAAGAGCAGCAGGCCGGTGTCGCGCTCGGAGACGTGATCGGAGCCCTCGACCTCGATCCGCCAGCCGGCGCGCAGCTCGGGTGCCGTGCGGTCGATGTCGCAGCCGCGCTCGAAGCGCACGTCGGCCTCCGGCAGGCGCTCGCGGAGCGCCTGCAACGGGGTGACGGAGTAGTGCGCGCGCAGCTTGGCCGAGCCGCCGCCCATGACCTGGGCGCGGTCGGCGCCGGGGCCGATCACGGCCAGCGACGCGAGACCGCGGCCGAGCGGCAGCGGGCCGTCGTTGCGCAGCAGCACGAAGCTGTCGGCCGCCGCCTCGCGCGCCAGTGCGCGGTGCTCGGGGAGATCCTCGGAGCGCTCCGGCGCGCCGGGGTCGTCGTCGAGCGCGCCGACGCGGTCGAGCGCGCCGAGCAGGCGGCGCACGCAGGCGTCGACGAGCGCCTCGTCCACGGCGCCCGCGCGGACCGCGTCGGCCAGCGCCGGGCCGTAGACGCGCGCGGGCCCGGGCATCTCGAGATCGAGCCCCGCGCGCGGGGAGGCCTCGGTGGAGGCCAGACCGAACCAGTCGGAGACGACGAAGCCGTCGAAGCCCCACTCGCCGCGCAGCACGCCGCTCAGCAGCGCCTCGTCCTCGGTGCAGTAGCCGCCGTTGAGCCGGTTGTACGCCGTCATCACCCCGAGCGCGCCGCCCTCGCGCACCGCCAGCTCGAAGGGCACGAGGTAGAGCTCGCGCAGCGCGCGCTCGTCGATCACCGAGGACATCGTGTAGCGGTCGAGCTCGGCCTCGTTGCCCGCGAGGTGCTTGGGCGTCGTGGCGACGTCGCGCGACTGCACGCCGCGGACGTACGCCGCGGCGGCGCGGCCGGCCAGCAATGGGTCCTCGGAGAAGCACTCGAAGTTGCGGCCCGCCAGCGGCGAGCGGTGCAGGTTCAGCGTCGGCGCGAGCAGGATCCGGCAGCCCTTCGTGAGCGCCTCCTCGCCGAGCAGCGCGCCGAGCCGCTCGATCAGGCCCGGGTTCCAGGTCGCCCCGAGCGCGGAGCCGCACGGGATGCAGACCGCGGTCGCGTCGCCCGCGCCGAGCACCGAGGAGCCGCGGGCGCCGTTCGGGCCGTCGGTCATCCGCACGCCCGGGATGCCGGCGCGCTCGACGGCGGCGGTCGCCCAGTTGTCCGCGCCCGCCGTCAGCGCCGCCTTCTCGTCGAGCGTCAGGGAGGCGATCAGGGCGTCGAGGTCGCGGCTCACTGCGGCCTTCGCGGCGGCCGCGGGCGGCGGCGATCGGGGCCGAGCCCGAGCGTGCGGGGGTGCGGGTCCTCGGGCGGCTTTCCGTTGCCCGACTCCGGCCCGGGCTCGCGCCCCTCGCGGCGCGCGGCCGCCTCCTCGCGATCGCGGTCCTCCGCGCGCCCGATCGCCCAGAACATCATCGAGACGGCGCCGACGGCGGCGATGCCGATCAGTGCGATCGCGATCGCCGTGAGCGCCGTGGAGTCGCCGGCGGCCAGGGCGAGGATGCCTCCCACCGCCGCGAGCGCGATCAATGCTCCACCGGCGAGCTTCACGGTCCGAGCATCGCACACGTCCGCGTCCCGGCGCGCGCACGCGCGGGGCCGGTTGACCCTCTCCCGGGGCGGCGGCACACTGGTGCCCGTGAGCGCAAGGGCCCGCAGGGTGGCCGGATGGGGGCTGGTGCTGCTCGCGCTGGCCAACGCGGCCGTGGTCGTGAGCCTCTGGCTGGCCGCCGGCGGGCCCGCCGACATCCACGATCTCTCGAGCGCGCTGACCTCGGCCGGGCGCGTCGCCGGGCTGCTCGGCGCCTACCTCGTGCTCGTCGAGCTGCTGCTGCTCGCCCGCATCCCGCTGCTGGAGCGGCTCTACGGCTTCGAGCGGCTCGCGGTCGCCCACCGCATCAACGGCCGCGTCGCGATCTCGCTGCTGCTCGCCCACGCCGCGCTGATCACCGCCGGCTACACGACCGGCGACCGGATCAGCCTGACGGGCGAGGTCGAGCGCCTGCTGACGGGGTATCCGGGCGTGATCACCGCGATCGCGGGCCTCGCGCTGCTGGTCGCCGTCGCGATCACGTCCGCGGTCGCCGTCCGGCGGCGGCTGCGCTACGAGACGTGGCACTTCGTGCATCTCTACGCGTACCTCGGCGTCGCGCTCGCGTTCAGCCACCAGCTCGCCACCGGCACCGACTTCCTGGCCCGCCCGGCCGCCCGCGCGTACTGGACCGCGCTCTACGTGGTCACGCTCGGCGCGCTCGTGATCTTCCGGATCCTGCTGCCGCCCGCGCGCAGCCTGCTCCTGCACCGCCTGCGCGTCGAGC
>Ga0190271_10002015_pt1 | contig 12042 bp, 12 predicted proteins | sample Popmic356T_FD_133747 | JGI IMG/M metagenome (GOLD analysis project Ga0190271, IMG submission 133747) | Populus adjacent soil microbial communities from riparian zone of Weber River, Utah, USA - 356 T | ecosystem: Environmental > Terrestrial > Soil > Riparian zone | place: USA: Utah | collected...
GCACAACCTGCACATCTTCGGCGGCTTCGTGTTCAACGACGACCTGCGGGTGGAGTCCGGACGCTGTGTCGTCATGCACAACAAGGTGACCCAGGGCAGCTGGACCTCCATCCGCAACAAGGGTCGAGATGGGTACCAGTGGTGGGTCCTCACCGGGCATGATGCGGCACAGGAGTTCGCTGGTGACCTGCACCAGAACGCCACGTCGCTGGCCGCGGACTTCGCCTACCCGTTGCCCGACCTGGTCGCAGCAACGGCTCCCAGCGACGTGCAGCGCTGGGTGATCCGTGACCGCAAGCCGCTCAAGCAGTGGTCCCAAGGGCGTGCCACCCTCATCGGTGACGCGGCCCACCCCACCTCGCCCTACGCCGCCTACGGCGCAGGCATGGCCACCGAGGACGGCTATTTCCTCGGGCGTCGGCTGGCCGGGGTCGACCTCAAGGACCCGGTCGCGGTCCGTGAGGCCCTCCAACAGTTCGAGACCCCGCGCAAGCCTCACACCAGCCGCCAGTCGCAGCAGGCCTACATCCTCGGGCAGGTCTTCCACCACGCTCCCGCCGTCCTGCGCCCGGTGCGGGACCTCGTCTTCGACCACACGCCGATCCTGCAGAAGGTCGTCGGCGACGCCACTCCCGGCGAGATCTTGAAGCAGATCAACGAGATCGATCGGGCAGAGGAACAGTTCCGAGCACTCCATCACTGAGATCCCCACGTCTCGTCCCGAGACACCACTCCCACAACGGCAAGGACACCAGCATGAGCAATCGCCTGATCACCCACCTGCGCCACGTCGACTTCGCCGTGCCCGACTACGACACCCAGGTTGAGTTCTACAAGAACACCTGGGGTCTGACCCAGGTCGACTCCGACACCGGCATGTCGTTCTTCGCGGCCGAGGGTTCTCCGGAGCAGTACGTCATCCGCCTGCGCAAGGACACCGACAAGCGCTTGGACCTCCTCGCCTTCGGCGCCGAGAGCGCCACCGACGTCGACACCCTGGCCGCCCGCCTGATCGAGGCCGGTGTGCAGATCGTCAGTGAGCCCGACAAGCTGCAGACCCCCGGTGGCGGTTATGGGTTCCGGTTCTTCGACATCGACGGACGCGTGGTCGAGGTGTCTTCGGACGTTGCCGCACGTCAGCACCGCAAGGTCGAGGAGCGCGAGGCGATCCCGGTGCGGCTCGCCCACGCCGTCATCAACTCGCCCGACCCGCTGCGCACACGCGGCTTCTACGAGCAGCAGCTCGGGTTCGACCTCTCCGACACGCTCGCCCACCCACACGCCGGCGAAATGATGTACTTCATGCGCTGCAACCCCTACCACCACAACCTGGCCATCACCCGCGCCCCGCACGTCTCCCTGCACCACGCGTCATTCGAGATGCGCGGCATCGAGGAGTGGATGCGCGGGTCCGGGCGAGCGATGCGCGCAGGCGCTGAGAAGGTGTGGGGACCGGGCCGCCACATGGCCGGTGACAACCTGTTCATGTACTTCCTCGACCCGCACGGCAACGGCCACGAGTACACCTACGGCGTCGAGACCCTCGACGAGGACACCTGGCACCCGCACGTCTACGACATCAGCCAGCCCGAGAACCAAGACCAGTGGGGCACGGCTGACCCGATGGGCGAGCTGATCGCCAAGAAGCTGTTCAACACCCCCGACCCCCTCTTCGCCGCGCCGCCCGTCTGACACACCTTGCGACCCGCGCGCCTGTCAGGGACCCGACGAGCGCCTCAGTCCGACGAACTCTGCAAAGGAATCTCCCATGTTCGAGTACTTTCCCGGGAACTACGTCTGGAACCTGGGGGTCGTCGCGGCCCTCAACAGCGGTGGATTGATCGACGAGGTTGACCGTGCCTGTCGTCCGATCAAGGAGGCGGCTTCTGCAGGCAGCGATATCGGCACCGGCGACTTCCTAGCTGCCTGGACCCGTGTGGTCGACGACCTGGACTCTCAGGCGAGACAGGACGAGGCAGCCGGACATCAGCGGACGGCGGGGCAGAAGTACCTGCGCGCGGCGAACTACCTAGTGAACGCCGAGCGGATGCAGGCCGCGCACGACCCGGATCGCAACGACGTCTACCGGCGCTGTCTGGACCTGATGGGCAAGACCTTCGAGCTGTTGGACCCGACCACCACCCGGGTGTCCGTCCCGTTCGAGGGCACCATGTTGCCGGCGTACTTCACCAACGCCTCGACCGACGGTGAGCCCCGCCCGTGCATGGTGATGTGGAACGGATTGGACTCCACCAAGGAGCACATGTACGCCTCGCAGTACGGGGCTGAGCTGGCTGCGCGCGGGATCTCCACGCTGATGGTCGACTGCCCAGGTAGCGGTGAGGCGCTTCGCCTGCAGGGGCTCACCGCCCGGGTAGAGACCGAGGTCTGGGCCGCTGCCTGCGTCGACTACCTGGAGAGCCGCGACGACATCGCCGACGAGAAGATCGGGATCATCGGCTGGTCCCTCGGGGGGTACTACGCCCCCCGTGCCGCGGCCTTCGAGAAGCGACTCGCACTGTGCGTTGCCTGGGGTGCGAACCACAACTGGGGTGCGGTGCAGAAGCGGCGGCTCGACCGTGAAGGGGAGAACCCGGTCCCGCACTACTGGGACCACGTGCTCTGGGTCTGGGGTGAGTCGGACGTGGACGCGTTCATCAAGATGGCGGAGGACGTGCACCTCGACGGAGTCGTGGAGCAGATCACCGTCCCGTTCCTCATCGTGCACGGCCAGAACGATCGACAGATCCCGGTCGAGTACGCCCACCGTTCCTACGAGCAAGCCACGAGCAGCCCCAAGCGTGAGCTGCGCGTCTTCGAGGCCGAGGAAGGCGGCGCGGAGCACGTGGGGCTCGACCACCTCCCCTATGTCAGCACCTACGTTGCCGACTGGGTGGCCGACACGTTTCGAGAGCTGTAATGGTTCTCATCCTCGACCGCTCCGATCCAGCCGGTGCCATCGCGGCGGCGGCACAACGGGTGTCGAACCGGGGTCGCTGGGGTGCCGATGACGTGCTCGGCACCATGAACCACCTCGACGAGGCGAAGCGGGCAGAAGGAGCGCGCCTGGTACGACGTGGTGTGGCGTTCTCCCTGGCCCAGAGCTTCGACGAGCACGGCCCTCAGAAGGGGTGGCGACGCCGGACCAACCCCGTCCACACGATGCTGTCCAGCGGCCTCGATGCCGAGTTCGGTCCCGAGGATTTCCCGCACGGCCTCGGCGGCGCCGACGACGTCGTCTTCATGCCCCTCCAGGCATCCACCCAGTGGGACGGTCTGGGCCACATCTTCGACCACGGAATGGCCTACAACGGCCGCCGCGCCTCCCAGGTGGTCACCAGCGACGGCGACCAGCTCACGGGCATCGAGACGGTCGCCTCGCTCATCGCCGGGCGTGGGGTCCTGCTCGACGTCGGCCGCGCACTCGGCACCGACGGCGAGCTTCCTGACGGGTTCGCCATCACCACCCAGCACCTCCAGGCCACCATCGACGCACAGGGGGAGTGCTCACGAGTAGGCCGCGGAGACCTCGTGCTGGTCCGCACTGGTCAGCTCACGCGCGCCCGCCGAGACGGGTGGGGCGACTACGCCGGCGGCCCGGCACCCGGCCTGTCGTTCACCACCGCTGACTGGCTGCGCGGGACCGACATCGCTGGGATCGTCACTGACACTTGGGGTTTCGAGGTCCGGCCGAACGAGTTCGACGTGGCCTTTCAACCGTTGCACCAAGTGGCGATCCCGCACATCGGTCTGTTCATCGGAGAGATGTGGGACCTCGACGTGCTTGCGGACGACTGCGCCGCCGATGGCGTCTACGACTTCTGGCTAACGGCGGCTCCGCTGCCCGTCACGGGCGCCGTGGGTGCGCCGGTCAATCCGATAGCCGTGAAGTGACCCGGCGGGTCGGACGCCGAGGTTGGCCGTCGATCAGCAAGGAGCGTGCGTGAAGCGGCTTGCAGACAAGGTGGTCCTCATCACCGGGACGGCCAGTGGCCAGGGACGAGCGGCCGCCCGACTGTTCGCGGATGAGGGTGCTGTGGTGGTGGGGAGCGATATTGACACCAGGGGGGCTGCAGAGACCCAGGAGATGGTGACGGCGGCTGATGGTCGCATGTCCAGCACGCACCCCCTGGACCTCGGAGACGAAGAAGCTGTCAAGGCCTGGATCGACACTGCGGCCGCCGACCACGGTGGGATCGATGTCCTCTACAACAATGCCGCCGCCACCCGCTTCTCGCCCATCGCCGACACCAGCTACGAAGACTGGTCCTTCACGTTGCGCAACGAGCTTGACATCGTCTTCCTGGCGACTAAGCACACCTGGCCACACCTGGTCGCCCGCGGCGGTGGCAGCATCCTGCTGGTCGGATCCACGGCGGGAATCACCGGGTCGACTACCAACACGAGGATCGCGCACACGGCGGGCAAGGGTGGGGTGGTGGCCATGACCAAGCAGCTCGCTGGCGAGGGAGCCGTGCACGGCATTCGCGCCAACTGCATCAGCCCAGGAATGATCCAGACCCCCGCCAGCGAGGGCACGCTACTCGCGGAGGGACATCCGATGCGCGGGATCGCGCGCGCGATCCCGCTCGGGCGTGTGGGGCGCCCAGAAGAGGTCGCGCGTTGTGCGCTGTTCCTGGCCTCGGACGACGCTTCATACGTCACCGGGGCCAACCTGGTCGTGGACGGCGGTTGGTCTGCCGTCCTTCCGGCCGGCTACTGATGCCCCGGGTCGAACCTCGCTAGGGCGAGCTTCACGTGCTGGCGCAGCCCAGCTTGCGCCGCATAATCTTGCCGGTCGACGTCTGGGGGAGCGAGGGCACGAACTCGACCGATCGGGGCACCTTGTAGGCGGCCAGGTGCTCCCGGGCGAAGGCGATGATCGATTCGGCGGTGGGCTGTGAGTTCGGGCGTGGAACAACGTACGCCCGCGCCAGCTCCCCCTTGACCTCGTCGGCGACTGGTCCCACCGCGACCATCGCCACGTCGGGATGGCCGGCCATGACCCGCTCCAGCTCAGCGGGATAGATGTTGTACCCGCCGGTGATCAGCATGTCCCTTCGACGATCGACGATGAAGTAGTGGCCATCGTCTGTGCTGACCGCTACGTCGCCAGTGTGTAGCCAGCCGTCAGGCTCGACGGCTTCCCGGGTGCCCTATTCCCCGACCTGTTCCCCCGAGGGCGCCAAGCCGCTGACCCGTGCCACCTCCGGCACTGTCACCATCTCTGGACATCAATACGCCGACCTGCCCAGATCTGCCTGGTACGCCTCGACAAGACCCGCCCGGCCCTTGTCCTGCCCCGGAAAGCCGCTCGTGCCACGATGACCAAGGTGACCGTGGCTCCCATCACCAGCACGATCAAGGGCTTGTCCAGCGAGGTCAGGATCGGACCTGAAAATGGCCTGGACCATGACTGCGTGGTCTCCCTGGACAACGTGCTCACGGTCCCGACGGACAGCCTCGGGCGCGTCGTGGGGTATCTCAGTGACGGACAGGAAGCACAGCTGGCGCGCGCTGTTGTCATGGCCTACGACCTCGAGGTATCACTCCTCGAGTGACTCGGCGCAACGACCGCCACTCGGCACAGCCCCCGAGCGCTCAGACGCCAAGACCGGAGAACCAGGCGATCGCTTCGCGGCGTCGCAGCGCGAGCAAGTCCCGGAGCAACCCCAACCACAGCGGCTTCGTGTGCGTCGGACTAGAGGGTGGTGTAGGTCGGCCCATAAGCCCGAAGACGTAGGAGTCGTGTCCGCGGGCGGTCCGTGATCTACGGAACGGTTTGTCGCCGCCGGCTGCGGGCACTGGACCTTTATCCCACCGAGCTCACCGAGCCGGGGGCACTCGTCTACCTGCTGTTTTTCAGCGAGAGGAACACCCATGAGGCTCCTGAACACCGTCACGGCGCTGACTCACACTGCCGTGAGTACGGCCGTCAAGGCGACATTCCATCCCATTGACACCACCTTCGAGGCTGTTGGCCTGGTCAAGGAGACCGCAGGGGTCGGCGTCGGCCTCGTCCGCAACCGGATCAGCGTCGCTCCGCAACAGGAGCAGACTCCGGCCGAGGAGAGCACCGAGCACCAGTCCGCACACCCCCAGACGACCGCGGAGGACGTCATCGACGAGGTGAAGGAGGCAGCAGAGCACGCGTCGGAGCAGGCGGCTGAGGCCGCCAAGGTCGTCACCGCGAAGGCTGCCGAGCAGGCCGAGGTCGTGAAAGACAAGACCGCCGACAAGGCCGACGACGCGAAGGTGACGGCTGATCACGCGACCGAGCAGGCGGCTGACACCGCCAAGGTCGTCACCGCGAAGGCTGCCGAGCAGGCCGAGGTCGAGACGGACAAGGCCGCTGACAAGGCAGATGACGCGAAGCTGCCGGTCCAGGACGAGAAGCCTGAGTCCCTGAAGGAGCCTGCGACTAAGCCTGTGGCCGACAAGCCTGCGGCCAAGAGGACCCCGGCTAAGAAGGCTACGACTGAGCAGCCGGCCACCAAGCCGGTCGACGAAGACCCGCGGGACCACATCCCCGGACCCGACCTCGCGCCGTACATCCCCCCGGCCCTCGATGAGCTTCCCGAGCCGATCGTGATCGTGGCCGAGTAGGCCATGAGCTCCCGCCCGTCGAATTTTCGAGCATCCGCATCAAACGGCCGCCCCATGACCGATGGGTACCGCGCGGTGCAGTTCGGTTGCAGTTGCTGCAGCGCCGAGGGCGTCGTAGCATCTCTCGTTAAGCGCGTATCCGCAGGTGAGAGGGCTGCTGTGGAGGCGTGTGGAGCCCCGCGTTTTACCTCGTAGAGAAGGTCGTCGGTTCGATTCCGACAGGCGGCTCCGAGACACCCTGCCTGACCTGCATCTATGCGGGCTTTTCGGTCCGCCGACCGGAGCTCCCCGGTCGCCGGGTCACCAGTGGGTCACCGGTGAGTCATCAGTGCTGAGCGATTGGCCAGCCGATCTGCTTCGCGGCATAGTTCCCGCTTCGCTCGTCATGTAGGCGGGGACCGTCATCGAGGGCAGGGAGGTCATGGCCGGTGAGTAGTCGCACGGGAGTGGGTGAGGTCGGTGCGATGTGGGTCCGTCCGGTCACCAGCGGTGCATCTGAGCAGTGGCTGGCCGCGGTGTGGGTGCGCGACCTTGACGGCCGCCGCCGTCTAGTCAAGGCGCGCCGGCGACGACGCGATGAGGCTGAGCTGGCGCTGCAGGAGCGGCTGGCAGACAGGCGCCCTCTGGGCTTTCGTGGAGCCGAGCCGAACATGACGGTCCAGGAGTTGGGGGAGTACTGGATGCGGCGGCGCCGCGAGGAGGCACGGGCTCCTTCCGCCGGGGATCGGTGCGTGGAGGACGACGGTCTGGTGTCGTTGCAGACCTTGGCCGGTTACCAGGCCGCGCTGTCGCGGACCATCAACCCTCGCCTGGGTGGGCTTCGGCTGATCGAGGCCAGGACGGGTGTGGTCGATGAGGCACTGACACGAGTGGATCTCAGCGGTCGCACCACTCGGGTGGCCCGCAGTGTGCTCGCTCAGATGTTCGCGATGGCGGTGCGTCACGACGCGTTGACTGCCAACCCGATGCGTGAAGTCCGGCATGTACCTCGGCGACGGCGGGCAGTCCGAGCTCTCACGGTTGAGTAAGCCCGCGCCCTGCTTCGTCTGACGGCATCTCATCAAAACGGTGTTGCTCGCGACGAGCGCGGCCTGTTGATGGGTGGTACCCGGCGAACGCCCGATCTGCACGACGTGGTGCTGGTGCTGCTCGGCACGGGGATGCGCATCGGTGAGGCGTTGGCTCTGGAGTGGGCAGACCTCGACCTGGACGCCGATATTCCGCACGTACGCGTGGCCGCGACCATGGTCGAGCCGCGTCGCGATGCCGCCACCGGGCAGGTGTTCGTAGCCGGGCTGCACCGTCAACCGATGACCAAGACGGGTGCGAACCGCGCTATCGCCTTGCCGGGCGCCGCCGTAGAGATGTTGAACCTGCGCCGCGCAAAGATGGTGGGAGAGCACGATAGGCAGCCCGTCTTCGCCCGCGAGGGCGGAGGCTGGTTGTGGCCGAACAATGTGCGGACCAAGCTGCGCGGCGTGGCCGCGGATACGCCATTGGTCGGAGTCAGCCCACACACGCTACGTCGCACGGTGGGCACCTTGGTCGCTCACAGCGCGGGGCTGGACGCCGCCCGCGACGTTCTAGGCCACCGCGACCCCTCGGTCACCGCACGCCACTACGTCGCCAACACCGGCCGAGTGATCGACGTCCGACACACGCTGGACCCGATCTTCGCCTGACCCTTTCATGGGCTAGGAGGTCGTAGGTCGAGGCAGTCCTATCGGAGGTCGCAATAGGCACACACTCGGTGGCGTGCCTCAAAGCGGGGCGCCCCGCCATCTCGGCGCACCCCCACGTCCGGATCTAATGGCTTCTATCGAGCCTGTTTGACAGGCTCGATTCCGGTAGCGACTAGCAGGTCAGCACTCTTCGGATCTGACGCTTGAGGTCTTTCGGCAGACCGTGCGCCTGCTGGTCGTGAGGAGGCGTAAACCGCTGCTGGGATGTTGTGCCCCGAGAGGTCTGCGGTGAGCACTTGACCATTAGATCGCTGGCTGTCTCCTCCACGCTGCCGAGGTATCTGCAAGGTGCAGACACCGGGACGGGAGAGCCGATGCTGTTCGTGGGAGATGACTGGGCAGAGGGCCATCACGACATCGAGATCGTCGATGACGGGGGGAAGGTGCTGGTCCGGCGGCGGTTGCCCGAGGGCCTCGAGGGAATCACCCGGCTGCATGCGTTGGTCGCGGCGCAGCTGCCTGATGACTGGGTCGATCGCGATCCTGAGGAGGCCGCTGGTTTGGTGAAGGTCGGGATCGAGACCGACCGCGGCTCGTGGGTCGGGTCCTTGGTCGCAGCGGGCTATGAGGTGTTCGCGGTCAACCCGCTCTCGGTGGCCCGCTACCGCGAGCGGCACTCCACCTCGGGAGCCAAATCGGATGCTGCTGACGCGCACCTGTTGGCTGAGATGGTCCGTCTGGACCGGGCCCACCACCGGCCGGTCGCAGAAGACACCGACCTGGGTGAGGCGATCAAGCTGACCGCGCGCACCCACCAGTCGCTGATCTGGGATCGCAGCCGTCATGTCGCCCGGCTGCGCTCGACGTTGCGAGAGTACTTTCCCGCGGCCCTGTTGGCCTTTGAGGACCTGGACGCACCCGATGCACTCGAGCTGCTGGGCAGGGCACCAGAGCCCGACCAGGCCGCCCGGCTCAGCAAGACCGCGATCGGGGCTGCTCTCAAACGTGCCCGCCGGCGTCGCGTCGAGGACCGGGCCCGGCGGTTGCAGAACATCCTGCGCGCACCCGAGCTCAGGCAACCGCCGGCGCTACAGAGCGCCTATGCCGCGGTGGTGGCCAGCGAGGTCGCGATCATCACCGCACTCAACGTGCAGGTCGACCGGCTCGGGGCGGTGGTGGGCGAACATTTTGGCCGGCACCGGGACGCTGAGATCTACCTCAGCCTGCCCGGCCTCGGAGTGATCCTCGGCGCCCGGATCCTGGGCGAGTTCGGCGACGACCCGGACCGCTACGCCGACGCGAAATCACGCAAGAACTACGCCGGCACCTCACCAGTCACCAAAGCTTCTGGCACCAAGAAAGTTGTGCTGGCCCGCTACGCACGCAACCGCAGGCTCGGCGACGCCCTCCAGCAATGGGCCTTCTGCTCACTGCGCGGATCCCCCGGAGCAAAGGCCTACTACCAGCGACTCCGCGACCGCAAGATCGGCCACGAGGCCGCGCTACGACAGCTCGCGAACCGCTTCGTCGGCATCCTGCACGGCTGCCTGAAGACCCACACCACCTACAACGAACACACCGCCTGGGCACACGACTCCACGACCGCCGCTTGACTTTCTAAAACCTGGGATGTCTGCCGAGATCGGGATGGAACGCCTTTCCGAGTCGTGCATCGAGTCCCAGGCGCTCCGAGGGGTCACGCCGGGCTCTGCGCAAGGTACGAACCCTTACGCTGCCCGTGTGCCGAAACTCAGGACGTCGCGATCGATCCTCCTATGGTCAGCGACTATCTGCGTTCTTGTGACGGTCGCGAGCCTGATCGGGCTATTGGGGTCAAGCCCGTACGAGCAAGAGACCAAAAACTGGGCGACACAGGCCAAGGGGCAGGACGTCGGAAACCTTGTCGCGGTCGCGGCGTTGGCCACCAGCGGCTACTACTACTACAAGGGTTCGTTCCGGGCCGCTCTTGTTTGGGTTGGAACGCTGCTGTATTTCCTTTACGCCTACATCGTCTACTCACTCGCTGTGCATTTTAACGACCTGTTCCTTGTCTACGTGGCGGTCTTGGGCACGACGTCGTACGCCTTGGTGTTCACGGTGGACCGCCTTCGCTCCTACAACGTCGAGTTTCCCGGATCTCCAGTGCGAAAACTCGCGGGGTACACGCTCGCGGCCATTGGAGTGTTGTTCGCGCTCCTGTGGCTCAGTGAGGTTGTCCCGGCGGCGATCAGCCGCGAGGTACCGCAAAGTGTGCTCGACGCCGGCCTTTGGGTGAACCCCATTCATGTCATCGACCTTGCGGTTGTGCTTCCAGCGTTCGTGATAACCGGCTACATGACCGTGAGAGGCGACCGGTCGGGGTTGTTCTTCGTTGGACCTTGGCTGGTCTTCTCCGCACTGATGGGGGCGAGCATTGTCGCGGCCATGATCTTGATGAGTGTCGAGGACTTCAGCAACGTCTTGCCCCCAATGGTGATGGTGTCGGCCGTCGTCCTCGCCAGTTTGTACGCTGCTTGGCGGTACCTCCACAGAGTCGAAGATTCTAACGTCACCACTGCCGCCGCAGCGAAGTAGGGCTTACATCGCGCGGTCTGGACGCCCGCTCATGCCTGCGCGCGCTCAGGCGGTCAACGGAGCACCTCAGCTCGTGCTCGTGCTGGTGTCTTGAAGCCGAGGGTCTGTCGAGGTCAATCGTTGAGTTCGCGTGTGATGGCGTCCAAGTCGGTTTGGGGAAGAATGCGGAAGTCGAGTCGTCGAGGCATGTACTGACGCAGCAACCCAGTTGTGTCTCGTTTCTGCCGCGCTGCCGTGTCGCCCCCGCCCGTTCCCAAGGGCGTCGGGCGATCAGGGCGGGCCGCCGGCCTGCCCGGCGTCGTGCACCAGAACCGCGATCTGCACCCGGTTGTTCAGGTCGAGCTTGCTCAGCAGTCGCGAGACATGCGCCTTTACGGTCGCCTCGCTCATGAAGAGCATCGAGGCGATCTCGGCATTGGAGGACCCGGCCCCGACAGCTATCGCGACCTCGCGTTCTCGGTCACTGAGGTCCGCCAACTTGCGCGCGGCCGCTTGCTGGCGCTCTGTGGCTCCGGATAGTGCAAAGTGGCCGAGCAGGGTGCGCGTCACTGACGGGGAGATGATCGCGTCGCCGGCAGCGACCAACCGGATCGCGGTCAGGATGTCCCCCGGCGGGGTGTCCTTGACCAGGAAGCCGCTGGCCCCGGCACGCAGCGCGGCCACCACATGCTCATCGGCTTGGAAGGTTGTGAGCACGACCACCTGCGGGGGCGTGTGGAGGGCTCGCAGGGCCGCGGTCGCTGTGATCCCGTCCACGCGCGGCATCCGGATGTCCATGAGCACGACATCGGGACGGTGCTGCTGCACAGCCGCGACCGCGTCGGCGCCATCGTCTGCCTCGCCCACGATGTCGATGTCGTCGGCGGAGGAAAGGATCAGCCGCAGTCCTGCGCGCACCAACGCGTCGTCGTCGACCAGGAGCACTCTCACCGTTGCCATGGGAGATCCGCCTCCACCACAAAGTCGCCAGCTCCGTCTGCACCCAGACTGAGCGTCCCACCAGCCAGCGCGACACGTTCGCGCAACCCCAGCAGTCCCGCTCCCGCGCCTGGCAGGATCGTGGCCGAGCGCGCAGGTACGGGCTGCGGGTTGCGCACGCTGATGTGCAGTCCAGCGATCGGCGCACCGGTCACCCGGACCAGGGCCGGGGTACCGCGTGCGTGCTTGCCAATGTTGGTCA
>Ga0190271_10002016_pt1 | contig 12032 bp, 8 predicted proteins | sample Popmic356T_FD_133747 | JGI IMG/M metagenome (GOLD analysis project Ga0190271, IMG submission 133747) | Populus adjacent soil microbial communities from riparian zone of Weber River, Utah, USA - 356 T | ecosystem: Environmental > Terrestrial > Soil > Riparian zone | place: USA: Utah | collected...
CTGATCGGCTGCTGCGATCGCGTGCTGGTGCTTTATGATGGGGCCATTGTCCGCGAACTCGAGGGCGAGGCGATTACCGTGCAGGCCCTGATCGCCAGTGCGCTGAACATTGAGAACCAGCGAGGCACGGCAGCATGAGGGAATGGCGCTATTGGATCGCCGAGCAGAAGGCCACGTTGATGGCGCTCGGCATCTTCGTCTTGATGTTTGCCATCTACACCCTCAACCATCCCGCCGGCTTCACGGCCAATGTCATTCAAACCGCGGCAAACAAAGGTGTGCTGCTTGCCTTTGTCGCCATGGCCCAGACGCTGGTCGTGCTCACTGCTGGAATCGATCTGTCGATTGGCATGATTTTCATCCTGACGAACTGCCTGGCCTCGTGGCTCGTGGTCGGGACGGCCGTTGAGACCACTCTCGGCGTCGCAGCCGTTCTCGCCTCCGGGCTTGCTTGCGGCATCCTCAACGGCGCGATCGTGATCTATGGCCGACTGCAGCCGATCGTCACGACCATCGCAACGGGGGCGATTTTTTTTGGCCTGGCGCTGCTGTTGCGGCCGTTTCCCGGCGGCTCTGTCAACGAGGATTTGGCGGATGCTTTGACCGGGCGCGTGTTTGGAGTCATTCCGGCAAGCCTCTTGGCGCTGGCGATGGTCGTTCTGGTTATCTGGGTGCCGTTCAGCCGCTCCGTCTACGGACGCGCCGCCTATGCCTCCGGCTCTTCCGAGGTGGCTGCCTACATGTCCGGCATGCCGATCCGGCGCGCCAAGTTCCTTGCCTACACACTCGCCGGGCTGCTCGCCTCGATCGGCGGATTGTTCCTGACCTTCTTCACCTATACGGGCGAAGCGGCCCTCGCCAGCGGCAACGCCTACACGCTCTTTTCGATCGCGGCCGTCGTGCTTGGCGGAGTATCGCTCTTCGGTGGCAAGGGGAGTGCGGTCGGCGCCATATTCGGCGCGCTAGCCTTCCGCACGATCGGCGACCTCCTCTTCGTCTTCGACCTCGATCCGCTTTGGCAACCGCTCTTCCAGGGTGTCGTCCTGCTGATCGCCGTCAGTGTCGGCGCCTTTGCTCTCTTCCGGGTTCGCAATAGACTGGAATGGTTCGGATGAGCGATCTGACCAGCGAGCAAAGGCCTTCACGCCAGATGCCTAGACTTTTCCGACGCTTCGATCCGGCGGTCGCAACCGCCTTCGCCTGCATCGTGCTGTTGCTCGTGTTCGGTAGTTTCTATTCGACCAGCTTCCTGTCGCCGGAATATCTCTTGCAGCAGCTCAAGGTCGCTTCGTTCCTAGGCGTCATCGCTACCGGCATGATGATTGTCATCCTGCTCGGCCAGATCGATCTGTCGGTTCCATGGTCTGTCGCGATGGGGGGCATGATGGCTTGCGCGGCGGCCGCGTTTGGCCCGGTTGGCGCGGCAATGGCTATCCCCTTCGGCATGCTCTGCGGCATGGGGCTCGGCCTGTTGAACGGCGTCGGCGTCGCCTATTTGCGCATTCCCTCGATGATCATCACCCTCGCCACCAACGCGGTCGCCCAAGGCTTGATGGTGGTCTATACGGGCGGCTTCTCGCCACAGGACTCGGCTACTCCAGCAATGCGGTACCTAGCGACCGGCGATCTCATTCCTGGAATTCCGAACGCCGTGATCATCTGGGCTATCGTCGGCGCCGCTGCGGTCTTCGCCTTGGGGCGCACCACGTTTGGGCGCTCCGTATACGCCATTGGCAACCGCGAGCGCGCTGCCTATCTTTCCGGTGTCGACACCCGGCGCGTTGTGCTGATCGCCTTCGTCATCTCGGGCGGACTGAGCGCTCTCGGTGGCGTTCTTCTCGCGGGCTATGCCTCCAAGGCAGCGCAATCCATGGGCGACGCCTATCTGCTGCCCTCGATTGCGGCGGTGGTTCTGGGGGGCACTTCAATCCTGGGCGGTCGAGGCAGTTACCTCGGCACGGTTGCGGGTGTCATTCTGATCACGCTCCTGCAGTCGATCCTCTCGGTGATGCAAATGCCGGAGGCCGGGCGACAGATTACCTACGGTCTGGTGATCGTGCTGATGCTGCTTCTGTATGGCCGAACGCCGGCAAGCCGCTGACGGCATTCAGGAGGGTAGAGCGAGCCCCTCGCTTGTCGCGGTAGATAGAGCGGTCTGGTCCCCGCTGCACGCCTGATGCCGATCGGTGGCGAGACCACGCGCTATCCTCCACCCTGCGGATTTCGTATATCCGAGATGGCGGAAAGACCTTTTGCACCCTCACGGCTGCCGGTGGCCGCGACCGCCTCAAACACCCGCTCGGCGTCACCCAGGCGTCCGAGGTTGAGATAGGCGTAGCCGCGCAAGACCATCAGGTCTATTTGCTCCGGCGCGATGCGTGCCCGTTCATCCAGCGCCAGCAAGGATTCGACATAGCGGCCCCCATCGAATGCCTCCGTGGCCTGGTTGGCTAGTATTGCGGTCCGCAGTTCGGTGGTGCGCTGCCTGTCCTGAGGTGCCTTGGTTGCTGCGACGGCTGCTTCACGCGCCAGTCCGGCGCGCAGATAGGCAAGGCTTTGACCATAGGCGGCATCCGTTCGGATCTTCGCCGACCCACTTCTTAGGGCAACTTCGAAGGCAGGCGCCGCTTCGAGAGGCCGGTTCATGTTCATAAGGCACCACCCCCGATCAAGCGCGGCCTGCGGTGACAACGAACCCGGCGGTATGGTCGACCGGCAGCCACGTGCGGGGGCGGTTCCCGAGCGCGCCTGCCTGGCAGGCCGAACTTCTGTTGGGCTCACCGGAGCGGGTGCCGCCTGAGGAGTGACCGGAAGCGTTGCGCCCGCACCATTCGGAAAAATCGCTTCGCCTGTCTGAGCGGGCATGGCGGGCACCGGCGACAGAGGTGAAACCGGTGTGGCCGAATAGGGCGTTACCAGACTTGATGGCGGCAAGTTCGTATCTGAGCCCGCCGGCACTGTTGCCCGAGGCGGCAGGGTGACGTTCGGGATAGCAGCAGGCGTTCCAGGCGGGTTGGTGGATGTCATGCCCAGCTGTGCAATGCGCTCGGACCGCCCCTGCCACGCAGCCTGGATATCCCTGACCCCCACACGGTCGCCGAGGCGAGCCCGCGTCAGCACCAGCCCGTAGGCCGAAGGCTCGTCGTCAGGTTTCCAGCTCAGCGCCGTCGAGAACCATTGGGCTGCGGTTTGAAATTGGTTCAGAGCGAGCGCATACCAGCCCAGTTGCTGCGCATTTACAACATCGCGGGCCTCGTAGATGACCGGCACGATGCGTTGAAGAATCTCCGACGCAATGGGCGTCTGCGTTTCCATTCCGAGCAGACCGGCAGTTGCAGCCAGATAGACGGCCAGAATTTCATCCGAGCCGTCCCGCCATTGATAGAGAACGTCTTCCGCTTCGGAGAAGCGCTTTAGCGCGACGAGGGAAAGCGCCAGGCCCTGCGAAGATTCTGCCGTGTTCTTGGTGTCCCGCGCCTTGCGAAACCATTCTTCCGCGGCCTTGGCATTGTCGCGCCGCAAATAATACCAGCCGAGCAACAACTGGTCTGTTTCCAGGCCACCATCGCGCGCCAGCCTTTCGACTGCCGCGACATCGGCCGGGTCCACGACGAGTTTGGGGTCAGCTCCGCCGGCAGAAACGCCTCTGCGGGCCAGATCGTCGCGTACGGAGGCGAATTCCCCGATGCCATCGGGTCCGGTCTTCTCCCGTGTCAGCAGCTTCTCCAACTCTTCGCGGGGAAGAGCCGACGATGCTTTCTGCATGGTGGCGAGACGCTCGGCGGGGTCCGCACAATTGGCCAGCACATAGTCGTAGGCTTCGATTGCCCGCTGTTGCCGCTCGGTTTGGACGAAGGCATCAGCCACGCGCCAGAGCACATCGATCTCGGCACATGTAAGAAGACTTGGCGTGGCGGACGCCAGGCGTACAACCGTCTGATATTGCTTCAGGTTGGACGCATTTATCAGTTGATCGCGCGATTCCGCCACGGCGAGGCGTTCGAGCAAATCGCTCGGTACTGTCCAGCCCGCTTCCTTCTGCTGCCGGTCGGCAATGGCCTTGCGCAGCTCCCCTAACTTGCCCTCCGAGTAGAGCGTCCACATGCGATCAAGTTCGGTGTCGCCGATCGGCTGCACCGCCAGCGGATCGGCTGGCGGTGTCCATTGCGGATAAAGCGCCTTGAGGCGTGCGATCTCGGCCTGCAAACGCTTTGTATCACCCTTGCTGGCGAAGTATCGAAGAGCCGTCTCGTCGACAGCGGGCTTGCCAGGCGGCGGAGGACTACTCGACGCGGCATTATTCTGGGCGACCTTCTCGTCGGAATTGGATCTAACTGTGCCCTGGGCTTCCGGCCTCCGGATGCCGTTCGCCGGGGTGGCCGCCGGCTGGTGTACAACCGGTATCGGCGGGGCCGACGCCTGTTCGACGACCGGCGTGGAGGGCTCGGTCGGCGCTATACTGTCCAGGAGCCCCATCTGCTGGGCGCCGTAGGCGCCGGCAGCGATGACGGCGCCGAATACGAATATGGGCAGCACTCTCATTGCAAGCACTCCGGATGTTCGGAGTTTGCAAATGACAGTCCAAGTAGATGCAAGGTAGAAGGATAATACAGCGTTGGGGTAAACGTCCGGACGTCCTGTGGAAGCTTCACCCCATCGAGGACGCAGGACATCAACGCCAGGATGATCCTGTATCCCGGATCTGCAAGGTTGGCGTGAACATTCCCGCTTTCAATGTCGATCAACTGGACCGAGCCGTCCGCCCCCGACATCCCCTTGAGAAATGGTCTCAGCAGTTCGGGATCACGATTGCCGTTGCGCATAAGGTAGAGTGGAATGCGCAGCGCGTTGTAGCCGAACTGGTCCGGAAAGCCGGCGGCCGGCTTCGGCCGCGTCGCCACCGAGATCCAGTCCGGTGGCAATTCTTTCGGACCGAGGCGACTTTCCGAGATGAGCGCAATTCCATCATCGGATACGCGCTGCCAGTTTACGTCTGGCACGATGCTCGAAAGAGCGGGAAACGCCTCGAACACCCAGTAGGAAATATTCACCACCGGGGCGTCGGCTCGCTCGTCTTTGTCAAAGCCTTTGACCGCCGGCCTGATAAGCATTCGATTCTGGGTTTCGAAGACGGCTTCCGTTCCAATTGCGCGAGCGATAGTGCCGGCCGCCTCGGTGAAGTCTGTTCGCGACCACGAGGCACCCGCCAGCGCCAGCGCATAGGCGATCAGGAGGTCCCCGTCCGTCGCGTTGTTGACGTCGGAGACATGGGGATCCGCCGCGGGATCCCATTTCCATACCGCCAGCCCATCGTCACGGAGCAGCAACTCCGTGCGGGTGAATGACCATATGAGGTCGAAATCGGACTTCTGGCCGGCCAGATAGGACAGAAGGAGGCCGTAGCCTTGTCCTTCACTGTGACTGATGTTTCCGTTCGCATCGTCAATGACGCGGCCGCTGCTCTCGACGAAGTGCTCCTTATATGCCTGCCAGTCGGCGGCACTGATCGAGGCTTGGGCACTGGCGGACAGCGGATTTGACATCAGCAATCCAAGTTGGACGATCAATACAATAACCTGCCGCCTCATTGTCGCCGCCCAAGTGTCATGAGCAGCCCCGCTGTTGCGAGACCGAGGCAGATGCAGAACAATATCAGCAGAGCGGAATAGGACAGGACATTCGCAGACAGCCAATTCGAGAGAATCAGGCGATAGTTGACCAAGGATGCAGGTTGGGTCTGAACGAAACTGAAGTTGCTGACCGATATGCTCTCCATCTCATTCGTCGCCGCAGCGTAGGTCGTAATGCGCCCGGCCAGTTGAGACCAATTGGCCTGCTCGCTCAACGCCCGCATGCCCTCGTAGAGATTTAGCGGCGTCGGCGCGGTGACAAGTGTCCACGTCCCTTCGCCGCCCAGCCCTGCGCTCTGGGCGACGAGCAAGGTCATGTCGGCGGACGGCATGAATATGCTGTCTTCGCTCGGTGTCACACGGAGTGTCTCAGAGGTGATTTCAAAGTTTCGGTCGAGCCAATCTTCCAGAGCGCTGACTTGGCCGCGCCAGCCGCGACCTGCGAGACGATCACGCCACTCGTCAAAGGTAGCCTCCGTATCGGAGAGCGTTTCAGTATCGCCAGCAACTCCGCCCCACTCGGTGCGGCTCGCTTCCGAAATGCCCAGCGCCGTAAGCAAGACCGAAGATTGCTGTGAGACGGGTCCCACGAATAAAGCATCGCGGTTGCCGACGGTTTCCGCCGATACACTGACATCGACGGGTATCAGGCGGCTGGCAACTGTAGCCATGCGGGCAAGAAAGGTGGCTGCCGCCGACAGGGCTTCCGGCTGACTGTGATCGACCACCAACGGAATGGGAATCCCCAGCCGTCCATAAGGGAAGCCAGTTCCGGCGATGGCCGCGAGGTTGGGACGTTGGCCGATGCGTGCGAACCGCGGCATGACGAACTCGGATGTATCGAACAAGGCAAAGCGGTTGCCGGTGGAGACCGCCCCTGGCACGCACGCTGCGTCGGCCTGCGTCAACAGAACCGCTTCGATTGCGATGATATTGGTCCCCGGCCGAAAATGACGAAGTGTAACGTTGATGGGCAAGTGACGCAGGATTTCGCCGCCACGCGTCGTTATCGGAACGGTGGCGGCAATGTTGCCATTGACGTAAACGTCGATGTGGCTGCCAGGCAGAACCTCCGCCGAGTAGGCTGCGTCCAGAAGAATAGTAGCCTCACCGTACGAGCCCGCATAGAAATCGGACGGTACTCCAACTGCAAAGTCGGCCCTGAATCGTCGGCCCGAGAATTGCTGCGTCTTGGCGCCCATTTCCGAGAATTTGTAGCGTGTCGCAGACAAGAGAAGCGGCACGTCGGGAGATCGCCAGGTTCGAGTGGACAAAGCGGTTCGCGAAACCGCCGCGGGTCGATCGGCGGGACTGACGATGCTTTCGATCGCCGTCGAGATCGACTCCCAGGAAGGACCGCTGATAACCAGGGTCGAAGGGCCTGTCTTTGCATCGTCGATGAAGGCTGCGAGAGGTGCTATTTCAGCCTCGGCAGGCACTGACGCCAGCACGCTTTGCAATTCGGACGCGGTTCCGACGACGATGGTCATTTCTCCAAGCTGCGGTTCCGGAACCTGATCGCGCGAAATCGAAAAAGACTGATTTGGCATATTTGCCAGGATTGCGACACCTTCCGTCAACAGGATCAGCGGCGATGTCGTCGCGCGTTGATCGGACGCCGGCGCCACAAGATTGAATGAAGTTCTGCCCGATTGGTCCACGCCAACCGCCCTTATGTCGTCGATCCGGCGAAGATGCGAGACACTGGGGTCAGCGAAAGACAGGAAGGTTTTCGCCTGGTCTATTTCAGTCCACAATTCATACGTTGACGGCACGTCGCAGTCTGTCCGGTGGCGCTGCGTGGCCTGGATGCTGATTTGATTGAGGCCCGACTTCAGAACGCCGGCCGGCACCGCCACCAAATATTCTGAAACGTCGCTGGTAGACTGGATCGGCTGGTCGATGAGAGGGGTGCCGTTGATGAGGAAAACCAGGTGTGAGGCTTCAGGGGCAACCACGACGGCATTTTGGTAGCCAACATTGAGAGTGGCCGCCGCATCCGCCTGCTCCTGCGTCAAGTAAACCGACCAGGAGCGCCCGTCCGTTTCTCCGTGAAGCACCAGGTCATTGCCAGGAACGAGATAGCGCCGCGTCTCTTTGGTGTCCGCCTGGGGGGGAGGCGCCGGGGAGTCGGACGGCTTGTCCACGACGGCTGGCGGCGTTGGTGCGGGAGGAGGTGACGGGGAAGTGGCGTCCGGGTCGACCTGCCTTTCGGGGGTCATGTCGAACGGGGTAGGCTGCGCATTGAGCGGACCGCCAAGCGCTACAACAATAAGAAACGCAGAAAGGAGTCTCGTCATGGGCGAGCCTCTGCGACGGCCTGACCGGCGGGCCGCTCGGGGGCCTTTCGGAAACTCTTGAAAAGGTAAACCAGCCCCCGAGATGTCTGGTACATCGAAAGGCCGAGGAACCAGGCCGTGCCCCGGAGGAGGCCGGGATTTCCGCGCCGTGTAATTTGGAAACTGCGCCACTGCTCGGAGTTTGCGAAGATGAGATCGGCGACCAGCCGATGGTGCAGCGCCTCGCTTGGAAGATAGCGACAGCCGACGGAGACGCCCTCGGCCTCGGTACTGATGTTCCGGATGGTGACTGGCAGCGACGCGTTTGCGCCATCGGAAAAGGTCTTGAAGCGGAGTTCGGCTGTGGTTTCCGTCGCGGCCTCGTCGGGCAGCTTACCCACAATGCGGACCAGCGCCCCGTGCGCCGAAACGTTCTCGATGGTTCCCGGAAGTTTGATATCGGCGACGACGAATTCACAGCGGCGGCTGACCTTGACCCGGCGGGTCTGCGTTTTTGAGCCGCGCTCGGAAACGACGCCGAGGGCACAACCGGCAATAATGAGATTGAGCAGGTTCCAGCCGCCGACCACCAGGGTGACGTCCGCCTTGAATGGCTCGGCGTAGACGCGGTAGACGGTTACCCCCACGCCAATCAACAACACCCCAAAAATGAGAAAGAAGGGCAAACCGATCTCCGACAATCGGCTCCGGTCGATGGACTCGTCCTTCGCGGTGACTTTGAAGGTGGGTTTTCGCGGATTGAGGATGACCGAAACGACGGCAGGCAACAAATGCACCGTCTGAACATATTCGTAGAGCTCCGAGATCCAGGGCCACCGGAATTCGCCGTAGAGGTTGTTCTGCATCATCAGGTTCACGACCATGTAGGTCAGCGTGTAGGCGAGGAATTCGCCACCCGATGCAGTAAAAATCTGGAGATCGAAAAACAGATAGAAAAGCGGAGCGACCAGAAAGATGGCGCGCGGAAAAGGAAACAGCCAGAACAGTGTGGAGGACATGTAGCAGAGCCGCTGAGGGAACGTCAGCCCGCGCTTGAGCAGCGGGAACCGGAACCTCAGGATTTGCATCATGCCTTGCGCCCAGCGGCTTCGCTGGCCGATGAAGCTGGCGAAGGTGGCGGGCTGCAGCCCGGCGATCAGCGGCTTGTCGACATAGACGCTGTTCCACCCCCGGGCATGCAGGGCAATCGCGGTTTCACAATCCTCGGTGATGCTCACGCCGCTGAAGCCGCCGGTGTCGTCAAGCGCTCTTCGACTCAAGACAGCCGCGGAACCGCAGAAGAATGCCGCGTTCCACTTGTCCAGTCCGCGCTGGATGATGCCGTAGAACATTTCGTTCTCGGAGGGCATTTTCTCAAACGTGCGGAGATTGCGCTCCAGCGGATCGGGATTGAGAAAGAAGTGCGGGGTCTGTACCAGAAACAGCTTCGGATCATGCTCGAAATGTCCGACCGTCTCCATCAGGAAGTCTCGCGCCGGCGCATGGTCGGCATCGAAAACAGCGATCAGCTCGCCTGTGGAATGTGCGAGGCCATTGTTGAGATTGCCGGCCTTGGCATGCTCATTGCGTTCGCGGGTCAGATAGTTGACGTCGAGTTCGCCGCATAGCTTCTTCAACTCATCATAGCGCCTCTCGGCAGCCAGGCCTTCCGCAACCTTGTCCGAGTTCCGCTTCTGCAGCGTTCCGCCATCGTCCAGGAGCCAAACCTTCACCTTGTGGGTGGGGTAATCCATCCCCTTGGCCGCAGCCATGGTGTTGGCCAGCAGTCCGGAATCCTCATTGTAGGTCGGGATGAACACGTCGACCGTTGGCAGTTTGTCCGTCGATATCTGCCGTGCCGCGCGCGGCCGCAGGGGACTTGCGACGACGAACAGGCTGAGGGCGAGCATCACGACACTGTACATTTCGCCGAGATAGAGCAGGAACCCCGGAATGAAGTTTTCGGGCTGGTTCAACGGAGGCAGGGTTCCGGTCGAACGCCAGTAAACGTAGCGCATGACGATCGCGGTTCCGAAGGCGAGCGCGATGAGCCGCCATATGCCGTGCGGACGAATGAGCTTCAGAACCATCATGGCGGCGAGGACGGCGAGCCCGGCAATCAGCTGCGCCTGAAGGCTGATCGGCAACGTGACCAGAAAGAGCACCACAGCGGAAACAACCGCCCACAACAATATGATGCCGGCTTTTCTCATCCGCGCTCAGCCTGTTTGACCTGTTGGGAGAAATGATCTGACACGGGTGAAGGTCTTCGAGAGTACTTTGAAATCGGATGGATGTTGTGGCGTTCGGTCTCTGGCCGAGTTTCCCACTCTATTTGCGTTGAGCGCCTGTATGGACGTCCGGCATTGCTCGTCACTAACGAGCACCCTGCGGAGTTAGTTGCATTCGCCATTTTGACCTCCCGCCTGTGCTAAACAAGGTGGCGGCGGAACGACAGTCGCGGCGGACGGGGTTCCTGGTGGAGGCGGCACGGCTGGACCGATAGGCGCCGGAAGGGGCGCCGGTTGTGCAGCATTCGCCGGCCGCGGCTGAGCTTGGCGCGGACGAGCCGTGTTTCTCGGCGCTGCCGGTGATACGCTTTGACTGGCCCCCGGCTCGGCCATCGTCTGCGGATAGATTGGTTCTCCGGGACGTCCCAGGCTATAGGGCGGCGCTGCGGGCGAGCCGTAGGGATTCCAGCTCAGATCCCCGAAGGATCCGATGATGGAAAAGCCATACATGAAGGATAGAAGTTGCTGCTCGCTTGCTCCCGTTTCGCAAAGGCGCACCCGTATTTGGATCGTTCCCCTGTTGCGGATCAGCGTTGTTTGACGGCCCACAGCGCGAATGCGTTGCCAGGCATACAGGCACGTATCGGATTTTCCGGCGCGACCGGTCGCGTAGCCAAAGGGGCCGTATCTGTTCTGGACGTAATAGCCGGACCTGCGCATGGACACGCCCGGCATTTGCTTGCGTATTTCCGCCGAAATATTGGTAGCTGGCAGCGAGATATCGCTGAGTGAGCCATTTCTCGCATAAGCTGCGTCAGTCGGCCCGAAAAACTGCACGCGGAGCAGATTCTGACCGGGAAGCCCGGAGGTTGTCGCGAGCGCGATATCCTGCTGCGTCGCATTAGAAAACTGACGCTGCATGATTGTCACGATGGAAGGCCCTCCCGGCGGGGGAAGGACATAGGTGTTTTCCGGTGAAACGCGGCGCCAGGTCGAGGCCACATCCACGCCCTGGCCAGTCGCGCAAGCTGCGAGGAGCAGCGGCAGCACAACGTACAAGCTCCAGTGTCGCCTTGCCCAAATTGACTTGGGAAGGCAGACTAGAAGTTGCAGTATTATTGATCTGACCTGGCAATACCGAAGTTGCGCGGTGATTCGAATAGCAACCATAAGGTCGTGCATAAAGGATTTGCCTGCGACGGCGAAGCATTCAACCTAATTACTCAAGATTTTTTGGAGAGCTGTTGCCATTGGGACAACGGCGTATCGCGCGGAAAGAATTTTTATATTCCTCTCCGGGCGCGGATGGATCATAGCGGGAGAGTGGCGATGACTGGAGGGCCTCGCGAAAGTCCTAGACGGGAGTTCCAACTCGCGACTGACAAATCCAGCCTAGCGATTGCGCTGGTTCCTTCCAATCGGGTCGCGTGGACAAGAACGGCGGCTGGCTTCCACTCCCCGGGGTGTTGGGCCAATCTACGCGCACGCCTCGCAGATCGCCGCGACGTGCCGATGATCGGTACCGCAACAGCCGCCGAGAACGCGAATCCGGGGAAACGCCATTGTAAGCGCGCCGTAACGGCGGCTGAGATCGGCAATATCGCCGGCATCCAGTGTTTCGGATTCGTCAAGTTCGGTATGGCTCTTCGCCGACGCGTTGGCGCGCACGCCGTGTATCCGATCCACCCATGCTTCGCCGGCCTTCAGAGCCTGCTCGAAATGCGATGGATGGGCGCAGTTGATCATGTAAAGGCCGGCGATCCTTCGGTTGCTTCCTCGGTGCCTTCGATCGCCGCGCGAAGGGTCGTTACCAGTCGCCCGTCAGTCTCGACGGTGAAGGAGATCACGCAAGACACGGCCCGTGCTTTCGCCGCCATGGCGATGCCGACCGC
>Ga0190271_10002017_pt1 | contig 12030 bp, 9 predicted proteins | sample Popmic356T_FD_133747 | JGI IMG/M metagenome (GOLD analysis project Ga0190271, IMG submission 133747) | Populus adjacent soil microbial communities from riparian zone of Weber River, Utah, USA - 356 T | ecosystem: Environmental > Terrestrial > Soil > Riparian zone | place: USA: Utah | collected...
CGCCCGGACTTGTAGTCGATGATCCTGATCGATCCGTCTGCGGCAACGTCGAGACGGTCGATGATGCCTCGCAGGAGCGGCCCGTCCTCTAGCTGAGTCTCGACGAGCAGTTCCCGCCCGTCGGGTTCGATGCGCGAGGGGTTCTCGAGTTCGAAGTACGTGCGAAGGCGCTCGCGGGCGTCGCCGAGCCACTGAGCCTCCGCGGCGTCGGTCGCGTGCAGCGCCGCGTACTCAGGTCGCTCCTCGAGCATGCCCTCCCAGCGCGGCACAAGCATCCCAATCGCGGCGTCCTCAGACCGGCCGTCTGCAGGTAGCGCAAAGAGGTCCTCGAGCACCGCGTGCACGAGCGTTCCCAAGGTCGCTGCGGCCGACGGCGGCTCGGGCAGGCGGTCGATCGCGCGATAGCGGTACATGAGCGGGCATTGCTTGAAGTCGCCTGCTCGCGACGGGGACAACGCCGGGGCTCGTTCGCTCATGGGGCAACCATAGAAGGGCGCGCAGACACGCACTGGCCAACGGTTACGGTTATCCACATGAGCGACGCCCCCCAACAGGTCCGTGGAATCCGACTCGGATCCATCAGGGGAGCGGCGATCATTGTGCAGCCGTCGACGCTGCTGATGCTCGTGATTCTCGCGTTTATCTACGCCTCGTCTGCGGACGGCGAGATCACCTCGCGCGCGTTTTCGCTCGGCATGCTCCTGGCGGTTCTGCTGTTCGTGTCCGTCTTCATCCACGAACTCGCGCACGCGATCGCGGCGTGGAGTTTTGGGCGCAACGTGAGCGCGATTGTGCTCACCCTGTGGGGCGGTCACACGAGCTTCGACGCGCGCAATCTCACGCCAAAGGTCGTCGGCGTGACCGCCATTGCGGGACCCGCTGCGAATGCGGTCATCGCGCTCGGCGCGTGGGCAACAATCCAAACAGGGCTCCTCACCGGCCTCGTGGCGAATGTTGTCGAGTGGCTCGTACTCGCCAACATCCTGCTCGCGGTGTTCAACGTCTTGCCTGGTATTCCTATGGACGGTGGCAAGGTGCTGCAGTCTGCCGTGTGGGCGGGAACGGGCGACAGGCTCAAGGGCACGCGTATCGCGGGCTGGGCGGGTCGCGTCATCGCGGTCGCCGTCGTCATCTTCACCATCGGCTACCCCCTTGCCCAGGGTCGCGGCGTTGACCTCATCAACGTCGCGTTCGCGGCGCTGCTCTTCAGCGTCATCTGGCCTTCCGCAAGTGCCGCCATCAAGGCCGTCGACTCGCAGGCACGCCGCGAGGCGGCAGCGATCGGCGGCATCATGCGTCCAGCTGTCGGCGTCCAGTACACGGTGAGCGTGGGCACCGCGCGCGAGTCAGCGCTCGCTGCCGGGGTGATGGATGTTGTCGTCCTCGCGGCCGACGGTACCCCCGCTGCAATCGCGAGCCTGCCAACGATGGACCGCGTCCCCGAGTCGCAGAGGGAGCACGAGGGCCTCCAGTCTGTGAGCGTGCCGATGCCGCGCGGCGCCGTTGTCTCCTCCCAGCTCGAGGGCGAGGAACTCGTCACCGTGCTGCGCGAGTGGTACGGGCGCACAGACTCGTGGGCCGTCGTCGACGACGGCCTCGTCGTGGGCGTTGTACGCCTAGAAGAGGTGCTAGCGGCACTCCAGTGACCGCACCACTCTTGCGTGCACGCGACGACGGATCGCGACAGCGCGTGCAACCGCCGCTTTGGTAGGTGTGGGTCGCTTGCGGTCCGCTCGACGACCCACACCTACCAAATGGAGTGGCAGGACGGCGCTGTCATCCGCGCGGCCTCGGCCCTCGGCCTCGTGCCGATTCGCGGGCTAGCGGCACTCCAGTGACCGCGGAGTGGCCCCGCCCGAGCGCCATAGACTTGGGCGTTATGACCACCAACCCGGCCGGCGCCGACGCGCGCCGCGGACCCCTGCGCGAGGGCGACCGAGTGCAGTTGACCGACGCCAAGGGTCGCCCGCACACGATCGAGCTCGCCGCGGGCAAGACATTCCACACTCACAGGGGCTCGTTTCAGCACGACGACCTCATCGGGCAGCCGGACGGGTCAGTGGTGACGTCGACCAACGGGACCGTCTACCAGGTGCTACGCCCGCTGCTCAACGACTTCGTCATGTCGATGCCGCGCGGAGCAGCGGTGATCTACCCCAAGGACGCGGGCCAGATCATCCAGATGGCGGACATCTTCCCCGGAGCGCGCGTCGTCGAGGCCGGCGTCGGCTCCGGCGCGCTCACGATGTCGTTGCTGCGCGCTGTGGGCGACAACGGTTCCCTTATCTCGATCGAGCGTCGCGAGGACTTCGCCGTCATCGCGCGCGCCAATGTCGAGTCTCACTTCGACGGCCCGCACCCCGCCTGGACGCTGCAGCTCGGCGACTTTGCCGATCGCGTCGCGGAGCTCGAGCCGCACAGCGTTGACCGGATCATTCTCGACATGCTGGCGCCGTGGGAAAATATTGACGCCGCAGCCGACGCTCTAGCAGCGGGCGGCGTGTTCCTCGCCTACGTCGCGACAACAACCCAGTTGTCGCGAGTTGCGGAGGACCTGCGCGAGCACGGCGAGTTCACTGAGCCGCGCGCGTGGGAGACGATGCTGCGCACGTGGCACCTCGAGGGCCTCGCGGTGCGTCCAGACCACCGCATGCAGGGACACACGGGCTTTCTCATCTCGGCGAGGAGAATGGCCCCAGGTGTTGAGGCCCCCTTGCGCCACCGTCGGCCCGCAAAGGGCGCCTACCCGGTGGACGAGGAATGGACGCCTGAAGACCTCGGCGAGCGAGCGGTGAGCGAGCGCAAGGTGCGCAAGGTGCGCCGCGACGTGACAAAGGGCGACGACAGCGGTATTGAAGACAGCGGGTTTGAGTTGAGTGGAGAGCAGGAATGACAGAGCAGACCGACAACCGCGTTGCCTCTCTCGAGGCGCGGAACGCGGAGCTCCAGCGACTCCTCAGCCTTGCCCGCGACCAGCTGGGCGAAATGAAGGAGAAGCTCGCCGAAGCGTCGGCCCCTCCGCAGACCTTCGCGACGTTTGTGGCGTGGTCGGGCAAGCACGCGGACGTCGTCGCTAACGGCCGCCGCATGCGCGTTGCCGTGCTGCCCACGCTCGAGAAGCAGCCCAATGCGGGCGACGAGGTGCTCCTCAACGCGATGAGCGTGATCGTCGACGTCGCGCCTCCAGAGCGCGTAGGACAGGCAGCGATCGTGCGCGAGGTCGTCGACGACTCGCGCGTGCTGGTGGTAGCGCGCGGCGAGGACGAGCGCGTCGTCGAGCTCATCGGCGGCGATGCGCGCCGACTGCTGCACGAGGGCGACACCGTGATCTTTGATCCCCGGACAGGCCTCGCCACCGAAAAGGTCGAGCGCACGGGAGTCGAGGCGCTGCTGCTCGAGGAGGTGCCGGACGTCGACTACAGGTCCATCGGCGGCCTCGGTCCGCAGATCGAGCGCATCCGCGACGCGATCGAGCTTCCCCTGCGCCACCCAGAGCTCTACGCGGAGCACAACCTGCGCCCCCCGCGCGGCCTGCTGCTCTACGGTCCTCCTGGTTGCGGAAAGACGCTCATCGCCAAGGCGGTGGCGCACTCGCTCGGCGAGGCGGTTGGCACAGACCGCTCCTACTTCCTGTCCGTCAAGGGGCCGGAGCTGCTGAACAAGTACGTCGGCGAGACCGAGCGCTACATTCGCACCATCTTTGAGCGTGCGCGTGCGAAGGCCCACTCCGGTGCTCCCGTCGTCATCTTCTTCGACGAGATGGAGGCGCTGTTCCGCGCTCGCGGCTCAGGCGTCAGCTCGGACATGGAGACGACGATCGTGCCGCAGCTGCTCACCGAGCTCGACGGCGTCGAGGCGCTCGGCAACGTCATCGTGATCGGCGCCTCCAACCGCGAGGACATGATCGACCCCGCGATCCTCCGTCCAGGCAGGCTTGACGTGAAGATCGAGGTGCTGCGGCCGGATCGTACGGCCTCTGCGGATATCTTCACCAAATACTTGACGCCGGATCTCCCGCTCAATGCGACGCAAGTGCAGGCGGTCGGCAACGACCCCGTCGCGGCGGTGGACGCCATGATCGGCGCGGCGGTTGATCGCATCTTCGCGAACGAGGACGCGGGGAGGTTCGTCTCTGGCGCACTCATCCGCAACGTGGTCGACCGCGCGAAGACGCTCGCGATTAAGGCCGCGATAGCAGGCGAGGAGCGCGGCATCAGGGGCGAACACTTGGAGCGCGCGGCAGACCAGGAACTCGCGGAGGCACGCGCCGTCGCGGCGAAGAACCTCAGCGGGTTCTGACGTGCGGATCCTCGGCCTCGAGACCGAGTACGGCATCACGGATCCCGCGGATCCGCGCGCGAACCCCATTCTGCTGTCGTCGCTGCTCGTCAGCGGCTGCCGCGCGTGGGCGGGGGAGAAGACGACACGCTGGGATTACGGCGGCGAGGACCCGCTCATGGATCAGCGCGGCGTGCGACGTCCGCGCACCCACGTCATCCCCGAGCTCCTGACCGACGCCCATGAGTTCAACGCGAAGGCGGGTTCCGTCACGCTACGCAGGCGACGCGGCTCGTGGGAGGACCCTGCCCACCTCAATGCGGTGCTCACCAACGGCGCGCGGTTCTATGTTGACCATGCCCACCCCGAGTACAGCGGCCCCGAGGTCACCAACGCGCGGGATGCGGTGGTGTGGGATCGCGCGGGCGACGCGATCGCGCTCCAAGCGGCCGCCGCGTATGCGGAGGCCGAGGGCACCCACGTGTCGCTCTACAAGAACAACGTTGATGGCAAGGGCGCGAGCTACGGCACCCACGAAAACTTCCAGGTCCGCCGCGACCTCGACTTCGATGTTCTCGCACGCCGCCTCACCGCGCACCTCGTGACGCGCCAGATATACACGGGAGCCGGTCGCGTTGGGCTCGGCATGCGCGGAGAGCAGCCCGGCTTCCAGATCAGTCAGCGCGCGGACTACATGGAGACAGAGGTTGGGCTCGAGACGACCCTCCGCAGGCCCATCGTCAACTCGCGCGATGAGCCGCATGCCGAGCGCAAGTACTGGCGTCGACTGCACATCATCATCGGCGACGCGACGACGTTCGATGTCGCAACCTTCATGAAGTTGGGCACAACAACCCTGGTACTTGCCGCGATCGAGGCCGACGATGCGCGGCTCGACGCCCTCACGCTCGTCGAGCCGGTCGGCGACGTCCAGCGTGTGTCGCGTGACCTCGCGCTCCGCGAGGGATTGCACCTGGCCGACGGCACGGTTGCCTCAGCGCTCGAGGTTCAGCGAGCACTGCTCGAGATCGCTCGCGACTACGTCGCTGGGGCCGTCGACGCGCTCGTGATCGCACGCTGGGAGTCGCTCCTCGAGCGGCTCGGCCGCGACATCTTCGAGACCGCTCGCGAGGTCGAGTGGGTTGCAAAGCTCCAGCTGCTCGGCCGCATGCGAGCCAAGTACGGCACGGCGACGGCGGAGGGCGAGACCCGGGATGCGGCATGGGATGACCCTCGCATCGCGGCGAGCGACATCGTGTGGAGTCAGCTCGGCACGGGGCTCTCTGCGCGTTTGGCCGCTGCGGGGCAGGTTGAGCGCCTCGCGACAGAGGACGAGGTCGCGGCCGCGATCACCGACGCACCGCGCGACACCCGCGCGTACCTGCGCGGAGCGATCGTGGCTACCCGACCAGACATCGTGGACGCCGCCGGATGGTCAACGATCGTCCTCGACCGCGATGCCGACCACGGCCAACTCGAGGTGGTGCACCTTGACGACCCAGCGTCGGCCTCGCACCCTCTCATTGACGAACTTCTCCGCGGGTAGAGTGAAACCATGCCTCAGCAAAGCGTGAACCAGGACTCCTTCGACGACGACGTCCCCGACGACGCGCCGGCACCAGCAGCGGCAGCGGCGACCACGGACGCGCTCGACGCGCTGCTTGACGAGATCGACGGCAACCTGCAGGTGAATGCGGAGCAGTTCGTCCGTTCGTTCGTGCAGAAGGGCGGCCAGTAGGCCGGTGATCAGCCCCGACGTACCCCCGCCGCTCGAGGTCGACCCCGCGCGGCGGATCTTTGGACTCGAGACCGAGTTTGGACTGCACCTCGATACGTCCACAACGCGACCCATCACCCCGGAAGAGGTTGCAGGGCACTTGTTCCACTCCGTCGTGCAGTGGGGCCGGTCGTCCAACGTGTTTCTCCCCAATGGCTCTCGCCTGTACATCGACGTTGGCGCGCATCCCGAGTACGCGACGGCAGAGGCGGATTCGCTGATGGACCTCATCGCGCTCGACAAGGCGGGGGAGCGGATCGTGCAGGACCTCGTCGCGGGAGGTGAGGAGCGCCTCCGCGCCGTGGGCGTCGAGGGCACCATTCACCTGTACAAGAACAACACCGACTCCGCAGGCAACAGCTACGGGTGCCACGAGAACTACCTTGTCCGTCGCCGCGCAGACTTTAAGGCCTTCGCAAGCGACCTACTGCCGTTCCTCGTCACGCGCCAGATCGTCACCGGCGCGGGCTGCATCACGCGCACACCGCAAGGCGCGCACTTCAGCTTCTCTCCCCGTGCGGATCACATGTGGGAGGGGATGAGCTCGGCGACGACGCGCTCACGCCCCATGATCAACACGCGCGACGAGCCGCACGCGAACGCCGAGCTATACCGACGCATGCACGTCATCGTTGGCGACTCGACGATGGCGGAGCCAACCGCTCTCGTGAAGATGGGCTCCACCGACCTCATCCTGCGCCTCATGGAGGCGCGGGTCGTGATGCCCGGCCTCGCGCTCGCGCGCGAGATGCAGGCGATTCGAGACGTCGCCCATGACCTGAAGGGCGAGGCCACCGTCGAGCTCGCGGACGGCGGGCGCCTGATGGCTGTCGAGGTACAGCAGGCGTACATCGACCTCGTGCGATCGCACCTAGGCGGCATCATTACGCTGACCGCAGAGGTGGAGTCGATCCTTGACCTGTGGCAACGCGGCGTCGACGCCGTTCGCACCCAGAACTTTTCCCTCGTCGACACAGAGCTCGACTGGGCGATCAAACTCAAGATCGTGCGGCGCTATCAAGAGCGGCTCTCGTGCCGCCTCGACGATCCGCGCCTAGCTCGACTCGAGCTCGCATTCCACGACGTATCACCCGAGCACGGCCTGTTCTACAGGCTTCAGGACCAGGGGCTCGTGCGCCGCATCGTCGACGACGCCCGCATCGAAAAGGCGATGACAACGGCCCCCACGTCGACGCGCGCGCACCTGCGAGGAGCATTCGTGCAGGCGGCGGTCGCGGCTGGTCGCGACTACACGGTCGACTGGGTCCACCTCAAGGTCACCGGCGAGGAGTCGCGCACCGTGCTGCTCAAGGATCCGTTCCGGTCTGCGGATGCGCGCGTAGACGAGCTGATTGATTCGCTCGCAACGCCCTAGTTCGCATATACTGGAAGGTCCGCCTACAACCACCTGTGAAGGGGAAAACTATGCGTCGCCGTGCCCTCGCCCTCGTGGCTGCAGCCGCCCTCGCGGTCGCGGGGTGCTCCGACGCGGGTAACGACGCGACGGCGACAGCTGGCGGCGCGGCGAGCATCGACGACATCGTCATCGGCAACTCCGACGCCCTCGCTCCACAGATCACGATCCCTCAGGGTGCGTTGTTCACCGACGCACAGGGACGCATGGAGTGGGAGGGCGACGGCGCGCCGCTCGTCGACAACCAGCCGTTGCTGCTCGACATCTACGCGGTGTCTCTCGACGATGGCGCCGAGCTTGTCAATACCTTCGATGGCCTTCCGCGCCCGTTCGTGCTTGCCCGCGAGGTGCTGGGCGACGAGGCGTATGACCTTCTCATCGACTCCAACGTTGGCTCGCGCGTGGTCGTAGTGGCCCCCGCAATGGAGGCGAGTGGGCTCTCGTCTACCCCGGAGCCAGGAACCCAGCCGAGCACCACTCCGGATGTGGTGTTCGTCATCGACGTCCTCTCGGATCGTGCCGTCGGCACGGAGATCCCGCAACGTGACGACCTTCCGAAGGTCACCGTCAACAGCGACACTGGCGAGCCGACGATCGCTGCCGACGATGACCTCGTCGAGCCCACCGCGGTGCAGTCTGAAACCCTCATCCAGGGTGACGGCCAGCAGGTCAAGGCGGGCTCGTACATCACGGTGAACTACATCGCGCAGCGCTGGGACGGCACGCCCTTCTCGTCATCGTGGACCGAGGGAACGGCGCCCTTCTCTACGCAGATCGGCACGAGCCAGGTGATTCCCGCGTGGAACGAGGCGCTCGTCGACCAGACCGTGGGCTCGCAGGTGCTCATCGTTGCGCCGCCAGAGTTTGGCTACCCCGAAGAGGGAACGCTCGTGTTCGTTGTCGACATCCTCGACGTGTGGACCCCGGTCGAGTGATGGGTGTTGCACTAAGGGTCATTCCCTGTCTCGATGTGGACGCCGGCCGTGTGGTGAAGGGTGTCAACTTTGCCAACCTGCGCGATGCGGGCGACCCAGTGGAACTCGCCGCGCGTTACGGAAGCGAGGGCGCGGACGAGGTGACGTTCCTCGACGTCTCCGCCTCAGCGTCGGGCCGCGACACAATGGTTGACGTTGTGCGTCGGACCGCAGACCAGGTGTTTGTGCCGCTCACAGTTGGAGGTGGCGTTCGCTCCGCCGACGACGTCGACACGCTTCTGCGTGCGGGCGCCGACAAGGTCAGCGTCAACACGGCCGCCATCGCTCGGCCCGAGCTGATCGCCGAGATTTCCGCTCGCTTTGGCAACCAGGTGCTCGTGCTTTCCGTGGATGCCCGACGCTGTGCGGACGGGGTGGAGACGGCAAGTGGGTTTGAGGTCACCACTCATGGCGGGCGTCGTGGCACGGGAATCGACGCGATCGAGTGGGCTCGGCTCGGTGAAGAACTGGGCGCGGGCGAGATCCTGCTGAACTCGATGGACGCGGACGGCACCACAGATGGCTTCGACATCGACATGATCACTAAGGTTCGCGACGTCGTGCGGGTCCCGCTCATCGCCTCCGGTGGTGCAGGGACCGTGGACCACTTCGTTGGCGCGGCTCGTGCGGGAGCGGATGCGGTGCTCGCGGCGAGTGTCTTCCACTTCGGGACGCTCACGATTGCTGATGTGAAGGAACACCTGCGAGCGGCTGGGATCGACGTCCGATGACGCGGCCACGGAACACGGCCGCCGACTACGAACTGTCCGGCAGCTTCATGCACAAAGCGGGGCAATTGCTCCGTCACGCCTTGCGCACCGAGCGCTGGCGATTCGCGCTCGCGATCACGTTCTCCGCGATCTTCTCGCTCATGACGGTGATCTTTGGGACCCTGCTCGGCAGGATCACGGACGCGGTTGTCATCCCCGGAGTTGCCGGCGAGCCGATCCAGGGCATCTGGGGTGAGTACACCCAGGATCCGCAGACGGCGATCATCCTTGCCGGCGCCGCGTTCCTTGCGATCGGCATCGCCAACGCGATCCTCGTGTACCTGCGTCGTCGCTTCCAGGGCAACGCCGTTGCCGGTGTTGGCGCTCGCCACCGCCGCGTCGTCGCCGATGCCCTGGCCTCGCTTCCTCTCGGTTGGCACCGCGCCAACCCTCCGGGTCGGATGTTGTCCGCGATGTCCTCGGACTCCGAGAGCGCGACAAACACCCTTCACCCGTTCGCGTTCGCCGCGGGTTCCGTTGTCATGATGTTTGCCGCAGGCTGGGCAATGTTCGCCATGGACCCGTGGCTCGCGCTCACCGGGCTCGCGGTCATCCCCATCATCCTCGCGATCAACTTTGTCTACGAGCGAGTCATCACCCCGCAGTGGGATCTTGGCCAGGAGCTGCGCTCCGACGTGTCGACGATCGCTCACGAGAGTTTCGAGGGCGGGACCGTGGTCAAGGCCCTTGGGGCCGAGCAGTCGGAGGAGCGCCGCTTCGCGGACGTGGCTCTTGGGCTCCGTGACGCCGACACCCGCGTTGGCCGCACCTCGGCATGGTTCGAGCCGATGATGGATGTCATCGTGCCTCTCGGATCGGTGGCGCTCATGGTCGTTGGCTCATTCCGGGCGGCGGCGGGCGCCGTCACCGTTGGCGAGGTGATCTCCGCGATCTACCTGGTGACACTCCTGGGCGTGCCGATTCGCGGGCTCGGATGGGTGCTCGGTCAGATGCCGCAAGCACTCGTCGCCTTCCGCCGCGTCGGCGAGATCGCGCAGGCGGCGACGGAGATCGACGAGCCTGGACACGTCGCCGTGGAGCGCAACGGCGCCGCTGCGATGGCATTCGATCGCGCAGACATCGGCGCGGACGACGGCGAGGGCAACCTCGCGGTCATCCTCCAGGACGTCTCGCTGTCGCTCGAGCCTGGGACCATCACCGCCCTCGTTGGAGCGACCGGTTCCGGAAAGTCGACCGTCGCACTCGCCGCCTCGCGCCTTGCACGTCCCGTGACGGGCACCGTAACCCTCGATGACATCGACCTCTCGACGATCTCGGAGCTCGGAACGCATGTTGCGCTCGCACCCCAGACCGCGTTTGTGTTCGCGGGAAGCGTGCGCGACAACGTGACCCTCGGTGACGACCACGATGACGACGCCGTGTGGCTCGCCCTCCAGCGCGCCAACGTCACCGATGTCGTCGAGAACATCGGCGGCCTCGACGCGGTGCTCCACGAGAGGGGCATGAACTTGTCCGGCGGCCAGCGCCAGCGCATCGCGCTCGCTCGCGCCCTCGTTCGCGAGCCCCGCGTGCTCGTGCTCGACGACGCGACGAGCGCCGTTGACCCGCGCGTCGAGCGCGACATCCTCACGGGTCTTGGCAGGGATGGCAACGGGCCGACGGTGCTGATCATCGCGTACCGTCTCGCGTCCATCCTGCTCGCGGATCACGTTGTGCACGTCGACCGCGGTCGCGTCATTGACGCGGGTTCGCACGTGGATCTCTTGAAGCGCGATCCCGGGTACCGCGAGCTCGTGCTCGCGTACGAGGAGGACACCAAGCGGCAAGCTGCAGAGGAAGCGGGGTACATCGGATGAGCGACGAACCCGGCCTCCGCGAGACGTTCCGTCGCGGCTTCGAACTCAGCCCAGAGTTCCGCAAGGGGCTCGGAGTGACCTTGTCGCTCGCGGCGATTGCCGCGGCGGGGCAGGCAGCTGTGCCGTTCCTCACGCAGAGGATCACCGACCACGGCTTGCTCGCGCCAGGTGGAGTCGACACCACGGTCGTGCTCCAGTATGCGGCGATCGGCGTCGTGGTGCTACTCGTCGCCGCGATCGTTGCATGGCGCGTGCGGACCCGCATGGTGAGCGCCGCTGAAGCCGGCCTCGCGACATTGCGTGTGCGCGCGTTCGCCAAGGTCCACGAACTCTCCGTCCTCACTCAGAACGAAGAGGCGCGCGGCCGCTATGTGTCTCGTGTCACGGGCGACGTCGACACCATGCGTGACCTCATGCAGTGGACGGGCGCGGCGATGGTCATCGCCGCCATGGAATCGACGATCGTGTTCTTCGTCATGCTCGCGTACTCGTGGAAGCTGTCGCTCCTGGTATTGCTCGCATTTGTGCCCGCCATCCTGTCTCTCATGTGGGTGCAGCCGCGCGTGCGCAAGGCCTACCAGCGCGTTCGTGCGCTGATGGGTGACCTGCTCGCCTCGACGTCGGAGCAGCTCGTAGGTATCGCCACGATCCGCTCGTACGGCGTCCAGCAGCGCATGCGCAACCGCCTTGGCGCGCAGATCGACGAGATCCTTGAAGCCGAGCGCAAGGCGTCAAAGCTGTCGGCACTCAACTTCTCGTCGACGGTCATCGGGCAGTCGATCGCGACTGGCCTCGCGCTGATCGGCGGAACCGCGCTCGCGCTCAACGGCGAGATGTCTGTGGGCACCGTCGTGGCGTTCCCGTTCCTCGTCTACACGTTTGCCGGCCCGCTCATGTGGATCATCGAGATGCTCGCTGAGCTTCAGCGCGCGATGGTCGGCTGGCGCCGTGTCATCGAACTCGTCGACGAGGAGGTCACCGTTGCCGACCCGGGCACCGA
>Ga0190271_10002018_pt1 | contig 12027 bp, 12 predicted proteins | sample Popmic356T_FD_133747 | JGI IMG/M metagenome (GOLD analysis project Ga0190271, IMG submission 133747) | Populus adjacent soil microbial communities from riparian zone of Weber River, Utah, USA - 356 T | ecosystem: Environmental > Terrestrial > Soil > Riparian zone | place: USA: Utah | collected...
ACCGCCCGGCACCGGAACCCTGGAATTGTCTCCGCCCACTTATATGATAGGTTGCACTAGTCATCATATAAGCTGTCAACCAGGAGTGAGAGTTATGCCCGACCAGATCAGACACTTGACGCTTTCGCACGTAGTACTACCGCTCGACAACCCGGTCAGCGACGCGAAGGTCCTCACCGGCCGGCAGAAACCACTGACCGAGACGGTCATGCTGTTCGTCGAGGTCACGACCGAAGATGGGCTCCAGGGAACGGGTTTCAGCTATTCCAAGCGCGCCGGAGGGCGAGCGCAGTACACCCACCTGTGCGAGGTCGCCGAAACCGCCATCGGGCAGGATCCTTCCGACATCGACAAGATCTACCAGTCGCTTCTCTGGGCCGGCGCCTCCGTCGGTCGCTCCGGGACGGCCACCCAGGCGATCGCGGCGCTCGACGTCGCGCTGTGGGATCTCAAGGCCCGCCGCGCCGGCCTCCCGCTGGGCAAGCTGCTCGGCGCACATCGCGATTCCTGCCGGGTGTACAACACGTCCGGCGGCTTCCTCCAGGCGTCGATCGAGGAGATCAAGGAGAAGGCGACCGCGTCCGCGGAGTCGGGCATCGGCGGCATAAAAATCAAGGTGGGTCAGCCAGACTGGAAAATGGACCTGGATCGGGTGGCGGCACTACGGGAGCATCTCGGAGAGCTTCCGCTGATGGTCGACGCCAACCAGCAGTGGGATCGGGCGCGTGCCCGCCGGATGTGCCGCGAGCTTGAGCAACACGATTTGATCTGGATCGAGGAACCCCTCGACGCGTGGGACGCCGTCGGCCACGCCGACCTCAGCCGCACCTTCGACACCCCGATTGCGACCGGGGAGATGCTCACGTCCGTTTCCGAGCATATGGCGTTGATCGACGCCGGCTACCGGGGCATCGTTCAGCCCGATGCGCCGCGGATCGGGGGCATCACCCCGTTCCTGCGTTTCGCGACCATGGCCGCGCACGCGGGTCTGGCCCTCGCGCCGCACTACGCGATGGAGATCCATCTGCATCTCGCGGCGGCGTATCCGACGGAACCGTGGGTCGAGCACTTCGAGTGGCTCAACCCATTGTTCAACGAGCGCATCGAGATTCGCGACGGCCGGATCTGGCTGTCGGAGCGGCCCGGCCTCGGCTTCACGCTCAGCGACCGGATGCGGTCGCTCACGGTGGCCAGCGCCGAGTTCGGTAAGCCATGATGTGCCGATGACGCGCGTGAAGAACAGACTTTGACGAAGTCGTTGGCGCAGCGGGTGGTCGCCGGCGTGAAGGACAAGATCTTCGCCGGCGAACTCCCTCCTGGTCACAAGCTGCCGTCGGAGACCGAACTCATCGAGGAGTTCGGGGTATCGCGGACTGTGGTGCGTGAAGCGGTCACCCGACTGCGGGCCGAAGGTCTGATCGAAACCTTCCAGGGCCGTGGCTCATTCGTGCTCGCGGTGCCGGAGCCGTCCTCATTCACTGTCGAGTCCGCGGCGCTGCGCACCCACCGTGACGTACTCGACATGATCGACTTCCGGCTGGGAGTCGAGAGCGAGACCGCCGCCTTGGCCGCCGCCCGCATCGATGCGGCGGGCCGCTCCACGATCAACGCGGCGCTTGAGGCGTTCGTCGCTGCTGCGCCCGAGGATGCCGTCGAGGCCGACTACCTCTTCCACCGTACGGTCGCAGCGGTCAGTGGCAACCGGTTCTGCCTGGAGTTGCTCGACTCGTTGGGTCCGATGATGATCATGCTGCCCCGCACCCGATTGGGTGACGAATACTCGATGACCGACGCCGCGCACGCCGTACGGGTCCAGCGCGAGCACGACGACATCGCGGCCGCGGTGCTGGCCGGGGATCCAGACACCGCAAGGGCCGCGATGCGCGTGCATCTGGGCAATACCCGCAGGCGTCTCGACGCGGGTAGGTGACGGTCAGACACGCACTTTTAACATCGATTGATACCGCGAAGGCATGATGGTCTGTTTGGCCAGGTACGGTGGGTCTTCACGGACGGCGAGGTGCCCTCGACCGCACCTGTTGGCGCGACGGGGCCTCGACACAGGGAAGTATTGCTGCCGTGCTGGCCGTACTCGAAGCGTTCGCCGTCATCGCCGTTGTCGTTGCTGTGGGCGCCATCGTCGGGCGCACCGGTGTGCTCGGCGACAACGCTCGCACGGTCCTCAACCGCGTGGCCTTCCACATCGGCGTGCCGGCCCTGCTGCTTCTCAATCTGTCCCAGGCGACGCTGACGCAGATCTTCTCGCCGACACTGTTGGTATCGGCGCTGGCCGCTCTTGCTGCGATGGGACTGTGCTTCCTGATAGTGACGGTCGTACGCCGCCGCGATCGCGGTGATTCCGTCATCGCGTCGTGGACGGCGTCCTACGTCAACGCAGGTAACCTCGGAATACCCCTGACCGCTTACGTTTTCGGCAGTACGACCGAAATCTCGGCGCTCATCCTGTTCCAGGCAGCGGTGATGGCGCCGATCGGTATCGCGATACTGAATTCCGCGACGACGCCACGGCCGTCGCGTGCGCGCCAGGTCCTTGCGCTGGTCACCAATCCGATCATCGCCGCCAGCGCCATCGGCCTGATGCTGGCCGCCACCGGGCTCAAGATCGACGGACCGATCGCAGATCCTTTGGAGTTGCTCGCCGATCTCGCCATACCTACCGTCCTGCTGGCCTTCGGAATTTCGTTGACCACCGGTATCGGTGACGCGCCGCCGACACATCGCCTCGACCTCGCGATCGTCGTCGTCTTCAAGACCATCCTGATGCCGGCCGCGGCATTCGCGATTGCGCGATGGGGCTTCGGCGCGGCCCCGGAACAACAGCTGTTGGTGACGGTGCTCGCGGCCCTGCCCTCGGCGCAGAACATCAACACCTACGCCGCCGTGTACCGGCGCAACGAATCCCTGGCTCGCGACGCCACCCTGATCTCGACCGCGGCGTCGGTCCCCATCATCGTTGCCATCGTCGGCATCCTCAGATAGCGGGCGAGGCGATCGTTTCCTTCTGACGTGGTGGTCAGTGCCTCCACCGCCGTCGGCTGAATCACTCCTCGCGGTGCGCTATCGGTAGACGTACGCTTACGTTCGGCTGCGGTCAAGGTCCGCGGCAGGTCGACGAATACGGGAGGCCACACGTGAGCGACCCGACGCCGCCCGGATTCTCGGGAATCCACCATCTGTCGCTGACCGTCACCGATCTGGACGCCAGCTTGACGTGGTATCAGAAGGTTTTCACCACGGGCCGGCTGGATATCAAGATCCCGCACTACGGGCGGGAGGAGACGGGCTACTGCGTGCTGTTGCCCGAGCCGCGTTCCGGGCTGATCCTGTCGCTGCACACCAACACCGGCAATCGTGGGGAGCCGTTCGACGAAGCCCGCACCGGCCTGGATCATGTCTCGTTCCAGGTCGCGGGTCGCGCCGATCTGCTGGCCTGGGTGGCGTGGCTCGACGAACTCGGTGTCGCCAACACGGGTGTCGTCGACGAAACGGAACCGATCGCGTACTCCGCGGTGGTGTTCCGCGATCCCGACAATATCCAGCTCGAGATCATCGCAATGGATTGACGGCGTGCCGACTACGTCGTCGTGGTCTCCGTTGGGGACCGTGGCGGTCATCGGGGCCGGTCCGGGTGGATTGGTGGCTGCGCGGTGGTTACTCGCCCAGGGGTTCGAGCCGACGCTCTTCGAGCAGGCGCCCACCCTCGGGGGACAGTGGACGGGCCGACGTGGTACCAGCGGTGTCTGGCCCGCGATGCACACCAACACCAGCCGGATCCTGACGGCGTTCAGCGATCTCGCACACCAGGGCGATCAGTCATTTCTCTCCAATCGTGACATCCTCGACTACCTGCACCGATACGCCGAGATCTTCGGCCTCGGTACCCGGATTCGATTGGGCGCCAAAGTCACTCTGCTGAGACACGAGGGTGGGACATCGACCCGCTGGGTCGTCGAGCACGACGGGATCGCCGAGACCTTCGACAGGGTGGTGGTGGCCAGCGGCCGGTTCCAGACCCCCGTCATCCCGGAGGTGCCCGGCCTCGACACCTTCGCAGGTCCGGAGGGGGCGACCTGCACCTACCACTACCGCGAGGACGGTCGCTATCGCGACAAGCGCGTCCTCGTCGCCGGCTGCGCCGTGAGCTCGTTGGAGATTGCGTCCGAACTCGCCCAATGCGGCGCCGCCCGCGTCGTGGTGACGCAGCGGCGGCAGCGCTACGTGCTGCCGAAGTTCGCGGCCGGAGTGCCGTCGGACCACCGCATCTTCACCAGATACGGAGCGGTCGCCAACGAGAAACTGCCCCGGGCCGAGATCGACCGCCAGCTCAGGCAGATCGTCGTGGAAGCCGGCGGCAGCCCGGAGCAGTACGGTGCGCCTGCCCCGGACCCTTCGCTCTTCGCCGCCGGTGTCACCCTCAGCCAGCAGTACCTACCGCTGGTCGCCGAGGGCCGGATCACCATTCGCCCTTGGCCGACTTCGGTGTCCGGTCGGGACGTGACCTTCGGCGACGGCGATACCGAGCCGTTCGACGGCATCCTGTTCGGCACCGGGTTCGCGCTCGACCTTCCGTTTTTGAGTGAGGCCATCAGCACGACGATCGGCCTCGACGCGGTTCATCTGGACGCCGACCGGTACACGTTCCATCCCGATCTGCCCGGGCTGGCGTTCATGGGCATGTGGGACCAGTCAGGCGGTTACTTCGTACCGCTGGAACTGCAGGCGCGATGGATCGCCTACACGTGGGCCGGCGTCATTGCGCCGTCGAGCCCAGCCGAGCAACGGTCCGCGGTCGAAGCGTATCGGGCGCGGCGCGGCCTATCCCAGAAAACCCGGATGAACCTTGCGGCCATCACGTTCGCGCGCGCTGCGGGATGCGAGCCGCAATTGGAGAACTGGCCAGAGCTGCACCGGGCCTTGCTGTTCGGCCCCCTCGCGCCGAGCTGCTTTCGGCTCGAGGGGCCCGACTGCCTGCCCGAAGCTGCGGACGTGTTCGCGCGCGAGGCAGCCGCATTCGGAGCGGTGACCTCCAACGAACTCACTGCGCGTGAACAGGCGTACTGGAATCTCCTGCGCGCGCCCCCGGCTTCGTGATGGCTGAACGACAGCCCACCCGACCAGGCAGCCGGGTCGACGTCGACCAGTTGGCGGCACTGTCGGCGGTGGTGGAGTTCGGCAGCTTCGACGCCGCGGCCGAGCACCTGCATGTCACCCCGTCGGCGATCAGCCAGCGCATCAAGGCACTCGAGCAGCGTGTCGGTCAGGTTCTGGTGTTGAGGGAAAAGCCCTGTGTCGCAACGGCAGCGGGAACCCCCCTGCTGCGGCTCGCGGCCCAGACGGCGTTACTGGAGGCGGAGGCGCTCGCCGAGATGAGCGGCGGCTCGGCCGAACGCCCCCGGATTGCGCTGGCGGTCAACGCCGATTCGATGGCGACGTGGTTCACCGGGGTCTTCTCCCGACTGCCCGACGTGCTGTTCGATGTCCGTATCGAGGACCAGGACCACTCCGCACGCCTGCTGCGGGAGGGGGTGGTGATGGGCGCGGTGACCACCGAACGCACCCCGGTGGGCGGGTGCCGGGTACAACCGCTCGGGGTTATGCGCTACCTACCGGTCGCGACCGGCGAGTATGTGCAGCGCCACCTGCCAGACGGATTCACCGCCGAAGCTGCAGGCACCGCACCGTCGCTGTCCTGGAACCGCGACGATGCGCTGCAGGATCAGCTGGTGCGCAAGGTGTTCCGTAAGACTATTCGGCGGCCCATTCACTACATCCCCACTGCGGAGGGGTTCGGTGCGGCGGTGCGCGCCGGGCTGGGCTGGGGGATGTACCCTCAGCAGCTCGTCGACACGTCCTTCGTCCCGGTCACCGGCCAGCACCTCGACGTCCCGCTGTACTGGCAGTGCTGGAAGCTGGACAGCGCCACCGTCCGACACGTTACGGACGCGGTCCGGGGGGCCGCGACGGGATTGCACCACGGCCGATGAACCGCCGCAGCTAGGATCGCGCCGGTGAAGGTCCGCATCCTCGGCGTCGGTATGGGCCCCCAGCACGTCACCCCCGAGGTCGCCGATGCGCTGCGGTCTGCGGACTACGTGCTGGCCGCCGAGAAAGCCGACGACGACCGACTGCTCGCGCTGCGGCGCCAGATCGTCGCGGCGTACCCGGGCCCCGACGGTCCGGTCGAGGTGGTCGCCGTCCGCGATCCCGAACGGGACCGGTCTGCGGGACTGACCACCGGGGAATACGAGTCCGCCGTGACCGACTGGCATGCCGCCCGCGCGGTGGAGTATGCCGCCGTTCTCCAGCAGCGCGGCGGCACGGCCGCGTTCCTGGTCTGGGGCGATCCGGCGCTGTACGACTCGACCATCCGGATCGTCGAGAAGATGCGCAACCTCTTGAAGCTCAGATCGATCGACCTCGAGTTCGACGTGCTGCCCGGCATCAGCGCGCCACAGCTGCTCGCCGCCCGGCATCGCATCGTGCTGCACGAGGTCGGCCGTCCGGTGCACATCACCACCGGCCGCCGGTTACAGCAGGCGGTGGCCGCCGGTCTGGACAACATCGTCGCGATGCTCAACCCGCCGCCCGAGCGGCTCGACTTCACCGGTCTGGCGGACTGGACGATGTGGTGGGGTGCCAACCTCGGCGCGACGGGTGAACGGCTGGTGACCGGCCGGGTCGGTGACGTCGCGCCCTCGGTTGCCGAAGCCCGGGCGGCGGCCCGGGCACAGGACGGCTGGGTGATGGATCTGTTTCTGGTGAGGAAGACCTGATGGCCGGCCTCCTGGTCGCAGGCACCACGAGTGACGCGGGCAAGAGCGTGGTCACCACCGGCCTGTGCCGCGCACTGGCGCGCCGGGGCTTGAAGGTCGCGCCGTACAAGGCGCAGAACATGTCCAACAACTCCATGGTGTGCGCCGGGCCCGGGGCGAGCGAAGCGACGGGGGACGGTTCTGGCGGAGATGGCGTGGAGATCGGGCGGGCGCAATGGGTGCAGGCGCAGGCGGCGCGGGCAACACCGGAGGCCGCGATGAACCCGGTCCTGCTCAAGCCGGGCAGCGACCAGCGCAGCCACGTCGTCCTGATGGGACAGCCGTGGGGCGAGGTGTCCTCGTCGGACTGGCTGGAGGGGCGGCGCGCGCTGGCGGCCGCGGCGCACGCCGCCTACGACGATCTGGCGTCGCGCTACGACGTCGTCGTCGCCGAGGGCGCGGGCAGTCCGACCGAGATCAACCTCCGCGCAGGGGATTACGTGAACCTCGGGCTGGCCCGTCACGCCGCTCTGCCGACCGTCGTCGTCGGTGACATCGACCGGGGCGGGGTTTTCGCGGCGTTCCTCGGTACCGTCGCGCTGTTGTCGCCCGAGGATCAGGCACTGGTCGCGGGGTACGTGGTGAACAAGTTCCGCGGCGACCTGGCTCTGTTGGCTCCCGGTCTGCGCGATCTGGAGCGGGTGACGGGCCGGCGCGTCTACGGCACGCTGCCCTGGCGCCCCGACATCTGGTTGGACTCCGAGGACGCCCTCGACCTGCAGGGCCGCCGCGCGCCGCAGTCGGGCGCCCGCCGTGTCGCGGTCGTGCGACTCCCGCGGATCAGCAACTTCACCGACGTTGACGCGCTCGGCCTCGAACCTGACCTGGACGTCGTATTCGCCTCCCACCCAAGCGCTCTCGCCGACGCCGACCTGGTGGTGCTGCCCGGCACCCGCTCGACGATCGCCGATCTCGGCTGGCTGCGCCTGCGCGGGCTGGACCGGGCTGTGGTGGCCCACGCTGCCGCCGGGAAGCCGGTGCTCGGAATCTGCGGCGGCTTCCAGATGCTGGGCCGCACTGTCCGCGATGCCGAGGGCATCGAAGGGGCCGCCGCCGAGGTCGAGGGTCTGGGACTACTCGATGTCGAGACGAATTTCGTTGCAGCCAAGGCACTTCGATTGCCCGAAGGGCAATGGCTCGGCGTGCCGGCCGCCGGCTACGAGATCCATCACGGTCGGATCACGCGCGGACCCGGCACAGAGGAGTTCCTCGGCGGGGCGTCCGCGGGTCAGGTGTTCGGCACGATGTGGCACGGCGCGCTCGAGGGCGACGCGCTGCGCGCCCGGTTCCTGCGCGAGACGCTCGGCCTCGATCCCTCCGGCGTCTCCTTCACCAGCGCCCGCAACGGCCGTCTCGACCTGCTGGGCGATCTCGTCGAAGAGCACCTCGCCGTCGACGCTCTGCTCGACCTCATCCGTCTCGGTCCCCCAGCCGGCCTGCCGTTCCTGCCCCCGGGCGCCCCGTGACAAGGGTCCTGCTGCTCGGCGGCACGTCGGAGGCGCGCGCGCTCGCCGAGCTCTTGGTCGCCGGTGACGTCGACGTGACGACGTCGTTGGCCGGTCGCGTCGCCGACCCGCGGCTGCCCGTCGGAAGCGTGCGCGTCGGCGGCTTCGGCGGGGTGGACGGACTGCGGACGGCATTGGCCGACTACGACGCCGTCGTCGACGCGACTCATCCGTTCGCCCAGAACATCTCGGCCAACGCCGTCACCGCATGTACCACCGGAGACCTCCGCCGGCCACTGCTGCGGCTGGAACGTCCCGGGTGGGCCGGCCGGTCGCGCACCTCGTGGCACTGGGTCGACTCCCACGAAGAGGCGGCCGCGGCCGCGGCGCGGCTGGGCGATCGCCCCTTTCTCACCGTCGGGCGTCAGGAACTGGCACGGTTCATTCCCGACCTCCAGGACCGGGTGGTGCTGGCGCGAGTCGTTGACATCCCGGAGATCTGCCTGCCTGCCTGCTGGCGGCTGGTGTCCAGTCGCGGCCCGTACGCGCTGGCGGGGGAGCGGGCGCTGATGCGCGAGCATCGCGCCGACGTGCTGATCACGAAAGATTCCGGCGGCGAGTACACCTGGCCGAAGATGGTGGCCGCCGACGAATTGGGCGTGCCGGTGGTCATCGTGGCGCGCCCGGCACGACCGTCGGGCGTGCCGACGGTTCACGAGGTCGACGAAGCGATGGCCTGGGTGCGTGCCCTGAATACGATGTCCGGGTGAGGATCCTGGTCACCGGAGGCGCACGGTCCGGCAAGTCCCGGCACGCCGAGGGGCTGCTGAGCGGCGCGGTCGCCGTGACCTATGTCGCGGCCGGTGGTCCCGCCGACGGCGCCGATCCCGACTGGGAGGCGCGGGTGGCGCGTCATCGCGAGAGTCGTCCGGCGCACTGGACGACCGTGGAAACCGCCGACGTCGCCGCCGCCGTGACCGAAGCCCGCGGCGCGGTGCTCGTCGACTGCCTGGGCACCTGGTTGGTGGCCCTGATGGACGACGGGCAGCTGTGGGATGCGAGTTCGCAGGACGTGGACGCCGCAGTCGGTGCGCGGATCGAGGCGCTGTGCACCGCCGTCGCCGCGGCACCTGAAGTCGTCGTGGTCACCAACGAGGTCGGTCTGGGCGTGGTGCCCGCGCACCGATCGGGCGTGCTGTTCCGCGACCTGCTCGGCACCCTCAATCAGCGGGTGGCGGCGCTGTGCGACGAAGTACACCTGGTCATCGCGGGCCGCGTCCTGAAGATCTGACGATCACCGCGGCGGTAGCGCTCTCGTGCAGTCCTGCGTGCGCGCCGAAATCGACGTTTCGCAGGAAAAGCACGAGAAGGCGTCTGCAGAACGTCGATTTCGTCGACGCCACGGCTGGCGCCGACGGTCCTCGCACGAAGTCATCGCAGCCCCTCGGTGCGCTTGACCGATCGATCCCGCGCCGGGTCGTAGAGGTAACTCTCCCCGGCGTCCGGATCGGGCCTGCCGGCCAGCGCCCGGCCGACGAGGATGACGGCGGCCTGGCGCAGGCCGGCCGCCTCCACCGCGTCGGCGATGTCGGCCACCGTGCCGCGAAGCACCCGTTCTTGCGGCTGCGACGCGCGGTATACGACCACCACCGGACAGTCGGGGCCGTACTCGGGCTCGAGCTCAGCCATCAACTCGCGGGTCCGGGTGATCGCCAGGTGCAGCACCAGTGTCGAACGGGTCGCGGCGAATGCCCTGAGCGACTCCGTCTCCGGCATCTCCGTCGAGCGCTGCCGGGTGCGGGTGAGCACCACGGATTGAGCGACCAGCGGGACGGTCAGTTCACGGCCGACGCGCGCGGCGGCGGCGGCGTAGGCCGGCACTCCCGGCGTCACGCACCACGGCACCCCGGCATCATCGAGCCGTCGGGTCTGCTCGGACACCGCCGAATACACCGACGGATCTCCCGACACCAGGCGCACCACGCGTCGACCGGCGCGGTACCCGTCGACCAAGCTGCCGACGATGGCATCGAGATCCAGCTGTTCGGTGTCGACCAGTTCGGCGTCCGGTGCGCAGTTCGCGAGGACAGCGTCGTCGAGGTAGGTGCCCGGGTAGAGGACGGTGTCGGCTTCGCTCAGCATGCGGGCGGCGCGGACGGTCAGCAGATCCGCGGCGCCCGGCCCGGCGCCCACGAACTGCACGGCATGGGCGTCCTCCATCGATCCGCAGTGTAAGCGAGCCGACGAGGCGTCCGTGCTCAGCCGCCCGCAGCCGGTTGAACCGGAGGGGCCGGGCTTTCGGCGATCTTGTTGGCCGCAAAATCTGCGGCCTGCACCACCAGGCCGTCGGAGATGTACCGGGCGTGCGCACCGATGTCGTTGCCCGCCGAGCACACGAAATCGTTTGGCACGCACAACTCGATGGTCTTAGCCTGGTATAGCGAGCCGATCTTCACCGGAGGTTGCTTGATCACGTTCATGAACCGCTCCGAGGGTGTGCCGAGTAGCGCTATCGCGGCAACGTGGTCGGCGATCTCGGGCGTCATCGGCTGGGGAACTTCGGACACCGAGACTCCGTCGGGAATCAGTTCTGTTGTCACGAAACCCATTACGGCCGCACCTTGAGAGTAGCCGCCGAGCACTATCTTGGTGGCCGGACACGTCGTCGCGATCTGTTGGACGTGGGTGCTGGCGTCGGTGATGCCCTTGACGGCGGTCGGGAAGTCAGGGCTGGCCGGGTAGTCGACCGGGTACACCCCGACCGACTTGTTGCCGATCTTGGTCTGGAGGTCGTCGACGAACGCCTGGCCCATGGCACCGAGCCCCGGGGCTTCGGTGGTGCCGCGCGCGAACACCACCTGAACGTCAGGGCAGCCGGGCGGCACGGGAGTCGCAACGGGCGCGCCAACCGACAAGGGAGCGGGTGCGGTTGGAGGGTCCGGTGCTGCGACGGGCATTGGCAGCGTGGTGCCCGGACCCGGCGGGGGTCCGGGAAGTGCCGGCCCGTGCGGAATCGCCGGCTGCGCGTGCGCTGAGGGCGCGTACAGCAGCGCAGCGGCGATGAGCACCGCCGGGAAACGACTTAGGTGAGCTGACAATCCCACGGGTCGATCGTGACACATTTGCTGCCGGTGCGCGCGTTGCATTCGGATATCGCACTGCCTTCGCGAAGTGTCCTGACCCCGCTTTACACCCACAGAGCGGGCGCTTTGGGCGGCGGCCCAGGCAGGTCCATGCAGACCTCATCTATGTGCCGATTGAGCTCGGCGCCGACGAGCTTGCCGATCGACGTTCGCCGAGCGCGTGGCGATGGTTCATCAACGTGGTCATCGCCACCCGCGAGCCGTCGCCCACGGCGCCCAGCCGGAACGCGTCGGGGATCCGCGCATCGGTGATGTCAACCTTGTTGAACTAAGCGTGCCCGGTGCGCTGCCGCAACGGGCGGGTCTCGCCAGCGTCGGCGTGCATGTCGAGAACGAAGTAGGTCAGGCCGCGATGCTTGGGCAGGGTGGTCCACACTTCTGCCCGGCAGTCCGCGGGACACGCCGAGCCCTTCGGTCACTCGGCCGGTATCGGCAGCGCTCGTGGGAGCACAGTGAAGCGTCGCGAGTCAGCCGATGGTCAATTCAGCGTTCTGGTGCGAACGATCAGCCCGCAGTCAGCGCGAGGCGCTTCGCACCTGACTTGTGGCGACGGTGAAGAAGGTATCGGAGCCACCGAACGTCAATTAACACAGTGATCCTTACGCA
>Ga0190271_10002019_pt1 | contig 12026 bp, 8 predicted proteins | sample Popmic356T_FD_133747 | JGI IMG/M metagenome (GOLD analysis project Ga0190271, IMG submission 133747) | Populus adjacent soil microbial communities from riparian zone of Weber River, Utah, USA - 356 T | ecosystem: Environmental > Terrestrial > Soil > Riparian zone | place: USA: Utah | collected...
ATTTCAGTGTCTTGCATGTCGCTCAATCCAGAAAATCCTGACCTTGCTCTTTCGCCAGCGACTTCAATTGTTCACGGGCGCGAAACAGATACGACTTCACGGTGCCCGCTGGTACATCGAGCAGCTCCGCGATTTCTTCGACGGAGTGATCGAGCCAGTAGCGCAGGTTGATGACCGTCCGGTACAGATCCGGCAATTCCTCGAGGAGCGCGGCGACGAATTTTCCGCGCTCTTCGTGCAGATCGTCGGTAGTGTTGCCGGCCGACATTCTCTCCAGCACTTCGGCTGACAGATGCGGCACGCTGATCCGGGCAAGCCGCCGATGCTCGATCGTGAGGTTGTAAGCCAGGCGATAGAGCCAGGTGCCAAACCTGGCTTCTCCCCTGAAAGTATCCAGGCGGGCGCATACGCGAATGAACACCTCCTGAGTGATTTCTTCCGCATCCAGATCCGCGTGAGGTCCGAGCAACGACGCGACGAGCCGGAGAATCCTTTCGTGGTGGCGCACGACGAGCAGTCGAAAGATCTGTGGATCACGAGTGCGGACATAGGCGATCGCTGCCGATTCATCGTCCACTGATCACGGCTTCCAGTCATTTGTCCGAGGGTTGGACCAGGTAGTAATGCAGTATCAGTCCGCCGCCCAGGAAGACGCCGATCAAGCCGAAGGGCCAGATCTGGTTGTGATACCCGTCACCGGACAGCAGCAGCGCCAGGCAAATACCGACGCCCAGCATCGCCAGCACAGCGCCTGCCCCGAGCGGCCACCGGGGATTCACCTGCGCGTGACGCGCCAGGGATCTCCTGCGTTGGTAGTCCTCATCGGGCAGCTCCGGCAAAGGGATGCCCTTTTGCATGGCCGCCATGCGCTCCGCGTGCAGCAACTCGAGCCGCCGCTGCCTGCGTGCACCCTTCACGAACCAGACGATGAGGAATACCGTGGCCCAGCCGAAAATCCACAACAGCTTGTAAACCAGAGGATCCATTTGCGCCCCGCAAGGTGTTCCGACGCTCCTTGGACGAGGTGAGGCTGAAATCGGTTGCAGATTGCAGGTCCTGGCTCCGAGGGGCAGGGTGTCAGCAAATCCAGGCAAGCGACAGAGGACGGAGGATGGGCCGTCTCAGCGGCGGCCTATCCACCCGCGCCGGTCGCGGTTACAACAAAAAGGGAGCTTTGAAACATGAAAAAAATATTCCTGTCGGTGGTGCTGGCATCGTTGCCGATGTCCGCTTTCGCCGACTACGCCTGCAACACAACCATCAGCGCCGTGCTCGTGTACTACGACGGAACCATCAACCTGCTTCACCCGGCGCGCGGGGACTACACCTATGTCTGCAATCTGAACACGCCGCGACTCGGCATCGATACGACCACTTGCGCGATGTGGACGGCGTTGCTGCTGGCAGCGCGGAAGAACCGCTCAAACGTGTCGATCTACTATCCCGGCACCGGCTCCTGCGCGACGCTTCCGGTGTACGGTAACTCTCCGGCACCGACGTACATCGGCGACTACAACTGATCGCAGCCGGCTCAAACCGGGCCTTCGGCGACACTTATATATACGTGCGCACTGGCGCCTATTTGGCGATCAACTGCCGACAACCTGTGTGAAGGTCGACGGCGATGATCCCGTCGTACACGGGGTCCGTCACGTACGCGATCTGTCGTGCGGAGTCGATCGCCACACCGCGAGTTCTATGGAGCGCTGGTCCGCAGGGTGCTGCACCCGTGACCACCGTTCGCGCGCCGTTGGTGCTGGCGATCAATTCGAGCTGCGCGGGATAGGTTCTCGCGACAAGCAGGTTCTGCGTCGCGCCGTCGTAGGCGATATCGCCGGTGGACACCGTGCCCATGGCGTATGCAACGAGTTGCCGCGTGCCCGATGCCACGTCGATGCTGTAGATGTTTCCCGAGAGTTCCGCGACGTAGAGGCGCTGGTTCGCCAGATTGGCAGTGAGGCCGGTCAACGAGATGAAACCGGAGCTGACGAGGCGCCTTGCACCTGTCGCAAGATCGATGGCCAGCACGACGCTTTCGTCGATCACGTAAGCAACACCGGCGCTCCCGTCGATCTCGAGCCCCGCGGGATAGTTGAGTACCGGACCACTGCCAGTCGATGCATCGGACACGATGCGCGGCGCTTCGCCGGGACGTGCGCCGTAGAGCGCATGGGTCGTGAAGTCGACGAAGTAGTACTGGGCGGTCCTCGCATCGAACGCGGCGTCCATCCGGTCCATGTCGATGGTGCCGCGGCTTTCCGCGCTTCCGGAAACCAGCAGCCGATTACCGTTCGACAGATCGATCTCGGCGACGACATCCGCGACGTTGTCCGCAATCACCAGGACGCGCCTCGCCGAATCGAACTTCAATCCCAGGGGTTCGCGGAAGTTGACGCCGCTGCCGAGGCTCGCGTTGCGCACGAGGACGCGATCGCCGCCGGGCATGACCTGCATCAGCGGAACGCCGAATTCCCCTCCGATCACGAAGAGGCGTCCGGCCGCATCGACCACCACATCTTCGGGATACTCGAGCCACGGACCACTGCCGACCGGTGGATAGTTGAACGTCGCCAGGCCGGAAGACGTCACCGTCTGACGATCTCCGGATGCGAGATCGATTCGTGCGACGCCGTTGGTCATCTCATCGGCCACATAGGCAAGTCCCGTCTGACTGACAACTGTGATGCCGCGCAGGAAGCGGGTAGTTGGGTCGCTCAGTCCATCGGAGATCATCGTGCGCGCGCCGGTCGTGGGGTTCACTGCGAACAACGAACTGCTGTCCGATACCAGGATGCGATTGCGGACGACATCGAAACCGACACCGCGAAAATAATAGACCTGCGGGCCCGGAGACTGCATCGATGACAACGTCCGGCGTTCGCCGGTGGCCGGCGCAATCGTCAGGATGCCTTCGGTTTCGTCGCTCAGGATGAGGTTGCCGCGAATCGGGTCGAAATCCAGTTCCGTCGGCGAAAAGAAGCCGGGACCGCTTCCGCTCAGCGTCGTGCGATCACCGGTGGCGAGGTCGACGCGGAACAGCGCGTTGAGTCCGTCGTCCGCGACGTACAGAAACCGGGCTTCCGCATCGACGCTGAGTGCGACCGGTTCAACGAACGCGGGCCCGGCGCCAACGTGTTGCCCGGAGACGATCGATCGTGGGCCGCCGTCGAGCGGTGAGGCGATGATTGCGGCCGAGTGCCGGTCGACCAGCAGCACTCGCGATCGGTCTTCATCGAGCACCATGCGCGGCACATAGGTCAGTTCAGGTTCGCGTGAAATCGTCATCCGGCGGGTAGCGGTGTCGCTGCCCGGATGAGTGGCGGTCACGGTGAGCGTGAATGTTCCCTGGCCGGAAATCGGAACATCGCGAACCTGGAATCTTCCGTTCGCGATTTGACCCTGAACGGCTGCACCTCCCGCATCTGCCGAGATACTCACGCTCTCCGGCTGGGCGTGCGACACGAGGCCGGAGACGGAAATCGTGGCGTTGCCATAACGTGCATGCGCCAGCGGAAACGTGATGTCCAGCAAAGGCGCCGGGCCCGGCGGTGTCGTCGGAACCGGTGGGGGGATCACCGGCGTGGGGATCACCGGCGGCGGTTCGCGGATGATTCCAGGGACACGCCGGGATGGTGTATCGCCACCGCATCCCACGAGCAATGCCGGCGACAACCACAGGACAGCAGTCAACGCGTGGCGCGCGAGCTTCGACACGGTGCGAGTTCCACTCGTGAAACCAGGCATATCGATCTTCTTCTAGTTTGGCCCGCGCGGCTGCGAGTATGGCACTGCCGATACCTGGCAAGAAGGTCAGTGGACGCTGATTTCGGCGCAAGGGTGCCGCCCGACGGTCCGTGGCGGCGCGAACGGCCGCGGAACGGGACTATGGCCTCCGGGTCTCAGGGGCGCGGCGCGACATAAACCTGGTACTCGCGCATGCCGCCCGACATGTCGAATTCGTCGGCTGCGAATGCCACCGCCGTGCCATCGCTCGAAAGGGCGTGATAGGCATACGCGCCCGAAACCGCAATGCTGGTGCCGTTGGGGCGCCGCGAAGCCACGCTCAATGCCGTGCTCTGCAGGTCACGCACGACGATTGCGGCAGTCTGGCTATTCGTGAAATCGCCCGTGAGATTGCCGGCAGTGGTCTGGAAGAGTACATGCCCGTCATCCGACACCTGGGGCCAGCTGCTGTTGCCGTTGCCGAAACCAAAGGAGCCGCCACTCGCAACGATGATGCTGCCCGATGAGACCCGGTCGATCGCCACGACCTGCGTGAATGCCGAGCCATTGAACAAGGTGGGAGCGCGGAGGGCGAAAGTGACGTATTGGCCGTTAGCCGAGAGGCCGATGCCCTGACCCACGTACGACACGTTGTTAGTGCTGTCGATGCTGAACACCTGGGCACGGGAATCCTGGTCGATGTCGTAGTGCATGACGATGTTGTGCGTGTCGCCGGGAACGAAAGTGCCATACAGGTACGCCATGTGCAGGCCGTTGTCCGACATCGTCGAGTAGGAGACGAGAGACGTCGTGCTGCTGAAGACGCGCCGCAGGGTGCCGTATTGCAGGTCGCGGAAGTACAGCTTGTAGGCTCCTGAAGGATCGTCGCCGATGAGATCCTGGTTCGACACAAAACTCACGCGACGGCCGTCGGCCGAGATGTTGACCTGCATGTCGCTTTGGCCGTTGCCGAAGAATTCGAGTTCCGTGCCATCGGCTCGCAAGCTGACTCGCCTGGTGATGCCGGTCTGCAGATCGCGCACGAACACGTCCTGCGAGCCATTGGTGTCGTCGGCCACCAGATCGGCCGCGAGCGAGCTGAAGATGACGTGACGTCCGCCCGCGGCGAGTTTCAGGCCGAGGACGCCGTACGGCGATTGGGATTGCGTGCCCGCCGGCGTCTGGTTGACGAGCGTGGTCACTCCGGTGGAGAGGTTGCGCACATACGCGTTGCTGGACGCCAGGGGCCAGCCGCCGAATCCTGGCACGAGGTTGGTGCCCTCGCTCATGAACGCGACGATGTTGCCATCGGCCGAGAGGCTGGGGAGGCCGCTGCGGTTGTTAGCCGTGGCGCCACTGGTCGCACGGCTTGCGAGCATGGTGGTGGTGATGGCAGGCGTCGCGGTTACCGTTACGGTGACGATGCGCGTCATGGCTTCGATCAGGCCGCCGTCATCGTTGGCCCCGAGGAACAGGAACTCCGCGCCGTTGTCCGCGGACTGGAGGACCGGCGTCGCGATGCAATGCGGTCCGTTGTCGGGGAAGGTATGGCGGGCGCCGATCGGCGTCCATTGGCTGTTTTGCCAGCGGCTCATCTGCACGGCGAACGGCGGCGTGCCGCCAAAAGCCATGCAGATGCTCGCGGCTGTACCCGCCTGGATGCTCACGTTCGCCGGGTTCTGCAGGATCGTCACAGGCCCGGGCGCTGCTACCCGCAGCACGACAGAGTCGCTTTCGACAAACCCCGCGCCGTTGTAAACGAGCACGCTGTACACCGCGCCGTTATTGGCTATCACGAGCGGACCCAGATTGAACGTGGCGGAGATAGCGCCCGGTATCGGAGTGCCGTTCACTGACCACTGGTAGCGCAGGCCAGAACTGCTGGCGGCCACGAAAAACGTGGCGTTGGCGCCCTCGAGAGCGGTCACGTCCACGGGTTGCTGGGTGATCACCGGCGCGCCGAGCAGAATGATGTCGGCCGCGCGGCTCATGACCGAGCCCGCGCTGTTGGAGACGGTCACCGTGTACGTACCCACGTCGACGTCGGCCACGATTCGGAAGTCCAACACCGGCAATGTGGCTCCTGGAAGCTCAGCGCCGTCCTTCGACCATTGATAGGCCAGCGGGCCACTGCCCGTGGCGCCAACTGCGAGGACGCCCGAGCCGCGGAAGGGCACGATGAGCGTGGACGGTTGCGAGGTGATCGTGGGAATGGTCAGTCCGCTTGCCGCGCTGATGTCGAGTACGGCATTGCTGCTCGTGACGGATCCTGCGCTGTTGGTCACCACCACCGAGAAGTTGCCGGCGTTGGGCAGCGCGACGGAGTTGAAGGTGAGCACGGCGCTGGTGGCGCCCGTGACGTTGACGCCATCGCGGCGCCACTGGAACGTGAACGGCCCGGTGCCATCGACACCGACCGCGAGCGTTGCGGTGCTGCCGACGTTTGCGGTGACGCTCGCCGGCTGCGTGACGATCGATGGAGCGACTGCGGCGGGCGCGCTGACCGACACGGCCAGGAGAGCCGGGTTGCTTGCCACAGTACCGGCGCTGTTGGTGATCGTGACGGTGTATGCGCCCGCATTCGCGCTCGTCACCGCCGAGAGGCGAAGTACCGGATTGTTGGCCCCCGCGATGTTCGTGCCATTGAGGCGCCATTGATAGCTCAGCGCTTCCGTGCCATGCGCCGCGACGGCAAACACGGCGTCATTGCCCGAGGTCACGCTGAGCGCGGCCGGCTGCGTCGTGATGCTGGGTGCCACGTCGAGATCGCTCACGGACACGGTCGCATAGGAGCTCGCCGCATCGCCCAAGGCGTTGGTGGCAACTACCCGGTACTGCTCGCCGTTGTTGGAAGGCGATCGCGGCGCGGTGGTGTAGCTCGTAGTCGTGGCGCCGGTGCCGACGGTGACGTTGGTCCAATCGCCCGCGGCGTTGGCGGGGCGAGTTTGCCACTGCAGTGTGGGCGCGGGCAGGCCGGACACCGCTACCATGAAGTTGGCGGTTTCTCCGGTGCGGATCAGCACGGAGCGCGGCTGATCGGTGAGCGTCGCTTGTCTGCTCATCTGCAACACGTTGATGCGCACGTTGGAACTCGTGACGCAGGACGATTCGACAGTCGCGGGCGGCGTGTAGCAGGCGCGTGCACGAATCAGCGCGCTCTGGTCGCCAACAGTGGCGACGAAACTGTGGCGCACGCCCCAGGGGCGCCACGCTACGCCCGCGCCGACGGGGAGCGGGTTGGCTTCGTCCTGGAAGGATTGCGCGATGACACGCCAGGATGCGCCGCCATTGTCGCTGCGCTGCCAGTCGATCACGGTGCGATCGTTTGCCGTCGGTGCGATTACCGTCCACATGGCAGCCGTCTTGTTGAACCGGGTCCCCGAAATCATGGCGTCGAGGTTGGCGCTGTGGCCCTCGACGACATCGATCTGCGCTGGCATTCGATGCATCACCAACTGCGGTAGTTCGATCGCCTGCAACCACATCAATTGCCTCACGGCATACGAGTAGTTTCGGTTTCCGGTGCAACGATAGATGACCTCGACGAAATTCCAGCCCTGGCCGGTATGCGTTGCAGTGAAGGTCGTCGATCCACCCAATCTGGTAATGGGAATCCGCGGACCGACCGGGGAAGCGATTTCCAGCAAATCAGTACTGGTGCAGCCGTAAGGTATCTGCCCGTTGTTGCCCACGGCTGTGTATGTCGCTGTCACGCTGCCGAACAGATTCGTGCAAGCGCCACCGCCGTCACAGGTGAGTGTCGATGTGAAATGCAACGGGTCTGACGATTCAATCGGTAGCGGATACCTGATGATCACCGTTCTGAAGAACGAGAAGCTGTGCACTTCCGTGCTCAGTTTGCCGTCTACAATTTCGGTGTCATCCAGAACAACCCATTCGCCGCCGGGCTCTGCCTTGGCGATCTTGAGCGCTTGATCGGGTTGTAGAGTGACTGCAGGAACGGGAATACGCACTTCGACCGCTTCCGCGAAATCGCCGCCATGCGGCGTGACCATGTAGATATTTCCGGTTCCACCCAGGTCGGCAGGCATTGGCGGCGCGCCGGTGGAATCCACCGCAATTCGGAACGTGGTGTCGGTTGAGATGGCTCCAGCAGGGAAGATGACGGCGGCGCCGCTGGCTTCGGTGATCGTGCCGCCAGTCGCTCCGATGACGGGCGGCGGCGGAGGCGGCGGTGGAGTCGCCGGTGGTGGTGCAGGGGCCGCGGGAGGCGGGGCATTGCCACCATCTCCACCGCCGCAACCGGCCAACGCAAGCAAACAAACCAACGCGGCAACTCGTGAACGCATGACTTCCACCCTGTGTGGCCGGCAAATACGCCGGTCATCGGGGTAACGCGCAGAAAGCGGGCAAACCAGCTCAAGATTTCCGCGAATCTCGTTTTACTTAATGTCTATTTCGTCCCCTGTGGCTACCACGCAAGGAAACGACGCGTGCGCCCTGCCTGTTGCATTGCGCCAGGCACGGCGACTAGCTAGGTGTGGTTGTGCGACGCAACGTGCACGTACTCGCGCACAAAAAGGCTAACGGCACGGAACCCCGCGGCCATGGCGCTACACTCACGTCTGATCGGAAGCCCATTTCTACGATCTTGTTCCGGGGATTGTCGGTCGCCGCAATTCCAAGTCGTTCGGCGAAAACCTGCACATGGCGGAAGACCATGCAACAGAACCAACTGGTTGTCGTATCGAGCAACGCGTCAGTCATCGGACCTGCCGCCTCCAGCAAGCGTGCAGCGTGGGATGAATTCGTCGCGGCGCAGGGTGGCTCCTTCTATCACCTGTACGACTGGAAAGATGTCAACGAACAGTGCCTGGGACACCACTGTGAGTATCTTGCGTCGCAGGACGCCGAAGGTGCGATCACGGGCGTTCTCCCGTTAGTGCTGGTCAAGAGTCGTATCTTCGGGCGCATCCTGTGTTCGATGCCGTTCATGAACTACGGCGGGCCGGTCGCTGCAACACCTCAGGCGGCCGATGAGCTCATCCGTCACGCGATGCTTCGCACCGAAGCGCTCGACGCCGACTATCTGGAGCTGCGCTGCCCGGTGGCACTGGCGACGACGATGGCGGTTTCGACGCGCAAGATCAGCATGATCGTGCCGCTCGTGGAGGATGCGGACGCGCTGTTCAATTCGTTTTCGCAGAAACATCGCAAGAACATCCGGCGTGCCCAGAAGAACAATCTCGAGGTGCGCAAGGGCGGCCTCGATCTGCTCGACAATTTCTTCGCCACCCTCGAACTATCGTGGCGCAGTCTCGGGACGCCGATGTACTCCAGGAGTTACTTCGAGCGAATCCTGAAAACGTTTCCCGACAATACGTCGATCTATAGCTGCGACCTTGCGGGAAAGCCGGTCGCCGTCGCGATGATCGGGCATTTCAACGGGGTCGTGGAAGGCATGTGGGCCGGAGCGCGCCAGGAGCTTCGCCATCTCGACGCGAACTACGTGCTGTACTGGGAGATGCTGCGTGATGCCTGCCAGGCCGGACACAAGCTTTTTCATCTCGGCAGATCGACCTCCCACTCCGGCGCGGAACAGTTCAAGAGCAAGTGGAACGCCGAAGTCCGCCAGCTCTACTGGTACTTCCACCGGCCCGATGGCGGCCCGATGCCGCAGCTGAACGTCGACAATCCGAAGTATCAGCTGGCAATCGCCGCATGGCGACGCCTGCCGTTGCCGGCAACACGTCTCATCGGGCCGCGCCTCGCACGACTGATTCCCTGAGCGCGAGCCACTGCTCGCGCCCGGTTCACGGGCTCGAGATGGAAAAATACGCCAGAGTTTCGGAAACCGACTGGTCAGCACACGTGTTCGTCCCGTAAAACGAGACTGTTGCTCCCTGAGCCTGCGCCGCGAGCAGTCCTGCCAGATACTCCCTTGCCAGTGGACGGCTCATCGAAAAGGAATAGTAGTTGCCGTTCGCGCCGTGACAGCCAGGAGCGTTCAGGATGCCACCGGCCGGGTAGACGTACACCATGTTGCCGCCGTCATAGATCAGGATGTTGGCGATCCGTGCCGATGTAGTCGAGGCGGACGCCGCACTGGCCAGCACCAGGCCCATGAGCCCACTCACGATTCCTGTCTTCATACTTCTCATTAGATCTCTCCTTTGATGAGGCGGGTATTCGAATCAACTGCTTACTTCTGGCGTATCTGTCACGAGCCGCGATTTCCTCTCACCCAAATCCCTCATTTCGCTCCGCGGTCCCGGATATGCCAAGATGCGGCCCCTCGCGGCTTCGCGCAGGAGCGCCGGCCGGTACGCGAGAGGTACGCATACGGAATAGATAGGCAAGGATTGCCTGTACACATCACGGAGGATGTATGTCGACACACCTGTCTCGATTCAGTCGCCGCGCGTTTGCGCTGGCGGGATGCCTCATCGGCGCCGCCGCCGCCGCCGCGCCCGCATCAACCACGGTCAACCCGCCTTCCGGCTGGCAATCGTTTGCGGCCGCCGCGCCCTGTGTGCCCGGCACCTGGCGCGTGGGCAACACGAGTGGCGCCGCTCCGGTGCGCTTCGAAACCACGCACTTCGCATTCCGCTGGAATGGTTCGACGACGACGACTCAGGCCGCATCCACCGCGGGCACATACCTCGAGTCCATCTGGCAGCACTTCATGCTCAACACCGCCTTCCCCGAGCCGTATTGCGCGAGTGCTAACAAGTTCAAGGCGAATATTCACATAGACCCGACGTTCGGCCTCTCGGGCGGCGTCGATGGCCAGGGCTTCATGGGCATGTGGGTCGGGCCGGGCGCGCTCGCCGATCGCCATGGGCTTGCTCACGAGTTCACGCATGGCTTGCAAGGCTCGACGGGCGGACTGCAGGGGTCACCGTTCACCGGATGGATGTGGGAGAGCCACGCGAACTGGATGGCACTGCAGGTGCCGGAGCTTCGCCGGGGCGTGCATTGCTCCGAGCTCTCGGTGAATTTCCCGCATCTGTACTACGGCTCGACGCGTGTGCGGTACTGCAACTGGCAGTTCTGGGAAAACCTCAAGAACCGCTTCGGCTACGCCGCCGTGCAGGACATCTGGGCCAACGCGCCAAAGGCCGGCCAGCCGGGGCGATCAACCGCCGATCCGTTCAATGTCCTGATGACCAACCAGGGCTGGAACGTCGAGCAGTTGAACGATGTCTTCGGTGACTGGGCGATGCGCAACGTGAACTGGGATTACCGCAATCCCGACGGCAGCGACCAGGGAGCTATCTACCGCCAGGCGTATGGCAGCTACGACCCGCAGGGCGGCAATCGAAGCCTGCGCACGACGCGCCTCGAAGCGCTCGATCTCGCCAATCGCCGCTTCAACGTGCCCGCCTCGTGGGCGCCGCAGCGCTGGGGTTACAACCTCGTGCGGCTCGTGCCGGATGCCAATTCCGCGCAGATCACCGTCACGTTCCGCGGCGTGTTGCAGACCGCGCCCAATGCCACGAGCTTCGCGGGCCTGCAGGATGAGCCGACGTCGATCCCGCAACCTGCGTCGGGATGGCGCTGGGGCGTGGTCGCGATCAACTCGGGTGGCGTTGCGCGCTACAGCGCACTGCAGCGCGGCTCGGATGGCGCGGTCACATTCCCGCTGGTGTCTGGCGACCGGTCGCACTGGCTGGTCGTGATGGGCGCACCCACGCAGATGCACAACATCCGCTGGGACCAGCCTTACTACTCGATCTATCGTTATCCGTGGATGGCGCAGTTCAACGGCGCGATGCCGCTGGGATTCCAGGCCAATGCGCCGGTGCCGGTGCCGAACGGCCGTCGTCATCCGAATGGCGGTGGCTGGCTGGCACCGAACGCCATCGTCGATGCGAGCGCGTTCGTCGGGCCCAACGCGCGCGTGCTCGGTGGCGCGGTGCGCGGCAATGCGCGTATCGAGGATCACGCCACCGTCATCGGCGGTGAAGTGAGCGGCAATGCGATCGTATCGGGGCTCAGCCTGGTTTCTGCCAATACGATCATTCGCGACCAGGCGCGCGCTTCGACGGTGTTCATGCCGCTGGGATCGTTCGAGCGGAACATCGTGCTGTCCGGCACCGCGCACAACATCGGTGATGTCGAGCAGCGCGGCGCATCCATGTCGCGCGGCGTGTTGTATGGCTTCATCGATCCGCCGTCGACGACGAATCCGCGCCGGGGCTCGAACCTGACCGCGCCGGTCAGGGAGATCACCGCACCGGCGACCTATCGCTGGCGGTGAGCCGAGATTGCCGGGAAGGCATCGTGGCGGCGGCCTCCATGAACTTCATGGGGGCGCCGCCTGGCTAGTCCTGCGAAGG
>Ga0190271_10002020_pt1 | contig 12025 bp, 6 predicted proteins | sample Popmic356T_FD_133747 | JGI IMG/M metagenome (GOLD analysis project Ga0190271, IMG submission 133747) | Populus adjacent soil microbial communities from riparian zone of Weber River, Utah, USA - 356 T | ecosystem: Environmental > Terrestrial > Soil > Riparian zone | place: USA: Utah | collected...
ACCTCCTCGCAACCATTGTCCTTTAAACCCCAAACCATATTTACTGTGCCCCAATCAAATTCCACGCTACTACCTATCCTGTATGGCCCAGCGCCTAACACTATCACTTTTGAAGGCATATCCTTACCTCGAGGCATACAAGACTTTTTATCAGAGGCTAATGTCCTGTTTTTTCTTGGTGAAATATAATGAACATCATCAAATTGACCGCCATACGTGAGATAAAGATAGTTAGTCTTTGCTGGCCATTCGGCAGCTAAAGTATCGATTTGTTTGGTAACAGGCTGGATCATCAATCTCTTTCTTAGAGCTCTAACATTATTCTCGTCGATGTTGGAGCAATTGGCAATTTGAACATCAGAAAATCCCATTTTCTTCGCTTCCAGCAATATATTTTTATCAAGACTCGAATTTTTTAGCTTCTTCTCAGTCAGGATTATGGCTTGTATTTTGTTCAAAAACCAAGGATCTATTGATGAGAGTGAGTTGACACGCTCCACCGACATACCCGCCTTAAATGCCCTTACAAGATCGAAAAGGATTTCATCAGTCGGATGCAATAGAGATTGCTCAATGGTTTCAATTTCATCATTCCCTATACTACTATCTGTATTATTACTACTATCATTACTACTATTATTATTAGAATCAATTGCGTGTGAAGATGAGTCCCTTAAAGGGCTGCTCCCTAGTGAACTTAAATCTGGCCAAATTGGATGGCTTTCATTTTCCGGCGAATTTGGATTCAAAGTTCTATCCAAGTCTATTCGTTCTTTTCGTAGAGATGTCAGAGGTAGCTTTCTCTGCTGAGCCAAATTACTTGTACCCGATCTTTGATTATCGGTGATGAATCCGGAAGTAAAATTATTTGCATCTGATTCATCGGAATCATGCTTAGAATTCGAAACAAGGCCATACTTTCCATTGTCGCACATTCTGATTGCTTTCTGAAGAACTTCTTCAAAACTCCTACCAATCGCCATTACCTCCCCCACTGATTTCATGGCGCTGCCTAACCTCCTTTTTACTAATTCAAATTTCTTGAAATCCCATCTAGGCATCTTCAGCACAATGTAGTCCAAAGAAGGTTCAAAGCATGCCGTCGTCGCTTTCGTGACAGTGTTAACTAATTCGGGAAGAGAATACCCTAAGCTTATCTTGGCAGCTATGTATGCTAATGGATATCCGGTGGCCTTACTTGCCAACGCAGAAGATCTAGATAACCGCGCGTTTACCTCAATAACGCAGTAATTTTCCGATCGTGGGTCGAGTCCAAACTGTATGTTGCATTCACCAATGATATTACATTTCTTAGTGGCTTTTAGTGCGCTACTGCGAAGCATATGATATTCGTAGTTGTTTAGTGTCTGCGAAGGGGCCACAACAATGTTATCTCCTGTGTGAACTTTCATAGCTAGAACGTTTTCCATATTGCAGACTATGACACTATTTCCATGGTGGTCCCGCATCACTTCATACTCAATCTGCTTCCAAGATCCTACATATTTTTCAATTAGAACTTGTCGAACTACACTGAGTGCAAGTCCTCGCTGAACTATTTCCTGTAATTCATAATCATTATACGCAACTCCACCTCCTCGTCCGCCCAATGTATAAGCCACCCTTATAATCACGGGATATCCTATTCTCTTGGCAATGAGTTGAGACTCTTCGATAGAGTTCGCTGATGAGCTTTCAAGGACTGGAAGCCCACATTCAGCCATGTTTTCTTTGAAAAGCTGTCTATCTTCTGTAGCCTGGATACCCTGAATTTGAGTGCCCAGTACTTTAATTCCATATTTTTTAAGAATTCCATTCTTTTCCAGCGCAACACCACAGTTTAACGCTGTTTGGCCTCCGAAGCTTAGCATTATAGAATCTGGGCGTTCGAGTTCTATTATATTCGTGACATATTCTAGATTAACAGGCAACAGGTATACCCTATCCGCGAATCTGCTATCGGTTTGAATAGTCGCGATATTTGGGTTAATTAGTAGTGTATTTATATTATCTTCCCTTAACGCTTTGAGGCATTGAGAACCAGAGTAGTCAAAATGACGGTCTTCGGTTTATCGAAGGACTCTCGCCTGCCTCTCCGATCTTTATTGCCCCGCTACCTAGAACTAGAACCTTCTTGATATTTTCATGTTTTCCCAATTCTCCTATCCTCCGTAAATCCAACAACATCCCGAAGAAGATTATTCTGTTGCAGAGTGTATAAATCGTTAAGGATTGAAAGTCTTACATCCAAATTTTGATGCATTTCTTGTGGGTTATATCATGAAGTGTTCCATATTATTGTATTCCTTTATCCCGTTTTTGCCATATGTGAATTACAGTACTGATCTATTCTACAACAACCCTCTATTGGAGCAGCTTAAATTGGATTAAATTGGGTGGTTATCGATTTCAGAATGCTCTTTGAGCTCCTAGGCCCCTGAGTAAAGCCTACGTGTCAGATAATGGCAGTCTCACTGGCATTCACGCAGTGGGCATTTGTCGTGTTATACCAATTCTTGATAATGTCTCTAAATTTTTCGAAAACAAACAGACAATCATAAGGACCAGGAGACGCCTCAGGGTGAAATTGCACACCAATGATTGGTTTAGACCTATGTTGAATACCTTCTACTGTGTCGTCATCAGGATTATAGAACCAGGTTGTAAAATCTGTTTTCTGCAAGCTCATGGTATCTATCCCATAGCCATGATTCTGGCTCGTTATGTAGGTAGTATTGTCGTTCTTGTTAATGCAAGGTTTATTTTGACCTCGATGGCCGTATTTTAGTTTGTAGGTTTTTGCACCGGCTGCAAGAGCAAGAATCTGGGTACCAAGACAGATACCCAAAGTGGGGATCGATTCTTCAATTAATCTTTTGACCGTATTAATAGTTGCGGTACAGATCTCCGGATCGCCCGGTCCGTTGCTTATAACTACCCCAGCTGGACCAAACGCCGCGAGCGAATCATAATCAGTATCCCACGGAAGCCTAATTACTGAGAATCCCAATGACAAGATGTTACGGAGTATACTGAACTTTGTTCCGGTATCTAATAAAACTATCCTTCTATTGGTGGGGCTTCCACTATCAGTGGCAGCTGGGCTATAAAACTTGGCTTCCTCTATCGAAACCTCTGGCATAAAGTTTATCCCCTCATAACTTGCACCCTCGAGCTGCTCTTTAATCCTCGGCAAGTCTAACCTGGTTACTTGGGATATTGACTTTATTTCCCTTCTGCCTGCAACAGACTTTCGAGTCCTCTGTGAACTGCTTAACGAAGTTACGTTTAATGCACCCATCATCACGCCATGCACTCGAAGTCGTTTGGTTAGTTCACGTGTATCAATTCCATATATCCCCGGTATTTTTTGATCATATAACCATTCGCCGAGGGTCTTGATAGAACTCCAATGGCTTGCGCTAGCTGAAAGATTTTGAACAATTAATCCGCGGACCTGAATGGACATAGATTCGAAGAATCTAGGAAGTCCGAACTGATCTTTCAAATTGAAATCAGGCACACCATAGTTTCCTATCAGTGGATATGTAAGGCACAAAATTTGGCCTCTATATGAAGGGTCTGTTAGGGTCTCGGTATATCCTACCATACCAGTGTTAAATACCACCTCCCCTTCCATGTAAGATGGGTACCCAAAGCCTATGCCGCGCATCGTTAATCCATCTTTCAACACAAGGCATCCAGCAAGCTTAGACTCAGACCCAATCAAATTAATGAAATTTAAACCCTTCAGCCAGTTTGAATTGATGAGATTTAAACTTTCTTGCTAAAGATACAATAATGCGGACGTTACATTATACGGAATAGCCAGATTCTAACCACGATTAATGAGGTAATTTTGAGACCGATCATTTATGCTCTCGAGTATCGAACAGGTTAAATGGCGTATACATTACGTTTATCATATGAAGGGCAACGCATTTCAATTTCATTCTGTATATACCATTATTACAATATTTACTATATTTTATATAGGCATCACAGCAGAATTGGAATTTTTGTTTGAAGCTACTGCAGCAAATGATGCCTTTAGCGTTCAAGATGCAGATTTTATGAATCGTCAAAAAGATATTTTTGGTGTATCTGAGATATACCCTACTGTCAGTGGGGGAAGAGAATGGTTCGTGAATATGACCAATCCGGCTAATAGTTCACATTTTAGTGAGACAGGAGGTTTCGAACTAATAAAACAGAGTGACGGTTCATGGAGAGTTAACTCAACCCACGTTAGGCTGGTCGTCGAGACTCCATCAAATATGACAGATTGGAGGAACGTGGAAATCACTGGCTATGCGAAGCTGAGCCTACCGACCATCGTTAACTCGACCTCATCCTCTAATTCTAATTCCATTAGCTCACCTATGAACAATAGCGAATCGGAAGAGATTGATGATTTAGCGTTCATAGGTCGTAGTGGCAGACATAGTTCAGAAGTTCCATGTGAAGGGACCGCGTATGTCGGCGGACTACACAACGAAGGTTCAGTAGGATGGAAGAAGGAGATTTGGCACACAGATGGATATACTGATGAACGGGCTAGGAATGTTGTCACTGATCCAATATTGGATAGATGGGTGGGATGGAAAGTGATAATCTATGATATGCACCTGAATAACGAAACTGCGGTAAAACTAGAATCATATCTGGATGACCATAATAATGACAGTTGGAAGAAGGTCACAGAAATAATTGATAGTGGAGGATGGTACTCAAGGAGCACAGATGACGAGTTTTTTAAAGCGGATTGTGGAAAGGGGAGAGATCATATTATCGTTGAACCGGGTCCTTTTGTAATATTTAGAACTGATAACCTTGTACTTGATTTTAAAAACCTAAGCGTAAGAGAGATTGATCCTCCTATTGACCTAAATGAATAGCACAATTTCATTCTCGAATACTCTGTAAGTGTTGATAAAGTATTAATCCTATAATGGATGCACACAGCCTGACAAATGTGGTTGTTTTGATTATACTTGTAGGATATTAGATAATGCTGTTAAGCTAACTACCGTCGTCTTTCTTGAGTTTTTTGGCGGCTTCCAATATTATTTTTGCCACATCACGCTCAATTCCAAGTGATGAAGCAAGATGATCAACATCAGATGAGATAATAGAGTCAAAGGTAAATCCTGACCTTATCAATAGCTCTTTAAGCCCCTCAGGAATCTCTAGTTCCTGAATTGTATATTTCATAACAAAGGTAATTTTAGACATACTAATATACTCTTCTAGTAAATTTATATATAGATGACATTCGCATCACTGAAATAACTTCCTTCACATGATTAGTTTGTCATATTGGCGCAGCGGTCATCTGTATTCGATAACATAGACGATTGGGGTCTAATAATAGATTCTCGACGTGAAGCAGCTACCTCAGATCAAATGTTGTGTGGCCTGGTCGTGGCGGAATTCAAAGATGCAATAGTTGTTTTGAACTTTGATCGGTATCGGATAAATAAATTTCTGGTTCCTAAATCAAAAGTGGATGGATTTGATGGGATTCGAGTACATCTCAAAATCTCACAAACCAGTCTATTCTTGTTTTGCTATTAAGATACACCGTCTACGTCTTTTGACTTGGACAAAAAAAGTAAAGAGTGTATTTGTGTTAGCATTAAATGGAGTGTACAAGTTTTCCAAGGATAACAGATTACATCCCTACACATATGGATACTTATTACGTTCAGAAGATATATTAGTCAAAATCCCTCCACCTTGCAGGCTCTGCAACTTTTTCTGCTGAGACATTCAGTTAATCCCGATCTGAATACAAGATGGTCAGCTTAAATATTAGATTGTCATTAGTACTTTATTAATACTTCTCGTCGTAGTCCATTATTCCGTGCGCCTATGGAAGCAAAGATCACTACGGCCATGCATCTTAATTTAGGTAACTTCAATTACAATATTTACAAATGAACTATAGCTGAGGTCACTCAAGCTATGTTTTCAACCTGTTTGGCATGACAAAGTTAAGTGTGAGGTAACGTTTATTGGGCAACCGCGCAGTGTGTGACTAAGCGATTGCTTCGTGAGCAATTCAGTGATAGGTGACACTCTTGTGGACTTTAGCCAACAATCATTCTATTAACTATGGTGTACACGTGAATTTCCTAACATTATGCCAAATGCTCCAATGTAAAATCCCAGACCCACCAACAGTGTATTGTTTAGCCCCACCACCATTGACGAAATGACTGCAAGGATAGATCCTATAACTGAAGCGATAATGTTTACACCCCAAATTAAAGTTACATTGTGGTCGTCGGTTTCATTGATCTCTTCCAATGAAACATTGTGGGAATCAGCAAATTTTTTATTAGATCCAATTTGACTCTGTATCATATCAGCATATTTTCTGTTATGTCCTGTCGCCAACCGAATGATAGATGGAAATTGGAATCCCATTAAAAAACCAATTGGGGCAATAAAGATGACAGTAAGTATGATTCGTTCATAGATGGGCAGAACTATACCCTGATAGATCACATCATCTATGAGGAAATAGTACGCCGTAGCTAGTACGATGATAAGTGGTATGGAAACCAGAATGGCTCTAGCGGGCCTAGCAGGAAATAATTTTCCGCTGGCATAAGAGCCTATTCCTGTGGCAATCAAGATTGAGAAGAGGATGGCGGTTAATGCCAGAACCGGTGTACCAAGGATTAATAAGAATTTCTGGATCAAAGTGATTTCAAAGAACATGAAACCTAAGCCGATACATGTGGCGAAAAGTAAATAATACTTATTTGATGACATGACTGTTACCATATCAATCTTATTTAATTTAGAATAGTAAAGTAAAATAGTAAACAACACTCCCGAAAGGATAAGTACTGTGGTGAGTAACATTATTAGTTGGAAAGGGATTCTTTCTCTTGCAAAGAAGAATGGTGAATCGTCCGTGGGAGGAGGAAGGGAAGAAATGCTTGAATTCGCTACTTCCCCAAGTGACCCAATTGTTCCCAAATTTTTCGACAGAATTTTTTCAAATTCTGATTGTATATGGTCACCAGGTAGCAAGATCGCTTTGGCATTTCTCTCCGATACTGTTTGTTTGACTATTTCCAATTCCTCTGTTGTGAAAGCACTATTTTTGATCATTACCAATACTGGATAAATTGATCCTTCACTAGAGGGGAGAAAGTAAAGACCGGGTTTGTTTTCCACTACAATTACCCTACTTAGAATCTCTTGGTTTTCCCTTAATACACTATCTGCTGACGCATTTCTTGGGCCACGGGGTGATTCTCCATAGTCTTCGAGCAGAGATTGATAGATCAAAGGTATCAACCGGGGCAATTCTATATTCCACCGTATCATCACTAACATACCATGACCCTTGTTCAAATGCTCCAGATATTGTTTGAATGCTTCTACGGTGTATAAGTAGTTCTCAGACAATGCATATCCACCTGCGAGTTGAGCCGCCCAGGAATCTACTAACTTAATCATGATAAGGTCGAATCTTGAGTCAGTACCACTAAGGTATCTTCTCCCTTCATCTATTACTAATTTTACCTGATCCCGGTCATATAAATTGCCAGCAGAACTCCCAAACCTTTTTGCTGCTTCTATGATTAACGGGTTTATTTCAACGGCAGTAACATTCCTTGATCCTCCTGCTAAAGATGCGAGGACGTCTTCGCCTCCGCCACTTCCGATAATCAAAGTTGAGTTAGTCGCAGTAATCTCATAAGGTAAGAAATCCATATAGTGCTTGATCCATTCCAGATCCTGTATGGTCCCATTCCAACGTATAACTGGTGTGTCGGCATCAGCATCTATTGCAATGGCAGCCAGAGCCCTGGACCTTCCAGAGGAATCTAAGCTCTGAGGTTGAGTAATATTATGTACTTGGCGAGTCACATCAATGCGTGAAAATGAATTCCACTCTGTAAAAAGATGTTCAAAACCCGATTGATTTGAAAGCTGGTAATGTAATCCTTTCTTCTCTCCGGGCTTAATTGAAACTAAATCCTTAAATGAGGAACTCAGCGCCAAGATCAGGGAGAAAATAATTACAAGGACAAGCGAAATCGATAGTAGCCTAATTAATTGTATCCTGTTCTTACCGCTTGTACTAGTGTTATTCTGAGCTAGACCTTGTTCGGTATTGGAATACCCTCTATTCCCACGAGTGAAAGCTGCCAGCCTGTCGAGATATCTCATCACCTTCGAAGTTCGAGAAATGAATACAGTTGAGTAAGCCTTATTTCTACTCATCACAAATATTCCAACCATGCAAGTCACAGATACCAGCAGGGAAACAAAAACTAAGGTATACTCGGCTCCGAAACCTCTGAGCAGTGGGTCCAATAACAACGTGGCCGCGGCCGATCCTATTAAATCAAGAAAATAGAGTCTACTGATATCTCTTGGTCTCGAATAGAAAATTAGTGCTATTGCAATACCTGCAAACAGGAAAGGTAATGAGGAGATGAGGTAAAATAGGTAAAGAAAATTTACACTAGGTGGAATTAGGTAACTTGTCACAACAAGGAAAACTCCAATTGATATCGCGAAACCCAGAGAAGATTTAAGTAAATAAATAGGGATGTCCTCCCTTCTCAATCGATTCTTAGCGGTATGAACAGCAAGAGACCCTACACCAAGCCCAAAAAAAGCGATGGATATGGCCATAAATGCATAGTCATACCAGAGAATGATGGAGAAAATTCGAGTGAGGGTGAGCTCTAAAAGCAATACGCTCAAAGATACTACAGCAAGAAGAAGAGCATAAAAGAGTACAAGAGAAGAGCCAATAATCAATCCTTGTTGAAATACAGACCCCATGTAAATTTATTACTGAGTAGATTCACGCTTTGAAGGCACAGACTAGGAGACTGACAGATAACTGCTAGTACTGAGAAGACCCTAGCCAGAACGTCCTATTGTTCTTTTTTATCCTGAATTCTTTAAAGAGCTATGGGATAAAGTATACAATGAAACTTGCGCCTATTATTGCAGCAACAATCAACGCTGTTGTTATTATCCCTTTTTTGGTAGTCCTTCGTCTTCCTAACGGTTGATCGACCACATTTTCGTCGTTATCTCGGTGATTGTTATTCTGATCCAACCGGTTCACCAACCTCTGTGAATCACATCATTATCTGGCAATTATAAATGTGCCTAATATTCATGATCGTTTGCAGTATCATTTGTGCTAAGAAACCTTGAATACAAGGTCCAGTGAGGTAGTACATTCATGAATTCGTGGAAGAATGCCCTGCTCATGGTTTAGACCTTATTTGACGAAAGGCGAAGTAAATTTGTATCAAACCTATCGAAGAATTATTGTATTGTCATAATGGAACGCCGTGAGGATTGTTTGTACAGTATTTTATGCATTGGCCTAAGATAAGAATGAGACATCGGAACAACGATCAAGGTCATCAAATTCAAGTTGAAAAGGAAATTGTCCAAAGAGGTCTTGACTGCCTTTGGTATCATCCTTTATACTATTAGGGAAGGCTAACGATTCAATCTTCGACAGACAAGAGTTTATCATCAATGTTCTGTTTGCAATATCACTTTTCGGGGAAAATCACGACGAGATGATAGCACAATTTTTGGCTACTTTCACGATGGTTCATCTAACTTTAGATTCATTGACTTCAACTGATAAGACCGTCAGCTTAATTTTTTCAATTAATTAGCCGCACTAAATTGCCGTATTGAATTTTTAATTCATTCACACTGACACATTGTGATGAGCGTGTCCTTCGTTACGGAATTAAGAGAAAGAATTGTTATCCTTCAGGAGGCTTTAGATTCTGAAAAAAACCTACGGAAAAGGCTATATGATGAGAACCAGATCCTAATTGAGGAAAACCGAGAAATGGCTGATCAATTGGAAGCATTGAGAGCTCATTTAGAAGATATTGAGAAATTAAGATAGGCAATATTTCTTGATGAGGCTTACCCTCTCAGAACCACATCTTCCGGAAAAGACAACACGTGCATAATCTTAAGTGCCACCTGAAATTCCCTATGATTCTAAGCAAGCGGCCAATAATAGATGACCAGATGTTTCACTTATAGTTAATTGCACATTTTGATATTTCCCCAGTTCGGTGAGTCCAAAATGGCAACCATTTGTGATGCTCCTTTAAGAGGGAAAGTGCCACTCGGGAGATCTGTTCTCGATCAGTTTAAAGATCATTGGGTTTCTTTTGGGACAACAGCATGTCCTAGAACATTTCCCGGCTGAACGGCCCGGAAAATCACGTATAGTAATTGCAATTAATTTAATTAAGGTGCAGTTCCAAGAGCGCTGAAGGGTCCTTCTATCTTCTGGTCGGTAAACTCAGCTAGAGTTCCTATCTCGTTCCCCGATCTGAATCTAACATCGCCGCCCCCTTGGTCTCGCAATTCGCGCTTAGCCAGGTTTAACAAATAACTTCTCGGTCCGGGCAGACGATGCTTTGAGTCGCCTAAATTTAGTTATGAGAACGAAACGTGTCGTCCAACCTACGAATACAGTTTAGGTGTGCGCGATATCATATGGAATACGCAAAGAAAACACGTGTGACCCGCAAATTCGAGTCATTTAAGTATATGGAATGCATATAAATACCTTATGCTAAGAAACAAATTATTATGCAAGAATCACCGGGATTACGAATTTACAATATCTGACCCAGATTCTGGTGAGACAATATGTACCAGTTGTGGAGCTGTTCTCTCAGAAAGGGTGTCTCAACAAAATGTCCAAGAACGTCGATCATTCGACGCGTTACAGGACCGGGAAAGGAACAGGGTAGGAATGCCTAATACACTTGCAAGACATGATAAAGGGCTTTATACTGTTATTGGCAAACCGAACAAGGACGCCAACGGCCAGGTTATAGAGAACTCGATGCGTGTCATGATGGAAAGATTAAGGACATGGGATTACAGATTACAAGCACGCTCTGCAACCGATAGAAATCTTAAGAGTGCCTTTATGAAGCTCGAAGCACTAAAAGGTAAGCTATCGTTACCTCAAGCTACTATCGAAAAGGCCGCCTACATCTATAGGAAAGTACAGGAAATGGGAATGATTAAAGGCAGGACTATTAATGCTGCTTTGGGAGCATCTATCTATATTTCGTGCCGAGAGGCTGGAATCACAAGAAGTCTGAATGACATAGCAGTCATAAGTAATACGTCATACAAGGAGCTAGCCCGCACGTACAGGCTCATTGTGTTGAATTTGGATTTGAAAGTACCTATGATCGACCCGATTAAATGTGTAGCAAAACTAGCGAATAAATTGGGAATAAGCGAAATGACGAAGAGGTATGCTATAGACTACATGCAAGTTATTTCAAAAAGCGGAGTCTCAGCCGGAAAAGATCCAATGGGATTAGCAGGAGCAGTCATTTATCTTTCCTGCAGAAACCATGATCAACCTAGGACTCAAATTGAAGTGGCTAACGCCGGAGGGGTAACGGAAGTGACACTCAGAAACAGAACTAAGGAGTTGTCCATGAAAATCCCTCAGCTCAATTAATGTACTCTATCCTTGTTCGGGATATTCCGATTGTTAAAGTGGTCAAGGGGCCTGTAGAAGCCAGATTGTATCGAAATTTCTGAAGGTAATGCTGGATCTCGTCCAACTATCAGCGACATGGATATCCTAAGGTGGGATGACCACTCATCTTTGCAATTTGCAAGTCGAATATAAAAATAATTTCCAAAAAATGTATAAGTAGTTAGGTAAAAGGAAGTCTTGTGCAGTCCGATACATTTTCTCTGAAAATACTCGAAGCATACACAAGAGATGTTGGGAGAGGAGTAGCTCGTATCGACTATGACTCGATGGATTCTCTTAGCGCCTCTACTGGAGATGTTATTGAAATCAGGGGAGGAGAAAAAAGTAAGAGTAATAGGAGAACAGTAGCAAAGTGTTTGCCCCTATACCCTTCTGATGAAGGTAAGGGAATAATTCGTGTTGATGGTCTTGTACGAAATAATGCTGGTGTTGCTATAGGCGATACAGTAGTTGTAAGAAAGA
>Ga0190271_10002021_pt1 | contig 12023 bp, 11 predicted proteins | sample Popmic356T_FD_133747 | JGI IMG/M metagenome (GOLD analysis project Ga0190271, IMG submission 133747) | Populus adjacent soil microbial communities from riparian zone of Weber River, Utah, USA - 356 T | ecosystem: Environmental > Terrestrial > Soil > Riparian zone | place: USA: Utah | collected...
CGTCATGAGGTCGAGCATCTCCTCCATGTCTTCGCGCTGCTTGCCGTAGACGGCCAGCATGATGCGGCCCTGCAGGAAGACCGTGAATCCTTCGTTGAGCCACAGGTCGCGCCAGGTGGCGTTCGTGACGAGATTGCCCGACCAGGAGTGCGCGAGCTCGTGGGCGATGAGCGCGGTCATGCTTCGATCGCCGGCGATGACCGTGGGCGTGATGAATGACAGGCGCGGATTCTCCATGCCACCGAAAGGAAACGACGGCGGCAGGATGAGCAGGTCGTAACGACCCCAGCGGTAGGGACCGAACAACTTTTCACTGGCCTGGATCATCTGCTCGGTTTCCGCGAACTCCTTCGCGGCCGCGTCGACCAGCGCGCTTTCGGCGAACACGCCGGTGCGCGGCCCGGTGGCGCGAAACTCGAGACGGCCCACGCCGAGCGCGATCAGGTACGACGGAATGGCCTGCGGCATGTCGAACTTGTAAACGCCGTTGGGCTTCAGCGCGCCAGGATCGTTGCCCTCGCTCTGCGCGCCCATCACCGCGCGCATGCCGGGCGGCACATGAATCGTGGCGCTGTAGGTCATGCGCACCTGCGGCGAGTCCTGCAAGGGAATCCAGCTGCGCGCGTGAATGGCCTGGGATTGTGTGAAGAGGAGCGGATCGGTCTTGTTGGCCGTCTGTGCGGCGGCAACCCATTGCAGCCCACTCGCCTCGGGACGCGTCTGGTACGAAATGCGGATCGCGAATTCGGCCGAGGAGGTCTCCAGGGGAAGGTCGATGGCGAGCGGCGAGCCGAGCATCGCGTCGCGCGCACCGAGGGTGAAACGCAGCGGCACCAGGTCGGTTGCGCCGCGCATCCACCAGATGCGGCGGATGGTGAGATCGCGGGTGTCGAGTACCAGCTTGCGGGCGTCCGGGTCGACGCGCGCAATCGTGAGATCAGCGACCCCCGACAGCCGCTTCTCTTCGAAGGAAGCCTGCAGGTCCAGATCCAGATGCTTCACGCGAAACGCGGAGGTCTCGGCGTACGAGTGGTAGTCGCGACCGGAGACGAGGGGATCGGGAGGAGCCGCGGAATGCGCGGCGAACGAAGCGCTCAGCAAGAGCGCGGCGACGAAGGTTTTCATCGCGTCACTGTAAATGGGGACATTCCTGATTTGCCAGCAAAAGGGGACGCGCCTCAACGCTGCGGAAGCTCGGCGCAGCGCGAGGCTAAACGCGCGCAGCTCTTCCTGGTTGTTCTTTTTCTACTTTGTGTATCAGCGTTCCAAACATTCAAACGCTGACAGCCCGGGAGGCGCGGGCCGCAAGCACATCGGCCCATCGATCCTGATTCTGTGGCACTCCCGCTGCGTTGAGGCGCGTCCCCTTTTGCTGGCAAATCAGGAATGTCCCCATTAATTCGCGACGGGCTTCGGCGCCGGTGCGGCGGCAGCGGCAGCGGACTCCACTGAAGACTCGCGGTCGGAGACGAGCTCCTGGAAAGTTTCCTCATCCACCGGCAGGTCGGAGATGCCGTCCCAGGTGGCGCCGGGTGCAACCTTGTTCTGCACCACGGTCGCGTTGGCGACGATGGCATCGAGCTGATCGGGGCCGCCGGAGACCGACACCGGAATTCCACGCGGCTCATGCGACAGCCGCGAGACGGCTTCCCAGTCGATCTTTTCCTTCCGCGCCTTGAGCTCCTGCTGGATACGTTCGGCCAAGGCTTTATTCAGCAGCTTGGCCTGCGCCTTCTTCCAGTCGCGCGGATCGTCTTCGAGCACGTCGAATGCCTGGATGTGCAGCGCGCCGGAATGCCAGCCGAATACGAACGGCTGATTCACCACGCGCACGCTGGTGCCGATGGGCGCCAGCTCGAACAGCTGCAAAATGTCTTCCGGATAGAGGCGAATGCAGCCGTGACTGGATCGCAGGCCCACGCCCGCTGGCTTGTTGGTGCCATGGATCATGTACGTAGGCCAGCCCAGGTAGAACGCGAAGCGGCCAAGCGGATTGTCCGGGCCCGCGGGCACGACAGCCGGGAGCGGGTCGTCGTTCTTCTTGTGCTCGGCGAGGATCGAAGCCGTCGGCCGCCAGACCGGATCTTTCGTTCGACGCACGATGGTCGTCGCGCCTTCGGGCGTTTTCCAGCCGACCTTGCCGATGCCGATGGGATACGTGTGCACCACCTGCTGCTCGCCCTTCTTCACCTTCGGGTAATAGAAGAGACGCATCGCCGCCGCATTGATGACGATGCCTTGGCGCGGCGCGTTGGGAAGAATGAACTGCGAGGGAATGACGATCTCGCGTTCACCAGGAAGCCACGGATCGACACCCGGATTGGCGCGCACGATTTCTTCGTAACCGACATTGAACCGCCGCGCGATGTCGGTGAGCGTGTCTTCCTTGGAAGCCCTGGTCTTCTGCACGACGCCGACGATGTCGGTGGTGTCGTCGATCTCGAAGAGATGCGTGGGCACGGGCTCCGGAAGTGCCGGCACTACCTTCGCGGCCTTCTCCGCGTCGCGCTTGGCTCCCCACTTGGGGCCATCGCCGAACAGCGAGCAGCCTGAAACCAACGCCAGGACAAGCCCAGTGACGACGATCGACCGCAGTGCGGCATGAGTTTTCATTGGCAAATTATGACACCGCGGAAAAGTTTCGTGCTGTCGGCATTCTGCTACAGAAGGCTGGGCTGGTTCGGAAGTTCGTCACGGTCGCGACCTCGGGCCGGAAACTCCCGCGCTAACAATTCGCCCACGGCCGCGACTCCTGCGACGGCCCCTTCCTCGAAGCGGCCGGCACGAAAGTGGCCTTCCATCAGTTTGCATGCCGCTTCCCATTCGACCGGGGAAATCCTGAAGGCGGCGCGGTCCACGACGATCTCCACGTCCCGGTCAGCCGCCAATACATAGATGAGTACGCCGTTGCGAAGTTCTGTATCCCAGACGCGTAGTTGAGAAAAAACCTGCAGCGCGCGCTCCCGCGGCGTGACGCCGGCCCAGAGTTCGGGGATATCGAGCGCGGTTTCGATCACGAAACGGATCTCCGCGGACGAGCGCGCCTCCGCGGCCGCGATCGCCGCCGCGATGCCGGCGTCGACCGCATCGGAGAATCGCCGGCGCGTACCCGCGCGCGTGGCGCTCAGATGCCGGAGCATGCGCATGAATTCCACTGACTAACTACCAGCGGCCCGACGCGCCGCCGCCTCCGCCCCGTCCACCGCCGCCACTCCAGCCGCCTCCACCGCCGAATCCGCCGCCTCGCGTGACGTCGCGGAACACGCGGCCGCCGCCCCCTCGTCCGCCGCCGCCGAGACCCACCAGCAGGACCAGCAGGAAGAGCCCGACGCCACTCATCAACATCATCGCCAGGCCGGCCTTCAGCCACCACGCAACGGCCGCGCCACCGGCTCCCGCGATCAGCGCCGCTGGCGCGCGGCCGATGAAATTGCGCAGGAACGTCGCCAGGACCAACGCCCCGACCAGCAACTTCGGGAGTTGCTCGCCCGAACGTTTCGACTTCCAGCTCTGGTCCGGTGGCGGCAGCGGCTCGCCATCGACCACTCGCAGCATCTGATCGACGCCGGCGTTGATGCCGCCTGCGAAATCGCCCTGCTTGAACAGCGGCACGATGGTCTCGTTGATGATGCGGCTCGACGTCACGTCGGTAAGCACACCTTCCAGCCCGTATTGCACCTCGATACGTACCTCGCGATCGTCCTTGGCGACGATGAGCGCGGCTCCGTCATCGATTCCCTTGCGACCCAGCTTCCAGGCTTCGAGCAGACGCACGCCGAACTGCGCGATGTCCTCGGGCTGCGTCGTGGGAAGGATGAGCACGGCGATCTGGGCACCCTTGCGCGCTTCGAACGCGGCGAGCTTCTCCTCCAGCGCGGACTGCTGCGCCGCGGTCAACGTGCCTGAGAGGTCGGTGACGCGCGCCTCGAGCGGCGGCAACCGCACCTGGGCCAGCGCCGCCGGCACATGGCCGGCCAGCAGCAGCGCCAGCGTGAACAGCGCGGCTTTCATCCTGCCGATCAGTTCGCCGGCGGAGGTGTGGCGGGCGCCGCTTCCACGGGTGTTGCCGATTGCGAGGGCGTCGACGTATCGAAAGTCACCGTCGGAGCCGTGGAGATCGCCGCTTCGTTCTCCACGGTGAAATTGTTCTTCACCTCGAAGTCGAACATCTTCGCGGTGAGATTCGTGGGGAACTCGCGCACCGTCACGTTGTATTGCTTCACCTCGTCGATGTAGCGGTTGCGCGCCACCGCGATGCGGTTTTCCGTTCCTTCGAGCTGAACCTGCAAGTCGCGGAAGTTCGCGTCGGACTTGAGCTCGGGATAACGCTCCACGGTGACCAGCAGGCTCTTCAGCGCCTGCGTGAGCTCGCCCTGTGCGGCCTGGAACTTCGCGAAGGCCGCCGGATCGTTGATGAGCTCGGGCGTGAGCTGGATGGAAGTCGCCTTGGCGCGCGCCTCCGTCACTCCCACCAGCACGCGCTCTTCCTGCGCCGCGAATCCCTTTACCGCGGCGACGAGATTCGGAATGAGGTCCGCACGCCGCTGGTATTGGTTGACGACCTCCGACCAGGCGGCCTTTACCGACTCGTCCTGGTTCTGCAGCTTGTTGTAACCGCAGCCCGAAAGATTCGCGGCCGCGAACACCACGATCAGGCTCAGCATCAGTTTGCGCATAACGTTCCCCTTCACCAGATCTTCACACGCTCGGCGGGCGCGCGGTACATGAGATCGCCGGGCTTCACCGCAAAGGCTTCGTAGAACGCGTCGATGTTGGTCGACGGTCCATTTGCGCGAAACTCGCTCGGGCTGTGCGGATCGGTGACCAGGCGCTTGAGCAGTTCTTCATTGCGGTAATTGCGACGCCACACCTGGGCCCAGCCGAGAAAGAAGCGCTGATCGCCGGTGAAACCATCGATCTCGGGCGCCGGGTTGCCACCGAGCGAGATTTTGTAGGCCTTGAACGACACGGCCATGCCGGACAGGTCGCCGATGTTCTCGCCGAGCGTGAGCTCGCCGTTGATGTGCCGGCCATCGAGCACGGAATAGCCGGAGTACTGCTTCACCAGCTCACCTGCGCGCTGCTTGAATTTTGCGCCATCCTCTTCCGTCCACCAGTCGCGCAGATTTCCGTCGCCGTCGTACTGGCGCCCCGAATCGTCGAACCCATGGCTGATCTCGTGGCCGATCACGGAACCAATGCCGCCGTAGTTCACGGCCGGATCCGCGGACTTGTCGAAGAACGGCCAGCGCAGGATGGCGGCCGGGAAGGTGATCTCGTTGGTGGTGGAGTTGTAATAGGCGTTCACGGTCTGCGGCGTCATCAGCCACTCACCCTTGTCCACCGGCCCGCCGGTGCGAGTCATGTACCGGTTGTGCTGAAACTCGGCGGCGCGCAGCAGGTTGCCGATGAGGTCGCCCGCGCGCACGGTCAGCGCGCTGTAGTCGCGCCACTTGTCGGGGTAGCCGATTTTCACGGTGATCTTCGACAGCTTCTTCTTCGCTTCGGCGCGCGTGGCCGGGCTCATCCACTCGAGACCATCGATCGAGCTGTCGAATGCCTTGAGCAGGTTGCCCACCAGCTCGAGCATGCTGGACTTGGCATCCGCGCCGAAATGCGACTCGACGAACATCCGGCCGATGAGCTCGCCCATGCTGCTGTCCATGGAATCCACGGCGCGCCGCCAGCGCGGCCGCGGCTCGGGCACGCCGTTCAGCGTTTTCTGGTGGAACGCGAACTCGAGGTCGGAGAACTGCGCCGGCAGCGCCGGCGAGTAATCGTCGAGCAGCTGAAACTTGAAATAAACGCGCCAGTCGGACACCGGTACTGTCTTCACCAGCTGCGCGATGCCCTTGATGAACGCGGGCTGGTTCACGTCGAGCCGCTGCACGGGCGCGCCCATGCCTTCGAAGAAGGCCAGCCAGTCGAAGCCCGGCGCCAGCTTCTGATAGTCGGGAAAAGTCATCGGGTTGTAGGTCTTCACCGGATCGCGGTTCTGGACCTTGGTCCACTGGTAGTTGGCGATGCGGGTCTCGAGCGCCGCGATGCGCGCGGCAGCCGACCTGGCATCACGCTCGCCGGCACGCGCCAGCATCTGCTCGACGTATTCGGCGAACTTCGCGCGGAAGTTCGCGTACTTTTCATCGGGCGAGAGATAGTAGTCACGGTCGGGCATGGTGAGACCGTTCTGGTAGAGCGCGCCGAGATAGACCGTGGAATTTCCGTTGTCAGGCGCCGAGAACCAGGCGAACGGCTGCGCGAGCCCGATGCGCTGTGAATGGCCGATGTATCGGGCCACGTCGCGGGCGGTCGAAATGGCGTCGATGCGCGCCAGTTCCTGCTTGAGAGGCGCGAGCCCGAGGCTCTCGACTCTCGAGGTATCCATGTAGGCGAGATAGAAGTCACCCACCTTCTGCGCATCGGAGCCGGTCGGGCGATTCGCCTGGGTGGATGCCGACACGATGAGCTGCTTCACCTCTTCCTGTGCCTGGTCATCGAGGATGATGAAGGAGCCGTAGTTGGAGCGATCCGCGGGGATGGGCGTCTTGGCGAGCCAGGTACCGCCAGCGAACCGGTAGAGGTCATCCTGCGGGCGGACGCCGCGATCGAAGCCGGCGAGGTCGAGTCCGGACTTGAGCACCGGCGCAGGCGCCACCGTGGCGACCGGCGGCGTCGACGTCTTCGGCGTGGAAGCGGCGCAGCCGGCAAGCATGGCAACCGTTGCCACGACGACGAGTCGATCCATACAAAACCCCAGGGTCAAAATGCGATGGGGCAGAGTATAAAAAAAGCCCCAAGCTTTGTGGGCTTGGGGCTTGAGAAGGCGGACTTTCGATGAAGGGAAAGATAAGTCCGCTAGGGGATCCGGGAAAATCGAAAAATCGTCAGTGCAGTCTTGCCACCTGCAGGATCTTGATGTCCTCCGCATCGATCTCGAAGTTCGCGGCCAGCAGTCGGCGCAGTTCCTTCGAATCGCGGCGTTCGCCCAACGGGTGCGTCAGCTCGATGACCCCGCTCCACTCGCTCGAATGCGCGGGTTCAGCGCTCGTGACAAAGTGCGTGTAGTAACGGGCTGCCATGGGTAGAAAGCGTAGATTGACCACCCCAAAAGGGCTGTGAGCCGCTGCACAGAACCCCTCGGCAGAGCGGGGCCGTCTGAGACACCCATCACATATGTTTTGAAAGCATGAGCCGCTACCGACAGACAGAGAAACCCGGATCGCAATTCATCACCTCCGCAGGTGCAGCACGGCTCAAACAAGAGCTGGATGAGTTGTGGAAAGTCGAGCGCCCGCGCGTCACCCAGGCGGTTTCCGAGGCCGCGGCACAAGGCGACCGCTCGGAAAACGCCGAATACACCTATGGCAAGCGCCGCCTGCGGGAAATCGACCGGCGCGTGCGTTTCCTGCGCAAACGCCTCGATGGAATGACCGTCGTCGACAGCGTGCCTTCAGACCGCAAACGCGTGTTTTTCGGCGCGTGGGTGACGCTCGAGGACGACGACGGCAAACAAACAAAGTACCGGATCGTGGGACCCGACGAATTCGACCAGGCGCCGGGCTACATCAGCATGGACGCGCCGCTGGCCCGCGCGCTCATGCGCAGGGCGCTGGATGACGAGGTGAAAGTGACGCTGCCGGGCGGCGAGCGCAGCTACGTGATCGTCGACATCCGCTACGACGGCGCGCCGGCCTGAGGATTTGCCGCCAATTCGGCGCGCCGCGCGCAAGAACCGGCCGCGAGCCGGACTTCAGCGCGCGGTGAAGGCCACATCGCCCAGCACCACGTCGCGGGCGCGATGGCGGACGCGATGCGCCGCCATGCTTTCAGGCAGTGCAAGCGCCTCTTCCCCTGTTCCGGTCATGAAAAACCCGCCGAATATGTAACCGCCCGCTTGCGGACAAGACTGTCACGTCTATAATTTCTGTCAAGACAGAAATAACAGGCGGGACGATATGCACCTCACCGACACGATGCAGCGCTACATAGTCCACTGGGGCGAGATGGGCAGCCGCTGGGGCATGAACCGCTCCGTGGCGCAGATCCACGCGCTGCTCTATCTCTCTGAAAAGCCCCTGAACGCCGACGAGATCGGCGAGACGCTCGGGATCGCGCGTTCCAATGTCAGCACCGGCCTCAAGGAGCTCGCGAGCTGGGAACTGGTGCAGATCACGCACGTGCTCGGCGACCGGCGTGATTTCTTCACGGCCCAGCACGACACCTGGGAAGTCATCCGCGTGATCATCGAAGGGCGCAAGCGCCGCGAAATCGATCCCACGCTCGCCGCGCTGCGCGAATGTGCGGCGCTGCTCAAGAGCGACAAGGAGACGCCCGAGGCCGTGCGCGAACGCATCGTCACCCAGCTCGAATTTCTCGAGACGGTCACGCGCTGGTACGACTCCGTGAAGCGGATGCCACGCAAGACACTGCTGAAGATGATGCGCATGGGAGAGCGCATCGCCAAGGTCATTGGCGACTGACGGAACTCACATGACACACACCAGCACGCTGACGCCCCCACTGACGCATGACCGCGTTGGATCCGGCGTCCGTCACGGAGTGCGTGAGGTCATCGGAAATGAAGCCTGGAACCGGCTGCCCGCGGCAGTGCGCGAGCGCTTCGCCGATTCTTCCGAAGCGGTGAATTACCTGGGCGCTTTCGAAATCGTCCGCGCCAGCACGCTCGGCCGTGTATTCGGGTGGCTGGGCACGCTGTTCGGCACGCCGGTGGCGCCGCGAGCGGGACTCCACGTGGAAGCCCGCGTGCGGGTCCAGCCCAACTCCGAAGGCGTTGCCTGGGATCGCGAATACCGGTGGGCGGACGGCACGCACCACCTCGTCAGGTCCACCAAGGTGGTCACGGACGACGGAAAGCTCATCGAGAAACTGCCCGCGCGGCTGTGCATGCCGCTGGAGACGTTCGAAGACGGTGGTGTCCTGCACTTCGTGAGCAAGGGCTATTATTTTGATCTGGGATCCGGCGATTTCGGACGGGGGCTCAAGTTGTGGCTGCCGCGCATGCTGTCCCCCGGCATCACCCATGTCGAGCACATCGACCTGGGCCATGGATGGTTCCGCTTCACGATGACGGTGATGCATCCGCTGTTCGGCGAGATCTTCTTCCAGACCGGGCGCTTCTGCGCCGCCGAGGAGTTGCCATGACGCTGGTATTTTCGCTGCTCACGGTCCAGACGTTGTTAGGTGCCCTGGATACCTTCTGGAATCACGAAATCGCCGAGCGCCTGCCCGCCCGGCGCTCCGCGCGCCACGAGCTGGCGCTGCACGGCGTGCGCGAATTCATCTATGCATTCCTCTTCCTGGCGCTCGCCTGGCGCGAGTGGCACGGCGCCTGGGCGATGCTCATTGCCGCCGCGTTGCTGCTCGAGGTGGGAGTGACCATCGCCGACTTCGTCATCGAGGATCGGACACGGCGCCTGCCGGCTTTCGAACGCGTATTGCATACCGTGCTGACCCTGTTGTTCGGCGTGCTGATCATGGCGATCGCGCCGGTATTGTTCGACTGGTGGAGGGAGCCCTCCGCGCTGGTCGCCATCGACTATGGCTCGTTTTCGATGCTGCTCTCCTTGTTTGCCGTCGGCATGGCCGCCTGGGGCATGCGTGATGCGGTCGCCGCTCTCGGACATTTCCGGCCGGCCGAGTGGCTGCGTAATCCGATCGAGGGCGCCGCGCAGTCTTCCGGCCGCGGCGTGCTGGTGACCGGCGCGACCGGCTTCATCGGTGGCCACGTGGTGCGCGCGCTGCGCCGACGCGGCGATACCGTGTGGGCGTGGACCCGCGATGCCGAACGGGCGCTGGCGCGTTTCGGACCGCACGTGCACGTGGTCACGAAGCTCGCGGAGATTCCCGCCGACGCGCGTATCGATTCCATCGTGAATCTCGCCGGGGCGCCGGTCATCGGCCTGCCGTGGACTCGCGCGCGGCGCCAGTTGCTGATCGACAGCCGCGTCAGGACTACGCAAACAGTGCTCGACTGGTGCGCCACGCGCTCCCAGCCACCGCGCGTGCTGGTCAGCGCCAGCGCGATCGGGTTCTATGGACCCGCGGCGGACGAATGGCTCACCGAAGAATCTCCCGCAACGGCGGCGTTCCAGTCCCGGCTATGCGTGGAGCGCGAGGCGGCCGCGAATGCAGCCGAGGGCCAGGGCATTCGCGCCGTGAATCTGCGCATCGGGCTGGTGCTCGGTAATGACGGCGGCATCTTTGCGCAACTCGCCCGCCCGGCGAGGTTCGGACTGGCCGCGAGGATCGGCGATGGCCGGCAGTGGATGTCCTGGATTCACATCTTCGACCTGCTGCGCATCATCGAGCTCGCCATCGACGAGCCTGCTGTCCGGGGAGCGATCAACGCGGTGGCGCCCGCACCCGAGCGCCAGGGCGATTTTCAGCGCGCGCTGGCGCGCGAGCTCCGGCGGCCTTACTTCATGCGTATCCCCGCCGCGGCGTTGAGTGTCGCGCTCGGCGAGATGGCCGAGTTGTTAGTCAAGGGACAGCGCGTGGCGCCACGCCGCCTGTTGAATGCCGGCTTCGAGTTCCGGCATTTCACGCTGGCGAGCGCCCTGCGCGATCTCGTTCCGGATTCCGCGAAGCCGCCGGCGGTGCGGGCGGCGGACAGCAACTGCGAAGTGTGGTTCAACGGCGACTGCCCGGTGTGTTCCCTCGAGATTGGCATCTACGAGAAACTCGCGCGGCGTCGCGACCTGCCGGTGCGCTTCCACGACTCGATGCGGGTGGCGCCGCCGCTGTCCGCCTATGGATTGCGTCGCGAGCACCTGGAGCGGCGGCTCTACCTGCGCGACGAACACGGCCGCATGCAGAGCGGCTTTCGCGCGGTGCTCGCGCTCTGGGCGCGATTGCCCGGTTACCGCCGTCTCGTCGGCGTGTTCTCGTGGCCGCCGCTGCTCGCGATCTGCGAAACCATTTACGACCACATCGTGGCGCCAGGGCTCAGCGCCTGGGCGCGCGCCCGCCAGACAGGAGCCCGCACATGAGCGATTTTTTCCCCATCCTCCTCGCCCTCGTCATTTCCCTCGCTCTCAGCACGGGCACGGTGTTCGCGCTCCACCGGCCGCTTCACAAGATGCTCGAGGCCATCTGCCCGGTCGGTATCACGGCGGAATTCTGGACCCGCGCCGCGGTGACGGTGATCTACCTGCTGCCGCTGTGGGTGGTGCTGGTATTCGGCTTGCCCGATATGGAGCGCGCGAACTACGTCCACCCGGGCGAAATCGCGCGGCGCTCGCTGGCAGCCGCGTCCTTCGCGCTGGTGGGTATCGTCATCGCCGCGGGCTTCCGGCTCTCCGGACTGCGCTCTCCGTCTAACTATGAGACGCCGGTACGCTGACCGGGCGCTTCACACCCGCACGTTCTTGAACTGCCAGGGGTCGGTCTTGTCGAGATCTTCAGGGAACAGCCGCTCGCGATCGTGCAGCGGCGTCCAGTCGGTGTACGCGCCGGCGACCGTACCGAGATAGGGCAAGCAGATCTCGAGATTGCGCTGGTAGTCGATCTCGTCCGGCTCGACGAGCCCGGCATTCGGATTCTCCATTGCCCAGATCATCCCCGACAGGCACGACACCGTGACCTGCAGGCTGGTGGCATTGTTGTGGGGCGCGAGCTTGCGCGCTTCTTCGATGGACAGCCGCGAGCCGAACCAGTACGCGTTTTTCTTGTGGCCGGCGAGCAGTACGCCGAGCTCGTCGGTGCCGCTGGTGATTTCATCGAGCAGGATGCGCTGGCGGTCCTGCAGGTGCCAGTTGCGGCCGGCGAACTCGTGCAGCGAGACGATGGCCGAATCGCTGGGGTGATACGAGTAGTGCACGGTCGGCCGATACACGGCCTCGGAGCTCTGGCGCACCGTCAGGAAGTCGGCGATGGAGATGGCTTCGCCGTGCGTGATCAGGAAGCCGAAGAAATGGCCGGCCTTGGGCGTCCAGGTACGCACGCGCGTGGCGGCGCCGGGCTGCATCAGGTAGATAGCCGCGCCACAGCCGAAGTCGAAGCGC
>Ga0190271_10002022_pt1 | contig 12023 bp, 15 predicted proteins | sample Popmic356T_FD_133747 | JGI IMG/M metagenome (GOLD analysis project Ga0190271, IMG submission 133747) | Populus adjacent soil microbial communities from riparian zone of Weber River, Utah, USA - 356 T | ecosystem: Environmental > Terrestrial > Soil > Riparian zone | place: USA: Utah | collected...
ACCTGACCGCCCCCTCGGTCAAGCGGCGGGTCGACCGGCTGCGCACGTCCGGCGCGCTGCAGGGCTATACCGCGGTGGTCGACTACTCGGCGCTCGGATCGAACACCGAGGCGCTGGTCGAGCTCTTCTGCCGCCCGGGGACGACCCTGGCCGAGGTCTCGGCCGCGCTCGGCGATTACCCCGAGGTCGCCGAGGCGTGGAGCGTCACCGGCGAGGCCGACGCGATCGCCCGGGTCCGCACCTCCGACAACGCCGACCTCGAGCGGCTGATCGTCGACCTACAGCGCGACGGCCTGGTCGAGCGGACCCGCTCGCAGGTGGTCCTGTCGCGGCTCGTCCACGGCCGCGATTAGCCGCTACCGCGGCGCGGCCGCCGGCGCGAGCCGGTAGCCGTCGTCGGGCTTCGTGATCCGGCCGCCGGCCTCGAGCCGGTGCAGCAGCGGATAGAGCCGCTGCGGACGGACCCCTGGCGATCAACACGAACTTCGCACACTCCTCGCCCGCCCGCCAGGCGGCATCTACACTGCACGCCGCCCGGGGGAGCGCCGGCGCTGGAGAGCCGGGCTGGACTGTAAATTCAGTGCCTCAGGCTGAGTGGGTTCGAATCCCACCTCCCCCATCGAGCGAGAGAGAGCGACCCCGATTTCCGAGCCCGCCCAGACCCCCGTCAGGCCTCCCGAGGAGACCGCGCGCCTGCTGGCGTTCACGCTGGTGTTCACGGGGGTCGTGACGCTCGCCCTCGCGATCTTCCTCAGCGTGCTCGTCGGGCCCCTGTGGCTGGCGATCGCGGCGCTCGCGGTGATCGACTTCGTGCTCGCCGCGATGTTCAGCTCGGGTCGAATCGGCCCGCTCGCCGAGCGCCGCCGGGCCGCCGCCTCGGGCGACGCGGCGGCGATCGCCGAAGCCGATCCTGGCTTCAACCCGTACGCCCGCGAGGACTGAGCGACGAGGGGCGGCGCCGCGCGGGCGCCGCAGCGGCGTCGCCGACCTTCTCCTTGACCGAGCCCGCGGCCCGATCGCCGAAACTCCGGCGGCGTCGCCGTGCTCATCTACTGTGAGCCGGCCGTCAGGGCCGGCGGACCAGTGAACGAGCCAGCCAGCCACACGCCCAGCTCGCACCGAGCCCGCGCCGCGACCGCGGGCGCCGTGCTGGCGCTGGCGATCGCGGTCGCGGTCGGCTGGCCGCCGGCGCGCTCGAGCGGCGGACAGGCTCCGCCGCGCCCGAACGTGATCGTCGTGCTCACCGACGACCAGAGCGTCGCCGAGCTCACCCCCGAGACGATGCCCGAGACGATCAAGGCGGTCGCCGACGAGGGCACCGGCTTCAGCTCGAGCATCGTCTCGAGCCCGCTCTGCTGTCCCTCGCGCGCCGGTTTCCTCAGCGGCCAGTACCCGCACAACTCGGGCGTCTTCGACAACGAGCCCGGCTACGGGGCCCTGATCGAGAAGGACTCGATCCTGCCGGCATGGCTGCAGGCCGCCGGCTACCGGACCGGGTGGTCGGGTCGGTTCTTGCTCAACTACGACCGCGAGCCGCCGCCGGGGGCGCTCTACGACACCGACCTCGGTCTCGCGCCCCCGGCCGGGGTCGAGGACTGGTTCGGGTTCGTCGGCTCCGAGACCAAGTACCGCGGCGCCACCTTCTCCGACAACGGCACCCCGGTGACCGCCGGGACCGGCCCCGCCGACTACTCGACCAAGCTGATCAATCGCGACGCGCTCGGCTTCGTCCGCGACGCGAAGGCCGACCCGCGTCCGTTCTTCCTCATGGTCAGCCATCTCGCCCCGCACTCCAGCAACACGCCAGTGCCAGGCGTCGGCCGTTGCGGCAAAGGCGGGTTGCCGATTCCCGAGGACGCCGCGGCCTATCGCCCCTATCGGAGGGTGAAGCTGCCGAAGCCGCCCTCGTTCGACGAGAGCAAGATCTCCGACAAGCCCGAGTGGGTCGCGACCCGGCCCGCGCTCGGGCACACCCGGCGCCGGAACCTGAAGCTGGGCCTCGGATGCGCGCTCTCGACCCTGTCGACCGTCGACCGCGGCGTCGGCGAGCTCGTCGACCAGCTCGAGCGCCAGGGCGAGCTCGACAACACCGCGATCTTCTTCACCTCCGACAACGGCTACTTCTTCGGCGAGCACCGGATCTTCCTCAACAAGGTGTACCCCTACGAGGAGGCGCTGCGGGTGCCGCTGCTGGCCCGGGTGCCGCCGGCCCTGCTCGGCGCGCGCGCCCGCCGCCAGGGGCCGCCGGAGGATGTCGGCGTCCCGGTCAACAACCTCGACCTGACCGCGACCATCCTCGATCTCGCCGGGGCCGCGCCGTGCACGGCCTCGGGCGCCTGCCGGACGCTCGACGGCCGCTCGCTGCGCCCGCTGCTCAGCGGCGAGCGGCCCGACTGGACACGCGGGCGCGCCCTGCTCTACCAGCTCGGCGGCAACCGGGACTGCGGGCAGATTCCGGAGGCCGGGCTGAACAACTTCTACGACGCGATCCGCACCAAGCGCTACGTCTACGTCGAGCTCGACCGCGTCAACAAGGAGACCGGCGAGTGCGACCGGCCGGAGTACGAGCTCTACGACCTGAAGCGGGATCCCTACCAGCTCCGAAACCAGGCGGTGAACCCGGCGCTGGCGGCGCCGTCGCCGCTGCAGGCGGAGCTCGCGGTGCGGCTCGACGCGCTTCGCGATTGCAACGGGATCGCCGGCCGCGACGCCGCCGCCGGGACCCCCTGCGAGTAGCCGTCTAGGCGAGCTCCCGCAGCCGCTGCGCCTCGGGCAGCTGCTTGAGCTTCTTCAACGTGTTGTTCTCGATCTGGCGGATGCGCTCGCGGGTGACCCCGAAGGCCCGCCCGACCTCCTCCAGGGTGAGCGGCTCGTGGCCGCGGAGCCCGTAACGCAGCTCGATCACCTGGCGCTCGCGCTCGGGGAGCGCGTTGAGCGCCTTCTGGATGTCCTCGCGCTGCAGGTTCTCGGTCGCCGCCTCGAACGGCTCCTCGGTCTGGTCGTCGGCGACGAAGTCGCCGAGCTCGGACTCCTCCTCGTCGCCGACCGGCTTCTCCAGCGAGACCGGCATCTGCGCCACCCGGAGGATGTCGCGCACCTCGCGGACCGTGATCTGCAGCTCGGCGGCGATCTCGTTCGGCTGCGGCTCGCGGCCGAGCTTCTGGACCAGCTGGCGCTCGACGTGGACGACCCGGTTCAGCTTCTCGACCATGTGCACCGGGATCCGGATCGTCCGCGCCTTGTCGGCGATCGCCCGGGTGACCGCCTGGCGGATCCACCAGGTCGCGTAGGTGGAGAACTTGTAGCCGCGGCGATAGTCGAACTTCTCGACCGCGCGGATCAGCCCCAGCGAGCCCTCCTGGATCAGGTCGAGGAAGCTGAGCCCGCGCCCGAGATATCCCTTGGCGATCGAGACGACCAGCCGCAGGTTGGCCTCGACCATGTGGCGCTTCGCCGCCATGTCGCCCTTCTCGATCCGCTTCGCCAGCTCGATCTCCTGATCGGCGGTGAGCAGCTCGACGCGGCCGATCGAGCGCAGGTACAGGCGCAGCGAGTCGAGGCTGGGCTCGACCGTGAGGTCGAGCTCGGCGCTCTTCGAGCCCGCCTCGCCCTTCGACTCCTTGTAGGCGGAGACGCCGTCGGCGGCGACCACGTCGACACCGTGCTCGACCAGGTAGGCATGCAGGCCCTTGACCTGCTCCTTGGTGACCTCCACCTCCTCGAGCGTCTGCGAGATCTCCTCGAAGGTCAGGTAGCCGCGCTCGCGGCCGGTCGCGATCAGCCCGCGAAGCTCGTCCGAGTCGGGCAGCGACGACTCGCCGTCCTGGCTCGGCTGGCCCCGATCTCCCTCCTGTCCGCCCGGCGCCTCCTCCGCGAGAAGCACGTCCGCCTTCTCAGACAATTGCGTCCTTCCCTCTCTTGGGCGGCCGGGAGTATAAAGACTGTCCAGGGTTGCGAGCGCACCCGCCGCCGTGTCGCGGCCCCCGTACCCTGTGCGCATGGCCACCACAGAAGCGCGTTCGATCCCCGCCCCCTCGACCGACGTCCAGGCCGGTCGACCCGCGACCGAGGTCAGCCTGACCCGGGTCGGAGTCCAGGGCGTCGAGAAGGTGATCAAGGTCGCCGCCGCTCCCGGGAACGACGGGACGCCGGGCGACGGTCAGCTCTACTTCGCCGAGCTCGAGTGCATGGTCGACCTCAACCCGCAGCAGGCAGGCGTCCACATGTCGAGGTTCGAGGAGGTCGTCAACGAGGCGATCGACGGCGTCGTCCTCGATCAGACCCTGCGCGCGGAGGAGCTCGCCGGCCGGATCGCCGAGCAGGTGCGCCTCCGCCAGGACGGCCTGCGGGCGGAGGTCACCGTAGCGGCCCGTTATCCGGAGACGGTGTCCACCCCGGTCTCGGGCATCCAGACCCAGGAGATCTACACCCTGTTCGGGACCGCGGTCGCCTCCGAGCGCGGCACCAGGACCCTGACCGGGGTGGAGGCCCACGGGATGACCGCCTGCCCCTGCGCCCAGGGGCTGCTCGCCGACTCCGCCCGCGAGCGGCTGGTCGCCGACGGCTTCGGCGGCGACGAGATCGAGCGGATCTTCGAGGCCGTCCCCGTCGCCACCCACAACCAGCGCGGGATCGGCTCGCTGCACATCGGCCGCCTCGAGGGCGCCGACGTCGCCCTCGACGCGCGCGACCTGTTGGAGATCGTCGAGTCGTCGATGAGCTCCGAGATCTACGAGCTGATGAAGCGCTCCGACGAGGCCCACGTGGTCGAGAAGGCGCACCGCAACCCGCGCTTCGTCGAGGACGTCGTCCGGGAGATGATCCGGCGGGTCGCCGACGCCTACCCGGGCCTCGGCGAAGGCGGCTTCGTGCTCGCCCGCCAGGAGAACCTGGAGACGATCCATCGCCACTCGGTGACCGCCGAGCGCTCCGGCCTCTTCTCCGAGATCCTCGCCGAGCTCGAGACCGGCGAGCACTCGCGCCACCACACCACCCGGCGCGAGTGGCTCGAGGCCCCCTGCGCCTGAGCCGCTAGCCGCCGGCGACCGGCTCGGTCGGGGTCGTCGACGAGCGCTGCTCGTGCTCGGCCATCCGCTTGCGCAGGCCGAAGAAGTAGTCGAGCCCCGAGATCACGGTGACCGCGACCGCGAGGTAGAGCAGCACGTCGACCCAGGTGGGAGCCGGGTCGAACGCGATCAGGGCGAAGATCGCCGCCACCTGGAGCGCGGTCTTCAGCTTCCCGAGCCAGCTCGCGGCGATCACGACTCCGCGCTCGGCGGCGACGCTGCGCAGCCCGGTGACGGCGAGCTCACGGGCGATGATCACCATCGCGATCCAGGCGGCGAGGCGGTCGAGCGAGACGAGCGAGATCAGCGCCGCGATCACCAGCAGCTTGTCGGCCAGCGGATCCATCAGCTTGCCGAAGTTGGTCACCTGCTTGCGGCGCCGGGCGATGTAGCCGTCGAGCCCGTCGCTGAGCGCCGCGAGCGCGAACACGATCGCCGCGATCACGTCGCCGTCGGGCGTCTCGTCGAGCAGCGCGACGACCAGCACCGGAACCGCCACGATCCGCAGCATCGTGAGCACGTTCGGGACGTTGACCGGGAACATCGCCGGCCCAGTATGGCGCTGTCGTCACGCCGCGCCCAGGCTCAGGCGTCGTCGGCGAGCTCGCGGGCCCGGGCGAAGACGCCGTCGAGCATCTCCACCGTGAGCTTGCCGGTGAACGTGTTCTGCTGCGAGGGATGGAAGCTCCCGAGCAGGGTCAGGGAGCCGAGCTGCGCCTCGGCGCCGTGGCCGAAGCGCGGACGCGGTCGCGGGGCCGGATGGCCGAGCGCGCGCGCCGCCCGCAGCGCCCCGTCCCAGGCGAACGACCCCAGCGCCAGCAGCACCGTGGCCGAGCCCAGCAGAGGCAGCTCCTGGACCAGCCACTCGAGGCAGGTGTCGCGCTCGGCGGTCGTCGGCTTGTTCGCGGGCGGCGCGCAGCGGACGACCGCGGTCACGTAGGCGCCGCTGAGCTCGAGTCCATCGTCGCGGTGCTCGGAGGTGGGCTGGTTGGCGTAACCGGCCCGGTGCAGCGCCCGATAGAGCCACTCTCCCGAGCGGTCGCCGGTGAACATCCGGCCGGTGCGGTTGGCGCCGTGGGCCGCGGGGGCGAGGCCGATCACGACCAGGCTCGCGTCGGGGTCGCCGAACCCCGGCAGCGGCCGGGCCCAGTAGCGTTCGCCCCGATAGCGCCGTGGCGGGTCGGCGGCGCAGGCCTCGCGCCAGGCGACCAGCCGCGGACAGCGGGCGCACCCGACGATCGCGGTCGAGAGCCGCTCGAGGCGACGGTGGTTGCCGGGCTTCGAGGTCATTCGCCCCAGTAGGGTGCCGCCAATGCCAACCCTCTCGCGTCGTGGCCTACTCGCAATCGGCGGCGCCGGCGCCGCCGGCGCACTGCTCAGCGCCTGCGGCGAATCGGTCGATCCGCGCGCCGACGGTGACGACGAGGCGCTGGTCTCGGCCGAGGCCTCCGCCGAGGGGAGCCTCGCTGCCGCCTACTCGAACGCCGCCTCGGCCTTCGGCCCGGGCGAGGAGCGAACCGCCCTGGAGCAGTTCTCCGACGCCTCCCGCCGGCGCGCCGAGGCGCTCGGCGGTGGGACCGGCGACAACGATCCGCCGCCCGACGGCGGGCCCGACTCGGCCGAGGCGCTGAGCGCGGCGATCAACCTCGCCGACGAGGCGATCGCCGCCCACCGGGCGGCGACCACGGGCCTCGACTCGGCCGAGGCGCGGGGGCTCGCGACCGCCTCGCTCGCCGCCTGCGCCGCCGAGACCGCGGTGGTTAGCGGCTTCGCCGGCAAGCCTGAAGTGCCGCGGGCGTTCGTCACCGGCGGCGACGCCGAGCCGCACGTCGCCACGAGTGACTCCGAGGACGAGACCCCGACCTCGTCCACCACCTCGACCGAGACGACTTCGACGGAGGGCCAGTGAGCGAGGCCCCCGCCAGCCGCCGCGAGCTGATCCGCCGGGGCGCGATCGCGGCCGGGACGGTCGGCGCCGCCGGGCTCCTGCGCCCGGCGCTCGCGGGCGCCCAGTCGACGACCGACGAGGACCTGCGCGACTTCCTCGTCGAGGCGATCGGGCTCGAGCAGATCACGGTGCTCGCCTACGCGAGCGCCGCCGACGCCGCGGACAGTGGCGGTGATCGCCAAGGGCTGGAGGACTTCCGCGATCAGGAGCAGGCGCACGCGAACGCGCTGCGCAGCGCCATCGACGAGATCGGCTTCGACCCGCCCGAGGCGCCCGACTCGCCCACCGACACCGGCGTCTTCGACGACGTCGACGGGCTCGACACCGAGACCGCCGACCGGCTCAAGGGCCGGCTCGGCGATCTCGGGAAGGCGAGGACCCCGGATCAGTTCGTCACCCTGCTGACCGATCTCGAGACGGACCAGCTGACCCTGTACGCGGGCCAGGGGCCGGCGCTCGACAGCGCCGACCTGGCGACCACCGCGGCCGAGATCGCCGGCTGCCAGGCCCAGCATCTGGTCGTGCTCGGCGGCTTCGCCGGCGACTCTCCGGCCGATGCCGCGACCGCCGCTGCCAAGGTCGCTTCGGACGCGGCGCCGACCGGCTCGTAGCCATGGCCGACGGCCTCGAGCCGCGGCAGGTCTCGAGCTCGCGCTCGGAGCTGATCCGCTGGACCGGGGTCCAGGACGCGAACACCGCCGGCTTCGTCCACGGCGGGATGGTGATGAAGACCTGCGACGAGGCCGCGGCGATCGCCGCCGTCCGCCACTCAGGCAGGCGGGTGGTGACCGCGGGGATGGACCGGATGACGTTCACCGAACCCGTCCACGTCGGCGAGCTGCTCACCTGACTGGCCTCGGTCAACGCCGCCTGGCACACCTCGATGGAGGTCGGGGTCCGGGTCGAGGCCGAGGACCCGCGCACCGGGACCCGGCGCCACACCTCGACCGCCTACGTGACCATGGTCGCGCTCGACGACGCCGGGCGCCCGGCTCCGGTCCCGGGGGTGCTGACCGCGACCGAGGATGAGCGCCGGCGCCAGCGCGAGGCGGAGCTGCGGCGCGCGAATCGTCTCTCAGAGCGCGATCAGATCCTCGGCGAGCGCCTCTGACGCTCTACGCTGGCGGGCTGCGATGCCGCCTGCCGCCGACCTCCGCAAGCTCGCGATCGTCCCCGCCTACAACGAGGGGGGCATGGTCGGACGCGTGGTGCGCGACATCCAGCGCCAGGCGCCCGGATTCGACGTGCTTGTCGTCGACGACGGCTCCACCGACACGACCGCCGCCGAGGCGGCCGCCGAGGGGGCGACGGTGATCTGCCACCCCTACAACCTCGGGATCGGCGGCGCCGTGCAGTCCGGCTACAAGTACGCGCTCCGCCACCACTACGACGTCGCGGTCCAGGTCGACGGCGACGGTCAGCACAAGCCCGAGTACCTGCCGCAGATGGTCGACGCGCTGCACACCACCGGGGCCGAGGCCGACATGGTCTACGGCAGCCGCTTCCTCGGCGACCCCGGCTACAAGGTGCCACTCGCGCGCCGTGCCGGCAACCTGATCTTCTCCGTCGTGCTCTCGACCCTGACCCGCAAGCGGATCACCGATCCGACCTCCGGCTTCCGGATGACCAACCGGCGCGGGATCGAGCTCTTCGCCCGCGACTACCCGCACGACTATCCCGAGGTCGAGGCGCTGCTGATGCTGCACGCCAACCACCTGCGAATCCACGAGGTCCCGGTGCGGATGAACGCGCGCGGGTTCGGGCAGAGCTCGATCGACTACCCGCGCAGCGCCTACTACATGGTCAAGGTGATGCTGGCCCTGTTCGTGGGTCTCTTCCGCCGCCGCCCGACCCCGGTCGAGGCGACCGGCGAGGACGAGCCCGGCGTCGGCCCTCCGGCGGAGGACCCGGCGTGAGGCTGCGACTCGCTGCGCTGGCGCTGGTCGCCTTCCTCGCGCTCGCGGGGATCGCAAGGGCCGCGACCCTCGAGGTCACCTCCGAGGCCGAGGAGGGTCCCGGCTCGCTCGGCGAGACGATCCTCGAGGCGGGCCCCGGCGACACGATCGAGATCCCGGCCGGCACTTACCTGCTGACCAACGGCGACACCCTGATCGAGCAGGGCAACGTCCTTCGCGGAGCCGGCGTCGGCCAGACGACGATCGTCCCCTCGGGCGGTGGCGACGCGCTCGATCAGATCACCTACTCGGGGCTGTCGGTGGCGCCGGCGAAGCAGACCGGCGGCGACGCCGGCTCGCAGATCGAGACCAAGGCGCAGATCATCGCCCTGATCGCGACCCTGGCGATCTTCGCCCTGATCCTCGAGCTGGTCCGGCGGCGGCGGCTCGTGGAGCGCTACGCGCTCCTGTGGATGTCCGTCGCCGCGATCCTGCTGGTGCTGGCGATCTGGACCGACGGCCTCGACGTGATCGCCGACCTGATGGGGATCGAGGAGCCCGCGAACGCGATCTTCATCCTCGCCTTCGGCACCGTGTTCCTACTGCTGTTGAACTTCTCGGTCGCCACCTCGCGGCTCTCGGAGGAGACCAAGATCCTCGCCCAGGAGACGGCTCGGCTGGAGCAGGAGCTGCGCGCGGTCCGCGGCGAGAGCCAGGCCGCGAACGGGGCCTCCGCCGAGCAGGACGAGCCCGCCCGCGACGCCTAGTCGCGGAGCAGCGCCCGGACCATGGCCCAGTAGGCACGCAGCGCGGCGTCGAGCGCGCGCGAGCGCCCCGCCCGCCCCAGGTACGCGGACCCGAGGCTCGCGCTGAGCCCGGCGGCGAACTCGCCGGCGCCGATCGTGCGGGCGGCCTGGATCCGGCGCCGCTCGGCCAAAAGCCGCGGCAACCAGACGACCGTCTCCCCCCAGGCGCGCAGCTTCTGCGGCAGCCAGCCGCCGGCCGCGGCGACCACCACCAGCGCCAGCTCGGTCGCCAGCAGCGCCGGGGCCAGCAACAGCAGCAGCGCCGCCGGGTAGGCGCGGATCAGCGTCGCCCAGCGGTTGCGCTCCAGGTAGCGCCACTTGTAGGCGCCCTTCTCGAACTCGTAGCTGTGGTCGACCCGCGCCGCCGGCTCGACCCCGAGCTCGCCGCCCGCGAGTCGCACCCGCAGCGAGAGATCGACGTCCTCGTGATAGAGGAAGAACTGCTCGGGCATCGCGCCGAGAGCGCCGAACAGGTCGCGGCCGATCACCAGGCAGGCGCCGGAGACGAAGCCCGGGCGCTCGAGCGCCACCGGCTCGCTCGCCGGCAGCCCTTCGAGCGGCTCCCCCGCACCGCCGGCCCAGCCGATCCCGGTGAAGTGAAGGACGCCGCCGCGGCTGTTGATCTCGCGCCCGCCGGCGGCGGTCACCAGCCCCTGCCAGGCCGCCCAGCCGCGCCCGTCGCCGTGCGGGAGCTCGATCGCCTCGCGCCAGCCCGGCTGCGGGACCGCGTCCGGATTGAGCAGGCAGAGCAGCTCGCCCGAGGCGGCCTCCGCGCCCCGGTTGCAGCCGGCGGCGAAGCCGAGGTTGGCGCCGGCCTCGATCACGACCGCCGACGGGACCAGCTCACGCACGGCGCCCGGCGTCCCGTCCGAGGAGGCGTTGTCGACGACGATCAGCTGGTCGCCGTCGCGCAGCTGCGCGGCGAGCGCCGCCAGCGTCGGGGCGATCGCGGCGCGCGAGTCGTGGGTGACGATGATCACCGAGAGCGAGGACACGGCAGGGCACCCTACGATGGCGGGCGATGAAGCAGCAACTGCGCCCGATCTTCGACCGTGTGGTGCTCAAGGAGCTGGAGCCGGACCGGATCCGCAGCTCGGGCCTGGTGGTCCCGGCCGGGACCCACGAGCCGCCGCCCCAGCACGGGATCGTGCTTGCCGTCGGCCCGGGGCTCGACTGGTGGGAGGGCGCCGGGGTGCGGATGCCGGTGAAGCCCGGCGACCACGTCGTCTTCCCCGCCTCGGCCGGCGCCTGGGTCGAGGTCGAAGAGGAGAAGCTGCTCGTCTGCCGGGTCGGCGAGCTGCTCGGGGTGCTCGAGGAGATCCCCGACGCGAGCGCGCTCACGGCGATGCCCGAGACCGACGACTAGCCGGTGGCCGCCTACGACGTCGAGCCGTGGTCTGACCTGTTCGTCGCCACGGCCGGCGCCGGCGCGGCGCTCGCCGGGCTCGTCTTCGTAGCCATCTCGATCAACATCGACCGGATCCTGAAGCTCGAGGGCATCCCGGACCGGGCGCTGGAGACGGTGATCACCCTGCTCACCGTGGTCCTGATCTCGATCGCCGGCCTGATCCCGGGGCAGAGCACGACCGCCCTCGCGATCGAGCTGCTCGCGATCGCCGCCACCTACGCGGTCGGTGCGACGGTGCTCGGGAGACGCTCGTTGCCGGTCGAAGTCGCTCCCACGCGGTATCTGGTCAGCCGCCTGGTCGTCACCGCCCTGGCGATGGTTCCGCTGATCGTCGGCGGGATCTCGATCGCGGCCGAGAGCGGCGGCGGCCTCTACTGGATCGTGGCGGGGATCGCCGCCGCGATCTGCAGCGCCGTCGCCAACGCCTGGGTGCTGCTGGTCGAGATCCTCCGCTGAGGGCTCAGTCGTCCTCGGTGGGCTTGCCCCAGCGCGAGTCGCGGTAGTTGCGGTCGCGCTCGTCGGGGGTCGCCCCCGGCGAGCCGGGCTCGAGGCCGGCCTCGGAGAGCATCCGCCTCAGATCGACGATCGTCTGGCGGTCGATGTCCTTGCCGCGCGGGACGTGCAGGACCTCGGTCTCGGGGCCGACCGTGACCCGGAGCTTGCCGTCGTGCTCCTGGTCGACCGTGCCCACGGCCTCGAGCAGCGAGCGGACGTTGCGCCACTCGACGTTGCCCGACGCCTGGTGGTCGAAGAGCTGCTCGAGGGTGTTGCGGTGATGGTTGCTCAGATGCATCGAAAGCCGGCGAGCGGACTCGAACCGCTGACCCCTTCATTACGAGTGAAGTGCTCTACCAACTGAGCTACGCCGGCACGGCGGCCCAGTGTAATAAGGCGCCGCCA
>Ga0190271_10002023_pt1 | contig 12022 bp, 16 predicted proteins | sample Popmic356T_FD_133747 | JGI IMG/M metagenome (GOLD analysis project Ga0190271, IMG submission 133747) | Populus adjacent soil microbial communities from riparian zone of Weber River, Utah, USA - 356 T | ecosystem: Environmental > Terrestrial > Soil > Riparian zone | place: USA: Utah | collected...
CGCCGCTCCCCCTGCAGCTTCACCCTGCTGGTGCCGCGCCCCTACTGGGACCCGCAGACCGAGGAGGCCGCGACCACGCTCGAGCTCGCCCTGCCCCTGCTCGACGAGGCCGCGGGTGGGCACGTCGAGGGAACCATCGGCGACACCGATCCGTTCATCGCGGTGGAGCACGAGGTCCAGCGCGGCGGATTCGACGAAATCATTGTCTCCACGCTTCCGGCGCGCGTCTCGCACTGGCTGCGCCGCGACCTCCCCCATCGCGTCGAGGCGCTCGGCCTGCCCGTCACGGTCGTGACCGCCAAGCAGTCCGAAACGCGCCCTCGCCGACGCACGCTGAGCCGACGGCGCCGACGCCGTGAATCACCCCGAGCGGCGCTCCAGTCACCACATCGCCGCAAGGAGTGGTTAGGACAGCGCTCGGTTTATGGGACGGCAGCACGCTGTTGGGCCGAGCCGTTGTCGCGCGCACTGTCGAGATCACTCGTGAGCGAAACTCTGCTCGCCGCTCATTGGCGGGCGGCGCTTCTGGTTTCGTCCTGGGTGTCAGGCCGCGAGCAGCGAGGTGTCGCGGCGTGTTTGAAGTTCGGCCCGCAGTTCGTGTGGGCGGTCGCTGGTGACGGCGTCGAGGCCGAGGGCTAGCAGCGGCTCGAGCAGGGCGGCGTGGTTGATCGTGCCGGACGTCACGCTCAGGCCGCTGGCGAGGAGCGGCGCGATAAGCGCAGGCGAGAGCAGGAAGTGCTCTACGCAGACGCCGTGGAGGCCGGCCCTCTGCGCCCAGGCGGCGAGCGTGTCGATCTGGTAGTCGGCCCAGAGCGCGAGCCGCGCTCGGAAGCCACGCCGGGCGGCGAGCTCGCACGCCCCCGACCAGAAGCTGATGACCTCGATCCGCTCGCGCGTGTGGTGGTGGCGGAGGCGCTCGCACAGCGCGAGCGCGGTGCGCCGGGCGAGCGCGCCGTCGGCGTGTGCCTTGACCTCGAGCTGGAGAGTCACGCTGGGCGGAGCGAGCCCGAGCAGCTCATCGAGGATCAGCGGGCGCTCGTCGCTGGGCGTGCCGTCTGCACGGCGCAGTCGGCCCGCGCGAATCTCGGCCGCCGTGTGCTCGTGCGCCCAGCCCGACAGCGTCGTGCCCGCCTCGAGTAGCGGCTCATGCAGCAGCACCAACTCGCCGTCGGCGGTCAGGCAGCAGTCCGTCTCGAGCCCGGCGAGCGGGCACTCGAGCGCGCGCGCGAGCGCTGCGGCGGAGGAGTCTGGGCCGTAGGCACGGCCGAGCCGGTGGGCGTAGAGCGCCGGGAGCATCCTCCCGCCAGCGTGACGGCACGCGCTCTTCCGCGGTTACCCTCCTGCGACCGCGGCGTGAAAGGGCCGTGAAGAGCGCGGCTCGCGGGGCGCTCTCAAGCGATCAGGCGAGCGAGAACTCGGGGGTGGCCGTCGACATCGACCTCGTCGAGCGCCTCGGTCCGCTCGAAGCCCGCGTCTCGCGCGAGACGCGCGATCCCGGTCTGCCCGAAGCCCCAGTACACATAGTCGTCGCACGCGTAGACCTCGCCGGGCTCCGAGGCCCTGATCTCATTGCCGTCGCGGTCGTCGGGGCGGATGCCGTAGGTCTCGACCAGCACCGTGCCAGCGGGCGCGGTTCGCTCGCGCAGGACCCGGAGCAGCCCGAGCGGGTCCTCGACGCGGTGCAGGATCCCAAAGCAGAAGACGAAGTCGAACTGCTCGTCGAGCCGGTCGAGCTCGAACGCGTCGAGCCGGCGATACTCGACGGACGAGCCAACTAGCCCGTGGATCGCACGGAAGCCCTCCCCGCCCTCCAGCTCGATTCCCCAGCGAGCAGCGACCCAGAGCCGGTACTGCTCGTTATCGACCGCGACGACCCGGCCCGCTCCGCGCCGCTCGGCCAGGAACGCATAGAAGCCGTCGAAGGTGCCGACGTCCAGCACGCTGAGACCCCCGAAGTCGGCCGGGAGCGCCGACACGCGGTAGCGATGATCGCGCGCGGCGCCGGGCGTGTAGATCCCCTCGGCGCGGTTGAGAGCGAACGTGTGAAACCAGAACGGCACCGCGTCAAGCACTGAAAGCGCGAACTTTGGATCCGCCTGAATCGGCAGCAAGTCAGCGACCTGCCGCTCGGCGTCCGTGACCGAGAACTGGCTCACGCTACGGGGTGGACGGTCTCAGGCAAGAGCTGTCCCTCTCTTGCGACGTACTCGTAGCCCACGCCGGAGCAGTTCGAGATTCTCCTGCGACATCGCACGCCCAGTATCTCGCACCCGATTCCCCGCTGCGGCCCCATGACTCTCAGGGACCGCGGCGCTGCTCAACGTTCAGCGCGGCGATGGCGATTTGCCCCTCCGTGGCAAAGCCGTCGGGTGGTGCAAGGCCGGCCTCACGCTCCACAGCGCGGCAGGCAGCGCGCGCACGGCGTTCGAGTTCGTCTCCGAATGGGTCAACCGCGACGGGATGCAGAGCACGGATCGCGCCCCCGGCGGTGTCGTGCCGCTCAGCCTCACCGTGGCGCTCGCTCCCGCGACGCCTGCCCTCGCGATGTTCGTGGACGTCACGTGCTTCGCCGCCGCCGAAGAGACGGAGCAGCGGTTCCGGTCGGCGTTCACCTTGTTCGAGTGCCGCAACAAGCCGGTGGAGGAGATCACCGGGCTGTACGTCTTCCCGTCGCGCCTTCGCGTCGCTCAAGCGACGGCGCGCTTGTGCGAGCTGCCGGTCCTCCTCGCGACGGCGTGAGGGGGCCTCAGGCGATGCGCTCGCTCGGGGCGGGCAGGAGGTTGGCGAGCTCGTCGGGGATGAGCGTCCGGAGTTCGCCCTTGAAGTCATTGACGAAGGGCACGGCGAAGCCGGTGCGTCGCCGCTGTTTGGCGATCCGGGTCCAGCGGGTCACGTAGTCGCGGGGCTTCCAGCGTTCCAATGGACGGTTCGACGCGGCCTCGCGAAGGTGCCGTGGCCCCAGCCTCATGCACCCACAGTCTGGCGGATGGACGCGAGCTCGCTGGCCACCGTCGAGACGAAGAACTCAAGCGCGACCGCGTCGGCGGCCGCGCGGTCCGGCGCCAGATCCTCGTCGGATGGCGGGCCCCCGGCTATAGCCTCAGCCTCGAGCCGATCGACGACGAACGCCATCCCTCGCTCGGCGGGCTCACGGCCCACCACGGCCGCCACCCAGGAGCGCAGCGCGGCCCGCCCCAGGTACTCGTCACGGAGCTGGGTTGCCCGCTGCCGCACCCCCCGCTCAAAGATCAGCAGGTCGCGCCAGCGCCGATCCGCGGCCGCGCTCACCGCCGGCGCCATCCCGCCGTGCACCCGGCACACCCTTGCCCCCCGCACCGCCCACGCTCTACAGCGCATCCCATCCGACCGGTGCGCGCCACAGCGCACCGCCCAAGACCTCGGAATCGGTGGCGCTCCGTCGCCATGCGCAACGCATAGATCGGTTCCTCTAACTGCCCATGCTGCACAGCGGCCGCCGTGGCCACATTCGGCGGTGCAGCGCACCCGCAACTCCCGCTCGACGCTCATGAGGCACGGGTCATCTCGAGTAAGGATTTCGATCGCTGGTCACCGATTCGCCTGTGCGCCGACATCGCCAGTTTCATGGGTCACGCGGACACCCCTTCTGTCATGGAGCGGCGGCAGCGCCCGATGCGACCGTGCCCGTCCGCGGCCAGCTCGACGGCGCGTTCACGGCGATCTGGGCCCGGCGCTCGACCTGCGCAAGGAACTACGAGCGGCGCAGCGGTGATCGAAGGCCACGCTACGGCGGCCCACACGTGGCCGACGAGGGCGCCTCGGGCACGCTCGAGGGGCGTCACGTGGATCTGCGGCCGTACGTGCTGAGCGGGCCCGACGGGATCACTGTGCTGCCGGGCGGCCTGACCCGGGTCGCGCTCACGCGCGGCTCGCTGATCGTCAACTCGAGCCAGGGCGGCGGCAGCAAGGACACCTGGGTGCTGCGGTGAGGAGAACGTCCAGATGCTGAGTCGCATGGCGCAGTCCCTCTACTGGATCGGCCGCTACGTCGAGCGCGCCGAGCAGACGGCTCGTCTCACGGAGGCGACCTTCCACCACACCCTCGCAATGGGCTCGACCAGGGAGGCGGAGTCTCGCCGTGACCGCCACTGGGCGGCCCTGATCGACATCGTCGGCGAGAACCCGGCCTTCCCGTCTGACGGCCCGGCTGCGGACGAGGAGAGCGTGCCCCTGCATTTGATCTTCTCGTCCGAGGACGCGAACTCGATCGTGGAATGCATCACCCGGGCACGCGACAACGCGCGCACGATGCGCCACCAGGTGGCCACCGAGATGTGGGAGGCGCTCAACCGCTACCACCTCGAGGTCACAAGGCCGGCCCAACGGCGCCGTGCGGCGTCAGGCGCGGAGAGGGCCACACGCTTGTGCCGCTCGGTCGTCGAGTTCAGCCAGCTGCTGCAGGGGATCACCGACTCGACGATGCCGCGTGAGGAGGGTTGGTACTTCCTGCAGGCAGGCAAGTTCCTGGAGCGAGCGGAGTGGACGGCTCGCACCCTCGATGTGAACTACCGGCTGCTCGTCGGCGACGACGCCGAGGGTGGCGACCGCTTCGCCGTGGCCGCTGCAGCTCGCGACCTGCAGCCGTGGGCCACGCTCCTACGCTCGCTGTCGGCCTACGAGTCGTACCACCGCATCGAGAGCAGAGGCATCCAGCCGAAGGCGGTGATCGAGCTGCTCATCCTCTCGGCCGTCCTGCCGCGTTCGATCCGGTTCTCGATCGGGCAGGTCGACGCCGCCCTCGCCCACATCAGCGAGCAGGCCCCCGCCTACAACGGCTCCGGTTCACCACCTGGGCCGTCGTCGAGCGCGAGGCCGCGGTTGACGGCACGGACACTCCCGACGCCATCGCCTTCGACCAGCGCTTCGCCGAGCCCTCGCGGCTGACCCATACCGATGACGCTCTGCGCGCAGTGGCTGACGAGCTCCGCGGCACGGGCTTGCAGAGCGTCGACCTGGCCGAGCAGATCAGCCACCGCGTTTTCGAGCACTTCGAGTACCGCTGGGGTGTGACCACGGTCACGACGAGCGCTGCGGAAGCGTGGGCCGCAGGTATCGGGGTCTGCCAGGACTACGCGCATTGCATGCTGGCTCTCTGCCGGCTGTGCGGGTTGCCCGCCCGCTACGTGTCCGGTCACGTGCTCGGCGAAGGGGGCACGCACGCGTGGGGGGAGGTGCTCGTCCGGCATCCCCAGGACGAGGAGGCGCTTCGCGCCGTCCCATCGACCCCACCCACGACCGCCGCGCGGGCCTGCGTTACATCACGGTGGCGGTGGGCCGCGACTATTCCGACGCGCCGCCGACCTCGGGCACCTTCGACGCGCCATACAGCGGGGTACTGACGACGCACAGGCGGGCGGCAGTGACCCGCGTCGAGTACCTCCGACCCGGCCGGCGCCGCCGGCCGGGCCCAGTCAGGACGGCCTGACCGCGCCGTTCGCCGAGCGCAGCTTGACCCCATCTTCAACGGCCTCGAACACCTGCACCTCCGACCCGCCGCCCACGCTGCCGCCAACGCGATCTCCTGCACGTGCAGCTCGCGCGCGAGTGAATACCTGATCCGGCGCGGTTCGCCCGGCGGGCCACCGACACAGATCATCGTCGGCAAGCCCGTCTTCTGCGCGGTGACGGGGTTCACCTCGTGACCGCCACGGAGACCGCTCCGAAGCGCGGTGCGCCGGTACTGCCGACGACGTCGTTACTTCAGAGCAGGTGGATTAGGGGCGCGCGCATGCGGCGCGCCTTGCCGCTCAGCGCCGTTCAGCCCTCGGCAGTGCGCGCTGCGACAACGCACAGGTCGTCGACCAGGCCGGTAGCGGCAAACTGCTGGACCTCTGTTGTGACCGCCGCGACAACTTCCGACGGGGAGTGCCCTCCGAGCGCCTGGACGATTTGGGCGAGCCGCGTTTGGCCGAACTGCTCTCCGTTGTGGCGCGCTTCGGTTACCCCGTCGGTATAGAGCAGGACGCCGGTGCCGGGCGTGAGGTGGTGAGCCGCTGGTGTGCATGCCAGCTCCTCCGACAGTCCCAGCGGGGGCGCGCGCCCGCCGCTTAGCTCCTCGCCGGTGTCCAGCCAGAGCACCGGGGGGTGCCCCGCGTATCCCCAGCGGAGGCCGCCGTCCCTTGGCGAGAAGGTGACACATCCGACGGTGACGAAGTCGCGGTCTTCCTCGGCGCGTTCGAGAAGGGCGGTGTTTGCCCAGCTGAGCAGCAGCGCCGGGTCGTGTGAGAAAGGTGCTGTGGTCGCGAACACCGTGCGGATGAACGCGGCTCGGCGTGCCGCTGCCAGACCTTTGCCGATCACGTCTCCGACGACCAGGACCGTGGCCTCGTGTGGCCCTTCTGCGAGGAGGTAGAAGTCCCCGCTCACTCCGTCCGTTGCCGGAAGGAACGATGCGGCGAGATCGACGCCCGGCCGACTGGCCAGCTCGGGCGGTGTCAGGGCATCGCGGATCGCGCGCAGGTCGTTGAGCTCGAGCTCATCCGCAGCGAGCCGCTCGAGCAGGCGGGTAATCACGTCGTCGTGAACTCGCGCTTCGCGTCGCAGCCGCTCGACGACCTCGCTCAGGTCCAGCTCGCGGCGGTGGAGCTCTCCCGCCTCAGCTCCCAGCTGGGCAAGTTCCCCACTCGCCTCTGCCGCCTCGTCGCGAAGTCGCGCGATCTCGACCACCTGCTCGTCGGCCTTGGCACGAAGCCGAGCAAGCTCCCGGCCGACCGCGGACGGATCTTCCGTCACAAGCTCAAGCCTACGAAACGGGGGCGGCTCGCGCTAGGGAAACGGCGGCCACCCAAGACCGGCGCGGCGATCGTCAGGCGCTTGCTGCGTCCCCAGGGGGCCGCACCTCGTGTCTGGGGCGTGCCGCTTCCGCAGGGGAAGCGTGCCGGGCGCTAGCCCTCGCTGCTCCCTTTGCGGACAAGTGGGCGCGACGCCGTCGCCCCTGCGTTCGTCGAGAGGGAGCGGTCGCAACCTGTGCTCGTGCTCGTCGTCGCGGAGAGCGAGCGGGTGTCTCTGCGGCATCGATACCACTTGAGCTGTCGCTCCTCGCGCGAGAAGGAGAAGCGGTCTGCCTGCAGGCTCCGTCGGTGTTCAGGGAGCCCTCGGGTGTCTGAGCGCCAAGTGCTCGCCAGCGATCCGGCGGGCTTTACGCACCTCCTTGCGCGCGTAATCAGCCGATTCGCGGGTTTCCCGCAATTTGGGTACCGCCGGGGCTTGTCTCATGCGACGATGGGTGGACCCCCATGGACCGCGCTTCGTTCCGCGTCGCGGCGCTTGCCGCGGCGGCATTGCTGATGATCGCGTGTGCGGAGGCGCGCGCGGATTCGGGCGCTGCATCGCCCGAACTCGCGACGTCGGGCGCGGAGCAGTCGCCGCCGACCGACGCGCCGCCGCCCGCCACGCCGGCCGAGGGCACCATCGCCGAGGAGGGCTCCCTGGACGAGGGCGCGATGGGTTCTCAGCAGGAGGGTGTCGAGCAGCAGCTCGCCCAGGAGCCGCCCGCCGGCGACCCGCCCGTCCAACCGCAGGGCCCTGCGAGCCCGAGCGGCCCGCCGCCGAGCGCCATAAACTCGCCAGGCGGGCCGGAGGGCCAGGGCGGCGCGCCGGACCTGCCTGTCCAGCCGATCGGTGGGTCAGCGCCGAGCGCTCCCGAGCTGCCGATCCTGGCGCGGTCCGCTTACACCGCGGCGCCCCTGCTCGGGGCGATCGAGCCGGGACATATCGCCGGCGGCCGCGCTCCACGCGACAGCCGCCCGCTTGGCAGCAGCTTGGAGCGGCTGCTGCCCGGCGTCGAGCGTGAGCTCCGAACCGTGCAGGCCCAGATCGACGATCTGGAGCGCCGCCTGGACAAGGGAGCGCCGGCTCCGACGAGCCGCGTGATCCGGCTGCGCTCGAGCCTCGAGCGGATCGCCCCGGTGCTGCTCGCGCTCGGGGTGCAGCTCGACGCCGTCGGCCGGCTGAGCCCGCGGCTCCGGGCACTCCTGTATCGGGTTCGCGTCCGTCTCGTTGGCGCCCGCGCCTCCGCCGCCGACCTCATCGCCGCCTTGCGCGGCGTCGGCGCGCGCGGTCCCGAGCTGCGGCTGCTGCTACGTGCGCTCGGGCGCTTCCGCATGCTCCACGCCGCACTGGCCTCGAAGCTGGGTGCGGAGCGGGCACCGGCACCGTCGGACGTCGGCGCGAACGCTGCGTACACGCAGCTGCAACCGGCCCCGGCGGCCTCACCGCAGCACGCGGCCACGGCGCCGCTGGAGCGACGCGCCGCCGGCCGCCCAGCGACCGGATCGCCCGACCGCGGAGGCCCGGACGAGCCTGCGCCAGGGTCTTCAGCCCCCGGGTCCGCCACCGCGGCGCCTGGCGGAGCCTCCTCCGCCGCGAGCCTTGCCTTGCTGGCGACGCTGCTGATCGGCCTCGTGCTACCCCAGCTGCGGGCGCGCCTCGCGCTGTCACCGGGCCGTCGCTACACGGTGGCGTTCCTGGCGCCGCTCGAGCGCCCGGGCTAGCGCCTCCGCCGAAGCGATCCATCCGAGCCGGGGCGCGGGACGTCCCGGCCGCGTAGCCCACGACGCACAGGAGGAACAACTCGATGAGAGCGAACCCGATCGCTCTGGGCGCGGTCATAGCCGCGCCGCGCGCCGGACCTCTGGCCACGGCGTTCGCGGCCGGACCGTCGAACGCTGCCGACCAGGCGGGCGGCGCCCAATCAATAGACATCAGCGAGACCACACGCGAACGGTCATGAAGCGGGAGGCATGGCTTCCGGCCGCAGCCGCCAGCGCAGGGACGGCGCGCTCGATCGTTTGCGAGGCGGCCGCCGAGGCGGGTCTCGACCGCGAGGGCACCTGGGATCTGATGCTCGCGACGAGCGAAGCGGTCGCCAACGCCATCCAGCACGGCCAGCCCTGGCCTAATGCCTGCATCCTGCTGACGACCGAACCTTGCGCGCGTGGTCTTCGCGTCGAGGTCTGCGACTGCGGTAGCTTCGATAGCGCGCTCGAACCCCCACCACTCGACGGGACGTCCGGCCGCGGTATCCCGATCATCGCGGCGGTCGTCGATCGGCTCGAGGTGCAGAACGGCAACGGACGCACGCTGGTGCGCTTCGAGAGGCACACGCCCGCAGCCTAAGATGGACGGCCAGCCTAAGCCGCGAGGGAAACGGGAAAACGCCGAGCGGCCAACTTTCTGGCGCGCGTCGGTGAAGCGGGGTTGTCCACGGGGGCCTAGTGAAGAAACGGCTGTCCAACCGTGGGGCCCGACGAGTCGCCGTATGCTGCCGCCGTGCGGGCGCTCCTAGAGGACGGGCCTATGCAAGGCAAGACGGTCGAGGTCGAGGCCGTGGAGGGCCGGCCACCCAAGACGATTGACGTCCCAGATGAGAGGGGCGGCGCCTGCCGTTATTGCCTGGCGCAGTGGACCCAGGAGGGCATGACGGCGGCCTACACATTTCTCTACGACGTCTAGTCCGCTCTTGCGGCGGCGCCACCTGCGCTGCTGCTTCTCGCGTCTCGTCGGTTGCGAGAGCGAGTGGCGCGGTCACCAGCGCTCGCTTCCACGTATTCGCGCGAAGCGACCGCCCGCTTCGCTTCTTGTCGTGGCGCACCGACCGCGCAGCTTCCTTGCGTCACGGTCTCGCCGCCCGAGGCGAGCGGGTCGCCGCCGAGGGCGCCGCGCCCGCCCAGGGCTTCGGCGCTAAGCGCGGGTGCCGGCCTCGACGCCGAGCCGCTCCGGGTCCGTCGGCTCCTCGTCGCGCTCGTACTCGACGACCGGCGCCGGCGGCTCGGAGTGCTCACGCTCGTCGAGCAGATACCGGAGTTCCTCGTCGAAGCGCTCCTCGCGCCGCCTCTCCCGGCGCATCCACCAGTCGTGACACATCCTTACAACCTCGGGTGGGTCGGGGCTCCAGCGGATGATTGCACTTGGCGACCCTCACTGGTACGCGCTTTCTGGTATCACGGTACGAGAGGCGAGTCAGGAGGGGAGGGCATGGAGTTCAAGTCCGGAGATCGCGTGAAGGTTGAGTCCGAGTCGACCGAGCGGCCGCCTCGGGCCGGCGTCATAGACGAGGTGGTGCACGGGGCGCCTTCCCCTCGCTATCGCATCAGCTGGGACGACGGGCACGAGAGCATCTACACATCCGCGGCGGGCGCGCTACAGCCTGCCGAGCCGGTGAAGAGGGCGTAGGGGCGCTGGGCGAACCACCGGGGACTCTCCCGACCGGGTCGAATGCTCTGACGACGCTGCTGTAGAGGGCGCCGTGTTGCGGCGGGGGAGGCGGTCGCGCGGCGGCGCCGCTCTTGCGCGCGGAGCTGAACCGCGCGGGACGGCGCCTGAAAATCTCGTCTGGCGGCGCGTGCTCCCGCTGCTCGCTGGCGAGCGCCCTGGCCGATCGCGCTCGACGTGCCCGGCTCGCTCCCTCCGGCTGAGCGCCCCGAGCGGCATGACGCCGCAGCACGCGATTGGCACGTCACAGGAAGAAATCGAACACGCGGGTTCGGATAGCCGCGATCGCCCAAGTGGCTGGTGGTGCTGGCTCCCGGATCGCGTCGGTCCTTCTTGCTCCGGCCCGCCTGCCTACGGGTCGGGCTCATCGCGCACGAACGCGCTGCGCACGTCCCAGACGAGGTCGCCGAGGTCGTCGGGGCGCCGTTCGAGAAAATCGTCGCCGGGCAGCGTCCCGGCGCGCCCGGCCAGCGCGAAGCCCACGGCGGCGTTGATCTGCGCCCGGTTCAGCCCCGCGTCGGTCGCAAGGAACACGGCGAGGTCCAGCGCGTCCAGGGCCGCCGCTCGGTTGACGGCGTCCAACACGCACCGCTTGCAGCGGCCGCGTTCGTCCACCACCGCGTGCACGCCGCATGATGCGCAGCGTGCGCGGTGAACCATGGGGCCAACACTCCTCTGTGCTTGGGCGCGGCCGTCTGCAGGCGGCCGTCCCCGATGTGATCGGGGTACCTGTCCAGTATCCCAAACCGTGATCGCCGGGAGACACGAATGGGACACCGGTACCCTCGTCGTGGGGGGCCCGTCGCGGCGCGAGCGTACGGTGCGTCACATGCATGCCAGCGGATGCGTCCTTACGCATGTCCCGCGCTGAGCTACTCGATGCCCTCGTCTCTCATCCCACGCCGGCTCCATGCGCAGCGAGGAGATCAACGCCGGCTACAGGTGCACATGGCCGAGGAAGCCGAGCAGCGGGCGGGCAGGAAGGCGGCGAAGGCCACCAGGCTCGCGGCCGCCGCGACCTCGCGGCGCTTGCGGCCCTCGCCGTGGCGGATCGTAGTGGCGGCGGATGATCTCGAGGTTCGCCTCGGCCTCGCTCGCCCGGTCTCCGCTCCAGGCCGGCTAGCGCAGGTCCGCGCTCCGAGGGGGAGGCGCCCGATCGCCGGGGTGGTAGTGTGCTTGAAGATTGCTCGTTCGTTAGGTCTCACGCTCTCTCTTCCTCTCGCGCGACCCCGATAGAGGGACCAGGAAGGTTGAGGACGATGACGAGCAATCAGCGACAGCGTGCCGCCGACGGGGCGGCTCGACGGCGAGGTGGACTGCACCGCGCCGCTGGCGACCGCCGGGTTGGGCAGGCCGTCGAGGCCCGGCGTGACTTGGCTAGGCGTGGGGTTGGCCGTGCCTGGTTAAACGGCCGCGAGGTCGGCGGTGCGGATCCTCGCTACGCGCACCTCGAGGCTTCGCACGATTGAGCCAGTCGGCCTACGCCGCGAAGGCAATGGCGACGTGCGGCCGACCGTGGACGACCGAAGCGATCGGGCGAGGCGCGTGATGGGCCGGGCGGCGTGGGGGGACGATCCGGCAGCGACCAAGAGGTGGGCACCGTGAGCGAAGTTCCCAAGGGCCCGCCAACTTCGTTCGTGATCGTCGAGCTAGCGAGGCCGCCGCGCCAGGCGTTCCGCTTCGCGGAGCAGGCGGACGCCCTGCGTCTTGCCGAGCGGCTGCGCCGAGCGGACCCGGACGCCGCCGTCCGGACGCAAACGCCCGAGGAGGC
>Ga0190271_10002024_pt1 | contig 12015 bp, 12 predicted proteins | sample Popmic356T_FD_133747 | JGI IMG/M metagenome (GOLD analysis project Ga0190271, IMG submission 133747) | Populus adjacent soil microbial communities from riparian zone of Weber River, Utah, USA - 356 T | ecosystem: Environmental > Terrestrial > Soil > Riparian zone | place: USA: Utah | collected...
CGCCCGCCGAGAAGGCCAGCGTCGTCCTGACCGCGCCCGGTCTTTCGGAACCGGCCGCCGTTGCGCCCGTCGATGCCGAGGCCGCACCGACCGCCGAGCAGGACACGCCCCCCGTCGAACAGACGCTGAGCACGCGCGAAGTCGTCGCCCGCGCCAGGGCCGCCAAACGCCCCGGTTGGGGCGAGACGGCCACCTTCCTGATCATGGGCGGTCTGGGCATGCTGTCGCTGGGCGTCGCCATGGCCGCGTTTCGCCGGGCGTCGGTGTCGAACAGCAGCGACACGGCCACCGTCGCCTGGGTGCTGGCCCTGATCGCCGTCGCCTGCGTCGGGGTGTCGGGCTACAACCTCTATCGTCGCTGGGGACGGGCCGACCGCGTCTGACAACGCTTGGCGAACAGCCGTGCGCGATGCTACGCCCTAGGGCATGAGCATTCCTTTCGCGCCCCAATCCATGGAATTCGGCCTTGGCGAAAACGCCGACGCCATTCGCGACACGACCGCCCGCTGGGCTGCCGATCGCTTGGCCCCTCTGGCGGCCGAGATCGACGAGAAGAACGCGTTCAAGCGCGAGCTTTGGCCCGAAATGGGCGAACTGGGCCTGCACGGCATCACGGTCGAGGAAGAGTACGGCGGCCTGGGTCTGGGCTATCTCGAACACGTCGTGGCGATGGAAGAAGTGTCGCGCGCCTCGGCCTCGATCGGCCTGGCCTACGGGGCGCACTCCAACCTTTGCGTCAATCAGATCCGTCGCTGGGGCACGCCCGAGCAGAAGCAGAAATATCTGCCCAAACTCATCAGCGGCGAACATGTCGGCTCTCTGGCCATGTCCGAGGCCGGGTCCGGTTCGGACGTCATGTCGATGCGCACCCGCGCCGACAAGAAGGGCGACCGCTACGTCCTGAACGGCACCAAGTTCTGGATCACCAACGCCCCTCACGCAGACACCCTGGTCGTCTATGCCAAGACCGATCCCGAGGCCGGATCGAAGGGTTGCACCGCCTTCCTGATCGAAAAGGGCATGAAGGGGTTCAGCGTCTCCAAGAAGCTGGACAAGATGGGCATGCGCGGCTCGGACACCGCCGAACTGGTGTTCGAGGACTGCGAAGTGCCCGAGGAAAACATCATGGGCCCACTGGGCGGCGGCGCCGGCGTGCTGATGAGCGGTCTGGACTATGAGCGCGCGGTCCTGGCCGCCGGCCCCCTGGGCATCATGCAGGCCGCGTTGGACGTGGTCCTGCCCTACGTTCGCGACCGCAAACAGTTCGGCAAGCCGATCGGCTCGTTCCAGCTGATGCAGGCCAAGGTAGCGGACATGTACGTCGCCCTGAACAGCGCCCGCGCCTATGTCTACGCCGTCGCCCGCGCCTGCGATCAGGGCAAGACCACCCGCTACGATGCGGCAGGCGCCATTTTGCTGGCCTCGGAAAACGCCGTGAAGGTCAGCCTGGAGGCTGTCCAGGCCCTGGGCGGCGCCGGCTACACGAAGGAATGGCCGGTCGAGCGCCTGGTCCGCGACGCCAAGCTGTATGACATCGGCGCCGGCACCAATGAAATCCGCCGCTTCCTGATCGGCCGGGAACTGCTGGGAAGCTGATGGCTTGTCTCCGCTAAAGGAGACATCCCATGCCCGCCAAAGCCGCAGCCCAGCAGAAGGCCGCCGGCGCCGCCCTGTCGGCCAAGCGCGGCGAGACGCCGAAGTCGAAGCTGAAGGGCGCGTCCAAATCCATGGCCGCGTCCATGACCGAGACTCAGCTCGAAGAGCTTGCTGCCACGAAACGGACGCGCAAGCCTGAGCATGTGCAGGACTGAGACATAGGCGAACTATCTGATCGCCTTTCCGTTCTGTAAGTGGCGATCCACGCGCCGACCGCCTAGATGGGCGCAATCCCTAGCCGAGCGCCCTGTCTGATGCCCGCCCAACCGCCTCCGAACGACGACCTGCGGCGGTTTTCCGACGTCCTCGAAGATCTCGGCCACGCCCCAGAACCCAAACTGACCATGGCCGAACTGGTCGCGTCCTTCGGCGAGCGCGGCTTCGGGGCCATGATCCTGATTCTGTCGCTGCTGGCGCTCCTGCCCTGGCCTCCCGGCGGCAAGGCGGTCTTCGCCGTACCGATCATCCTGATGTCGCTGGAACTGGCTTTCCAGAGACAAACCGTCTGGCTGCCGCGCTGGATGTTGAAGGCCTCGGTCTCGCGCAGCGCCTACAACGCCCTGATCACCACACCCTTCGCGGCCCCGGCCTGGCTGCGCCGCTGGGTCCTATCGGCAAAGGTCCGGATCGCGGGGCGTCGCTATATGTTCGCCGACCGCGTTCGTCGCGCCGTGCGTCGACGGCCAAAGGGCGCCAGCGTCCTGAAACTGGTCCGCGCCATAGAAAGGCTGACACGCCCGCGCCTGCCGCTGCTGACCGGCAACGTCGCCGACACCTTCACCGGCCTGGTCTGCGTGGTGTTGGCGCTGATCATGGCCCTGCCCATCCCATTTGGAGACGCCTTGCCCGGCATCGCCCTGGTCCTGTTCGCCCTGGGCATGATGCAGCGCGACGGGGTGGCGATCCTGTTGGGCATGCTGGCGACAGCGGCGAGCGCCCTGTACCTGTTTCTGATCTGGGCGACGGTGGTCGAGGTGGGCCATCACGTCGCCGGCTGGTTCGCCCGCCTGTTCCACTGATCCCAACAAAAAGGGCCGCCGGGCTTCCCCGACGACCCTTCATTGCCTGACCGCGAACGGCCGGGCCGCAACTCAGTCTGAAAGGCTCAGACCAGGCCCTCTCCGAGGACCAGGGTCGCGGTCGCCGCTCGCGATTGATGACAATGAGACACTGGATCACCTCCTTTCGACTGTTGAACAGGGAGGTGAAACATAAGACGCCTCAACGCCTTGCGCCAAGAGGCTTCGCGTTTTCGTGAACCGCCGCGGCTATTGCGTGGGCGACGCGCCGCCCGACAGGCCCTGCATGATCATCCGATTGATGTCGATCAGGTCCTGAAACGTCTCTTCGCCCCGCATCACCGCCGAGGAGTGGCGATTGATGAACAGGCTCAAGGAAATGATCTGCGCGCGCATGGGCGCCCCAAGAGCATTGGCGGGATCGCTGCAATCGCCGGCCAGCGTCGACCACAGGCGCCGGTTCCAGTCCAGGGCATCGATGCGCGTGGCGAGGTCGGACGGATCGACTGTCGAGGCGTGAACCAGCGCGCGTGTGACCTGACCGAACAGACGGTACTCCAGGTCGCGCGGGCTCTCAGCTCTCGCTGTCGCCGCTGTGTAGGCCTGAAGCGACATTCAGCACTCTCTCTTCATACTCGACAATCTTACGCGCCGACATCAGGGCCTTGTAGTATTCGCGCGCCAGCACGTGACGCGATGCGGAGACGCATTCGGCCAGGATGGCCGGGTTCTGCGTCGCGCCCATGAACTCGGTGATCCGCAGTGCCAATTCGTCGTAAAACTTCGCCGCAGAACTCTCTTCCAGATACATCATCATGATGGGGAAGTAGATGCGTCGGGCAGGCGTAATGACGTCCTCGGCCTGCATGATGTCCTTCTCACGCAGCACGCTGGCGCGGTTCTGAAGGATCAGTACGCCCCGTCGGTCGCCATTCTGGACCACAGCGCCATTCAGGACGAACTTTTCGCCGGGTTTCAGCGACAGCTTCAAGGCCATTGAGGACCGAACTCCAGATGGAACCGAGCCGGTCGTGTAGGACAGGCGTTGAATCGAACCTTAGCCCGCCATCAGTTAACCATCTCTTGTGAACCGGACCCGCTGGAACGTCTATCGTCGCCGCTGCGTTGGTTTCTCGAAGAGGAGACGACAATGCCGGACAACGATTATCAGGACGATCAGGAACAGTCGGAGACTTTCGACGAGACCCATCTGGACGACGAAGGCGACGGTGAGTTCCTGCTCGACGAAGCCGATCAGGTATTGGACGTGACGCAAGCCGACGGTGACGCCGACGAAGAGGATTTCGACGAGGACGCCGAGGTCGATCTAGACGATCAACTGGCTTTGGACGGGATCGAGCGCGAGGCTGACGCCCTGCTGGGCGTGGACGGCGAAACCCGAAGCCAGTCCGACGCCGAAGGCGAGCCCCAATCAGCGCCCAACGAAATCGAACTCGTCTATTCCGGCTTGATGGAAAATGAGCGTGGCGCCCAGGCCAGCGCCGCCCATTGGGAGGCCAAACGCCTCTCTGACGACGATATCTCCGATCTGGGCTACGGCCCGGACGGCGAACAAGACACTCCGGCTCAATCAGGGCCGGCTCGATAAGGGAAACATCGACATGACCGATCACAAGGCACGCCAAGACGCCTCGTCTGACACTCCTCACGCCAAGCGCAGCCCGTCCGAAGACTGTATGCCCGATCAGTTGGACAAGATCGAAAAGAACGAAAGCCGCCAGGAGGCCTTGGTCGATGAAGGTCTGGAAGAGACCTTCCCCGCCAGCGATCCCGTCTCGGCGAAACGCATCACCTGATCACTGTTCATGCGGATAGCGATCCGCTACCCACTTCGTGGAGACACGGAGTGGGTTTTTCATGAGCCGGTTCGAAGGCACAGATCGATACATCGCCACCGGCGATCTGAAGGTGGCGGTCAACGCCGCCGTCGCGCTGGAACGCCCCCTGCTGATCAAGGGCGAACCCGGCACCGGCAAGACGGTTCTGGCGTACGAGATTGCCAAGGCGTTCGATGCGCCCCTGATCACCTGGCACGTCAAATCCACGACCAAGGCCCACAGCGGCCTCTATGAATACGACGCTGTCAGCCGGCTGCGCGACAGCCAGCTGGGCGAGGCGCGCGTTCATGACGTCCGCAACTATCTGAAGAAGGGCAAGCTGTGGGAGGCCTTCACCGCCCCTGCCCGCCCCGTCCTTCTGATCGACGAGATCGACAAGGCCGACATCGAATTCCCCAACGACCTGTTGCAGGAACTGGATCGCATGGAGTTCTACGTCCAGGAGACCGACGAGACGATCCGCGCCGAGGTCCGCCCGATCGTCATCATCACCTCCAACAACGAGAAGGAACTGCCCGACGCCTTCCTGCGCCGTTGCTTCTTCCACTTCATCCGCTTCCCCGACGCAGAGACCCTGTCGGCCATCGTCGATGTCCACTTCCCCGGCATCAAGCCGCGCCTGGTCTCGGAGGCGCTGAAGACCTTCTACGAGATCCGCGACACGCCGGGCCTGAAGAAGAAGCCATCGACGTCCGAACTGCTGGACTGGTTGAAGCTGTTGCTGGTCGAGGATATCGACGCCGAGACCCTGCGCGAGAAGACACCCAACAAGCTGATCCCGCCTCTGCACGGCGCCCTGCTGAAGAACGAACAGGACGTGCATCTGTTCGAACGCCTGGCCTTCCTGAACCGCCGCGAAGGCTCGCGCCCCGGCGGCTGACCTGTGATTACCGCGATTTCACTGGATCGGACGGCGACAGCGCGCAGTATGGAGGCCACGAGAGGTTCGACCATGCGTCACATCCTGCTTTATCTAGCCCTGAGCGCCAGCCTGGCCGCCTGCGACGGCGACAACTCGGTTCGCATCACCACCACCTCGTCCAACGACGATCAGGGCGCTGGCGTGCTGAAGGTGATCGACGCCCTGCAATGCCCCGACAGCCTCGGCGTTCTGACCCGCAAGGGTTTGATCGCGGCCGGCGGGACGAGTTGCGTCTATGGCGGACCCAAGGGCGCCGACGTGGTGCTGCATCTGGTCAAGCTGGACGGACGTTCCGTCGATGACGTGCTGCGCGACTTCGAAAATCGCGCCAGCACCGACCTGCCCCACACTGTGGCGCGTCTGGCTCCCGGCGCCGGCGACGCCTCCCCCGCGCCATCGACGACAGAGCCGACCGAGACCGCCTCGGTCCAGGCGCCCGGCGTTGATATCCGAGCGCGTGGCGACGACGCCTCGGTCAACCTGCCCGGCCTGAAAATCGAGACCCAGGGCGACAACGCCAGCGTCCGTATCGGCGGCATCAACATCCAGTCCAAGGACGGACAGAACACCCGCACGGAAACCTCCAGCGTCAGCATCGACACCAACGACAACTCCACACGCGTGCGCACCCGTGCGCCGGGTGCCGCAACGCGCATGACCTACATCCTGGCCGACGATCAGCCCAGCAACGCCGGATGGCGTCAGGTCGGGTTCGAAGCTAGAGGCCCCAGCGGCGGCCCTATCGTGGTCGCCGTGGTCCGGTCCAAGGATCGCGAGAACGGCCGCATCTTCGACGACGCCAAGGATCTGGTCGCGCTGAACGTCGGCCGCTGACGCCCGTCGAAAGGTGCCCTTTTCCCCGTCCATCGGCGCGGATGGGCCCATGCGGCTTGATCCCGGCGCGTCTTTGGGTCACCTGACCCCCCGACAAGCGATCAGGACACGCCCTTTGGCCGAGCGCACACCCAAGAAGAACGCCCCGCGCGCATGGCAGCGCATGCTGTCAGGCCGTCGTCTGGACCTGCTCGATCCCTCGCCCTTCGACATCGAGATCGAGGACATCGCCCATGGCCTGGCGCGCGTCGCCCGCTGGAACGGCCAGACCATCGGCGAACACGCCTTCTCGGTGGCCCAGCATTCGTGCGTCGTCGAAGAGATCGCCGCCCACATCAAGCCCGGCCTGGATCCGAAATGGCGCCTGGCCGCACTGCTGCATGACGCCTCCGAATATGTCATCGGCGACATGATCTCGCCGTTCAAGGCCGCCCTGGGCTCGGGCTACAAGGACTTCGAGGCCCGGCTGGAGGCCGCCATCCACCTGCGATACGGCCTGCCGCCCAAGACGCCCCAGACGATCAAGACCCTGATCAAGAAGGCCGACAAGGCCTGCGCCTTTTTCGAGGCGACGCAACTGGCCGGCTTCACCGAAAAGGAGTCGCTCGGCTTTTTCGGCAGCCCGCCCGAGGGCTACAGCCTGATCATCGAACCTCAGCCCGCCCCGGTCGCACAGGCCCGCTATCTGGAGCGCTACCGCGTGCTCGCCGGCGCGGTGGGCCTGATCCCTGCCGACGACGCCTGGCATACGGAATAGAACCATGACGCAGGGGGCGGAGGACGGCGTTCGCATCGGCCTCTCGGCGGTCGTCATGACCCTGAAGGCCCGCCAAGCCGTCGTCCTGACCACCCCATCCGAGGACGGCTCGCGCGCCCTGCCCTTCGGTCCGTTCGACCCCTTGCGCGACCGCACGTTCGAGCGCGCCCTGCGTGACTTCGTGACGGCCCAGACCGGTTTCCGCCTGGGCTTCGTCGAACAGCTCTACACCTTCGGTGACGCCGGCCGCGCCTCACCGCGCGCCACGCCCGGCCCTGGCCGTCACCGAGAGGTATCAGTCGGTTATCTGGCCCTGACGCCCGACGCCGCAGAGGGCCAGACCCACGACGCCCGCTGGGACGCGGTCTTCGACTTTTTCCCTTGGGAAGACCGCCGTAGCGACCAAAACGCCGCCCTGACCGACGGCCTGCTCGCCTGGGCCGCTGGCGACGAACACCGTCTGACCCGCGCCCGCGCCCTGTTCGCCCTGACGCCCGAGCACCGCTGGAACGAGGAACGGGTGCTGGAACGCTACGAGCTGCTCTATGAGGCGCGCCTGGTCGCCGAGGCCTGGCGCGATGCCGATCAGCACCCGCCCCAGCCCCCGTTTAAGCCCATGCCCGGCCGCATCATGACATCGGATCACCGACGCATCCTGGCGACCGCTCTTGGCCGCCTGCGTAGCAAGCTGAAATACCGCCCCGTCCTGTTCGACCTGACGCCCGGCGTCTTCACCCTGTCAGAGCTCCAGGCCGGCGCCGAGGCCGTCTCAGGCCTCAGCCTGCACAAGCAGAATTTCCGTCGCGGGGTGGAGCGCACGGGCCTGGTCGAACCCACCGGACAGCTCTCCTCCACCACCGGCGGCCGCCCTGCCGAACTGTTTCGATTCAAGGGCGTGGACGCCCAAACCGGCGCCGCGCCGGGCCTGTCCCTGCCCGCTCAAAGATAGCGTCGGATTTCTTTCACAGACGGGTTGCGAAGCGCTGCGGCTCCGATTAGAGAAGCCCCTCGCTCGACCAAGCGATATCGGCGCCGCGGAGAGGTGGCAGAGTGGTCGAATGTACCGCACTCGAAATGCGGCGTGCCTGGAAGGGTACCGTGGGTTCGAATCCCACCCTCTCCGCCATCCGTCAGCCCGCCGCTGACGACTGCCAAAATCTAGAAATCGTTGAAGTTTAAAGCGGGCCGCGACGGCATGTCGCGCTCTCCGTCGCCTTTCCCGCACAAGAAAAAGAGGCGGCCTTTCGACCGCCTCTTCCAAAATCGTCGTTGAAAAGCCGAGCCGCCGCAGCGGCTCGGCCTTCGCTCAGAAGCGATACCGCGCGCCCAGGAACACTTGGCGTCCGGTGTGGTGATAGACGTAGGTGCTGTCGCGCGAACCGCCCAGTTCGCCGTGATTCTGGCGATTGAACTCGTCGGTGAGGTTCAGGCCCTCGATCGAAATGCTGAGATTGTCGGTGAGGTTATAGGAGGCGGACGCGTCGATCGTGGTCGTTTCCGTCTTGCCTTCGAACGCAATGCCGCGCGTGCCGCCGTTCGCCCCCGGAACTTTCTGGAAATAGCTGTCACGATAGGCGGCCGAAACCCGAGCATTGAGCTTGCCGTCGTCGTAATAAAGCGTGGCGTTCCAAGCTTCCGGCGAGAGGTTGATGAGATCAGCCGTCACGAAGGCCGCACAGCTGGACGTCGTGCAATAGTCGATCTCTGATTCGACGTGGGTGTAGTTCAGCTGCGTTCCCAGGTTAGAAAATGGCCCCGGCAGGAAGGTGAAAGTCTGCTGATAGCTGATTTCGAAGCCCTTCAGCGGTCCTCCAGGGGTGTTTGTCGGCGTGCTGAAAACATACTGCAGCGCCGGGTCGCGACCACCGCCTGCCGGGAAGGCGGCGGGGTTGAGCGCCGTCAGTTGCGCATAGGTCAGGGTCTGCTGCGCCTGCTGAACAAAGGTCGATATGTCTTTGTAGAAATAGGCGAACGACAAAAGTGCTTCTGGCTGGAAATACCATTCCACCGACAGGTCGTAAGTCTTGGCGCGATAAGGTTCCAGCTCGACGTTGCCCAGAGATGCCGTGTTATTCGCCGCGTTCAAGGCGCTGACGGTGAACACGGGAACAAGGCTGGTCACAGGCGGGCGTGACATGACCTTTGCTGCCCCGGCGCGAACGATCAGATTTTCGAACGGCTCCAGCGAGACGTTAATCGATGGCAGGGTGTCGATGTATTCATTCGTCCCCGTTACCGCCGTAGTGACGCCCGAGATGGCTGAATAACCTGTAGCCTCGATCTCCGTCTTGACCTGGCGCACACCGATATTGCCGCGGAAGGGCATGTCGGCGATCGTCGTGTTCCAGTCAGCCTGGACATAGCCGCCCGTATCGGTCTCGGTCACCTCACGCCAGTTAGCGAGCGTCGAAGAGTTCTCAAGACCAAGCAGTCGGAAGTCGCCGCCCGCGACGCCCGTGTTGCAGTTGCAGCTGTAGTTGAAGGCCTTGTCCAGCGCGGCCAAGTCTGGTCGGACCCAACTCTGGGCCGAACCGGCGGGTAGGTCGAGGTTGCGGCCAAAACCCTCCAGCAGATTTGTCACCTGACCGATGGTCGTACCGGCCGGAAGCGCAGGCGCGGTATTGTCCAGACGCGCAAACGCGCGGCCGCTGGTTTCATACTCCTTGCGGCTCAAGCCTGCCTTGAGGGTGAGCGCATCGTTCACGTCGAAGGCGAAACTGCCTTCGGCCGTAGTATAGGCATTGCTGACGAAGGCGGAGCTGGACCGCAACTCTGACCGAGGCTGGGCGCCAGTGGGACCCGTAATCGTCCAAGACGCTGGGTTGTTGACGTCGAAGCCGTAGTTGATCAGCGGCACGTTGCGGTTGTCGCGGAAGTCCCAGCTATAGCCGTCAGTGTTCTGGCGATCGATGATGGCGCTGACCTGAACGGGATTTCCGAAATCAGATTCCGAACGACCGATCACACCGTCGAACCGAGCGCGTTCGGAGAACTTGTGTTCGACCGCGAACGTCATCTGTTTGAACTCGGTCTCCAGCACGTCGAAACGGCTTTCCGAGCGGATATCCATGTCGTCGAGCAGCGCATAGACCATTTCGCCGGTCTGCGGATCGACCACCGTGTCACGGATGATGACCTGCGGCTTGCCGCCCTGCGAGGCGTTGCGGCTGAGCGACCAGGCCTGAAGAAAGTTTTCCGTGCGGGTCGAATCCAGCTTTGAGTACAGGGCGTCAAAGGTGAACAGCGTCGGGCCGTTTCCGGGCCGCGCCTGCACCGAAAGGGTCGCCCCCAGGCGATCTTGGCTATGTTCCAGACGCCCAAAGCGGGGAATTCGTGGATGGAAAATGCCACCGGACGCAGCGGCGCCGCCTGGCAGGGCCGCTGGGTTGGCGAAGCCGCCGTCTCCGTTCGCTGGACCCCAGCGAACGGAACTGAAGCCTTCTTCCAAGCTGTTCTTTTCACTGTACGCCACGGAGAACAGCGCGCCAAGTTGGCCGTCCGCCCAAGTGTTGGAGATCAGACCCGTGAAACGCGGGTCCCAGTTTTCGGACAGGTCGTTGTACCCATACTGCCCCCCCATGACGGCGTTGAAACCAGGTTTGTCGAAGGGTCGGCTTGTCCGAAGGTCGATGGTCGCGCCCAGCGAACCCTCCTCGACCTCGGCCGAGGCGGTCTTGCGCACCGTGATATTGTTGAACAGTTCCGACGCAAAAACATTGAAGTCGAAGCCACGCGTACGGTTTACACCGCCCGAGGAATCGGTTGCGCCGGTCGAGGCTTGGGCCTCGATGCCGTTGATGCGGGTACGAGTGAAGTCGGATCCCAAACCGCGAACCGTTATGGTGCGCCCCTCGCCCGCATCGCGGTCGATGGACACGCCGGGGATGCGCTGGATGGATTCAGCCAGGTTGGTGTCGGGGAAGTCGGCGATATCCTCGGCGGAAATCGCATCGACGACGCCGGCTTCGCGGCGTTTGATGTTCAGCGAGTTCTGCAAGCTGGCGCGGAAGCCGGTGACGACGATATCGTCCACTTCGGCGGCGTCGTCTTGTTTAGGCGCAACGGCCTCGGCGGTCTGCGCTGCGGCGTCATGCGCCATCATGGCCAGGGCGATCGCACCCAGCGAGGCGGTGGCGACCAGCGCGTGGCGCGCAAATTTGTGGCGTTGGGTCATTCTCTTGTCTCCTCCCAAGTGTGGCGTACCGAGGATCGAAATGTCCTCGTTCCAGCCGCCCGCTGCTGGCGGACGACACCGGTGTCAGCGCCTGTTTCCCAAGCTGCTGCTACCGGTGTCATAAATGTTTAGCCACAGATGTCGGCGTGTGGCAAGAACGTGACCGCCATGATCTCAAATTTGTAATCTGGCGAATACAGCAGTGCTCAGAGGCTTCTGAACCAACGCCCAGCGCGCAAGACGCTGGCGATAGGAGGGAAGAATGATCTTCAAGACAGACACTTCAGTGTTTTACACGCCGATGCCGGTAAGAACGGTGTTCAAGCCCGTTGGCAGTGTGGTGACATGATCACCAGACGCTCGGCTATCGCCGCCGGCCTCGCAGGCGCCGCCTTACCCTTCGCGGCAAGCGCTGATTCTCGCGATCCCCAGGTGCGCACCACGGCTGGGCCGGTGGTCGGACTGCGCCGCGAGGGAATCAGCGTCTTCAAGGGTGTCCGTTACGGCGCGCCGGCGCGGCGTTTCCAACCGCCGGAGCGGCCCGCGCCGTGGCACGAGCCTGTTCGCGCGACGACCTATGGCGCGGCCAGTCCCCAGCGCAGCGAAGAGGCGAATCAGAGCGAGGACTGCCTGTTCCTGAATGTCTGGACGCCGGGGACCGACGCCGCCCGACGGCCGGTGATGGTCTATATTCACGGCGGCGCCTATTCGAGCGGATCGGTATCGGACCCTCTGTATGACGGAACACGGCTGGCGCCCCGCGGCGACGTGGTGGTGGTCACGCTGAACCACCG
>Ga0190271_10002025_pt1 | contig 12010 bp, 10 predicted proteins | sample Popmic356T_FD_133747 | JGI IMG/M metagenome (GOLD analysis project Ga0190271, IMG submission 133747) | Populus adjacent soil microbial communities from riparian zone of Weber River, Utah, USA - 356 T | ecosystem: Environmental > Terrestrial > Soil > Riparian zone | place: USA: Utah | collected...
AAACCCCCGACGGAACGATTCAGGGCTATTCCGCCGTAAGCGCCGACTTCAGGGACGACTTGAGCCACGAGGTACGCGAGCGAGGCCGTCTCGACGAAGTGGCTCTTGTACAGCACGGCACGCAATCCGTGACGCCGTGCAATCTGCGCCGTCTCGATGGCCGTCAGCGCTCGCGGAACGCTATCCGGCGCGGAATGCACGTGCAGGTCGATTGCGCCTTCGACCTGCGCACCCGCGGCCACAGGCTGCAGCAACGGCGTGACTGCGAGCAGCGTTACAAGGCAGCGTAACGTCATCATTCCCTCCTCTCGATCACCGCGTGCAAGCGTAACACCGGGGCCGGCGACTCCGAGCCGCGGGCTTTGCACCGATGCGCAAGTCCGCGGCAGAGCCGCCTTCGTTTTTGCGCGATGACGAGCATGAGGTGCACACAGCGGCCACCACGAATGGCATGATGCGCGTACCGGAGGAAACGCTATGACGCATCGCCTTCTGGCGGTTGGCGCCTTCGCCGCCGCTGCTGCGCTCACCGCCCACGCCCAGGCGCCCGCGCCGGTGACGCCCGATGGGCTCGTCGCCGAGGCCAAACGCGCCGCTGGCCTCGACCATGCCGGAACGTTTCGGCGCATCTGCGTCGCACCCGACAACTTGAATGCAGCGCCGCGCCCTCCGCCGCCCACGGGCCCTCGTGCCGCGCCGGACCGTGCCACGTGGTACGCCGCGCCCTACAAGGTGTTCGACGATCTCTATTTCATAGGCACCCAGATCCACTCCGCGTGGGCGTTGACGACGACGGACGGCATCATCGTCATCGACACGCTCTTCGACTACGCGATTGAGCCCGAGATCGTCGACGGCCTTACGGCACTCGGTCTCGATCCGCGCGACATCAAGTACGTTCTGATCAGCCATGCGCACGGCGACCACGATCAAGGCGCCGCGGTGCTACAAAGCCGTTACGGCGCCAAGATCGTGATGGGCGCGGCCGACTGGGAGGCGACGCTGCAGCGGCCGGCGACCGCCGCCGGCGGAGTGCCGAAGCGCGACGTCGCCGTGGGCCCCGAAGGAACGAAGATCACGCTCGGCGGCACGACGGTCGACGTCATCGCGACACCGGGCCATACGCGCGGCACGCTGTCTTACCTGTTCCGCGTTCACGATGGTGGCCGGGCGCTCACGGTCGCCTATGCCGGCGGCACGGCTTTCAACTTCCCGCGTGAAGCCGAGAACTTCGCGATCTACCGCGACAGCCAAAGGAAGATGCTCGAAGCCGCGCGCACCGCGGGCGCGACCGTGCTCATGACGAACCACACGGAGTTCGATCGGGCCTACGACCGCGCGCGCATCGCGCAATTGCCGCGCGCCGCGGGCGATAAGCATCCCTACGAAACCGACGCAGCCGCCGTGCAGCGCTATTTCGAGATGGGCAGCCTGTGCGCCGAAGCGCAGCGGCTGTCGATGGAGCCGGCGAACTGACGATTCTTCAGCGCCAATGCGAAGCGAATCGATGGAGCAGCGCCATGAACACATGCGATCGACGTAGCGTTCTGACTGGGCTTGGCGCCGTCGGCGCCAGTCTCTGGCTACCCCCGTCGGCTGACGCGCTCGCTCTCGCCGACGACAAGGTCAAGATCGTGCGTTACTTCAGCAACGCCGGCGACTCGCAAGGCAGACGCGGGCAGCCGATGGTCAACCAATCGACGAACGTCGTCATGATCGAGACCGAGGGCGGCCTCGTCGGCATCGGTGAGGGCGGCGAGCCAACGTCGATGAACGAATGCGCGAGCATGCTGATCGGCCAAGACCCCTTCCGCGTCGATCACCATTGGCAGCGCATGATGCGCGGCTACCACTATCCGGCCGGACGCGAGAAGCTTCATTCGCTCGGTGCGCTCGATCTCGCGCTCTGGGATCTCAAAGCGAAGGCGCTCGACGTGCCCGTGTGGCAGCTCTTGGGCGGCAAGTCGCGCGACCACATCGAGCTCTATTCGACCGTGTTTCCGCGGCCCCAGGGCGGCACGATCGAAGATGCGGCGCGCGCTTGCATCGACGCCGGCTTCCGCGTCTACCGGCACGCCACGGACAACCCGCGGCAGCGCGAAGTCGACCGCTTCGCGCTCGTGCGGCAGATGCACGCGGACAGCGTGCTCATGCACAAGGGTGCCGGTGACGGCCGATGGGCCATGGACTTCCACACGGAGCTCGACCCACCCGACGCCATCAATCTCGCCACCCTGATCGAGCCCCTGCATCCGTATTTCTGCGAGGACTTGATTCGCACCGAGAGCGTCGACTCTTACGCGACGATCCGCGAGCGGACGCGCGTGCCGATCGCCGCCGGCGAGCAGTTCGGCTACAAGTGGGACGTCAACACGCTCATCGAGCGCCAGCTCATCGACTACGCGCGAGTCACGCTCCCGAACGTCGGTGGCATCACGGAGTTCATGAAGATCGTCGCGCTCGCCGAGACGCATTACGTCGGCATGATTCCGCACTTCACGGGTCCAATTTCCGAGGCTGCGCTAGTGCACTGCCTCACCGCCACGTCCATCGTGGCCCTCATGGAGATGCTCGGCGACGGGAGCCGCACCTGGCCGCATTTGCCGGAGGCCTACGATTTCAAGGACGGCAAGCTGTGGCCGAACGATCGGCCGGGACTCGGCGTCGAGCTCGACATGAGCAAGCTGACGCTGCTCGGCGAGTACGACACATATCGCGCCGGCATGCTGCTGAACCATCGCCCCGACGGCTCGTACACGAACTGGTAGAGCGCCCCGTCCGCATCGCTACTTTGGGGGGACTGAAGATGATCGATTCGTTGAGAGTTCTCGGTGCCGGCACGCTCGTGCTCGCCGCTATGGCGGTCGTGCAGCCCTCGGCAGCACAAACACGCGAGCGGGGGCCGTGGTGGCCGTCCGTGCATGGGCCCGAAGACCAAGCCGGTGCTTCGAACTACGTGACTCCGGCCAAGATCCTCGCGGCGCTCACGATTCCGAAGACGGGCCAGACCTATGAGCTCGGCCATCCGTATGAAACCAGCATGCCGCAATACGGCTCGCGCCCATATTTCTTGAACGTGCTGACTCGCGCGGCAACACACGCGCCTGGCGATCCGATCGTCCACACCGAGTACTTCACCGGGTACATCGGGCAAATGGGCACGCAGTTCGATGCGCTCTCTCACCAAGGGCGTCATGTCCGAATGACCGACGGCTCGGTCGAGGCCGTCTTCTACAACGGCTTCACGGACACGGAGTTGATGGGGCCCACGCACGGGCTCGGCGGCGTCGCCGCACTCGGCGTCGAGCGGATGAAGCCCTTCATCACGCGCGGCGTGCTGATCGACATCGCGGGCTTCAAGCAGGTGCCGGCGCTACCGCCAGCCTATGAAGTCACAATGGCGGACGTGCGCGGAGCGCTGGCCCGGCAGCACATGAACGAGACAAGCATCGCGCAAGGCGACGCCGTGCTCTTCAATTACGGTTGGGCCGTCAACTGGACGAATCCATCAAAGTACAACGATTCGTTCATCGGCACAGGCGAGAATCAAGGCTCACCCGGCATCGGTGTCGAAGTGGCCAATTGGCTCATCGAGCGGAACGTCGGGCTCGTCGGTGGCGACTCGTGCTGCGTGGAGGTTCGCGGACCCGTGCCGAAGGAGAGCGTCCACCACCTGCTCTTCCTAAGCCACGGAATTCCGTTGCTCGAGAACCTCGATCTCGGCGAGCTCGCGCGCGACGAGGCAAACGAGTTCTTGTTCCTTGGATTGCCGGAACGCATACGGGGAGCCACGGGGTCGCTGATTCGCCCCATCGCTGTGCGATGACGGCGTCCGAGCGATATGAACAGCGAGGACGCTAGCGGCTGGGGAGCGCAAAGACCCAGATCGTTGCACTGCGCACGATCGGCAAGTCGATCTCCGGCGTCAGCATCGGAAACGTGAGCGCGTGGGCCGATCCGTGCCCGACGGTCATCGCGATGTACTGCCGCCCGTCTACGCCGTAGCTGATTGGAGCTGAGCTCGGTACATCGTTCAGCTTCGCCTGCCAGAGCGCTTGTCCTGTCGCGTCGTCGTAAGCCGTGAGCGCGCGGTCGAGCGAGCCGGCGAACACTAAACCGCCAGCTGTCGCCAGCACGCCCGTCGTCTGCGGCGCTCGCTGGCGCTCCGTCCACAGCGTCTCGCGCGTCGTTAGATCGATGGCTTGGATCCGCCCGTAGCGGCCGTCGCCGTCGAGCCGCGGGCGAATGGTCCAACGGACGCCGGTGGTCAGTGAGCCGCGCTGCTCGAGCGGCACGGGAGTGAGATCCATGCACGACTCGACGAGCGGCACGAACAGCACGCGGGTCGCGGGATTGATCGCGCCCGGCACCCAGCTCTTCGCGCCGCCGGCGTGCGGGCACACGACGATAGGTTCCTCGCGCGAGGGCACGAGCTTCGGATCGATCGTCTTCGCGCCCGTGCGCGGGTCGATGGCCGTGATGAAGTTCTGAAGACCGAGATCGATCGAGAAGAGATAGCGTCCGCCGTCGTCGAGGTCGAGCGCGTCGTAAATCGCTTCCTTGCCGGCCGTCAGCACGACGCGGCGTGGGCGGCCGTCGATGGGCAGTGTGACGATCTGCCGCTCGAACGCCCAGTCGAAGTCCCACTGATCGTTCGGAACGTGCTGGAAGTGCCACGCGAGCTTGCCGGTGTCGGGATCGAGCGCGATCGTCGCGTTCGTGTAGAGCGCATCGTTGGTGATGCCGCGTTCGGCGATCGCGTCGCGCAGCGGCCCCGTGTCGTACGTGGGCGCCGGGCCGAAGAAAGCCAGATTGCGCTCGGGGTCGTAGCTGCCGGCGGTCCAGACCGAGCCGCCCGTGCGCTTGTCGAGCGGCAAGCCGTTCCAGCTATCGCCACCGGGCTCGCCCGGGCGTGCAATCGAATAGAAACGCCACGCTTCCTCGCCGGACTGCGCATCGAGCGCCACGATGTAGGCGCCGCCGGGGGCCTGGCCGTTGACGCCTTGCATGACTTTGCCGCGCGCTACGAGCGGGCCGCCGGTGAGTCCAAAGCCGCTGTCTTCCGCGGCGATGGCCGTGTCCCAGACTACTGCGCCCGTCTCCGCGTCGAGCGCCACCACATGCACGTCCGAAGTGCCGACGTAGAGTTTGTCCTCGTAGAGCGCCATGTTGCGCTTGACCGTCGGCCGGAACGTGCTCGGCAGCTCGCGCGCGTAATGCCAGAGCTCGTCGCCCGTCGCGGCGTCGAGCGCCTGCACATGATCGCCGAACGAGTGCACGTAGATAACGCCGTCGTGTACGAGCGGCGTCGCTGTGTTCGGGCCCGCCGGCAGCGACAGCGACCACGCGAGCTGCAGCGTGCCGACGTTGCGTTTGTCGATACTCGACAGCGGGGAGAAGCCGAGGCCGTCATGCGTGCGTCGCCAGCTCAGCCAGTCGTTCGGCGAAGGGGTCACCAACATCTCATCCGTTACGGGTGAACCGACCCGGTTCGCAGTCTCTGGCCACTTCGGCAACGCGACGCCCGGCGTGAGGCCGCCGCCGGGGCTCTGGGCGCGCAAGCGTTGCTGCTCCGTCGGCACCGGCGCGATGGCCGCCGGCCCTTGCGCCAGCACTGCCGACATCGCGAGCAGCGTGGCAAGCGCGCTTGCGACGCAAAGCCCTGCAAGGGTCGGTATCGTCGCTCTTGTCACGTTCTCCCCTCTCGCCTTCTTACGGCATCGGGAGCAGCGGCTCCCAATCCGGCGGCAGCTGTTGATTCACGGCATTGAGCAGCATCGCGGTCATCGCATAGTCGCCCATGACCATCGTGATCTCGATCGTGCCTCGCTCGCCGAACAGCGACACCATCCTGGCGAACAGCTCCGGCGGGACTTGGCGATTGCCGCGCAGCATGGCGCGACCGAACTCGATCGCGGTCGCTTCCTTGTCGGGCAATCCGGAAGTCGAGCGGTCGTGCTTGATGACGTCGATGACCTCTTCTGCGACGCCGACGCGTCGAGCTCCGCGCTCGTGCGCGGTCCACTCGTATTGCTGATTGAACTCGCGCGCCGGCACGAGCGTGCTGATCTCGAAAAACTGGGGCCCGATGACGTTCGCGCTACGCAGCAGCTGGTTCAGCCGGTCGTACGGCTCGGCAGCCGCAAGGCTGTGCATGGTGCTCGCAGGCGGACCGAGCCGCGGCGTGTTGCCGTCCTTGCCGTTGATCGCCTCGAAGATGCGCCGACCTTCCTCGTCGAGCGATTCTTTGAGGATGAGCGGCAAGCGAGAGTTCGACTGTGCGTCGATGTCGGGCGGCAACGTCGGGCGGCTCGTTTGCGCACGAGCGGGCATCACCGCGCACAAAGACAGGAACAACACGCACACTAGCGGTCTCATGAGTCCACCTCCCCACTGCACACTGACCGTCGCCGCTCGTAGGCTAGCCCATCGGTCCGCGACGCGCCACGAAAGTGCGCTTGGCTAGGTGGCGCGTTACTCGGCCGACTCGATGCGAAACACGACGCCGCTCGTCGTGTCGCTCGCGTCCGGTTGGCCGCCGAGCGTACGCTTTTCCGTCAACGCGTAGAGATAACCGTCCGGCCCTTGCACGATATGCCGCCAACGACGACCGAGCGACATGAATAGCGAGTCGCGCCGCTCTGTTTGCGGCATCGGTTGATCGAATGCCACTCGCAGCAGCGTTTGCCCGTTCAGTGCGCCGACGAAGAGATGCCCCTTCCATGGCGCGAGCTTGTCGCCGTTGTACCACGTGAGCGTCGACGGGCTGATCGACGGACTCCAGAACATCACGGGCATCTCCATGCCCGGGAGGAACCAGTGGTTGTCGCTTAGCTCCTTGCGGTTGTAGTTCTTGCCGAGCGAGACGAGCGGCCAGCCGTAGTTCTGGCCGGCACGCAAGACATTGATCTCGTCGCCGCCCATCGGCGCGATCTCGGTGGTCCAGAGCTCGCCGTCCTCCGGATTCCAGGCGAAGTCCGTCACGTTGCGCTGGCCGTAAGTAAACACTTGCGGGTTCGCACCCTCGCGCCCGACGAACGGGTTGTCGGCAGGAATGCCGCCGTCGTCGCGGACGCGCAAGACCTTGCCGACATCGTTGTCGAGCTGCTGCGCAAGCAGCGGCTCGTTGCCGCCGTCGCGCCCGTCGTGCTCGACATGGTCGTTCACCGTCAGGTAGATCATGCCGTCGGGGCCGAAGGCCGCGCGCCCCGCCATCGGCCCGCCGGGAATCCAAGAGTCGGACTCGAAGATCTCCTGCACGTCGAGCAACGCGCCGCCGTCGAGCCGAGCGCGAGCGAGCCCGCGAGTCGACATGTCACCGCGCTTCTTGATGTAGTAGAGGTACACCGAACGGTTCGAAGCAAACTGCGGATGCACGATGACGGACTGCAACGCCCCAGCCTCGATGCTGGGCGTCGGCCAGCCGGCGAGTGGCATCGGCGCCAAAGCGCCGCCGCGCACGATGCGCACTTGCCCTTGGCGCCCCTGCACCGCTTGATTGCCGCTGACGCCAGCGCTCGGCGCTTCCGCGAGCTCGGTGATCAAGAGATCGCCGTCGGGCGTGAACGCCATGTGACGCGGACTCTTGAGACCTTCGGCGAGGGCAACGAGGCGCACGCGGAATAATTCGCCGGGCGGACACTGCCCCTGCGGCTGACCGTTCGGCGAGCACGGCCCCGGCACCCATGTATCGAACACGAGCGGATCGGCCGCCGCCGGTGCGCTCGTTTGCGCGGCCGCGTCGTCCGGCATGAAGCCGCGAGCTGAAACTAGAAGTATCAGCACCAGACTAACGAACGCAGAACGCACGTGACGATCGCTCATGTCTGCTCTCGCGTTGTCACGTCCGTGTGGCTCCAATCGTAGCGATGTGACTCTGCCGGAGGCGCAACGCGCAGTGGCACGCGCGCGTGGCGGAGCCACGCTACGTGCGTGGCGCGGGCGAGTCAACGCGCTGCGTGTTGACGCCGTCTCGGAGACGAGCCTATGGTCACCGCGTAAACCGATCACGATGTGGAGGGGGGAGATGCTCCGCTTACGATCGACGATGCTCGCCGCAACGCTAGTGGGTGCGGCGACGTTTACGCACGCGCAGGACGACAACGCGAGCTGGACGTTCGATACCTATACACCGGGTGTCTGCTCCGCAAACGGCGGCCAGCATGGCGGCTGCCCTGCAGGCGAGCTCGTGCGAATTCACGTCGTCACCGTCGCCGCCGGGCTCGTACGACCGTGGCATCTGACGTTTCTCCCCGGCAGCACCGACTATCTCGTGACGGAGCTGCCGGGCGATCTGCGCATCGCGCGTGGTGGCAAGCTCGATGCGAAGCCGATACCCGGCTGGCCTACCGACACACTGCGCGCTCGCAGCATGAACTCCGTCGTGCTGCATCCCGAGTTCGCACGCAACCGCCTGCTCTTCATCTCGTACGTCAAGCAGCGCGATGGCGGCGACACGACGATTGCGCTCGCGCGCGCTCGCTTCGACGGCGCGAAGCTCGAGCGCGTCGAGGACGTATTCGTCGCGGACGCATGGGGAACGGGGGCAACGGCCGGACGCGCAGAGGTTGGTCCCGACGGGATGGTCTACTTGACGGTCGGCGATCGCGACGCGGGCAATGTCACGGATGACGCGAGTTACCGCATGCTCGCGCAAGATCTCGGCAGCCACGTGGGCAAGGTGCTCCGCTTGCGCGACGACGGCACCGCTCCGGCAGACAACCCGTTCGTCGGCCGCGCCGGCGCCAAACCCGAGATCTACACGTACGGCCACCGCAACGCGCAAGGGCTCGCTTGGCACCCCGAGACCGGCGAGCTCTGGGCCACCGAGATCGGGCCCATGGGCGGCGACGAGCTGAACCGGCTTGTACCGGGCCGCAACTACGGGTGGCCGCTCGTGTCGCTCGGCAAGATATACACGGGCCACCTCGCCTCCGAGCAGTCGTGGTTCCGGGAAGGCATGGAAATGCCTGAAATGTTCTGGGTCCCGGCGATCAGCCCCTCGAGCCTGATGTTCTACACGGGCGACCAATTCCCCCAGTGGCGAGGTCATTACTTCATCGGCGCGTTGAGCGGCCAGCAGTTGCTGCGCGTCGCGTTCAATCAGCCGCCGCCGCAGCCTGAGCGCCGGGAGTCGCTGCTCACGCGGCTAGATGCACGCGTGCGCGACGTGCGGCAAGGACCGGACGGCTACCTCTATCTTGCGGTCGAGCGTGACCAGCAATCGGGTCCCGGCAGTGCACGACTCACACCGAACGGCTCGATTCTCAGAATCGAGCCCGCCAAAAACTAGAGATCCAGCGATGAAGCGATGCACGCTGATACTGCTTGCGCTCGGAGTCCTGCTCGCCGCGAGCGCCGGCGCACAGCAGCGCTCGCGCGCCGGCGACTTCCCGCGGCTCGCCAACGGCAAGCCGAATTTGAGCGGCGTATGGCAGGCGTACACGACCGCCAACTGGAACGTCTTGACGCACGGCGCGAGCGCCGGACCGCCCGAGTACGGGGCGCTGCTCGCGACGCCGCCGGGTTACGGCATCGTCGATGGCGACGTGATCCCGTACTTGCCCGCCGCCGCCGATCAGCAACGGCGCAACTACGAGAACCGCTTCCAGGAAGACCCCGAGCTGAAATGCTTCCTGCCCGGCGTGCCGCGCGCCAATTACATGCCCTACCCGCTGCAGATCTTCCACTCGGACGATCACCTGCTCATCGCGTATCAATTCGCGGGTGCCGCGCGCATCGTGAACCTCGGTGCGCCGCAGCCGTCGGCAATCGACAGCTGGATGGGCATCTCGAACGCGCGCTGGGACGGCGACACGCTCGTCATCGACGTAGCGGGTTTCAACGGCATGGGATGGCTCGACCGCGCCGGCAATCATTCGAGCTCTGCGCTCAAAGTCGTCGAGCGCTACACGTTCGCCGGTCCGGACGCCATCGACTACTCGGCGACGCTCGAGGACCCCCAAACCTTCTCTCGCCCGTGGACGATGCGCTTTCGCCTCGTGCGAAACCCGAATCCTCAGCAGCAACTGATGGAGTTCAAGTGCGTGCCGTTCACGGAGCAGCTGCTGTACGGCGAGTTCTACAAGCGGCCGCGAGAGTGACGAGGAGCCAGAAATGACGCGAAGTCGGTTGGTCTTGTTCGTGCTGCCGGCAGCCTTACTCGGCGTGGCGGCGCAGGCTCAAACAGCGCGCACGCCGTGGGGCGATCCCGACCTGCAGGGTAAGTGGTCCAACGCGACGCTGACGCCGCTGCAGCGCCCCGCCGAGCTTGGCGACAAGCAGTTCTTCACGGAGGACGAGGCGAAAGCCTACGTGCGCCAGCGCATTGCGGCGCAGAGCGGCGACGCGAACATCGAAGCAGACAGGTCCAGGGGCAACGTCGGGTCCTACAACGACGCTTGGATGGATCGCGGCAACGACATCGTGCCGACGCGGCGCACGTCGTTGATCGTCGAGCCCGCGAACGGCCGCGTTCCGCCCTTCACGGCCGCCGCGCAACGCGAGCACGAGCAGAACCTGGCGCGCGCGAAGGAGCACCCGGCTGACACGCCCGAGGATCGCTACTTGACGGAGCGGTGCATCGGATTCGGCGGCGGCCACGCGCCGATGCTGCCGGAACCGTACAACAACAACTACTACATCGTGCAGACGCCCGACTACGTCACGATCATGGCGGAGCTCAATCACGAGGTCCGCATCATTCCGATCGACGGACGGCCACATTTGCCCGCGGGGGTGCGGCAGTGGATCGGAGATTCGCGCGGCCGCTTCGAGGGCGACACGTTGGTCGTCGAAACCACTAACCAGATACCGCATCGTCACTACTACGGCGTGCAGATGCTCGATTCCGTGATGAGCGACGAGTTTCGCGTCGTCGAGCGCTTCACGCGCACGGGACGCGATCAAATTCGCTACCGCGCCACTATCCACGACCCGGTGTTCACGACGCCGTGGACTGTCGAGATCTTCATGCATCCTCAGCCGGGCGAGCTCGTCGAGTTTGCCTGTCACGAGGGCAACTACGGTATGAGCGGCATATTGTCGGCCACGCGCGAGGAAGAGCGGCGAGCAACGGAGGAGCGTCGATGAAGACCGTTGGCTTTTTCGCGACGGCGATCGTCGCGGCGTCAGTGATGTGCGGGCCAGCAGCTGCGCATCACGCATTCTCCACGGAGTTCGATGCGAATCAGCCGATCACGCTGAAGGGCACGATTACGCGCGTGGAATGGATCAATCCGCATGCCTGGATCCACCTCGACGTGCCGCGCGACGGCGGCGTCGTCGAGAAGTGGAGGGTCGAAGCCGGCAGCCCCAACACACTCGTGCGTCGCGGCATGACGCGCGACTCGATTCCGGCGGGCACGGAGGTGGTCGTCTTCGGCTACCGCCACCGCAACGGCTCGAACGCCGCCAATGGCCGCGACGTGACTCTTCCCGACGGCCGTCGGCTGTTCATCACGTCACCGGGCACCGGCGCGCCGGCCGGCGAGTAAGCGCCGTCGACCGCCGCGCGTGCGCGCTCAACGAGCGCTCGTACTCTCGTAGAACACCAACGCGACACCGCCCTGCCCCATGCCCGGATTCGAGCTCACGTAGGAGCCTGTGTTGAGGTAAGCATAGGGCCCGTCGACGCGCGTTTCGAACGTTGGCACGAGCCCGCCGAACGAACCTCCGTTGCGCACGATGATGGTTTCGCCATCGTCCGTCTGCCACAAGTAATGCGCGTCGATCGCCGCGGGCGGCGAAAGGATCTGATAGTCGGCGCCGCCCATGAGCACTTTCCCCGTAATGCGGCCGCTGACAGTGCCGCCGGTGATCGGGATGATGTTGCGATTGCCGCGCTTGCTCTCGCCGACTCTCTGCGACGGCCCGAGCGTGACGTTCTCGGTGATCAGTATCGCGCCCTGTTGCTCGCCCTCTTGCTTGCTGCGGTACCCCCACGGTTGCGGCGCAACACCGGCCGGCTTCACGATCGAGATGCCGTTGCCCGCGCCGGCGGTGACTCTCG
>Ga0190271_10002026_pt1 | contig 12008 bp, 10 predicted proteins | sample Popmic356T_FD_133747 | JGI IMG/M metagenome (GOLD analysis project Ga0190271, IMG submission 133747) | Populus adjacent soil microbial communities from riparian zone of Weber River, Utah, USA - 356 T | ecosystem: Environmental > Terrestrial > Soil > Riparian zone | place: USA: Utah | collected...
TCGCCAGGATCCAGAACGATGCCCTGATCGATCTCAGCGACAAGCAGCCCGACCGGTTTCATGTCTTCGCCACCCTTCCCCTTCAGGACATTGCTGCCTCGCTCGTCGAGATCGAGAGGGTGTCCGCCTTTCCCCGGGTCCGCGGAGTGCAGATCGGCTCGAACATCGATGGCACGGATGTCGACGACCCATCGTTGGAGCCGGTTTGGGCCGACCTCGAGCGGAGGGACTTCCCGGTCTGGTTTCACTCCGATCAGCGCTCGATCGCAGGAGCCGACCGGATGAGCTCCTATTACCTGCAGAACCTCATCGGGATCCCCCTCGAGTCGACCATCGCCGCCGCCAAGCTGATCTTCGGTGGTGTGCTCGATCGCCATCCCGGCCTTCGCATCGGATTTACCCACGGTGGGGGGTTCTCCCCCTATCAGATCGGGCGGTGGGAACACGGGTGGAAGGTTCGGCCCGAGCCCAAGGTCAACATCTCCGAGACCGGACCCCGGCAATTCTTCGGGATGATGTATTTCGACAGCCTCACCCATGACGCGCTCTCCCTGGAGATGCTGGGTCGGAGGATGGGTTGGGATCACGTCCTCCTCGGCAGCGACTATCCGTTCGATATGGCCTCGGCAGACCCGGTGGGCGGGGTCGAAGCGGTCGAGATGTCCGATGCCGACCAGGCCCGGGTTCTTCAATCCAATGCCGAGCGCTTCTTGCGGCCCATGGGGAACACCTGATGCGGACCGCATGGATCGGGGATCTCGAGGTCTCGGTTATCGGCCTGGGTTGCAACAACTTCGGGCGCGCCCTCGACCATGAGCAGTCCGCAGCGGTGGTCAACGCCGCCCTCGATGCCGGGATAACCCACTTCGACACCGCCAGCAACTACGGAGAGGCCCAGTCGGAGGCATTTCTGGGGGCCGCCCTCGGAGGACGGAGGGACGACGTTGTGATCGCAACCAAGGTCGGGGTGCCGATTCCGGGGTGGGAAGGGAGCGGAGGAGCCGCCCCCAACTATGTCCGCAAGGTCCTCGATCGGAGCCTCACTGAGCTGGGCACCGATTACCTCGACATCTACATGGTCCATTTCCCCGATCCTGAGACGCCGATCGAGGACACGCTGACGGTGATGAGCGAGATGGTCGACGACGGAAAAGTACGCCAGATCGGGTGCTCCAACTTCGACCCTGCGCAGCTCACCGAGGCTCTGGCGGTGTCCGCCGAGCACGGATGGCCGCCCTTCGTTTGTGATCAGGTGCAATACAGCATGATCCATCGGGAGCCGGAAGCCAACGGTCTGGGCGGTCTATGCGTCGAGTCCGGGGTGGCCCTGCTCCCCTACTACCCGCTGGCCAACGGTCTGCTCACCGGCAAGACCCGACGTGGTGGAGAGCCCCAGGGAAGGCTGAAGATGGACCGCTATCAGGATTTCCTCATCGACGAGAACTTCGACCTCGTCGAAGGGATCGAGCGTTTCGCCTCGGAGCGGGGATTGAGCATGGTTCTGGTGGCTCTGGGATGGCTTCTGGCCCAGGAAGCCGTGCCCGCGGTGGCTCCGGGGGCTACCAGCCAGGAGCAGGTCGCGGCAAACGCACTCGCCGCAGAGTGGAATCCGTCCGGCGAGGACCTGGCAATCCTGCGGAGTCTGCTCGGCTCCTAGCCCGCATAGATGTTGGCCCAGTACAGGGCACAGGCTTCGTCTTCCGAACAGAGCCGAATGACGAGGGGCTGAGCGGGGGTGGGCACTCCAATGACCCATGAGTTGGCGCCATCGACCGGGGCCGGCTCGACGACGACTGGTTGATTGCCGAAGCGGACATCGATCGTGCTGCCGTCCTCCATGGTGACCTCGACGAGGACATTCCCGTCCGGGTCGGGTGCGACCGACGGTGGCGGTTCGATGGTGTCCGAATGGAATCCGGGACATGCCCAACCGATGTGGGGAACCTCGACGGCTTCCACACCGGTCACGACAATGTGAGGGGGCGGGTACTCGCCAAGACGCTCCTCACAGGGATCGCCGCACGCGGCCACCATCACTGCGAGTAGCAACAGAATGATGAGAGGGAGCCGACGGCCGATCACAAGAAGTCCAATCTAGGAAGCCCGACATGCTTCGGCACTAGCGTCTGGAAATGGCCACATCACGACGGTTCGTCCAGGTCGACGTGTTCAGCCCGATCCCGGCCCAGGGGAACGCGTTGGCGGTAGTGATCGATGCCGAGGGGCTCGACGATTCCCAGCTCCAGGCATTCGCCGCCTGGACCAATCTCGCCGAAACCACTTTCTTGCTTCCACCGGAGGACCCGGCCGCCGACTACCGGGTCCGCATCTTCACCCCATATCAGGAGTTGTCCTTCGCCGGGCACCCGACCCTGGGTAGTTGCGTCGCCTGGCTCCACTCGGGGGGTATCCCCTCGGAAGCCGGCTTGATCCGCCAGGAATGCGGGATCGGCATCGTCGACATCGACAGCACGGCGGAGCGTCTCGCCTTCGTTGCGCCTCCGACCTCTGTTTCGCCTCTCGCTCCGGACCGCTTCGACGCCATCGCGGGCGCGCTTGGCATTCCCCTCGAGGCGGTCGCCGAGACGGCCACGCTCGACAACGGGCCTGTGTGGCAGGTTCTCGATCTCGGGTCGGCTGAGGAGGTGCTCGAGATCGACTCGTCGAGGGCCCGTTGGTTACCGCTCGAGTTCGTGGGACTGCTCGGGGCCCATGTCCCCGATTCCGAATGCGACTACGAGGTGAGGATGCTCGCATCCAACGGGGTTGAAGACCCGATCACCGGATCACTGAACGCGGCCCTCGCCTACTGGCTGCGGGATCAGGGGCGGCTTGAAGAGCCGATCGTGGTATCTCAAGGCACCGCCATGGGACGACATGGCCGTGTCTTCATCCGGCCCACCGGCGACAGCATCCTGATCGGTGGTGACACGCACATCCTCATCGAGGGCACCCTCTCTTTGTAATCCGCAATGGCCACCCGTACCGAGCTCGACGAGCGATTCCAGGGCGACGCCCTCGACCCGGAGGTGTGGTTCCCCTACTACCTGCCCCATTGGAGCTCGAGAGAGCAATCGGCGGCGACCTATTCCATCCGCGACGGCGAGTTGCACCTGCTGATCCCGACCGATCAGCCGCTCTGGTGCCCCGACCTCCACGACGAGCCGCTCCGGGTCTCGGGAGTCCAGACGGGCAGCTTCGCCGGGCCGGTCGGCTCGACGATTGGCCAACAGCCCTTCAAGGAGGGGCTGAGGGTGAGGGAGGATCAACCGGCCTTTTCGGGTTACACGCCCCGTTTCGGCCGCATCGAGATGGACATGCGCGGGGCCCTGACGCCGCGCACGATGTTCGGTTTCTGGCTGGCCGGGATCGAGGACCGGCCCGAGCGTTCCGGCGAGATCCTCGTCGCCGAGGTCTTCGGTGCCGAGATCGAGGATGGCTCGGCGGCCGTGGGGATGGGGATCCGTAGTTTCCGCGACCCGGACCTGACTGGCGACTTCTCGGCGCCGCGTCTGGAGATAGATGTGTCCGAGCGCCATACCTACGCGGTGGTCTGGAATCACGAATCCGTCGAGATCGTCGTCGACGAGGTTCCGTTGCGCCGAATCGACCAATCGCCCGGCTATCCGATGCAGCTCATGATCGGATTGTTCGACTTCCCGGCTCGGGACCCGTCGGGCATCTGGGCCGATCACGTCCCCGAGCTGCTCGTCTCCTCGGTCAAAGGGTCTCCCCTCTCATGAACCGCGAGCCAATCGACCGCGACCCAAGCCTCGCCATCCCAGATCAACGGATTGATCTCCACCTCTTGCAAGCCGGATCCCGTGATCCCACGGCTGACGAGGCTGACGATCAGGGCTAGCCCTTCGACGTCCACGGCAGGCGCTCCACGGAACCCGTCGAGCAGCGCCCGGCCCCGAAGGCGCTCGATCATCGCGGCCGCCTCGATCTCGTCGACCGGTGCCGGTGCGAAGACGACGTCGCTGAGTATCTCGGTCAGCACTCCGCCCATACCGAGCGAGATAAGTGGCCCGAACACCGGGTCGACCAGACCACCGACGATCATCTCCAGCCCAGGCCGGTACCGCTCCACCCTCACTCCTTCGACAGCCTGACCCGCAGCCGTCGCAGCCGCTGTGACATCGTCGATGGCGTTGCTCACAGCCGAGGCGTCGCCTAGATCGACCCGGACGCCTCCAGCCTCGGTCTTGTGGGCCAGGCCGGCCGACACGACCTTGACCACCACCGGGTACCCGAGACTCTCTGCGACCGCTACGGCTTCTTCGGCGGTCCGGGCAACCGCACCTTCGACCAGGGGCAAGCCCCATTCCTCTAACTCTCCGTCGATCGCTTGAACCTCCCTTGGGGCAGGCCAATTCGCCAGCCGGGCCAGGCCGGCCAGCGCCCGGATCGCGGCTCTCGGCTCCTCGGTGACCGAGGCAACAGCCTCTCTCAGGCTTTCCAGAGCCTCGACGGCCTGGTCTCCTGCCATCCACAAATGGAGGATCGGCACCGGAGTGTCCAGATCCAGCAGGGCCCGTACGCGCTCAGCCGAGTGTGAAGGAGGATGAGCGGTGGACACCGCCAGCACCACGTCGTACTCGCCCGATCGAGCGAAGCGGTCGACGACCTCGGCGAAGCGGCCCGGGCCGCCGATGATGCCCCCCATGTCGAGGGGGTTGTTGGCCGTCCCCAGGTCGAGAAGCGGGTCGAGCGCGGCCTTGAGACCAGACCCGGGCTGGCGCAGATCCAAACCGCTCTGCTCAGCGAGATCGGCGAGATGGATGGCGATGCCCCCGGAATGAGTGACGATGGCCGTGCGGTCACCCGTGGGAACCGGGGCCCGGGCCAGCATCTCCGCAATGTCATAGGCCTCGGCGGGAGTCTCGCCCATCACCACCCCGAGGGACTCGAGCACACCGTGGAGCACTTTCTCCGGCAGGGCCAACGCTCCGGTGTGGGTTGTCATCAGGGCCCTGCCCCGATCCCCGGTGCCGATGCGACACGCCACCACCGGCTTGCCGCGGGCAATCGAATCACGCACGGCCTCGATGAAGATCTGGCCGTCACGAACGGTCTCGATCAGTGCCAGCACCACCCTCACCTCGTCGAGGACCGACACCGCCGAGATGGCCTCACCCATCTGAATGTCGGCCTCATTCCCGGTCGACACCGACACCGCCAGGCCGCCGCCACGGGCCGCGGCCAGATTGTGGATGTAACTGCCGGTGCCACCGCTTTGAGTGACCAACCCGACTGGCCCGGAGCGGATCTCTCCCGCGTTCCGATCGAGACAAGTGAGAAAGGAGGCGGCGAGGCCCTTGGAGCGCCGTATGACACCGCCGCTGTTGGGTCCCAGCAGCCGGAACCCGACACGCTGCACCCACTCGGAAAGGTCGGCCTCGAGGGCCATCCCATCGTCACCGGACTCGCCGAAGCCCCCGGCGAAGACCATCAGGACGCCCACTCCCTGAGCCCCCATCGCGATCTTGCGCACCGAATGCGCCGGGACGGCACAGACCACCAGATCCGGGGCCTCGGGGAGATCGGCGAGGGAAGCGACGATGTTCTCACCATCCACGAGCGGGAGTCCCGGGTTCACTCCCCAAACCTCGCCGGGGTAGCGCAGCTTGCGCAAGTTGGCGAGAACCCGTCGTCCGTGCTTGGCGGGGTCGGCGGAGAGACCGACGATGGCGATGGACTTGGGGTCGAGAAGCCGGCCCAGCTCGCTCATCGAAGCTGGGGGATCACCTCCGAGGCGAACAACTCCAGGCTGTCGCCCTCCCCCATGTCGTAGAAGTAGAGGATCATGTCGGTGCAGCCCTCTTCGATGAACTCTCCCATCTCCTGCACCGCCTCGGAGATCGTGGCAACGAAATGCTCCTCGGCGAACTCTTCTGGCTCACACCCCCGCCGCCGAGCGGCGACGGCGAGCTTGCGCCCCAAGTCGGCGTCATCCCTACCGATCACGGACATCCGATGACACGAGCGTCCGATCTCGTCGAAATCCCGACCGACAGCGTCGCAATGTTCTGCCAGTACCTTCGATTTATGACGGAAGTCATCGATGTCGTCCCCGAAATTCGAGAAGTCGCCGTAATTGGCCACGATCCGCAGAGTCCGCTTCTCTCCGCCACCGGCGATCCACAGCGGCGGGTGGGGCTTCTGTAACGGCTTGGGTCGGTTGATGGCGCCGTCGACCGAGTAGTGCTCGCCGTGGAACCGAGCCTCGTCCTCCGTCCACATCGCCAGCAGCACCTGGACCGCCTCCTCCAACATGTCGAGGCGCACCCCATCGGAGGGATATCGATACCCGTAGGCCTCGAACTCCTTCTTCGACCAACCGGCGCCGATCCCCACATCGAGCCGGCCTCCCGAGATCACATCGATGGACGAGGCGATCTTGGCCAGCATCGAAGGCGGCCGGTAAAGGGCGCAGGTGCACATTTGCCCGAGCCTGGCACGGCTGGTGGCGGCCGCGAGGGCAGCCATGAGGGTCCACGCCTCGAAGGTGCTCTCCTGTTTCACCACTGGATGGGTGTGGAAGTGGTCGTAGACCCAGATCGAGTCGTATCCAGAGCCCTCGATGAGCCGAGCGAACTCGACGACGCGATCCCATTGCTCTTCCGCCGGGATCCCATCCTGGTCACCCTTCCATCCCTGTGGCACGAATGTCCCGAAACGCATCTCGCTCCTATCAGGTCTCCGGCCAGATCTTGACCACACCTTCTTCCGCCAACCTTCGCACTCCGGTCTCGTCGAGATCCAGACGCTCGGTGAGGACTTCGATGGTGTGCTGGCCGAGCATCGGGGCGGGCTCATTCGGCCGCTCCCACTCGCTCCATTTGATCGGCGTGGGAGGGAAGCGTATGTCACCCAGGGTGGGATGTTTGTAGGTTCCCACCATGTCACGGGCCAGCACCTGAGGGTCGGAGAAGACCTGGGCCATGTCATTGACCGGGGCGTTGGGGATGTCGTATTCGTCGAGGGTGGCGAGCCATTCGTTGTTGGTCCTGGTCAGGAAGATCTCGGCCAGGATCGGCACGACCGCTTCCCGATGGGCAACTCGTGCCGTGTTGTTGGCGGTGCGAGGGTCGTCTTTCAGATCGGGCCGCCCGATGGCGTCACACAGGTTCTGCCAGAACTTCTCGTCACGTGCGGCCACCACGACATAACCGTCGCTGGATTGGAATGCTTGCCACGGGACCATGTGGGCGTGGGCGGTGCCGAGCCGGGTCAGCTTCCGCCCCGAGTTGAGATGGTCGACCGCGTCATAGGAGAGCAACGAGACGAGGGTGTCGAGCATGGCCACATCGGCGTGCTCGCCTTCGCCGTGAAGCTCCCTGCCCACCAGAGCGGCCAGCACCGAGATGCAGGAGTAGATGCCCCCTGCGATGTCGGCGATGGGTATGCCCACCCGGGCCGGGTCACCGTCTGCAGGGCCGGTGATGTCGACATGCCCGCTATAGGCCTGGACCACCAGGTCGAAGGCCGCCTTGTCCTTGGCCGGCCCGTACTCACCGAAGCCGGTCACTGACGAGGTGATGATGTCCGGGTTGCGTTGCTTCAGCGTCTCGTGGTCGATTCCGAGACGGGCCATGACCCCGGGCCGGAAATTGTCGATGACCACATCAGCCTGGTCCACGAGCTCATAGAACATCTCCAGGCCGCGCTCGTCCTTGAGATCGAGGACGACGCTTTTCTTGCCCCGGTTCATGAACAAGTGGATGGCGCTCTCGTCATGCAGCGGGGCGATCGTGGGATTGCGCGCCGTGTCTCCGGTTTTCGGCTCGATCTTGATCACCTCGGCCCCGAGGTCGGCCAGGATTACGCCCCCGAAGTTGCCTGCGATCACCTGACCCAGTTCGAGGATGACAACACCGGAGAGCATGCCGGCCACTACTGCGCCCACAGCATCGGCACGACCTGTCCGGTGGCGGCGGACTCGTCGACGGCCCGGGAGATGACCAGGACGTCCATGCCCTCTGCGCCGCTGGCCAGGATCGGATTTGGGCGCCCGGTGCCGACACTGTTGATGAAGGCGTGTGTCTCCTCTTGCATCGCCCCGAAATGCTCCCCAAGTGCCCAGTCGCCTGGCATGTACGAGCCGAGCATGGCCACATTCATCGCAGTGTCCGGTGTGTATGGCGAGGGCACCGGCTTGTGAGAAGCCATGAGCACGTCGCGGTGGTCATCTTTCACCGAGATCACCCCGTCCCGCCCAAACAGCTCGAAGTCCATGCTCGCCACGTAGGCAGGCCAGAACTCCGGCAGCTCCCAGCTGACTCCGAGATTGGCGACCATCCCGTCTTCATAGGTGAGCACACACCAGGTGGAATCGAGGGCACCGAACTCGTCGTGGATGCGGCCCTTGTTCGACCCGGCGGCGTAGGCGGTGGCCGGGAGAGCGCCGCCGAGATACCAGGTGAGGAGGTCGAACAGATAGGTCATCGTGTTCACGGACGGGGTCGTCGTCCCCGCCCTGGAGATCACCGATCGGGCCACCGCTTGGGTGAGATAGATCGTGGCCTTGGCCGACGTCACCTCCCCGACGTATCCCTGGAGGACGTGCTCCTTGATCGCCAGATACCTGCGACGGAATCGCTGGGTGAAGCCGGTGTGGATCGACACCCCATACTCCTCGGCGGCGGCGAGGAGCTTGTGACCCTCGTCGGCGAGGATGGTGAATGGCTTCTCCACCAGAACCGATTTACCGGCCTGGATGGCAGCCATCGCCGGCTCGAAATGAGCGTCCTCCGTGGAGGCGATGATCACCGCGTCGACCTCGTCACGAGTCACGATCTCGGTGGCATCGGTGGACCAGGCATCGGCCTCACAGGATGCGGCAAGATGTGTGGCCCTGTCCTCGATGACATCGCAGACTGCGAGGAAGTCGACCGACGGATGACGATGCGAGATCTCGGCGCGCAGCGTCCCAATCGATCCCGCTCCAACAACTGCCACGCCCACACCGTCGGCGATGTAACGGGTCCTCGACATCAGCTTCCCTTGCCTGCTCGCGACGCGGCATCGGCGCGGGCCAGGATCGCCCTGGCCACCCGGGCGACCGCATAATCCACCATCTTCCCGTCGACGGCGATGGAGGCCTTGCCCTCGGCCTCCGCTTCTTCGAATGCGGCCAGGACCTTTCGTTGGTATTCCACGACTTCGGGCGAGGGGGTGAATACGTCGTTGATCACCTCGATCTGGGAAGGGTGAATCGCCACCTTGCCCACATACCCCAGCGTGCGGGCCAGTTCACACTCGACCCGAAGACCATCGGGGTTGCGGAAATCCATGAACACGGCCTCCATTGGGTGAGGCACGCCGGCGGCACGTGAGCTGAGCAACACCTGGGCTCGCGCCTGCATCAGACCGGTTCCCTCCGGCGTCCATTCCACTCCCAAGTCGGCCACCAGGTCACCCTGCTCGCCACCGCCGAACATCACGCACTCCACCCGCTCGCTGGCCAGCGCCATCTCGTAGGTGAGCCGCACTCCTATGGCCGACTCGATCAGCGGGATGATCGTGATCGAGCCCGCGACCTTTCCGTTCGTCATCTCCAGGGCGGTCAGGGCGCCGTCGACCTGGCTGATGACCTGGGGGTCCTCGGCCTTGGGGATGATCACGCCGATTGCGGGCGAACCTCCAGCCGCCACGATGTCATCCCAGAGCAAGCCGGTCTCGACGGCGTTGGTGCGCACGTAGTAGGGAACGGGCGATTCCGGGAGTTGTTCCAGGTTGGCGCGGGCCTCGGGCTTGTTGTCGACCGAGACCGAGTCCTCGAGATCGACGATCACCGCGTCGGTGCCGGAATGGACCGCCTTGCCCAGCATATCGAGCCGGTTGCCGGGGGTGAAGAGCATGGATCTGACCGGGTCCATTCACGACCTCACTTGATCGCCATCGGATTGAGAGGAGAGCCCACCGCCCTGGTGAATGGGAGCGGGGGTCCGCAGAACATGAACTCATACGCCCCGTCGGTGGCGCAATCCTCGGCCAAGGGGTCGAGATCGAAGATCTCGCCGAGCCACAGGCCCATGTGGACGATGAAGACGATGTGCAGGGGTTGGGCTACGTCGGGCGTCTCGTTGGGCCGAACCTCGAGACCCCAGGTGTCGCTTGCGATGGCGGCGATGTCGCGTTCGGCCACCCATGCAACGCTGTCGAGGCCCAGACCCGGTGCATCTCCACCGGCGTAGTCGCCCCAGGCTCCTTCGGCCCGGGCCGACGCCATGGCACCGGTGCGGATGAAGACGAAGTCGCCGGGGCCGACACTCAACCTTGCGTGCTCCTCTGCTCGCTGCAGGTCGGCCGATCCGATGGCGTGGCCCGGCTCGAGCCACTCCACTCCGAGGGCACGGGGCAGGTCGAGAAGCACCCCCCTGCCCACCATCCCACCAGAGGCATTGGCCACATCACCTTTGAGAGCGCCCTTGCTCGAGACCCACTCTGCGCCGTAACCGTTGTAGATCGTCCCCTCGAAGACGACATGCCCGAATGCATCCCACTGGGTACCGGACTGGAGCGGCATGATGATGATGTCGTCAGTTCCCCGGAAATGCTTGTCGACCCCTCCGTAGAAGTCCCGGATCGACGTCCCGGCAATGGCATCGGCCCCGTCTCGGATCATGAGATGGATCGGGTTGAAGCGACCCAGGTTCCCAGTTTGCGGGCCGTCCTCGTCGTACGGCAGCGCCATGGAAATGGTCTTGCCGGTCCTCACCAGCCCGGCGGCGGCCATCACCATCTCCGGGGTGACCAGATTGAGGGTGCCTCGCTCGTCATCGGGGCCCCAGCGACCCCAGTTGCTGTGCTTCGAGCCCAGCTCCTTGACAGTCTCGATACTTGGCGTCACATTCCTCTTCTCGACCGTGCGTTTCTGCAGTATGCACGATATATGATCGCCTCGGACCCACCAGAGAAGGCGCCACAGCGGTGATCGAGCACGATTTCACTCCCGAGCACGAGATGTTCCGGGCCACAGTCCGGGAATTCTGTGAGAAGGAGATCAGCCGGGAGTACGTAAGGGAATGCGATCGCGAGCGGCGTGCCCCTCGTGATGTCTACGACAAGCTGGCTGCTCAGGGCTGGCTCGGCATTAACACCCCTGAAGAGCACGGCGGGGCCGGAGCCGGGGCCGTAGAAGTCGCCATCCTTCTCGAGGAGCTGGGCCGGGCGTTCCTCGATCTCTCCTTCTGGGTGTTCCGCACGGTCACCTGGGGCGGTCTCGCCATCGGCCGGGACGGGACTCCGGAGCAAAAGGCGGAGCTTCTGCCCAAGATCACGTCAGGGGAGCTCACGGTTTGCTTCTCACTCACCGAGCCCGACGCCGGCTCGGACGCCGCCTCGATCTCCCTTTCCGCCGTCGCGGACGGCGACGACTACGTGCTCAATGGGCAGAAAGTGTTCACCTCCGGCTTCAAGGTGAGCGATCTCGACATCGTTGCTGCTCGCACCTCCTCGGATGGCGAGAAGCACGACGGCATCACGAATTTCATCGTCGACACGGACAGCCCTGGGTTGGAATGGCAGCCGATCGAGACTCTCGGCCACTGGCCGCTCGGTACGGCGATGCTCTACTTCACCGATGTCCGCGTACCGAAGACACGGATGCTCGGGACCCTCGACAATGGCTGGCCGGACCTGGGCGTGTATCTCCGCTACGAGCGTCTCTGTCTCTCCGCTGCCCGCACCGGGGCTGCCGCCGCGGCGCTGGCCGATTCGGTGGAGTACGCCAAGGAGAGGGAGCAGTTTGGGCGGCCCATCTCCAAGTTCCAGGCGGTGTCGCACCGACTCGCCGACATGCAGACCATGGTCGAGATCTCCCAGATGCTGGTCTACCGCTACGCCTCGCGACTCGACCGGGGTCTCGCCACTACCCGCGACGCGGCGATCCTCAAGCTCTACGCCTGCGAGGCCTACAAGCAGGTCGCCGACATGGGTCTCCAGGTGCTCGGCGGCTACGGCTACACCATGGAGTACGACCTGCAACGCCACTTCCGCGA